>Ga0075421_100000622_pt1 | contig 37883 bp, 27 predicted proteins | sample SoiMetdeltSBSDD5_FD_75292 | JGI IMG/M metagenome (GOLD analysis project Ga0075421, IMG submission 75292) | Bulk soil microbial communities from a Populus tree surrounding site in Tennessee, USA - Soil MetaG P. deltoides SBSDD5 | ecosystem: Environmental > Terrestrial > Soil > Tree plantation... | reverse complement strand
GCGGCAGGAACTTCGTCGCAACTCGTCCATGGAGAGTGAGCATGCGCCGATACAAAGAGAGCGCGGTCGCGCGATCGGCCTTGTCGATCAGGCGCGCCAGCATCGACGCACGATGAGCGGCGATGCCGCGGTTGGAGCGCGCTTCCGGATGCAGGTCGAAGAACCGCGTCGCGCAGGCATCGAGCGCCGCCGCGAGCTCTCGCACGTCCGACGGTGTCATGCTCGCGGCAGGATCGTTTGCCTCCACCCACAGCTCCGCCCAGCGACGCGGCACCTCGTCCCATTGCAGAATCTCACTCAGCAGTGCATGGATGATCGGCACCTTGCGCGCGGCGTAGCCTACGCGCTCCCGCCGCGACGGATCGCCGCTCAGGGAGGAGCGATCCTGCCGGACCGCCATGAGCGGCTCGTCGAGACTCGCCAGCTTCGCATGCCGGCCCACGCGCATCCAGAGCTCGGCATCCTCGGCGAGCGTCTGGCGCTCGTCGTAACCGCCGAGCCGGACGACGATGTCTCGCCGGAAGACGACGCCTGAATGCACCAATGGCGTATCGAACATGCGATACCAGTCCATCGTCAACCCGCCCGACGGCCGCAGCCAATGCGCGTTCCACCATGCGACCCTGCGGATCCGCCGTCCGCGCAAATCGATCGGCACGGCCTGCAGGCCGAGGACCGCGACCTCGGGATGCGCATCGAGCCAGGCCACCTGTTTCGCGAGCCGGTCGGGAAACGACAGATCGTTTCCGTCGAGGCGGGCGACGTAGTCGCTGCGGATCATCGACAACCCTCGATTGAGGGAGGCCGTCAGTCCGAGGTTGGTCGGGTTGTGGACGAGCCGGATGCGCGGATCGGTATACGACGCCGCGATGGCGCGCGAACGATCGGTCGACGCGTCGTCGACGATCAGGAGCTCGAAGTCGCGAAAGGTCTGCCCGAGGATCGACTCGATGGCCGCGGCCAGAAAGCGCTCCTCGTTGAACACGGACATCAACACCGAGACGCGCGGGACGTTCATGAAGCGGAGGGGACGATACCATGGCGTCGCGGCTCACGCGGCGCGCCGTCGACCATCCTTGCGATACTGTGAAGGTGAAGAACATCACAGTGTCCCTTCCCGACGAGGTTTATCGGCGGGCACGGATCAAAGCCGCCGAACGGGGAACGTCGTTGAGCGCTCTGGTGAGCGATCTGCTCACCGCGATCGCCAGCGAGCAGGTCGATTTCGAACGCCGCAAGCGGCTGCAGACCGACGTGATCGCTTCGATCAGGGAGTTTCGCGCCGGCGCTCGTCTGACTCGTGAGGAAATTCATGGCCGCGCTGCAGTTCGTTGACACGAACTTACTGCTCGACGCCGTCAGCACAGCGCCGGACGAAGCTTTCCGCAGAAGGTGACCGCCTGACGCAACGAACGTCCGGGTAGACAGTTCCTGCTCGGTGCGAAGATCATCTTCTGATGCAGGTTCAACAACTATTCGATCTGACCGGAAGAGCTGCCGTCATCACCGGCGGCTCGCGCGGTCTCGGACACGAGATCGCCGAAGGCCTCGCTGAGGCTGGGGCGGCGTTGATGTTGTGCGCGCGGCGCGAGCAGTGGCTTGCGCCGACGCTCGATGAGTTCCGCGCGCGCGGGTTCCGCGTCGAGGGAAAGCTCTGCGACGTCGGCAAGGCCGAGGACGTGCAGGGCGTGATCGATGCGGCCGTCGCGGCATTCGGGCGCATCGACATCCTCGTCAACAATGCCGGCATTTCGTGGGGTGAGCGACCGGAGACGATGCCGCTCGCGCAGTGGCACAAGGTGCTCGAGACCAATCTCACCGGCGCGTTTCTGTTCGCGCAGGCCGCGGGGCGCGAGATGTTGAAGGCGGGCCGCGGGTCGATCATCAACATCGCGTCGGTCGCGGGCTTGCGCGCGTCGACGACCGGTCCGCACTACGCGGGCTACGTTGCGAGCAAGGCGGGTTTGATGGGACTCACGCGCGAGCTCGCGGCATCGTGGGGGCCGAACGGCATCCGCGTGAATGCGATCGCGCCGGGCTTCTTTCACTCGCGGCTCGCCGACTCGGTGATCGAGCACGTCGAGCCCGACATTCGGAGGCGCAATCCCATCCCGCGCGTCGGCAACGCGGGCGAGTTGAAAGGCGTCGCGGTGTTCCTCGCGAGCGACGCGTCGAGCTACATCACGGGACAAACGATCGTGGTGGATGGCGGAGGAACGATTGTCTGACGCGAGACCCTGGCACCACCATCTCGACTTCTGGGTCCGGCCGCATCTGAACTATCCGCGGCGGCCGCTGACCGACATCCTTCGCATCGCCGCCGCCGATGTTCCCGACGCGGTCGCGACGACGTTCCTCGGCCGGAACACAACCTACGCGGAGATCAAACAGCAAGCCGACAAGTTCGCAACCGCATTGCATCGCATGGGCGTCGTGAAGGGCGATCGCGTCGGGATCATGCTGCCGAACTGTCCGCAGTATCTGGTCGCGACCTTCGGCATTCTTCGCCTCGGCGCCATCGTCGTGAACGTGAATCCGCTCTACACGCCGCGCGAGGTCGCGGTCATTGCGAACGACTCCGGCATGCGCATCCTCATCGTGCTCGACCTGCTCGCGCCCGCGGCCGCGCAGGCGGTCGAGAAGCTGATCGTCACGCCAGGCTCGTTCGAAGAGCTGATCGCGAGCGTCGACGTTCCCGAGCTGCCGCGCATGACCGTCGATCCCGAGAACGACGTCGCGGTTCTGCAGTACACCGGCGGCACGACCGGCACGCCGAAGGGCGCGATGCTCACGCACTACAACATCTTCGCGAACGTGATCCAGACGACGACGCTGCACATTCCGTCGCTGCGCCGCGGCGACGAGCGCTATCTGCTGGTCATCCCCTTCTTTCACATCTACGGATTCACCGTCGGCCTCATGGCCGGCACGTGGCTCGGCGCGCAACAGATCCTCATCCCGAAATACGACGTCGAGATGCTGCTCGCCGCGGTGCGCGATCATCGGCCGACGTACTTTCCCGGCGTTCCGACGCTCTTCATCTCGCTGCTCAACCACCCGAAGGCGCGCGAGTCGGGTCTCGACAGGATCCGCGCGTTCAATAGCGGCTCTGCGCCGCTACCGCTGGAAGTGCTCGATGCGTTCGAGAACCTCACCGGCGGCATGCTCAGTGAAGGCTACGGCCTGTCCGAAGCATCGCCCGTGACGCACACCAGTCCGTTGCTCTCGATTCGCAAGGTGGGCAGCGTCGGAATTCCGTTGCCCGATACCGATCAGAAGCTCGTCGACCTCGAGACGGGCCTGGCGGAAGTGAAGCCGGGCGAGCAGGGAGAGTTGTGCATCGCCGGTCCGCAGGTGATGAAGGGCTATTGGAATCGCCCCGACGAGACTGCGACCACGCTGCGCGAGGATGAGCACGAGCGGATCTGGCTGTACACCGGCGACGTCGCGACGATCGACGCCGACGGCTTCACGTACATCGTGCAGCGCAAGAAGGACATGATCATCGTCTCCGGTTTCAACGTGTACCCGGGCGAGATCGAGGGCGTACTCTTCAGCCATCCCGCGGTGATGGAGGCCGTGGTGATCGGCGTGCCCGACTCGTATCGCGGCGAGGTCGTGAAAGCGTTCGTGGTCCTCAAACCCGACGTCCCCGCGACCGTGGACGATCTACGCCAGCACTGCATCGCCAACCTCGCTGAATTCAAGAGGCCCGTGAAAATCGAGATTCGTGAGAGTCTCCCGAAATCCGCGGTGGGGAAAGTGCTGCGGAGAGTATTACGAGAGGAAGCGAACTGAATGACACGAACCATCACCCGCGCCGCTGTGATCGGCGCCGGAACCATGGGCGGCGGGATCGCCGCGCATTTCGCGAACGCCGGGATTCCCGTCTACCTGATGGACATCGAGCCGAAGGGCGTGCTCGATCGCCTGAAGAAGCACAAGCCGCCGATGTTCTTCACGCCCGAGACCGCGGACCTGGTCACCGTCGGCGGTCTGAACGACGAATGGATCGGCGAGGCCGACTGGATCGTCGAGGCGATCTTCGAGAACATGGACTTGAAGCGCGAGCTCGTCGCGCGACTCGACCGCGCGCGCAAGCCCGACGCGATCATCACCAGCAACACCTCCGGCCTGCCGATCGCGCAGGTCTCGCAGAACGCGTCGGCTGATTTCAAATCGCGCTTCCTCGGCACGCACTTCTTCAATCCGCCGCGCTACATGAAGCTCCTCGAGGTGATTCCGACGCCGGACACGAACCCGGAGATCACCGAGTTCGTGCGCGACTTCGCCGAGCAGCGCCTCGGCAAATCGGTCGTCTTCTGCAAGGACACGCCGAACTTCATCGCCAACCGCCTGATCTCGATCGGCGGAACTTCTCTTACTGATTTTGCGCTCGAGCACGGCTACACCGTCGAAGAGGTCGACGCCATCGCCGGCCCGCTCATCGGCCGGCCGAAGACCGCGGCGTTCCGCCTGCAGGATCTCGTTGGCTTCGACGTCGCAAGCTCTGTCGCGTCGAATCTCTACGGCCTCATCCCCGACGACGAATCGCGCGAAGTGCTCGCATCGCCGCGCGTCGAAGCGCTCCGCAAGACTCAGATGGAGCGCGGCCGCCTCGGCGACAAGACCGGGCAGGGCTTCTACAAAAAAGACAAGAAGAACATTCAAACGCTCGATCTCAACACGGGTGAATACCGTGAGCGCATCGAGCCCGACATCCCCTCGCTCGCGGAAGCGTCGAAGATCAAAAGCCTGCCGAAGCGACTCGCATTCGTGCTGCAGCAGGACGACAAGGCCGGCGCGCTCGCGCGGCACGTCGTCTACGGTTCCCTCGGCTACGCATCGCGACGCGTGCCGGAGATCAGCGACGACCTCGTGAGCATCGACCGCGCCGTGCGCTGGGGCTTCTCCCACGACCTCGGACCGTTCGAGCTGTGGGACGCCCTCGGCGTGAAGGCAACCGCGGACGCGATGGAGGCGAACGGCGTCGCCGTCGCGCCGTGGGTGCGCGAGATGCTCGCGGACGGGAAAGAAACCTTCTATCGCGACGGGTACGTCTACGACCCGGGCTCGCGGATGTACGACCACATGCCGCGCGATCCGAAGCAGCTCTCTCTTCGTGAAGGCAGCGTCGTGAAGGAGAACAAGGGCGCGAGCCTGATCGACATCGGCGACGGCGTGCTCTGTCTCGAGTTCCACACGAAGATGAACACGCTCGACGAGGACATCCGCGCGATGACCGTCGCGGCGATCGATGAAGTCGAGAGCGGCGACTGGAAGGGACTCGTCATCGGCAACGAGGGCGCGGATTTCTGCGTCGGCGCGAATCTCAGCGCACTCAAGGACGTCGAGACGGCGGTGAAGGGAACGCAGGACGCGCTGATGAAAGTGCGCTTCTGCGCGAAGCCCGTGGTGACGGCGCCGTTCGGCCGCACGCTCGGCGGCGGAGTGGAAGTCGTGATGGCCGGCGCGCGCGTCGTCGCGGCGAGCGAGACCTACATGGGCCTCGTCGAAGTCGGCGTCGGACTGATTCCCGGTGCGGGCGGCTGCAAGGAGATGGTGCGCCGCGTCGTGTCGCACGCGATGAAGCACGCGCCCGGCACCGATGTGCTGCCGCACGTGCAGAAGGTGCTGGAGATCGTCGGCGCCGCGAAGGTGTCGTCGAGCGCGGAGGAAGCGCGGTCGTTCGGATTCCTGTCCGAGAGCGATCGCGTGGTGATGAATCGCGATCACCTGCTGCACGAAGCGAAGGCCGAGGTGCTTGCGATGAGTGCTGCCGGGTACACGCCTCCCGCGCGCGAGCCGAGTTGCTATGCCGCGGGCCGAAACGTGCTCGCGGGATTAAAGGCCGGGATCTATGTGCTGCAACAGGGCGGCTACATGAGCGAATACGACGCGTTCATCAGCGGTCGCCTCGCGAACGTGCTCTGTGGCGGCGCGTTGACGAGCGGGCAGTGGGTCGACGAGCAGTACTTCCTCGATCTCGAGCGCGCGGTGTTCGTCGAGCTTGCCGCGCAACCGAAGACACACGAAAGAATCCAACACATGCTCAGCACAGGAAAGCCTTTGAGGAACTGAGAACGTAGGGCGCGGCTTCAGCCCGCCCGCCCCCGGGGAGGCGGGCTAAAGCCGCGCCCTACGTTGAACACATGAAATCACACGCACGCGAACATCTCTCCGGTCTCGAATACATGCGCCGCGTCGCGCATGGCGAGTTTGAAGGCGCGCCGATGGTGCGTCACCTCGGCATGCGCATGACCGAAGTCGAGGAAGGTCGCTGCACGATCGTCATCGACGAGGTCCGCCGCGAGCACGAGAACGGCCTCGGCATCGCGCATGGCGGTCTCGCCGCGACGCTGCTCGACACGGCGCTGAGCTGCGCGGTCAACACCGTCATGCCCGCCGGAAAAATCTTCACCACGCTCGAGATGAAGATCAATTACATCCGCGCGATCCGCCCCGGCGACGCGCCGCTCACGTGCGTCGGTCACGTCGTCCACGCCGGCAGCAAGACCGCGACCGCTGAGGGACGCATCGTCGACGCAAACGGGAAATTGTTCGCGCACGGGACCGTCACCTGCATCCTCTTTCGCGACACCACCACAGGAGAAAACCAATGAACGAAGCCGTCATCGTCGCCGGACTGCGCACCGCGGTCGGCAAAGCACCCAAAGGCTCGCTGCGCACCACGCGTCCGGACGATCTCGCCGCGGAGGTGATCCGCGCGCTGCTGGCCAAGACACCGCAGATCCAGGCCGATCAGACCGACGACGTGATCATCGGATGCGCGACGCCCGAGGGCGAGTCGGGGACGAACGTCGCGCGCATCGCGGCGTTGCGCGCGGGACTGCCGGACAGCGTTCCCGCCGAGACCATCAATCGCTTCTGCTCCTCGGGATCGCAGACGATCGCGCACGCGGCGGAGCGGATCATGGCCGGCATGGCCGACCAGATCATCGCGGGCGGCACGGAGTCGATGTCGATGGTGCGCGGGTCGAACAAGTTCCGTCCCAACCCGACGCTCATCGACGAGCGCCCGCAGGTGTACCTGAGCATGGGGCTCACCGCGGAGAACGTCGCGCGCAAGTACAACGTTTCGCGCGAAGACGCGGACGCGTTTGCGCTGCGCAGTCATCAGCGCGCGCTCGCGGCGATGGCCGAGGGGAAATTCGCCGACGACGGCATCGCGCCGATCGAAGTGGAGATCGTCGACACGAACGAGACGAAGCGCTTCACGTTCGACAAAGACGAAGGCCCGCGAGCGGATACGACGTCCGAGGCGCTTGCGAAACTGAAGCCGGTGTTCCACGCGAAGGGTGTCGTCACCGCCGGCAACTCGAGTCAGACCTCGGACGGCGCGGCGGCGGTCGTGGTGATGTCGCGCAGAAAAGCCGACGAGCTGGGACTGAAGCCGCTCGCGCGCTTCGTGTCGTTTGCGGTTGGAGGGGTTCCCCCCGAAATCATGGGCATGGGTCCGGTCGTGGCGGTGCCGAAGGCGCTCAAGCTCGCGGGACTGAAGCTCGAGGACATCGACCTCATCGAATTGAACGAGGCGTTCTCGTGTCAGGCGCTCGCGGTGATGCGCGAGCTGGGGATGGATCCGGATCGCGTCAACGTGAATGGTGGTGCGGTCGCGCTCGGACACCCGCTTGGCGCCTCCGGCGCGAAGCTCACCGTGCAACTCCTCGGCGAGATGCGCCGCCGAGGCTCGCGCTACGGGATGGTGACGATGTGCGTGGGCGGGGGACAGGGAGCGGCGACGATTTTCGAACGGTTGTGATGTGGAGTGCGGAGGCAACGCCTCCGCTTTCCCATTCGCGCGTATAGGAAAGCGGAGGCGTTGCCTCCGCACTCCAAAATGAGATTCAAGGACAAAGTCGTCTGGATCACCGGCGCATCCTCCGGCATCGGCGAGGCGCTTGCGGTCGCGTGGAGTCGCGAGGGCGCGACGCTCGTGCTCTCCGCGCGCAACGCCGCGGAGCTCGAGCGCGTGCGTCACGCGTGCGTCGATCCGCAGAAGCATCGAGTCCTCCCGCTCGATCTCACCGACACGAACGCGATCAACGCCGCGGCCAAGGACGTGCCGCGCGTCGACGTCCTCGTGCACAGCGGCGGCGTGAGCCAGCGCTCGTTCGCGGCGGAGACCGACCTCGCCATCGACCGCGCGATCATGGACCTCAACTATTTCGGCACGATCGCGCTGACGAAGGCCGTGCTGCCGTCGATGCTCGCGCGCCGCTCGGGACAGATCGTTCCGATCACCAGCGTGATCGGCTACGTCGGCATCCCGACGCGCTCCGCGTACGCCGCGTCGAAGCACGCGCTGCACGGCTTCTTCGAGGCGCTGCGCGCGGAGACGGCGAAGGACGGCATCGCCATCACGATCGTCGTACCGGGGTACGTCCGTACCAAGGTGTCTGAGAACGCACTCCGCGGCGACGGCACGGCGTACGGAAAGGTCGACGACACGCACGCGAAGGCCATGCTCCCCGAGGTTGCGGCCGAGCGGATCATCGATGCGGTCGCGCGGAAGAAGCAGGAAGTGCGCGTCGGCGGAAAAGAGATCTGGGCGGTGTCGCTGCGGAGGTTCTTGCCCGCGCTCACGCGGCGCATTCTGCGAGTGAAATGAAAAGCGAGAACAGTCGCGCCGCCTACGCCCTGGCCGTTCTCTTCGTGATCAACACGATGAACTTCTTCGACCGCGTGATCGGTGGGGCGCTGGGCGAGCCGATCCGCCGCGAGTTCAATCTGAGCGACAGCGCCCTCGGCGCGCTCGGCACGGCGTTCACGCTGCTCTACGCGTTCGTCGGCATTCCGCTCGGACGATGGAGCGATCGCGCGCCGCGCAAGTTGATCCTCGCCGGAGCGGTGTTCCTCTGGAGCGCGCTCACCGCGGTCTCGGGTCTCACGCGCACGTACTGGCAGCTCTTCGCGACGCGCCTCGGCGTCGGAGTCGGCGAGGCCGCGTGTGCCCCCGCGGCGACGTCGCTGATCGGCGATCTCTATCCGCCGAGCAAACGCGCCCGCGCGATGTCGGTGTTCATGATGGGCCTGCCGATCGGCATCGCGCTGTCGTACTTCGTCGGCAGCTACGTTGCGCACTCGTATGGCTGGCGCGCGGCGTTCTTCGTCGCCGGAATCCCGGGCGTGCTCGCCGCGATCGCCGCGCTGTTCATCACGGAGCCCGTGCGCGGAACGAAGGAAACGGCGCCGGCGAAGGTGCAGACCGGATCGCCGTGGAAGACGCTGCTGTCGATCCCGACACTGTGGTGGCTGATCGCCTCCGGCGCGCTGCACAACTTCAACATGTACGCGCTCGCTCGTTTCTCGCGCCGCTGCTGATGCGCTATCACGGCTCCGACCTGCGGCAGACGGGCTTGATCTCGATGACGGTGTACGGCCTGTCAGGCATTCCTGGTCTGCTGATCGGCGGCGCGCTCGCGGACAAGTGGGCGATGCGCCGAAAGGACGGACGGCTGCTCGTCGCGGCGATCGCGACGTCGATCTCCGCGCCGCTGATGGTGCTCGCGCTGATGCGTCCCGTGCGCGACGTCATGCCGTTCGTCATTCTCGGCAGTCTCGCGTGCGCGTTCATGTACGTCTATTACGCGAGCGTCTACTCGACTTTGCAGGACGTGGTCACGCCGTCGTTGCGCGGCACGGCCATGGCGCTCTACTTCTTCGCGATGTACGTCCTCGGCGCGTCGTTCGGTCCGCTCGCGACTGGGATGTTGAGCGACTTCTTCACGCGCCGCGCCGGCGGTGATGCCGCGATCGGACTGCACACGGCCATGTACGCCGTGCCGGTGCTGAGCGCGCTGCTCGCATTCGTGCTCTTCGCCGCGACGCGCACCGTCGCGCGGGACATGGAGCGGCGGTAAAGATGAAGCGCTTGTTCTAGGAGTGCGGTGGCGGCGAGCCACCGCTCTGGTACGTCCGAGCGCCGCCCGCCCGCCTACCAGAGCGGTGGCTTCCCGCCGCCCGCCCGCCTCGCCACCGCACTCCTAGAATGAAGTTCGTTTCGCCGCCTCTTCGAGAATCGGCCCGACGACTTCCGCGAGCGAGCGCTCGCTGCGCCAGAACGGGAACGGGCCGAGGCGCTCGAGCAACGCGAGACGCGCGCGAGGATCGATGTCGCCGATGAGGTCGAGCGTCGGTCTCGTTCCTTCCCAGAAGTTGTCGCTGACCGGTGGTGATGCGATTACCGGTGCCGGCTCGGCGGGCCCGGCGAGCTCGTCGCGCGAAATCCCGCGCACGGACAACAGCAGGAACGGATCGCGATCGAACTCCTCGCCGAGGAGGTAGTACACCGCGGCGATGTGCTTGCAGGGGTTCGACCAGTCGGGGCACGAGCATTCCGTCATGAGCTCGCTCTGCCGCGCGGGGAACAACGACACGCGCTTTTTCTCGAGCACCGACTCGATGTCCTGCGGCATCTCGCCGGCGAGGAGCTTCGCGAGATGCAGCGGACTCGCGGAGAGAGCGGCGGCGAATCGCGCGTGCTCGTCTTTCGTGAACGGCTTGATCGCGATCGTCACGCGATACGCATCCTTGCGCGAGCCCTGCACGCGGGACTCCACGCGTCCGGGCTGCACGTCGATGCCGAGGACCTGTCCGCCGCGCGCGTAGGTGCGACCTCGCTGCAGGCGCGCGCCGAGGTTGAAGCCTTCCAGCACCGCGATCCAGCGTTTCGCCCACCACTGCGTCGCGAACGCGCCGCGCTTCGAGCGCGCCTTGATGCCGTCGGTGACCGCGATGCGCTTCGCCGGACGTTCGCGCAGCCACCAGGGGATGTTCATTTCTTAAGTTTATCCCGCGCGTAGACGCGGGATCTCCGGTGCCCCCGCGACGCATGTGGGGACGTGCGCTGCCGGTGTTGCCGGAGATCCCGCGTCTTCGCGCGGGATAAACTAAAAAACTGCCTCCCTGCTCAAACTCAACAAATCCCGCAGCTGCGCGTTCGACAACTCCGTCAGCCAACCTTCGCCTGTGCCGACGATGTTCCTTGCGAGCTCCTGCTTTCCTTCGATCATCGCGTCGATCCGTTCTTCCAAAGTGCCGGCGACGACCATCTTGTGCACCTGCACGCTCTTCGTCTGCCCGATGCGGAACGCGCGGTCGGTGGCCTGATTCTCCACGGCCGGGTTCCACCAGCGATCGAAGTGGAACACGTGATTCGCACGCGTGAGGTTCAGTCCCGTGCCGCCGGCCTTCAGCGAAAGGATGAAGATGCGCGGCGCATCGGCGTCATTCTGAAAACGCTCCACCATTTCGTCGCGGCGCTTGCGTGGTGTTCCGCCGTGGAGGAATTGCGATTCCAGCCCCAGCGACTCGGCGACATGCCGCTGCAGCAGCGTTCCCATCTCCGCGTATTGCGTGAAGACGAGCGCAAAGTCGTTCGTGCTGACCGCCTCGTCGAGCATCTCCGTGAGTCGCGCGAGCTTTCCCGAGCGGCCCGGCAGCTCCGAGTTGTCGCCGAGGAAGTGCGCGGGATGATTGCAGACCTGCTTGAGACGGCCGAGCGTCGCGAGGATCAGCCCCCTGCGCTCCATTCCTTCCGACGCGGCGAGATCGTCCTGAACTTCGTCGACCACGGCGCGATAGAGCGTCGCCTGTTCCTTGGTCAGCGTGCAGAACACCTTCATCTCGTTCTTCTCGGGCAAGTCCGCGATGATCGACTTGTCCGACTTCAGTCGCCGCAGGATGAATGGCCCGGTGATGCGCTTGAGCGTCGCCGTCGCCTCGGGATCGCGAAGGCTCTGGATCGGGAGGAAGAACGAAGTGCGGAACTCCGACGCGCTGCCGAGGAGTCCGGGATTGAGGAACTCCATCACCGACCAGAGGTCGCCGACATTGTTCTCGACCGGCGTCCCGGTGAGCGCGATTCGATAGTCCGCGTTCAGCGAACGCGCGGCCTTGGCCTGTTTCGTCTCGCTGTTCTTGATGTTCTGCGCTTCGTCGAGCACGACGCCGCGCCACGGCACTTGGTCGAGCGTCTCCAGCTCGCGATGCAGCAGCGAATACGACGAGATCACCAGCGCGGACTCGTTGATCTTCGCGATCAACTTCTCGCCGCGCGCGCGTCCCGTGCCGTGATGCAGCATCACCGGCAGCGACGGCGTGAAGCGCTGCGCTTCGCGCAGCCAGTTGCCGGTCACCGACGTCGGACAGATGAGGAGCACGGGACGGCGATGCTCCGGCCAGTCGCTCTGCAGCAAAGCGAGCGTCTGCACCGTTTTGCCGAGGCCCATGTCGTCCGCGAGACACGCGCCGAGGCCGGCGCGCTCGAGGAAGCGCAGCCACGAGTAGCCGCGCTTCTGGTACGGACGCAGCGTTCCGGTGAAGCCCGCGGGCTCGGGAAGCTCTTCCCACTCGCGCTTTCCTTCGAGGCGCTCGAGAAGATCGCGCACGGCGCCGGTGCCTTCGATTTCTTCGATCGGCAACACTCCGCTCGATTCCGTGAGCCGCGCGCGGATCAGTTCCCGCACGGACGTTTTCTCTTTCTTGCGTATGAACTGCAGCGCCTCGCCGATCTCCTCGGCCGAGAGCTGCACCCACTGGCCGCGCACTTTCACGAGCGGCGTCTTCAACTTCGCGAGACGCTTCAGCTCTTTTTCGGTCAACTCAGCGTCGCCCACCGCGACCCGCCAGTCGACCTCGACGATCGACTCGAACGTCAGTCCCTGTTTCGACTTGAATCGCGGCGGAGCGGCAGTGCCGCGCAACGCGAGCCGCTTCTTCGTTCCCTTGCGGCTCCACCACGACGGGAGGAACACGCCGAAGCCGGCGGATTCGAGCGCAGCGGCGTCGCGCGTCAGAAACGCAAACGCGCCGGTCGCGTCGGTGTCGAGTCCCTCGGTGTTCCCACGCTGCAGTCCGCGCTCGACGGCCGTACTGATCGAAGCGGCTTCGCCGAGGGAGCGCAGGAGCAGCTCGCGCGGCGCTTTCTTCGCAGGAAGGAGAAGGCTGCGATCCTCGCGTCCCTGCATCAGATACGCGACGTGCCAGGGACCGTCGTCATCGCTTGGTTCTTCGAGGCGGAACGCGAGGCGGAACGGCGCCTGCGCCTGCGCGAGCACGGGACGCAGCCAGGTGTCGACGGATGCGCGCAGCCGCGCGAGCTCCGCTTCGTCCGCGTCGATGCGTCCGTCGCGCGTCGTCAGCGCGGCGAGCCAGCGGTCGTGCAGTGAATGCGCCGCAATCTTTGGTGGCTCGCCGCCGCGCATCATCGTGTCGACGAGTGCTTTCAGGAAATCACGCGGATCCGTTTTGCGAAACGCGAGCGCGACCGGCGGGATGCTCGCGATCAACGACGCGAATCGTTCCGCTTCATCGCCGATCAACACGGGAATCCACACTGCACGATCGCCGTCGACCGCGGGCGCGACGTGTCCGCGCGCGACGATCGCCGCGGCGTAACGCATCGCCATCGCGCACCACGCGAGGTCCGCGCCGACGAGCACCGCGGGCGCGAGCACGCGCTCGCCCGCGGCTTTCGTGAGAACCGGCATGAAGTCGCGCGTGCGAATTGCTTGCTTCGGTCCGCGCTTGCTCTTGCCGACGAGTGGTGTGGAGGGGGTTGCGGGGAGTTTGGCGGTGATCTCGACGCGCTCGCCGTGAATGGTCAGATCGGCGCGTTTCAGTGCGTCGTCGACATCGTCATGCGGCTCGGTCCACAGAAGGAGCGAGTCGCCATCGAGCGCGGCGTGAAGAACGAGCATTTTGGAGTGCGGCGGCAGCGCCGCCGCTTTCGAACAACGCGGCAAGAGCGCGGGCGTTCCGCACTTGCCACGCATTCGAAAGCGGTGGCGTTGCCACCGCACTCCATAATACTTCCCCAAATGAAGCGCTGGGTTCTAGCCGCCACGATCCTCGGCTCCTCGATGGCGTTCATCGACACGACTGTGGTCAATGTCGCGCTCCCGATCATGCAGCGAGCCCTGCACGCGGACGTTGCGGCGGCGCAGTGGATCATCGACGCTTACCTGCTCGTTCTCTCCGCGCTCATCCTCGCCGGCGGTGCGCTCGGCGATCGCCTCGGGCGCGTGCGTGTGTTCGGTTTCGGCGTCGTCGTCTTCGCCGGCGCTTCCATCTGGTGCGGGTTATCGCCGTCGAGCACGCAGCTCATCATCGCGCGGGCGTTGCAGGGCGCGGGCGCGGCGATGCTCGTCCCCGGCAGTCTCTCGATCATCGCCGCGACTTTTCCGAAAGAAGAGCGCGGACGCGCGATCGGCACGTGGTCCGCGCTCACGGCGCTCGCGATCATCGCCGGCCCGCTCCTCGGCGGCGTGCTCGTGCAGACCATCTCCTGGCGCGCGGTCTTTCTCATCAACGCGCCGATTGCGCTGGTCGTGTTGTGGATCGTCTGGCGCCACATGCCGAAAGACGAAGACTCGCGCGACGACGCGATCGACTGGACGGGCACGTTCCTCGTCACCGTTGGCCTTGGCGGAATCGCGTTCGCGTTCATCGAGCGCGTCTGGATCGCGGGCCTCATCGGTGTCGTGGCGCTGATCGCGTTCGTCTTCGTCGAACGGCGCGTCTCGAATCCGATCGTGCCGTTCTCGCTGTTCCGATCGCGCGCGTTCACCGGCGCGAACGTGCTCACGCTCCTCCTCTACGCCGCGCTTTCCGCCGCGACGTTCCTGCTGCCGTTCAACTACATCCAGGTGCAGGGCTACACGCCGGCCGAGGCCGGAGCGGCGTTCCTGCCGTTCGTCGGGACGATGTCGCTGTTGTCGCGTTGGAGCGGTGCGCTCGCGGATCGCATCGGGCCGCGTCCGCTGCTCATCACCGGGCCGCTCATCGCCGCGGCGGGACTGGCGTTGCTCGCGTATCCGGGCATCGGCGGCTCGTACTGGACGACGTTCTTCCCCGGCGTCCTGGTCCTCGGACTCGGCATGTCCGCGACGGTCGCGCCGCTGACGACGACGGTGATGACGTCGATCGACGACGAGCGCCACGCCGGCGCGGCGTCAGGGATCAACAACGCCGTTGCGCGCGCCGCGGGTCTGCTGGCGGTCGCGGTCCTCGGCGTCGTCGCGGTTTCGATCTTCGCGCACGATCTCGATGCGCGGCTCGCGCGTGCCCGAGTGCATCCGGAAATGCGGCGGTTCATGGCCGCGCAAGCCGATCGTCTGGCTGAAGCGCGCGCGCCGCATGGCGCAAGCACCGCACTGATTGTCGACGACGCCGTGAAGCATTCGTTCGTGCGCGCGTTCCGCGTGACCACACTCGCGTCGGCGGCGCTGGCCGCGCTGTCGGCGCTCGGAGCGCTCGTCATTACGGCGAAACGCAAACCAAAAGCAGCGGATGCCGCGGATCGTTCGTCGTAATCCTGACCCTTTCGAGCTGCGCGCGCGGCCTGACCGTGAACGTTGCGTTCGAACCGCCGGGGATGATGGCCATGTGTTGCCCGTCGGTATCGAACAAGGTAACCACGAGATCGGCCCGGCCGCGCTCGTTCACGATCGTGATCGTACGGCTCGAGCATGTCCGCGGCAGTACCGTTGCGAGCGGCGGAAGCGTGCAGACGGACGACGCCGCGGGTGTGATCGTAAGTGCGTTGCGTCGTATCGTCGTGCAACCGCTCACGCGATCGATCACCCTCAGATCGAAGCGCGACGTGACGGGTCCTATGCCTTCGATGCCCCGCAACGTGCAGGCGCCGGTCGCGAAGGTGAGCATGGTCGGCACGCGCAGTCGGAACGTCGAGCCGACGCGCGCAAGCACCTCGGCGGGAACGCCGCCGATCTCGAATGCGGCGTCTTGTGCGCTCTCGAGCTGCACGGTCATCGTTTTCCCGGCGACGATGACGCGCGGATTCACGGCGGCGATCGCGGGAGCCCGCTCCGCTTCAAATGTGAAATCGATTCCGCTCGCGACCCCGCCGTCCTCGATGTTGATCACTTCCACCGGACCGGTGAACGACGCGCACATCGATGGGGGCTGCGTGCGGGCGATGATTCGCGTGCCCGAAACGACGAGAACTTGCGCATCGACGCCCGCAACCGCGACCTGCACGGGTGCAATGAATCCTGCGCCGTTGATGATGATGTTCGTTCCCGCCCGGCCGTGATTCGGCACGACGCTGAGCAGCTTAGGATCGACGACGTAGCGATACCCATCCGTTAACGTGTGCTCCGTCTCGGAATAGATGTTCCTCACGGTGACGTCGACAACGCCCGCCTCGGAAGCGGCCGGCGTTTCGACGACGATCTGCTCGCGCATCACGTTGAAGACTCTCGCTTCGGCGTCGCCGAACAGAACCTGCACGGGCTGCTGAAAGCCCTCGCCGAAAATCGTTACCCGCGTGCCGCCTTGCTTCGTTCCGGAGTTCGGCGTCACGATGCCGATCTTCGGCGTCTGGATGCGATTCTCGAAGACGAACGTTGTCGGCGCCGTCGCACGGTAATTGCCCGACGTCACGACGACGCTCGCGACGCGCATCTGCTCGTCCGGTCCGAACGACACCGGCGGCGTGAAGAGATCGACCTGCGTGCGGGTCAACGAAACGAGGAATGCTTCGACGGTCGTGTCGCCGAGTTCGAAGAACACGCGCACGGGAGGGTCAAACCCGTAACCGGTGAGCCTGACGTAGGTGCCGCCGTTCGGCGGCGCGATGGAGGGAGTGACGCTGGTGATCGTGATCCGCGGAGGCAACGGCTCCCCGAGAACGCCATCCGCGATCGCGAGAACGGCCAGGAGAATCCACGCCCGTCGCAACGTGGGTTCATTGTCGCACGAGAACTTTTTCCACAGCCATCGTATGCTCATGGCATGGCAGAGCGTCCGAAGCGTTCCCGGAAGAAACTATTGATCTGGATCGGCATCATTGCCGTGGTGGTGATCGCCGTCGCGGCGATGGCCGCGTCGAAGAAACGTGAGAAGCCGACTCTCATCACGACGGACAAGGCGTTCGTCACGAACATCACCGAGATGGTCACGGCCACGGGGAAGATCCAGCCGGAAGTCGAAGTGAAGATCGCGCCGGAAGTGTCGGGCGAGATCATCGAGCTCGCGGTCAAGGAAGGACAAGTCGTCAAGCGCGGGCAGCTCCTGCTGCGCATCAAACCGGACAGCTATCGCGCCCAGGTCGAGTCGCAGCAGGCCGCGCTCAGCGGCTCGCGCTCGGCGAGCGTGCGCAATCGCGCGGAGCTGGCGAAGGCGGAGTCCGAATATCGGCGGATCGAGAAGCTGTACGCGGGGGGGCTCGTCTCCGAGTCCGAACGCAACACGGCGAAGGCCGCGTACGACGGCGCGAAAGCGGCGCTCGATTCCGCGGTGTCGAACATCCACCAGGCCGAGGGGGCGCTGCGGCAGATCAATGAAGCGCTGTCGAAGACCGTCATCTACTCGCCGGTCACCGGCACGATCAGCTCTCTCACCAGCCGCGCCGGCGAGCGCGTCGTCGGCACGAGCCAGTTCGCGGGCACGGAAGTGATGCGCATCGCGGACCTCGACCACATGGAAGCGCGCGTGAACGTGAACGAGAACGACGTCGTCGAAGTGAAGATCGGCGACAGCGCGCGGATCAACGTCGACGCCTATCCCGACCGCGAGATCCGCGGCGTCGTGCGCGAGATCGCCAGCACGGCGCTCACCCGCAACGCCGGGACGCAGGAAGAGGTCACGAACTTCGAGGTGAAGATCAGCATCCCCGATCGCTCGGTGCGGCTGCGGCCGGGTATGAGCACCACCGCGGACATCGAGACGGCGACGGTGAAGAACGTCGTGGCCGTGCCGATCCAGAGCGTGACGGTGCGTAGCACGGACACGAACCTGTCGCCCGAGGAACTGGAGCGGCAGCGCGTGCGTACGGAAGCTCGCGAGCGCGAGGACAATCGCGCCGACGTCACGAACGAAGCCGCGCAGAAACAGAAGGAGCGCGCGCAACGCTCGAAGCTGCAGCGGGTCGTGTTCGTCAAGAACGGAGAGACCGTCAAGATGCAGAAGGTGGAGACCGGCATCGCCGACACGACCTTCATCGAGATCCGCAACGGGATCAAGCCGGGCGACGAAGTGGTGTCGGGGTCGTACACGGCCATCTCGCGGAAGTTGAAGGATGGCGCGAAGGTGGAGATCGAGAAGGAGAAGACGTGACACGCGTTTCTCGTTGCTCGTGACTCGTTGCTGGTGCCTTTAGGCGATCCTGCGCGAGCAACGAGCAACGAGCAACGAGCAAACGAAAACATGTTCATTCGTGATCTTGCCATCGAGCTGACGGAGTCTTTTCGCATCGCGGTCTCCGTGATCCGCGCGCACAAGATGCGCTCGTCGCTCACGGCTCTCGGCGTGATCATCGGCATCATTGCCGTCACGCTGATGGGCTCCGCGATCGGCGGGATCGAGACGGGGTTCGAGCGCAGCCTTGCCGTCATCGGCGACGACATTCTCTATGTCGAGAAGTGGCCGTGGCGGCACGTGGACGACTGGTGGAACTATCGCAACCGCCGGATCATGGACGTGCGTTACGCGGAGCAGCTCAACCGCGTCATCGCCAAGACGCCGAACTCGGAGCTGGTCATCGCCGTGCCGACCATCAACACGATGCGTTCGGTGAAGTACGGCGACAACGAAGTGCGCGGCGTGTTCACGCAGGGGACGAACCACGATTTCCTGATCACGTCCACGCCGGCGTTCAAGGAAGGCCGCTTCTTCAATGAGACCGAATCGCGCGGCGGCCGGAACGTGGTGGTCCTCGGCTACGACGTCGCGGAGGCGCTGTTCCCGAACGAGCCCGCGCTCGGCAAGACGGTGATGATCAGCGGAACGCCGTTCCGCGTCCTCGGCGTCTACACGAAGCAGGGCACGTTCCTCGGTCTGTTCAGCTTCGACACCTACGCGGTCGTGCCGCTGCCCGCGTTCATGAAGGCGTTCAGCGCGCGGCTCGATACGTCGATCCGCGTGAAGGTTCGCGAGAAGATGCACATGGAGGCGGCGAAAGGCGAGCTCGCCGGCGCGATGCGCCGCGTGCGCGGACTGCAGCCGGAACAGAAGGACGACTTCGAGATCAACGAGCAGTCTGCGCTGCGCAGCACGATCGATCCGATCAAGGGCGGCATCGCCGTGGCGGGGCTGTTCATCACCGGGCTCGCGTTGTTCGTCGGCGCGATCGGCATCATGAACATCACGTACGTGAGCGTGAAGGAGCGCACGCGCGAGATCGGCACGCGCAAAGCCGTCGGCGCGCGCCGCCGCACGATCCTCCTGCAGTTCCTGATCGAAGCGGTGTCGATCTGCCTCGTCGGCGGCGCCGTCGGACTCGCCGTGTCGTGGCTTCTCACGACCGCGGTTGCCGCCGCGTTCCCATCGTTCCCGATGCGGTTCTCGATGGGCCTCGTGATCACGGGACTGATCGTGTCGACGCTGACCGGAATCTTCTCGGGATTCGCCCCGGCGCTCACGGCGTCGCGGCTGGATCCGATAGAGGCGCTACGCTATGAGTGAGGTCTCTCCCGCCAACCGCCAACCGCCAACCGCCAACTGACATGCCTTTTTCCGAAACCATCCGCATCGCTCTGACCGCGCTCCGCGCGAACAAGCTGCGCTCCGCGCTGACGATCCTCGGCGTGACGATCGGCGTGTTCTCGGTCATCGGCGTGATGACGGCGCTGAACGTCATCCAGGGATCGATCGAGTCGGGGCTCAGTTTCCTCGGCAGCAATCTGTTCCAGTTCGCGAAGTATCCGGTCATGAGCACGAGCGATCCGGAGACGACGTATGCGAACCGGCGGAACATCACGCTCGAGGAGGCGCGCGAGTTCGAGCGGCTGATGGGCGGGCAGGCGGGCGTGATCTGCTTCAAGATCTTCGACGGCGGAAAGCCGGCGAGCTTCGGACGCGTGAAGCTGCAGGGGCTCACGCTGGTCGGAACGAACGAGCACTTCCTCGTCGCGAACAGCTTCACCCTCGGCTACGGGCGAAACCTGTCCGCGGAAGACATCGTGCTTGCGCGCAACGTCACGGTCGTCGGCGCGGACATTCAGAAGAAGTTGTTCCCGAACACGACGCCGATCGGAAAGACGATCAAGATCAACGAGAAGCCGTACCAGATCATCGGCGTGTTCGCGGAGAAGGGCTCCATGTTCGGGCAGAGCCAGGATCGCCTGGTGATCGTGCCGATCACGCGCTTCCTCGGCGATTACGGACGAGTCAACCGAACCGTGAACATCGCCGTGCAGTCGACGTCGCAGGCGACGTACAACCAGACCCTCGACAAGGCCATCGGCGCGATGCGCGGCGCGCGCGGGCTGAAGCTCGGCGAGGACAACGACTTCGAAATCTACTCGAACGACACGCTCGTCTCCGCGTTCGCGCAGATCGCCGGGACGATCCGCATCGGCGCGTTCGTGGTCAGCGTGATCGCGTTGCTCGCGGCAGGCATCGGGATCATGAACATCATGCTGGTGAGCGTCACCGAGCGCACGCGCGAGATCGGCGTGCGCAAGGCGATCGGCGCGCGGCGCGAGGACATCGTCCGGCAATTCCTCCTCGAAGCGATCGTGCTCTCCGAGCTCGGCGGACTGCTCGGCATCCTCTTTGGCGTTGTTGGCGGCAACGGCGTCGCACTCTGGCTCGACATGACGATGGTTTTTCCGTGGGGCTGGGCACTGACCGGTCTGATCGTCTGCTCGCTCATCGGCACCGGCTTCGGCTGGTATCCGGCGTTCAAGGCCGCGCGGCTGGATCCGATCGAGGCGCTGCGGTACGAGTGAAACTTGAGATCACAAATTGTGATCTCAAGTTGGTGAGTGGAGTGCTCTACGCGCGGTAGCGTTTCGTCGCCTTCTCCGTTTTCCGAGGTACCTTCGAGCGCATGGCAAAGCAGACCAAAGCGCTCGTCCCGAGGGAACAGATCCTCCGCTCCATCATCATCGTGCGCGGCCAGAAGGTCATCCTTGACGCCGACGTCGCGCATCTGTATGGCGTCGAAACGCGCGCTCTCGTGCAGGCCGTCAAACGCAACCTCGCGCGTTTTCCGGCGGACTTCATGTTCGAAGTGAGTGCGGCGGAGATGCGAATCTTGAGATCACAAACTGTGATCTCAAGTTCGTGGGGCGGCCGGCGCCACAAGCCGTTCGCATTCACGGAGCACGGCGTGGCGATGTTGTCGAGCATCCTGCGCAGCCGGCGCGCGACGATCGTCAACATCGAGATCATGCGCGCGTTCGTCGGACTGCGCGAGGCACTCGCGTCGCACGCCGAGCTCCTGCGCAAGGTCGAAGCGCTGGAGCAGAGGTACGACGGTCAGTTTCGAGTGATCTTCGATGCCATCCGCGGCCTCATGAAACCGCCGGATCGGCGGCGCAAGCAGATCGGCTTCACCGTTTCGCCGGCCAGGCGAGCCCGATCCTCGCGGTCCTGATCGCCCATCCGGTGTGCACTTTGCATGGTCGGCAGCCTGATGGCGGCACCCCTGGTCCTGATCGTCGAGGATGACAGCGCAATTCGCACCCTGATCGTCTCCGCTTTGAAGCGCGAGCCGCTCGAGGTGCACACGGCCGGAGACGGTCTGGCCGCGCTGGAGTGCGTCCGCGCGAACGACTACGCGGTCATCCTCCTCGACCTCATGATGCCGCGGTTGAACGGGTACGAATTCCTGGAGAGTCTCGATTCCGTCGGCGGCGACGCACATCCGGTGATCATCGTCATGACCGCGTTCGACTCGGGCGCGCTGAAGAAGCTCCCCGCGAACCGCGTGCACGCGGTGCTGCACAAGCCGTTCGACGTGGAGCGCGTAGTGGACCTCGTGCGCGACTCCGCGACGCTGCACCACGACGTGCGCATGACCAAAGCGATGCCGCCGCCGTTCGAGACCTCGTCGGACGAAGAGTCGCCCGCATCCTGAAGCGCAACGGAGCCGACATGACATCCGTGACCGATTGGGCGTTGAAGTTTGTTCGTTGGGGAATCGGTCTGGGCATCTTCGGGCTCATCGCCGGCTACTTCCCGCTGGGCCACTATCTGATGAAAGACTCGCTGCCGTCCTGTCCCGCTGCACCGGTCCATGGGCACATGATTCTGCTCAGTCTCGTGGGGATGGTCCTGTTTGGCCTGGTGTACCGTGCGATTCCCGATTGGATGGGGAGCGGCAGCGCGCCTCTGGGCCTCATCCGTCTTCACTTCTGGCTCGCGGTCATCGGCACGCTCGGCGTGGCACTCAACGGTACGATCGGGTATGAAATCCTCTCGCACACGATGCAGCCGGGCTTCTATTACAACGGTCCCGCCGGACAGGATGTCCGAAACCTGTGGTTTGGAATCGACGGCTTCTTCCTGACCGTGTACGGAGCGGGATGCGCCATCCTTCTCTACATTCTCATGACGAAGACGACTTACGCGAGATCAGGAGCGCGCTAGATGTGCACTGTGGCTCAGGGACTCTGCAAATCCCGAAGCCAGCGGATCGCCTGCGGCACACCCTCGTCGATCATCGAGTCGTAATGATCGCCGCGCTCGGCGCGGACGAAGGTCACGCGCGGGTTCGTCTTCTTCAGCGCCTCGACGAAGCTTTCCGTCTCCGCAATGGAAATGACCGAGTCGTCATCCGCATGGAAGAGGAACGTCGGGCAATGCAGCCTTCCCATCTGTTTCACCGGAGAGCTTCTCTCCAGAAAATCGCGGAAGCCGCCGAGATTGGACTCGAGATATTGCCCGGCGTCGCGTGCGTTCTGTTGAACGCGGAGCTCCGGGTCGGTGACCGGCGCATAGGCCACGCAGGCGGCGATGCGCGGATCGCTTTCCGCGACCAGAAGCGCAATGCGTCCTGCGGAGCTGTGGCCGACGCTGTACAGCCGTTTCGGGTCGATCCCCGGAACCATTTTCAATACATAGTCGATCGCGTGGCGCGCATTGAGCACGCCGGCTTCGGCATTCTTGAACGCGGTTGCCGCGGTCTGAACCTGTTCGTAGGTGACGTCGTCCATGTTCGCGACTTCACCGTCGACGTCGTAAGCGACGACTGCGAAGCCGGCATGCGCATACGGCAGGTGCTCGGGATGTTTCTGCCGATCGAGATCAGCTCCGAAGCCGTTGCCGATGAATGGCGGAACGCCGGCCGGCGCGATGAAGATGCACGGAATCGGCTTCGCCGGCATTTCCTCCGGAAGATAGATCCAGATCCGCCCGGCCTGGTCTCCATGCGCGAGCGAGACCGAGTGCACGACCACTCCCGGCTCCACCGGTTTCGCGGGACCGAGCGGCGGGAACGTCGCCAGCGGCGCATCCTGCGTTGGGGACGACATCACTACCTCGCGGCCGGCGCGGTCGCATTGCAATGAAGAAAGGAGACATGCGGCGAAGGAGAGACAAAACAGTAGGCGTTTCATATCGTGCCGACTACGCGCGCAACCGCAACACCCACCGGTACGCCGTGATCATGTCGCGCGAGAAACCATCCGCGCAGCCCCAGAGGTACAGACGGAACGTGCGGTAAAGCGCGCGGCCCCAACGGCGCTCGATCTCCTCGGCGTTCGCGTCGAGATTGCGCGCCCAGTGGCGGGTGGTCAGCTCGTAATTGTGCCGGTCGTTCCACACGCCTTCCACTTCGAACGGCGTCTCCGCGACCGCGGCGAGATAGTCGTGCAGGCAGAGCACCGTGCCATTGCCGGGGAAGATGCGGCGGATGAAGAACGTCGAGAGGTCGTAGCGTTTGCGCGACGCGCTGGCGTCGAGATAGATCGCCCGTCCCGGTTTCAGCAACCTCTGATAATGCTTCAGCGTCTCCGGATAGTCGGGGAGGTGCTCGGTCACGCCCATGTTCACGATGGCGTCGTACGGCTCGGCGTGGTGCTCGTACAGATGCTCGCGCACGACCTTCACCGGCAGCTTCTCTCTCGCGGCCAGCTCGTTGAGAAACGCCTCCGACTCCTTCGAGATCGTCAGCGACGTCACGTGAATCCCCTTGCGTCCGCCGTATTCGAGGAACGCGCCCCAGCCGCCGCCGATGTCGAGCACGCGCATGCCCGGCTCGATGCCCGCGGCCTGGATCCCGAAGTCGAGCTTGCGCGTCATCGCGTCTTCGAGCGGTTCGTCATCGTTCGCGAACACGCCCTGCGAATAGCAGCGATGGCGTTTGTCGAGGAAGAAGCGGAAGAAGTCGGGGTCGGAGTCGTAGTGCTCGGCGATCCAGGCTTTGTCGCTGTCGGGTTGCCCGTAGAGCAGCGGCCGGATGAATCGCCAGATCGACGCGAAGCCCTTGCGGTCGCGGAACTGACCGCGCGCGGACAACAACTGTTCGAGATCGCCCTCGACGTCGATGTCACCGGCGAGATAGGCCTCGCCCATCGCGTTCATGTCGAACGTCGCCAGCGCGCGCGTGCCGCGCGCGTTGTTCGCGACGATCCGCGCGACGTGCTTGCCGCTCCCGAACGTGCGCGTGGCCTGGTTGTGGAGAACGACCGAGAACGATGCAGCGGTTTCAGACATCGAGCACCTTTTTCAGCTGTCCGTTGTCGCGCCATGCGGCAATCTCCGCCTGCGCGTGTTCGTATCCGACTTTCACGATCGCGTGCAGCGACTGGAAGTCCATCAGCGAGAACTGATTGATGGGCGGGTGGAAGACGAGATCGGCGTCCTTCATGATCTCCCGCTCGCGCCGCGAGCTGGCCAGCATCGCAGCGCGAAGCAGGACCTCGAGCATCGACGGGAACGGCGTCAACGATTTCTTCCGCGTGAATTTGCCGCGCACGATCTCCCACACCGTGGGCACGCGCTTACAAGCGAACGCCTGATCCTGCTCCACCGAAACCTCGGACACCATCACCCGGCCGCATCCGAGCTCGCGGAGGATGTCGCCGGGGACGTTGTTCAGCAGCGCGCCGTCGACGAGGAGCTCTCCGTTGTCGAGCACGGGGATCGCGACGCCGGGCAGCGACGCGCTTGCCGTGACCGCCCACAACAGCGATCCCGTGCGATGCACGCGCGCAGCCGCGGTCGAGAGATTGCTCGACACGCAGAAGAACCTGGTCCAGAGGTCTTCGATCTGGACGTCGCCGTACATCATCTGTCCGACGCGTGTGGAGCCGCGGTTGCCGACGATCGACAGGATCGGCAGCGTGAATTCCTTGTGCGGCTCGATCTCGACCCACACCTCGCGGTTCACTTTCTCGATGTGGCCGGGCGTCCAGCCCATCGCGTGCTGCGCCGCGAGCGACGCGCCCATGCTCGTGCCGCCGATCATGTCCATCGGAATGCCCGCTTCCTGCAACGCGCGCAGGACGCCGATGTGCGCGAAACCGCGCGCGCCGCCTCCGCCGAGGACGAGGCCGACGGCGCGACCGGTGAGGAAGCGGCCGACGCGCTCGAAGTCGTCGGGGCGATCCCAGCGGACGTGATGGTGATCGTCGACGCGGCGCGCGTCGAGCCAGCGCTTGGTGCCGCTTGGCAGAGAAGTGCCGTTCGGATGGATCAGCACGAGCGTGCGTCGCGGTCCGACCGATCCGGAGGTGAGGAGGCTCTCGATCGGCGCGGGCGATGGATCTTCCGAAGCATCGGCGACGAGCACGACGTGATCGGCCTGGCGGAGACAACGCTCGGTCCACTCCGTCGGACCGGGATCGGCTTCGTACACGATGATGCCGTGCCGGCTCTCGTGCTGATTGAGCCAGGCGACGAGCGTCGCGGAGCGCGGATCCTGTTCGCGCAGTTGCGCGGTTCCTTCACCGAGCTGGCGATCGATCTCCGCGGAGTCGAGGTGAAGTTCCGTCCCGACTGCTTTGGTGATCCGCGCCACGACCTCGGCGAACGAAGTCTTCATGCGCAGCGGCACGATGGCGATGCTCGTCGCGGCGGCGTGCGGCCGGATCGAGGGGCGTTGCAGACGCACGATCTGCATGCGCATCAGGTCGCGGACGATCTCGGGATGCAAGGTGATGATGCGCTCGAACGCGTCGGTCGAGAACTTCACGACCAGCGAGTCGCGAATGGCGACGACGTCGGCGCTGCGCGGCTCGCGGGTGAAGAAGCCCATCTCGCCGATGCTCTCGCCGGGGGAGACTTCGGCGATGACGACGGACAGGCCGTCCTTGTTCTCGCGGACGACCTGCAGCCGCCCGCTGACGACGACGCACAGACCGTCGCTCACGTCACCCTGGCCGAAGAGCGCCTCGCCGCGCACGAGCTGGATCCACTGGGCGAGCGGCTCGATCGTATCGAGCGCATTCGCGCTCAAGGAGCCGAACAGGCGCGAGGCCGCGCTGACGAACTGTTCGTGCTTGCTGTCGGTCGCTGCCAGCATCGCGTCAGTAGTGCTGCGCGCTGAACTGCGCGGGCGCCACCGTCCGCGCGTAGACGACTTTTGCGAGACGCAGGAATTCGAGGATGCGGATGTACATCCAGCCGAGGTCGAACTCCCACCAGTGTCCCTTGAAGCGCGCCGAGCGCGGGTCGGCGTGATGGTTGTTGTGCAGTTCTTCGCCGAGCATCCAGATGGCGATGGGATAGAGGTTGCGGCTGCGGTCTTTCGTGTTGAAGTTGCGATAGCCGAGGGCGTGGCCGAGCCCGTTGATGACGCCGGCGGCGAAGAGCGGGATCCAGGTGACGGTGCCGATCCACGCCAGCGGACCGACGAGCCAGCCGAATAGATAGATGTTGATCGCGAGGACGATCAGCAACCCGAGCATGCGGAAGCGCGAGTAGACGTTGCGCTCGACCCAGTCGTTGGGAGTGCCGTGGCCGAAGCGCGCGAAGAGGTCGGGATCGGTGAGCGCGCGGCGATAGCAGAAGTAGCCGCCGAAGAGCACCTGCGTGAGGCCTTCGAGTGCGGGAGAATGCGGATCGCCGTCGCGGTCTGGAAACGCGTGGTGCTTGCGATGGACGGCCACCCATTCGAGCGTGTTGATCCCAGTCGTCAGCCAAAGCCACAAACGCATCGCGTGTGTGACCACCGGCCGGAAGAAGACGCCCTGATGGGACATCGAACGGTGAAGGTAGAGCGTGACGCAGATGTTGGTCGCGTGCCCCAGAACGATCACATACACCACGGGCACCCACCACGGGTAATCCATCGCAACCCTCCTTGTTCGAGGCGATGGATGTTACCTGAAGTCGCAACGTAGGGCGCGGCTTCAGCCCGCCTCCTTCGGTTGCACATGCGCACGGGAGAGGCGGGCTGAAGCCACGCCCTACGTTTTTACCTGGAAACTCTCGCCACCACGATCCGGTCCTCCTCCCCCGTGAGCGGCACGACGTAATCGTGGCGCTCGCCACGTACGTACACGATCACGTGCGCCAGCGCCTGCATTCCGAGGCGCGTGTCGTCGCCGGAGTAGTAGTCGAGGGCGATCTCGTACGTTCCGGGCTCCATGCGCAGCAGCGTGTACGTCTCGGGACCGAAGCCGCTGGTCACGTCGTCGTGCAGTAGGCCTCCCTTTTGACTCTTGCGATGCTGGTACGAGACCTCTTCGCCGCTCGGCTCGAGGACCTGCAGATCGATGTCGGTGTAGTTCGAATCCCACATGACTTCCACCTGCAGTTCCGAAGCATCGTCGATGCGGCGATCGTGTCCGCGTCGCTGCAGCTCGGCGTCGATCGCAGTTTCCGTCTGCATCATCCGCTCGTCGCGCTGCGCTTCGGAGAAGCGACGCTGCAGTTCCGCGAGCTCGCTCGTTCGATCTTCCTTTACCGTCAGCAGCAGGAGCTCGCGCCACGTTTGCGTCTCGCGCGGAGACAACTCCAACGCGCGCTCGAACAGCAGTCGCGCGAGATCGCCGAAGCCCCAGCCGTCGAGGATGCGGCCGAGGAGGCGCAGAGTCGGAGCGTCGTCCGGATAGGACTCCGCGAGGTCGGTGAGCGCGCGCACCGCGAGCTCGGGCGCGTCGGCGTGCATCGCCAGCGCCGCTTCGGCCTGGAAGTACTTGTCTCCGCCGATCGCCGAGCGCGCGGCGACGTAATAGCGGAAGCGCTCTTCCGTCGACCGCAGCGATCGCAATCGCGCGACGACGGCGGTGATCCGTTTCACGCGCTCTTCGAACGGCGCGCTTTCGACATCTTCGTCGGTGATGGGCGCGGAGCCGTCGACGAGCTGCGCGAGCAGCGTGTCCGCGAGCGCCTCGGCCGTCGGACGCACGAGCGACGCGCTCCGCGCGCTCATCATCTGCGCGCCCTCGGCGCCGCCCATGGCAGCCGCCGCGGTTACCGTGATCGACTCCGCGATCGCGGCCATGTGCATCACGATCTCGATCGCCGCGCCTTTCGGGGTGCCGTGGGGATAGGAGAACGTGACCGGGTTGAATCCGTCGAGGTGCGCGCGAAGCGTGAAGCGCGCGGGCGCGCGCCGCGCCGTGATCCAGAAGCGTCCCTCGGCATCGGTGACGGTGCTGATATCGGGATTTCGTTCGACGAGCATCGAGACGGTCACTCCCGGCAACGCGTACTCACCGTCGGTGACCACGCCTTTGATGAACCATGCCGCGCGATTGGATGCGGCATCGGAGGCGCTGAGCGTCACGAACGAGATCCGTTGGAAGTTTCGTCGTTTCTCGTCTTCGCGCTTCTGGATCTTCTCGAGCTCTTCGAGATCTCTGGCGCGTTGCTCGCGCAGGTCGGGTGGCAGAGGAATGCCGTACGCGTCGTAGTCCTGCCAGGTGTCGAGAACGAGCAGCGACGTCTGCGGCGTGAGTTGTTGGAAGCGAAGTCCGTGCGCGAGCACTTCCTCCGCCGGAGCTCCGCGTTCGAGCAGCATTCGCAACGATGCGCGAGCCCAACTCTGTCGGACGAGGGCGCGCTCTTCGTCGGTGAAGAGCTCGCGAACGACGAGCTCGCGGCGACCGTTGCCGATCGCGAGCGGGAGGCGGATCAGTCGCTGCGCGGAGCGCGCGTGAATCGTGGTCGTGGTGTCGGCGGAAATCGTGAGCGACGCGGGGAGGATGTCGCGAATCCCCGGCGCACCCGGTTTCACAGCGATACGCATCGGCAGCCGCATCAACGCGTCGGCCGCTTCATTGGCGCTCATCCGCGTGAGATCGATGGACCAGCCGCCGGTCGCGGCAGCGATGCGCGCGAGTGTGGTGTCGTCCGCCGATGGTGATGCATTGACGACCGCGATCTCACGGCCGACGCGAGCGGCGGCACCGATTGCGCGAGCGAGCCTCGCCGAGTCGCCGATCGTGTGAATGCCGTCGGTCACGATCACGATGCGCGAATTGGCCGCTGTCGTGCGGACGATCTCCGGCAGTTGCTCGAGTAACGTCACGAGGTTCGTCGCGCCGGCGCGCGGCAACTCAGCGAGGCGCTGTTCGAGTGCAATTGCGTCGGTCTCGAACGCGGACTCGACGCGAACGTGGAACGGGATGACCGTCATGCGCGCACGATCACGCTGCATGCTGAGGAACGCTCGGAGAAATGTCTGTAGCGCTGCGTCGTCGCGCTGGATCGCGCTCGACGACACGTCGTAGAGCAACGTCACGGCGGTTGCCGGTGCGACCGCCTGCGCCGTCGAGCGGATCCGCGTCGGGGCCGAATAGCACCAGCTCTTGTCCGCGGACGACCACGCCGCGAGCGCGTACTCGGATGCGTCGCGCGTCGCGTGCACGACACCTTGCAGCGGTGCGTTCCTCTGCTTTGCACTCCATTCGCTCCCTAAGCGCAGCAGAGGCAGTCCGTCGCTTTCGACAGCGCCGTCGCTGTCGATCTTCAGCTCGAATGAAGCGAGCGAGAGGCCGTAGCGGAGATCGAGCTCGTACTGCGTCGAGGTGAGGTCCTGGTCGTAGGCGATGTGGACGACCTTCGTACCGTTTGCGGGGATCGGATAGACGCGGAAGCGGAATGCGCGCGTCGACGCGCTCCACTCCGCGAGCGCGGGATCGACGCGGCGATGCACGGTTTCTTCATACGCCCTCCGCGCCTGGACGCGCTCTACCGCGACGGCGCGCCGCAGACGGCCGTTGAAGTAGAGACCGAGGTCGCTCACCTCGGCGTCGGGAGGAAGAGGAAAGGAAAACTGTCCGTCGAGATCGCGATCGAGGTCGTTACGAAACGTCACCTCGTACGTCGTGCGCGCGAGATGACCGCGAATCAACACGTCGACCTGCAATGCGTGGATCGGAAGAGAGACGCGACCGTCGTCACCCTCCGCCGTCAATGAAGGTAGTGCGACGCGCGATGCTGCGGAGGTGACGGTGGTGAGCCACAGAGCGACGAACAGTACGGCGACTCGCATGAGCACACTTCATTCAGCGCGAGTGCCACGGCTTCCGCGAGAGGAACGCGCGCGTCGCGTACAGATGCGTGGTTTGGGGCGACGGAAAACTGAAAGGGTGCGGTGAACGACGCGTGAAGGTTGTGAACGGTGTGTGTCGCCGATGGGGGCGCCGGAGAGGATCTCCGGCGCCCCCACGCAGACTCACTTCTGCAGCACGATGCTGCTGCCGGTGCCGACCGGGGTGGTCGGATCGGCGGCATCGCTGGCGCCGGGTTGGGTGTCGTAGACCACCGCGCCCGTCACCTTGTGCCAGATCTTCATGCGAATGCGATCGACTCCGCCTCCACCCTGGGCCTGACCATCGATCATCGTCAGGATGAAGTTGTACGGGCCGTCGCCGTTGAGTTTTCCGAACCCGGCCACCTGCGCGCGTGCGCCGCTGATGGCCAGGTAGTCGAGACTGTTGGCGTCGAAGTTCTTGTCGCCGAACGTCGCCTGGACTTCACCTTTCGGGTTCTTCGCGTTGCCGTACTTCGAATTGAAACCGAACGTCGTCTTGCCGGACGGCGACGGATACCACCCGCCGCCGATGACGTAGCCGCCGTTCGGATCGTAGATGACGACCAGCGCTTCGAGATCGCCGCTGTTGGTCACGGTCGCGGTCTTCCCGTCGCTGCCGGTGATCTGCATCGCCACGCGATACACGCCCGCTTCGGCGAACGAGTAACTTCCAGCGACCGATCCCGTCCTCGAGCCGCTCGGTTCTGTCACCGCGCCCGTGGTCGAGAGACTGTCGAACGTCCACTTCGCGGTGTGCGTCACTCCGGCTTTGTCCCAGAACCTGCCGGAGAACGAGACTGGCGAGCCGACGCGGAACGATGCGCCAGCACTCGGATGGCCGATGTCGTGCGCGACATACACCTGGACGCTTTGCACGGACGTGCCGGTGCCGTTGAAGCATGTGATCGTGATCGTGTAGATGCGTCCCGTACCGCTGTCCGCGCGCTCCGAGCGCAAACGAACGAGATTCGCGTTGACGACCTCGATATCGTTCGGCACGTCATCGGGACCAGTGCCGCTGTCCGGCTCGTTGCTGGTCACGCTGAGCGTGCAATGCGCGCAGTCGGTTCCCGTGCTGTAAGTGACATTGATGTCGCGCATCTTGTGATTCGGCGGCCACAGTGAGCTCGGCGTTGCCGTTGCGCCGCTGACCGACGGCGGCGCGACGACCATGCACACCGGTTCGGCGACGTTGACCGTCAGCGTCCAACCTCCTGCGAATGCGCCGACATCGGAGCCCGCGTCGTCGACGACGTACAGACTCCACGTGCCGTTCGGATTCGCTCCGCCGAAGACCGACGCAAACGTCGCGGAGCCTGCGGGTGCGGGTGACTGATACGGTGCTGCAGGCGCCGGCGCGGCGAAGGTATCGCCGGTGCCGCTGTTGCCGGGGCGGAACGTGCCCGACACGAACGTCGCCGGCAGTGCCGTCGGCGCCGCGTCGTCGAGGGTGATCGTGAGATTCACGGCATCGGTGCCGCCGCCGAGGTCGGAGAGCGGAATGAACTTCTGTCCACCCGGACCGACGAGCAATACATCGACGTCACCGGGGAACGTGTGACTGAAGTTGTTCAGCGTGACCGCCACGCTCGTCACACTGCCGGACACGCCGGATACGTTGATGCTCGATGGATACGGCGCGGACACGCCACTCGTGCCGACTGCCGGAATCACGATCGACGTCGCATTCGAGAACGTGTGCGTCGCCGCGACGACCGCTCCCGTGCGGATGTTGAAGCTGACCGTGCCGAGGCTCGTTGCGCCGTCGACGAGAGAAAGCGTTGCGACTGCGTCGTCGCCGCACGCGATCGACGAATCGATGGCCAGCTCGAACGGACGCGCGACCGCGGGTCCGACGGGACTGAGCACGCCGTACGTCTGCGGTCCGCCGAGGGAGGTCACGCCGCCGCCGTTCTGCAGCGTCGCGACGAGGTTGGTCGTGAGACCGGAGCCGACGTTCTTCAGCGGGAAGCTCATCGTCACGATCTCACCGGGATCGGGTGCGCCGTTCGCGGAGCTCGAGCACTCGCTGACGAGCGTCGCGGGCGGGGCTGCGTTGATGATCGGATCGCCCGGAACGCCGCAGCAGAAGTAGAGCTGCCGCGTGAGCTCGAGGCTCGCGCAGAAGACCGTGCCGGTGTCGATGTTCGCAGTGTCGGCTACGCGCAGTTTCCACGTGCCGTTCATCTCGTGTCCGGTGGCGCCGGTGAGCGGCGAGTCCGGACGGAACGACGCGGCAAACGGCGCGGTGCCCGCGGAAATTGGATTCGCTGCGCTGTCGTCGAAGACGGTGGGCGTGCCTGCGCAACTATTCGCGCCGCTGCCGAAGTTGTCGCCGCTGCTGCCGCGGTTGTTCGCGAGCGCAACGACGGTGCCGTCGGGCGCGACGAGGCTGAGCACGAGATCGCCGTCGAAGGTGTGGTTGAGACGCACCGACACGTTCACGTCGCCGACCGGCCCGGTCGCGGACACGACGATCGGAACTTCAGTCGTCTGCAGGTCGAGAATCGGCGCGGACACATCGCCGCTGCTGAACGTGCCCACCGGCACCTGCGAGGTCGGGAAGCCGAGCTGCAGCGAGATCGTGCGGGTGATCGTGCCGAACGAGCTGGTCAGCGTGACCGGAATTGCGTAGAAGCTTCCGCAGCTCGCCGATGACGGGATCTCGATTGTGAACGTCCGCACGACCGTCGAGCCCGCGGGCAGCGGGCCGAGCGCGATCGTCGTCGGACCGACGGTGACCATGCCGTCGTTGATGTCGTTCAACTGATACGGGTTCGTGAAGGGGATGGAGAGCACGATCGTTTCACCCGGATCGGGCACGCCGCCGTTGTCGCAGTCGTCGCTGGTGATCGTCGCCGCGCCCATCGCGATGTTCGGGATGTCGAACGCTTCGACGACCGAGCTTGACGCCGACGAGACCGCGCTCGCGCTGAAGCCCATGCCGCGCGCCGCGAAGCCGCGCCAGATGTCGAGCTCCGTCGCGCCGGACGCGCTCGCGGATGCGAAGTTCGCCGTGAGGATCGAGTTGCGGCCGTTGAGCAGCGTCGGATTCACCGGATCGAGCTTCATGCCGTCGGTGACGAGCTGCAGCGCGAGTTGATTGCCGGTGGCCCAACCGAGGCGCGTGATCAGACGCGCGCGCACTTCGAGCAGCGCGCTGCACCAGATCTCGCCGATGTTGTGCACCTGGAACGCGGTGCTCGATCCGATCGGACCGCGCGGGAACGCGCCGTCGGTGACGTTGATCTGCGTCGGATCGAGGTCCGCGAACGTGAGCGGGTTGAACGGCTTGCCGTTCGATCCGAGGCTGCTGATCACCGCGTAGGGGAAGCGGCGGATGCCGTAGTAGTAGTTGTCGGTGAAGCCGGCGACGATGAGCAGCGTCGAGTAGCCGCCGGCCGCATAGTTGCCGTTCACGTCTTCATCGGCGCCGGACGTGAGCGATCGCGCGTAGAAGTCGGACCAGCCTTCGCCCATGCCGCCGCTCATGGTGTTGTTCAAGCCGTTGGCGTTGTTGTGGAGGCGGTTCGACGTGCCGTGCGTGAGCTCGTGGATCAGGATGTCCTGATCGATTCCCGAGGTTCGGTCGGGAGTGGGGCCGGTGAAGATGTACATCTGCATGCGGCCCGACGATCCGTCCGGCGGCGTCGCGAAGTTCGCGTTGTTGGTCCCCGAGAAGTCCTGTCCTTCGGCCAAAACGCGGTCGTTTCCGAGTCCGCCGCGGGCGAAGTTGTCCTGCTGGAAGTTGCGCGCCGGCTCGGTGAACCCGAGCTCGTACAGCCGGTCGTGATAGCGGTTCGTCCAGAAGAACATGTTCGTGACTTCGCCGAAGCGATAGTCGGCAAGCGTCGGCGAGTCGCCCGGCGGAGGACTGCCGGGACCGGGGTTGTAGATGTAGTCGAAGACGCGGAACGCCGTTCCGGTCGCGCGCGAGCCGGCGTCGATTCCGTTCGGCGACACGAGGTCCATGCCCGCGTCGACGTTGTTGCCGGTGGTGATGCTCGTGCCGTCGTTCATCCATCCGAGGTTGTTGAACGTGTTCTCGCTGATGAGCGTGAACGACGTGCGCGGAACGATCGCGCCCTGAATTCCGGAGCCGGGCGTTGCGGTGCTCGGCGAAAGCGGCGCGGGACTCTCGTCGGGATAGACGACGTAGGTCGCGGGCTGCACCTGCTCGTTGACGATGTTCTTCCGCCAGAGCAGCTCGCCGCCTTCCGCGCTGACGTACGCGTAGAACGCGGCGTTCTCCTGCCACAGGACCATCGACCACGCCAGCGTGACGACGCCGCTGTCGAGCGGGAAGTACTCGAGCTGCACCTTGATGTCGTCGGTGAACGGCCCGGGCGAGAAGATGTAGGTGGTGCCGTCGGGCGAGACGTCTTTCACGACCGGTGAAATGGACACGCCGATCGACGCGGCGGCGTTGACGACGGCCGCGTCGGCGGCGACGGACGGCGCGGGCTTGTCGCCTTCGCTGATGTCGTCGAGCGCCGGCACGAGGTTGCCGGTGGTGTGGACGACTTCGCCGTCGCTGGTGATGGCCAGGCGGATGTCTCCGCGGAAGACCGGCAGCCCGTGGATGTCCTGTTTGTATTCGACCCAGGAGAGGTTGCCGGCCGGGTTCGCGTAGTCTGCGGTCTTGCGGAGCTGCGCGACTTCGCGCGGCGCGAGGCCGTAGAGGTCCGCGTTGCGCTGCAGCCATCCGCGCGCGACGTTCTCGCGCGACTCTTTGTTCTTTCCGGTCAGCTTCTGCTTGCCACGCGCGATGCTGACGACTTCCGGACCGCCGGTGTGATCGCTGAACGCGACCGCGAGGCCGGGGATGTCGCGCTGCAGGCGTTGGATGGCCTTTTCGATTCCCTGCTTGTTCTGAGCGATTTTCTCTTTGTGATCCTTCCCGCCTTTCTGGCGGTAGCGATCGACGACGTCGGACTTGGTCTTGTCGTCGCGGATGTCGTAGTTCGCGCGGGCGTCTTCTTTCACCTCGGTGGATGGCGTGGGAGCTACGGCGGCGATGGCGGGAGAAAGGGCGAAGGCGAGTGCGATCGAGAGCCAAAGCAGTCTCATTGCGATCGCGTTTCGTCGAGACATGATCGAGTTCCTCCTGGTGTGCTGGACCTTGCGGATGGGGAGCTCATCCGTCAGCGGGAGGAGGCGCGCGTCCCGCGCGCCGCGCGGGGCGCGCATGTCGTCGCATGGAAACCGCGTGGCTCAAGGAAGGCTCCTTTACGGGCCTTGTCCACGCCCAACTCGGACCAGTTGGTTTATTTCCTTACCGGTGGAGGGGAGACGATAAGAGCGAGTGCGCGATTGCGTCAACTAGCGATCGTGGCAACCTCGGGCGCTAGCGCCATCGCGCGTTGACGTGGTCCCTTCGAACGCTGATCCGCATCCAGTCCTCGATCGCGGCCGCCGCGCAGTCGCAGCCTGAGTTTTCGATCTCTTCGCGGATGAGCAGTACGTCGAACGATGCAGCGCCTGCATTGCGCACGACGAACACGCGATCCTCGGTCTTGATCTCGCCGACGCCCGCACGCACGTCGAGGATGCGCTTTCCGCGCACGTCGATCAGAACGGCGTCGAGGACGTCCCACTGCGGACGACCGTTGCGCGACATCAAGAGCAGCGCGCGATCTGCACCGACATCGAGAGCCGCGAGCTGCCTGCAACGATTCGTGACGTTCTTTAGCGTTCCGCGCGTCTCGTACAACGCCGAAGCGAGCGGAACGTTCACCGCCGTGCCGTCCTCGAATGCGAGCGTGACGCGCATGTCGTCCTCCATCGCGTCGTTGCTCGCGGATTTCAGATGGACGGTGAAGGCACCGCACGGATCGTGGATCTCCGCGGCGGCGAGAGTGGCGCTGAGCACGATGGCGAGGGTGATCATCGCGCGAGTATCGAGCCGAGCTCGCAACGCCGCAAGAGCACGGCGATGCGCCCCTCCTTTTTACATGGAGCTGATGGACCCGTGTTGCGCTGATTCGTATTCTCGGGTCCATGAGACGGATTGCGCTGCTCGCCTGCTTTTTTCTTTTTCCCGTCCTGGCGGCGTCGCCCGAGCCGCGGAGGGAGATGTCCGTTACGGAAGCGATCGTGTTCAAGAACGGCCTCGCGTTCGTGACGCGTCAGGGCACGCTCTCCTTTCGCGACGGTGAGGCGCTCGTCACTCCGGCGCCGGAGGCGTTGCTCGGGACGTTGTGGATCAACGCGGGACGTCGGGAGATCGATGTCGTGCGGGCCTTGAAGGAGCCGATCAAGGTCGAGAGCGCGGCCACATCGGTGGCAGCGTTGCTGGACGCGAATGCGGGTCGCATCGCGACGCTCCTCGTCGAAGAACGCGAGTACACCGGGAAGCTTCTCGCTGCACCGGAGTCCGAGACGCCGGCCGATGTTGTTTTGCTGGAGGTCAACGGCAAAGTGCATGCGTTCCATCGGAGCAGCGTGAGATCGGTGTCGTTCGCGGAGCCTCCAGTGCTGCGCGTTTCCGTTCCGTCGACAGGGCCGGCGCTGTCGATTCACGCGAAAGGCGCGGACGGAGCCGAGGCGGCGACCGTCCGCTACCTCCGCTCCGGTCTGAGCTGGATGCCCGAATACACGATCGAATTGTTGGACGAAGGTCGCGCGCGTGTGGCGATGAAGGCGACGCTGATCAATGACGGAGAAGACCTGCGCAATACGCGCGTTCGTTTCGCCGTGGGCTACCCGAACTTCGGATTTGCGGGCGTGCCTTCGCCGATGACGATGGAGCAGACGGTGCAGGACTTTCTGGGCAGCCTCACGCGCGATGCCTCCGGGACCGCGGACCGTTTTGCGAACGTCTCCATTCAGCGAGTCACCGTCAATTCCGCGACTGCGAGCGGCGGCGACGTCGTTTTTCCCGGACCGCCCGCGATGGGCGAGTCGGCGGAGGACCTTTTCTTCTACGAGCAAGACGCAGTGACGCTCGCGAAAGGGGAGCGGGGGTTGTATCCGATTCTCAACGCGGTCGTTCCGTTCCGCCACGTATATCGATGGACCGTCCCGGAAGAAAAGGAAGAGATGCGCAGCTCGGTCGCGGATCAGGTGTGGCATTCGATCTCGCTCACGAACAACGGAACGACGCCCTGGACGACCGCGCCGGCGCTGGTGATGTCGAACGGAAAACCGCTGGCGCAGGACACGCTCGCGTACACGGCTCCCGGCTCGCGCGCCGAGGTGAAGCTCACCGTCGCAACCGACGTGGCCGTCGAGCGCACCGAGACCGAGGTCGAGCGGAAGCCGCGCGACCTCCAACGCTCCGGGTACACGTATGACGCCGTGATCGTCGAAGGAATGCTGACGATGCGGAACTTCAAACGCGAGGCGATCACGCTCGACGTCACGAAAACCATCGAAGGCCAGACGATCCTGCGCGAGCCGCAAGGAAAGGTGACGCGCCTCGCGTTGCAGCCGAAGGCGGTGAATCCGAGTGAGCGCCTCGAATGGCAGGTGCCGCTTCCCGCCGGCGGCACCGCGGTCGTGCGGTATCGATACAAGGTGTGGGTGCGGGAGTAGGGGATCAGCGCGTGCCGCGGAGCGCCGGCGTCCTCGCCGGCTTCCATGAGAAGGCCCGGTGATGTCAAGAGGGCGGCGCCGACGTGGCGGCGCCCTCCGCTGGTTTTGGGTCGTCGACGCTCGTCCTGACCTTGCTTCCATT
>Ga0075421_100000621_pt1 | contig 37910 bp, 31 predicted proteins | sample SoiMetdeltSBSDD5_FD_75292 | JGI IMG/M metagenome (GOLD analysis project Ga0075421, IMG submission 75292) | Bulk soil microbial communities from a Populus tree surrounding site in Tennessee, USA - Soil MetaG P. deltoides SBSDD5 | ecosystem: Environmental > Terrestrial > Soil > Tree plantation... | reverse complement strand
CTCCACCACGCGGTCGAGAATCTGGAGCGGATGCAGACCCACCAGGTCAGGATTGGTCAAGCTGTTGATGCTCGTCGCCACGGCGTCCGGCTTGAGCGCGTCCCCGGAGTAGGGCACGCGGATGGTGTTGAACCCCAGCGACGCCATCCGGTCGATCTGCCCCCGCCACGTCGCCGGCGCATTGGCCCACAACCCGTGGAAGGTCTTGTTGTCGGTCTCCATCCCGAACCAGTTGATGCCGGTGATGCGGACCGTGGCCCCGCTGGCATCCTTGATCACCCGGCCGTCCGTGCGCAGGTAGCCGGTGCCCGTGCCGGCAACGGCTGGAGACAGTACGGCGGGCGCCAGGATCACCGCGAGGCTCAGGAGCAGGACGGTCGCGAGACCGAGACTGAGTTTGGTGCGCATGAAATCTCCAAAGTGGATAGTGCTCATGCGTGCCATGCCCTGGCTCCTGAGCCCAGGTTAGCAGTTATCCACATGCATGGGATCGGGCCTTCCCTGCGATAGAACATGTGTACGATCGCCAAAATGAGCGATGAAGTAAAGACGGAGCCGTGGTGGGAGACCGACCCGGCATTCGCGCACATCCCCATCACTGAGGAGGGCGTTGCCCGTTGCGAGAGCGCTTCAAGATGCTCGACGCCCGCAAGGACGAGGAGTGGGCGGAGCTGCGGCGGAGGCTGGGGCCCGAGCACTGATCCAGCAAGACGGCCGTGAATTCGCGCAGGCTGCCGTAACCAAACCGTGACGCTAAAGGCGAGTGCTCTGTCTGCCACGACTATTGACCTGCGCACCACACCTTGTTTAATCATCGGTAACTTGTGACGCTCGACACAGGGAGCCGGTTTGCTGCAGGTCACGAACCTCGAGGTTGTTTACGACGATGTTGCCTTGGTGTTGCGCGGGATCAGTCTCGGCATCGCGCCTGGGCAGATCGTGGCGCTGCTGGGCGCCAACGGAGCGGGCAAGACAACGCTGCTGAGAGCGGTGACGGGCCTGCTCGACGTCCACGACGGCGAGATAACCAAGGGAAACATAACCGTCGACGGTGTTGCGGTGCACAGATTCTCACCGTCCAAAGTGGTCAGACAGGGCGTCAGCCAGGTCATGGAGGGTCGAAGGATCTTCGCCGAGCTGACCGTCGAGGAGAACCTGCGCATCGGAGCGCACCTCCACCCCAAGAGCATCAAAGAGGGCCTGGAGCGCTGCTTCACCCTCTTCCCCGTGCTGGCCAACCGGCGCAAAGGCACGGCCGGCTACCTGTCCGGGGGAGAGCAGCAGATGCTCGCGATGGGCAGGGCCCTTATGGCGCAACCAAAATACCTCCTCCTCGACGAGCCGAGCCTGGGCCTGGCGCCCCGCCTCGTCGAGCAGATCCGGGAGCTGATCGTGCAGATCAACGCGACCGGGACAGGTGTGCTGCTGGTCGAACAGAACGCCACGATGGCGCTGTCGATCGCCTCCCATGGCTATGTGATGGAGAACGGAAAGGTGGTGCTGGACAAGCCGGCCTCCGAACTGCTGGCGGATGAGGACATCCGGGAGTTCTATCTGGGTACCCACACCAAATCCTTCCGCGAAGTAAAGCATTACCAACGGCGGAAGCGGTGGCTGTCATGAGCATCCTTGAGTTCAACGATGTCCATCTCTCCTTCGCCGGCGTCAAGGCCATCAGCGGGGTCTCCTTCGAGGTCGGTGAGAAGGAGCTTTTCGCCATCATCGGGCCCAACGGCGCGGGCAAGACGAGCATCTTCAACGTCCTCTCGGGCGTCTACCGGCCGCAGCGCGGCAGCGTGACCTTTGACGGCCGGAACATCATCGGGCGCAGGCCGCACGAGATCGCCCAGTGGGGGCTGGCGCGCACCTTCCAGAACGTGGAGCTGTTCTCCAACCTCACGGTCCTGGAGAACCTGATGCTGGGGCGCCATCACCACCTCAAGTACGGCTCCCTTTCCGCCATCGTGTGGTTCGGCCGCGCCCGCTCGCAGGAGATCGCCAACCGGGCCAAGGTCGAAGACATCGTCGACTTCCTGGAGCTTGAGCAGTGGCGCAAGCATCCGGTCGGCCTGCTGCCCTACGGCGTGCAGAAGCGTGTGGAGCTGGGCCGGGCCCTGGCGATGGAGCCGAAACTGCTCCTCCTCGATGAACCGGTGGCGGGCATGAACCTCGAGGAGACCGAGGACATGGCCCGCTACATCCTCGACATCCGAGACGAGCTTCACCTGCCGATGATCCTGGTGGAGCACGACATGGGGCTCGTGATGGATCTGGCCGACCGCGTCATGGTGGTCGACTTCGGGCAGACCATCGCCACCGGTCTGCCCGCGGACATCCAGCATGACCCCGAGGTCATCCGCGCCTATCTGGGGGTGACGAAGTAATGACTACGACACTTGCTACTCGGATCAGAGACCGGGCCGAGTCGACGCCGCACGGGATCGCCATGCGGGAGAAGGACTTCGGCATCTGGCAGGAGGTGACCTGGGCCGAGTATTGGGACAACGCCCAGGATTTCGCGCATGGCCTGCTGGCGCTGGGAATCCAGCCGGGCGACCGGATCGCGATACAGTCGGAGAACCGGCGGGAGTGGCTTTACACCGATGTGGGAGCGGTAGCGATCCGGGCCACCACGATCGGGCTCTATCCCACCAACCCACCCGCCGAGGTGGGCTACCTACTTTCCCACTCCGGCTCGCGGGTGCTCGTCGCCGAGGATCAGGAGCAGGTGGACAAGGCGCTCGAAGTGCTTGACGCCTGCCCCGACCTGGAGTGGATCGTCTACGTGGAGCCGCGCGGGATCCGCTACCGCTACGACAACCCCAGCCTGATCAGCTGGGAGGATCTGATCGAGAAGGGGCAAAAGCACCGGGCGGACAACCCCAATGCTGTCGCGGAGCGGATGGCGGCGGCGCAGGCCGACGACATCATGACGCTCATCTACACCTCCGGCACGACGGGGCCGCCCAAGGGCGCGATGCTGAGCGTGTCAAATGTGGAGTTCGCCATCAAAACCCTTGTGGCTTCCGGCGGATTCACCTCCCCTCCGCCGGGTGGGCACGACAGCCTGCTGTCCTACCTCCCGCTCTGTCACGTCGCCGAGCGCATCTTCACCACCTGGTTCAACGCGGGCGCCGGCACGCAGGTCAACTTTGCCGAGTCAATCGCGACGGTGCAGCCCAACCTGCGTGAGATCCAGCCGACGATCCTGTTCGGGGTGCCGCGCATCTGGGAGAAAATCCTCGCGGGGGTACACATCAAGCTCGCCTCGGCCTCGCGGCTCAAGCGCGCCAACGCCAAGATGTGGCTGGGCGTGGCAGATCGCATCGGTTCGACGCTCGTGCGCACGGGCGGGCGGCACACCGTGACCACGCGCCTGCTCTACCTCATCGGCTGGGTGTTCTTCTTCCGCGCCCTGCGCGAGCGCATCGGCATGCGCAAGGTTCGTTACGCCGCTTCGGGTGCGGCGCCCATCTCGCCGGACGTGCTCAAGTTTTTCATGGGCATCGGCGTCCCCATGCACGAGGTCTACGGCATGACCGAGAACACCGCGGTCGCCACGGGCAACCGGCCGGGTCGGGTGAGGCTGGGCACGGTCGGCGAACCGCAGGTGGGCACGCAGCTCAGGATCGACCCGGAGACGGGCGAGATACAGACCAGGCACGACGGAACGTTCGTCGGCTACTTCCGCGATCCCGATGCGACGGCGCGGGCGATGACCCCCGACGGGTGGCTCAAGACCGGGGACATCGGGGAGTGGGTTGAGGGTACCCATCTGAAAATCACCGATCGGGCAAAGGACATCATCATCACGTCCGGCGGGAAGAACATCGCGCCATCGGAGATCGAGAATGCGATCAAGGCGTCGCCGTTCATCAAAGAGGCGATCGTCCTGGGCGACCGGCGCCCGTTTGTCTCCGCCCTGATCGGCATCGAGCTTGACACGGTGGGGGAGTGGGCGCAGCGGCGCAAGATCCCGTACACCACCTATCGCGACCTGTCGGGCAAGCCCGAGGTGCTCGCGCTCGTGCAGTCCATTGTGGACAAGGTGAACGAGCGCTTCGCCTCGGTCGAGCAGGTCAAGCAGTTTCGCATGCTGCCCAAGGAATTGGACCACGAGGACGGTGAGTTGACCGCGACGCAGAAAGTGAAGCGCTCCGCCATAGCCAAACTCTTCGCCGAACTGGTGGACGATATCTATGGTTGAGCTGATCGAGGCGGTAATCCGCGGCCTGGGCCGGGGCAGCGTCTACGCGCTGCTGGCGCTGGGCTTCGTCATCATCTTCAAGGCGACCCGGGTGATCAGCTTCGCCCAGCCGGCGTTCATGCTCGCGGGCGTCGTCATGGTGACCTATCTCGTTGGGCCGCTTGGGTTCTGGGGCGCGCTGGCGGTGGCGACGATCCTGACTGGGCTCCTGGCGCTGGGTGTGGAGCGGACCGCGGTACGGCCTATGGTGGGAAGGCCCGCCTTCGTCGTGGCCATCATCACCCTGGGCGTCGACATCGTGGTCCGGGTCATCGTCAACGCCTTCATCGGTATCAACGTTCGGCAGGTGGGCGACCCGTGGGGGCTGTCCACCTTCAACCTGGGCGCGGTCAGCGTCGAGAAGCGGCATGTGGCCGTGCTGGTCGTCGCCGCGTTGCTTGTCGCCGGCCTGTTCGCCTACTTCCGGTACACGAGGATGGGCCTGGCGATGCGGGCGGCCTCCTACGACCAGGAAACCGCTCTGGCGCAAGGGGTTTCGGTGGGTTCGGTCTTCGCCGTGTCGTGGGCGATGGCCGGTGGCCTGGCCGCCGTCGCGGGCACCTTTGCCGCCACGGGGGAGAGCGTCGACGGCCTGATGTGGCTGATCGCCCTTACCGCGCTGCCGGTCATCATCCTCGGCGGGCTTGATTCCCTTGCGGGGGCGGTGATCGGCGGCCTGATCGTCGGCGTGCTCCAGGAGATCGTCGCCAGCTACCAGAGTTCAATGCCGTGGCTGGGCGGCAACGTCTCGATCATCACGCCGTACGTCGTGATGCTGCTTGTACTTCTCATCCGCCCGTATGGGCTTTTCGGCACTCGTGAGGTGGAGCGGGTATGATCTCTCGAAGCCGGATAGGCAGACCCTTGCTTTACACGTCCTACGGCTCGGATATGGGGCTGTTCAACACCCTGTCCAAGAAGGTGTCGGTGGCGCTGCTGATCCTCGTCGCCCTGGCCCTGCCGCTCATCCTCGAGGACAAGTGGCTCTCGCTGCTGGCGATCTGCTGCGTGGCCGCGATCGGCGCCATCGGACTGGGCCTGGTCACCGGCTACGCCGGGCAGGTCTCCCTGGGCCACGCCTTCTTCCTCGGCATCGGCGCCTACACCTCGGCGGTTATCAGCGGCGACCCCGACAGGCGTCTGCTCGGGTTGGGCATCACCGAAGTGCTGATCTGGCTGCCCGCGGCCGGCCTGGTGGCGTTGCTTGCCGGGGTGCTCGTGGCGCCGCTTGCCGCCCGACTGCGCGGCCTCTACCTCGCCATTGTGACGCTGGGCCTGGTCTTCATCGGGCAGCACATCTTCGGCGAGTGGGATGCGCTGACCGGTGGCACGGGTCAGGGGCGGCCCCCGGCCAAGCTGGAGCTGTTCGGTTACGACCTTTCGGCCACTGATTCTGCGGGTAGCAGGGACCAGAAGCTCTTCTGGGTCATGGCACTCCTGCTCATCGTCTTCGCTTTGGCGGCAAGGAATATCGCCCGTTCCAAGGTGGGCCGCGCCTTCAACGCCATCAGGGACAGGGACATCGCCGCGGGAGTGATCGGCGTGAACCTCGCCCGCTACAAGACAGTCGCCTTCGCCATTTCGTCGTTCTACGCCGGTTGCGCGGGTGCGCTGCTCTACACGATCATCGGCTGGATCGAACCGAGCGCGTTCAGCCTGCTGCTGTCCGTGCAGTACATCGCGATGGTCCTCATCGGTGGGGCGGGCACCATCTCGGGCGCGATCGCGGGCGCCTTCTTCATCACGCTGCTGCCCACCCTGACCCGCATGCTGCAACCTCTGATCCCCTTCGTCAGCGCCGAACAGACCCGGATTCCCAACATCTTCCAGGTGGAGACGATCCTCTACGGGGCCCTCATCATCGCCTTCCTCATCTTCGAACCGCGGGGCCTGTTCGGCCTGTGGATACGCGTCCGCACCTATTGGAAAACCTGGCCATTCTCCTACTGAAAGGGATTACCGTGCGCAAATTCCTAGCCATAGCCCTCGTGGCCGCGGTCTCGCTGACCGCCTGTAGGGGCGGCGAAACGAAGACCGACGACGCCGGGGTGAAGACCGACGTCGGGGTCACCAAGGAACCGTGCCCCGAAGCCATCGACAAGAACAAGGGGTGCATCTATCTCGGCATCATCTCCGACCTGACGGAAGGCCCGTTCAAGGCCCTCGCCGTGCCGATCACCGACGCGCAGAAGGCGTTCTGGAAGCGCGTCAACCAGCAGGGCGGCATCGGTGGGTACGAGGTCGACGTCACCAAGAACATAAAGGACAACAAGTACAACCCGCAGGTGCACAAGGAGGTCTACGACTCGATGAAGAGCGGCATCCTCGCGCTGGCGCAGACGCTGGGTTCGCCGACGACAGCCGCGATCCTGGCCGACCTCAAGGCCAACAACATCGTCGCTGCCCCCGCTTCGTGGACCTCGGCCTGGGCCTTCGAGGACGTCATCATCGAGTCGGGCGCCAACTACTGCTTCGAGTCGATGAACGCCCTCGACTACGCCGCCGAGACCTACAAGAGCAAGAGCGTGCTCGCCGTGCACTATGCCGGTGACTACGGCGACGATGCCGCTGCGGGCGCGAAGATCGCCGCGGCCAAGCTCGGCATGACCTTCTCCCACGTCAAGACCGACGCGGGTGGGGACAAGCAGGCCGGCGCGATCGCCGAGGTCGTCACCAAGAACCCCGACCTGGTGATCCTGACGGTCGGCCCGGCCGAAACCGGCGCTATCGTCGGCCAAGCCGCGGCTCGCGGGTTCAAGGGCCGCTTCATCGGCACCAGCCCTACCTTCAACCCGGCCCTGCTGGCCAGCGCCGCGGCGCCGGCCATCATCGGCCTCTACGAGCAGAGCGTGCCATGGAACTCCTGGTCCACCGACTCCGCCGGGCACAAGGCGATGCGTGACTCGCTGACGGGTGTCACCCCGAGCGAGGGCTACACCTCCGGCTGGGTCTGGTCGTACCCGCTCAAGGCCGCGCTCAAGAAGGCCGCCGACAACAAGGACCTGACTCGCGCCGGGCTGCTGGCCGCGGTGAAGTCCCTGGACTCGGTGGACTACGAGGGCATGCTGCCCGGCGGCGCCGGCAACTTCAAGGCCGGTGTGGCCGGCCAGATCAAGGCCACCGGCATCTACAAGCCCGACCCCACCGCCCCGACAGGTGGCAAGCGGGTCAAGGACCTGTACGTGGGCCCCACCGCCCAGTCGTACACATTGGACGCTCCCTGCTTCGGTAAGCTTTAATCCTCACCCCTGTGGTGCCGGGCCGCATCCGTGGCCCGGCACCACTTTGTTTTTTGAGCTCGAGGGTATTTCTTAACGAAGCCGCATCGTTGATCGAAAATTATTGACGGGGACTGGCCGCTGCGCATAGCCTCACGCCAACTTTTAACCAGGAGGTGCTGTGAAGAGGTCAGTCTGCGCAATCGCCGCAGCCCTTGCGATCACTCTCGCCGCAGGAGCCACCGCGGGCTGCAGCCCGAGCAAGCCGGAGGCCAAGAGCGGCGGCACATACACATCGGTGGATGCCTTCCACGCCATCGATCCCCAGGCACCGATCAACCCGTACGCGGGCAAGGGAAATGCGTTCCAAGGCTACAACGCCATGCCGCTCGGTTTCCGCAAGAACCACCTCACCGACCACAACCAGCACTACCCCGCGATCGCGGAGAGCTGGCAGGTCTCCAGCGACGGAGCCGAGGTCACCATCAAGATCCAGCCGAAGGCCAAGTGGTCGGACGGCACGCCGGTGACCTCCGAGGACATCAGGACCTCCGCCGCCGTCGCCTTCACCCAGGGCGGCTCCATCTTCGCGATCGCTCCCGGCTCGGCTGGCGCCCTCGGCGAGGTCACCACGGTCGACGAGAAGACCATCAAGTTCACCCAGGCGCCGGGCGCCCGCAACAACACCTTCCTGTTCAGCATCCTGGCAATGTGGGTGCTGCCCAAGTCGGTCTACGGCCCGCAACTGCCGGCCGACTTCTGGGACAAGGTGAAGACGGGTGCGGGCGCGACCGACGCGGCCAAGGCGGCGCGCGACGAGATCACCGCACTGGGCAAGAAACTCATCACCTTCGGCCCGCCCAAGGACGTCTCCGCCGGGCCGTTCGTGCTGGACAGTGTCAGCGCCAGCGAGGCGATCCTCGTGAAGAACCAGCACTTCTTCGCCGCCGACAAGATCGGGCCGGACAAGGTGCGGCTGCGCAACTACACCGGCAACGAGCAGATCTGGAACTACCTCACCGCGGGCGAGCTTGACGGGGCCCCGTTCACGGCCACCCCACCCAACGTGGTCGAGCAGATCATGAAGGTCCCGGGTGCCGGGAAGATCACGGGGCTTTCGCAGGTGAGCGCGGCGCTGATGTTCAACCAGAAGTACGCGCCGTTCGAGAAGGTCGAAGTGCGCCAGGCGCTGGCCTACCTGATCGACCGCACCGAGGTGCAGAAGGTGGGCGCGCCCGACAGCGGCAAGCCGGCCGAGCACACCTCGGGCCTCATCGAGGACGCGGGCAAGGCCTGGATCGGCGACGCCGAGGTGGGCAAGCTCAACCCGTACAACCCCGACAAGGCCAAGGCGGAGGCGCTGCTGACCCAGGCCGGGCTGACACGCAAGGACGGCAAGTGGATGCTCGCCAGCGGGCAGCCGTTCACCTTCAAACTACAGGTGCCCAACGGGTTTTCCGACTGGGTGGCCGCGGGCAAGAACATCGCCAGCCAGCTGAGCAACGCGGGCATCGCGGTGGAGGCGACGACGAGCGCCGACTACGCCGTCTACCAGAAGGAGATGGCCGAGGGTAAGTATGCGGCCGGCTTCTGGCTTGTCGCGCTTGGGCCGTCCACCTACAACGCCTACGCCCGCCTCTACGGCGGCGCCAACGGCTGGTCGGCCTTTGGCGGCAAGCTGTCGCACAAGCCCGCGGGCGAGGGCGGCAACTGGATCGGCGGCGCCGAGACCGCCAACGTCGCCGGCCTCGGCGTGGTCAACCCGGGCGAGCTGACCTACCAGCTCAGCCAGCTGCCGGTGGACCAGGCCAAGGAAAGCATCATCAAGCTGGCCAAGTACACCAACGACCAGGTGCCTGGCATCCAGATGTGGAACTATGTGAACGTCCAGTTCATCAACACCACGCGCTACGAGAACTTCCCGCCGACCAACTGCGAGTGCCTCCGGCTGCCCCACGGCGTCTGGATGCAGCTCGGGTACATCCAACCTAAGAAATAGCAATGAAGAGTTTCCTCTGGCGGCTCGCGGGTCACCTGACCCGCGGGCTCGCCATGATCTGGGCGGTCACCACCTTCACCTTCTTCCTGATCCGGCTCATGCCCGGCGACCCGGTGCAGGTCCAGTTCGAAAAGCTGATCGCGCAGGGCATGTCGCCGGACCAGGCGGAGGCGGCCACCGCCATCACCTACGGCTTCGTGCCGCACGGCCCGGTCTGGCGGCAGTACCTGGACTACGTTACCGGTTTGGCGCAACTGGACCTCGGCGTTTCCGTTGAATCGCAAGGGATTCCGGTCGCGGACCGGGTCTTCGGTGCGATGCCTTGGACGGTCCTCCTGGTGCTCAGTGGCATCCTGGTCAGCTTCCTGATCGGGGTGGGGCTGGGCGTCGTCGCCGCGCTGCGGCGCGGAAGCCTCACGGGGCACAGCCTGTCCATCGCCGGGTCGCTGCTGCACGGCGTGCCGCCGTTCGTCATCGGCATCGTGCTCGCGGCGCTGTTCACGCGGCGCTGGCGCTGGTTCCCCAGCGGGGGGCAGTACAACGGCGACAAGGTGGCGCCCGGTTTCTACGCCGACTTCATGCTCGACGTGGCCTACCATATGGTGCTGCCCGCGGCGGCCTTCGCGCTCGCCAGCTACGGCGGGTGGCTGCTGGCGATGCGTTCCTCGGTCGCCAGCGTCCTGGGCGACGACTTCCTGCTCGCCGCGGAGCTGCGCGGCCTGACCCGGTGGATGAGATTCCGTTACCTGGCAAGGAATGCGATCCTGCCCCTGTTCACGGTGCTGGCCATCTCCTTCGGGCTGGTCTTCGGCGGTGCCATCTTCATTGAGCGCATCTTCAACTATCCGGGCCTGGGCATGATGCTCTACGCCAGCATCGGCGCGCGTGACTTCTCCATGATGAGCGGCTCTTTCCTGATCATCACAGCGGCGGTGATCGTCGCCAACATCCTGGCCGATCTGCTCTACACCGTGATCGACCCCCGCGTGCGGAGGCAGACATGAGCAGCGTGCCGAACTCCTTGTCAGCCGGCGCGCAAAGCAAGCGCCGGCCGCCGCAGAGACCTGTGGGCGGCGGCGTAAGAAGACGCTTCTGGCGCGGGGTGTGGGTGGCGCTCAAGCGGCGGCCGAGCCGGATCGCCGGCCTGGTGATCGTCACGCTGTTCGTCTTCATGGCGGTCGCCGGTCCCTGGCTCTACCCCGACCGCCTGCCCTACGACGTCGACAACGTCTACGCCCCTATCAGCTGGCAGCACCCGCTCTCCACCGATTTCGAAGGCGTCGATGTGCTCGCGCTTGTTGTCACGGGTACCCGTGGGGTCCTCCTCGTGGCCGCGGCGGCCGGAGTGGTCACGATGTTCGTCGGGACCGCCGCGGGCCTGTACGCCGGATACCGCAGGGGAGCCGCGGACTCGGTGCTCATGCGCATCGCCGACTTCGTCCTCACCGTGCCGGGTTTCCCGCTTCTCATCGTCCTCACCACGGCGATCAACGTGGGCACCTGGTGGAAGATGGCGCTCGTGCTCGGGCTGATCGGCTGGGGCGGTCTGGCTCGGGCGGTGCGCTCGCAGACCCTCTCCTTGCGCGAGCGCGGATTCATAGAAGCAGCAAGGGGTCTGGGCCTGCCGACCCGGCACATCGTGGTCAAGGAGCTGCTGCCCAACATCGCGCCGTATATCGCCACGAACCTGCTCCTCGCCGTGACCGCCTACATCTACGCACAGGTCGGTCTGTACTTCCTTGGCGTGCTGCCGCTTGACACGTCGAACTGGGGCGTGATGCTCAACGCGGCCGTCTTCCAGTCCGGCGCCCTGATCTCGCCGGATGCGCTGCCCTACCTGCTGGCGCCGCTCGGGGCGATCCTGCTGTTGACGCTGGGCGTGGTGCTCATCGTCGACGCCCTGGAGGAGATCTTCAACCCACGGCTGCGGGAGGCGTAGATGTCCATTGTGGAGCTTTCGCGGGTGACGGCTCCGGGCGTGTCCATCGAGGACCTGACGATCGCCTACGGCGGGCTCCCGGCCGTGTCGAGCGTGTCGCTGGAACTCAAGCCGGGCACCATCACCGGGCTGGTGGGTGAGTCCGGCTCGGGCAAGTCGACCCTGGCCCTGGCGCTGCTCGGCGCGGTGCAGAAGCCGGGCAAGGTGACACAGGGGAAGGTGGTCATCGACGGCATCGGCGACGTGACCAGGCTCAACCCCGAGGACCTGCGCCGGGTGCGCGGGGCCGAAATCGGTTACGTCTTCCAGGCGGCGCAGAACTCGCTGAACCCGCTCAAGACCGTGGGCAAGCAGCTGCTCGACCTGGGCAAGGCCCACGGGGTCAGGGATCTGCGGGAGGCTCATCCACTCCTGGAACGCATGGGGCTCAACGCCGATCGGGTGCTGCGTTCGTATCAGCACGAGCTGTCCGGCGGCATGCGCCAGCGCGTCGGCATCATGTTCGCCTTGGTGCTCAACGCCCACGTGCTTGTGCTCGACGAGCCGACGACCGCGCTCGACATGATCACGCAGGCGAACATCCTGCAGATCGTGCGGGAGATCCAGCGCGACCGCAGCCTGACCACGCTCGTGGTCACCCATGATGTGGGCGTGGTTGCCGAGGTGGCGCAGCGCATCGCGGTCATGTACGGCGGCCGGATCGTGGAGCAGGGCGACTCGACCCGGATCATCTCGCGGCCGAGGCACCCCTACACCCGGGCGCTGATCAATGCGATCCCGCGCCTGACCGGTGACATCGACGCCGCCAAGCCGCTGCCGGGCACGCCGCCAACGCTGGCGACGATCCCGAAGGTGGGCTGCGTCTTCCGGCAGCGGTGCCCGCTACGAATGGAAATCTGTGACACCGTGGAGCCGCCGACCCTGGGCGGGGTTGCCTGTCACGCCGTCAATAAGGGGGAGGCGCCGTGATCGAAGGTCGGGGCATCACCAAAACATTCGGTAAAGGCGTCAAAGCCTTGCGCGGGGTGGATTTCGCCATCCCGCGCGGCGGGGCCGTCTCGTTCATCGGCGAGTCCGGCTGCGGCAAGACCACACTGGGGCGCATCCTCGCCGGGCTGGAGACGTTCGACGGCGGGCAGCTGCTGCGCGACGGGGAGCCCATCAAAGGCAACGCATTCCGGCGCATCCAGCTCATCCACCAGGACCCGTACTCGGCGCTCAACCCCACCCGCACCATCGAGTCGACCCTGCGCGACCCGCTGCGCCTGCGCGCGGGACAAACCGGCCGCGGCGAGCGGTGGATCAACGAGAAGGTGGACGAGCTGCTGAGCCTCGTCGGGCTTGAACCGGCCTACGTGCTGGAACGGTATCCACACCAGCTCTCCGGAGGCATGAGGCAGCGCGTCGTCATCGCCCGCGCCCTGACGGTCGAGCCCGAGGTGCTCGTCGCCGACGAGGCGGTGTCGATGATCGATGTGTCGCTGCGCCTGGGGATCCTGGGGCTGCTGCGCTCGCTGCGCGAAACCCTTGGGGTGTCGGTGCTTTTCATCACCCACGACGTCGCCACCGCACGCTATGTCGGCGCCGACGGCGAGCTCTACGTCATCTATCGCGGGACGGTGGTGGAGCGGGGGCCGGTGGAGACGGTCCTGTCCGACCCCGTCCATCCCTATACGCAGTGCCTGCTTTCGGCGATCCCCGTGCTTCACGGTCTTGAAAAACCAGGACCCGATCGGTTGGTACCCAATGAGCCGCTCGACGAGCGGACAGACCCCCCGGGTTGCCTGTTCGCGCCCCGCTGCCCGTTCGCGACACCGGTCTGCGTGGAGCGCCCGCCGCCGCTGGGCAGGCTCGGCCACACACCACAAGATCATGCCTGCCTCTTCCCCGCGAGCCGGCATGTCGTCGCGGTGCCGCTGCGGTGAAGGAGCCGTTGGGTGACCTGCTCACCGAGCAGATCGACGAGCGTTACGCCCAGGTGGACACGGCGTCGGTGGAGCAGCTGGCGCTGCTGATGAACGAGGCGGACACGTCCGTGCCGGCGGCCGTGCGGGCGGCCTTCCCGCAGATCGTGCCCGCCATCGAAGCGGTGTCGGACAGGATCGCCGGTGGTGGCAGGCTATTCTACGTGGGTGCGGGCACCGCCGGGCGCCTGTGCGTGCTTGACGCTGCGGAGGTCCCGCCAACCTTCAACGCACCGCTCGACCTTGTCCAGGCGATCATCGCCGGCGGTGCCGAGGCGGTCGCCGGCAGCGTGGAGGGCGCCGAGGACGACATCGAGGCGGGTTTCGCCGCCATCGCCGAGCGCGGGGTGACGCCCATGGACGCCGTCATGGGCGTGGCGGCGAGCGGGCGCACGCCTTATGTGGTGGGCGCGATGCGGGCGGCGCGGCTGATGGGTGCGCTCACGGTCGCCTTGTCCTGCAACCAGAACGCGCCCCTGTCGTCCGAAGTGGAGTTTCCGATCGAGGTGACCGTGGGGCCGGAGGTGCTGGCCGGGTCGACCCGCCTGAAGGCGGGCACGGCGCAGAAGCTGGTGCTCAACATGCTCACCACCATCGTGATGGTCAGACAAGGCAAGATCTACGGAAACCTGATGGTGGACATGCGGGTCACCAACGGCAAGCTGCGTGACCGGGCGCTGCGCATCATCGAGCGGGTGACAAGCTGCTCCCGTTCCGTCGCCGAGGCCGCGCTGGACGCGGCGGACCTGGAGGTCAAGACCGCCATCGTCATCATCGCCGGGTCGGCGACGGTGGAGGTGGCGCGGCGACGGCTGGCTGCCGCGGGCGGCCGATTGCGCCAAGCCTTGGAGGTTTCGGCGTGAAGGCCGTTGGTGACGCATCGCCTGGCGGGTTTGGGAGGCGGCGAGCCCGCCGCGATTGCTCACTTACGGTGCTCGGGATGATCTCCGGAACGTCGCACGACGGGATCGATGTGGCGACGGTTGATTTCACCCTCTCGGGTGACACGCTGCTCGGCTCCCTCTCCTATCACGACACCGTCCCCTACGAGCCGTCCCTGCGGGCCCGTCTGCTGGCCGCGCTCCCGCCCGCAAGCGTGTCGCTGGGCGAGGTTTGCGCCCTGGACACCTTGGTGGGCAAGGCTTTCGCCGATGCCGCGCGCCCCAAAGCGGACCTGATCTGCTCCCATGGACAGACCGTCTTTCACTGGCCCGGAATGGGTACCCTCCAGATCGGACAACCGGCCTGGATCGCCGAACGCATCGGGGTCCCCGTCGTCTCCGACGTCCGCGTGCGCGACATGGCCGCCGGCGGCCAGGGCGCGCCTCTTGTCGCGCTGCTCGACTCGCTGCTGCTGGCCGACCTGCCCGGCCGGCCAGCCGCGCTCAACCTGGGCGGCATCGCCAACATCACGGTGATGAACCCGGCACCGCTGGCCTACGACATCGGCCCGGCCAACGCGCTCATCGACGCCGCCACGCTGCTCAGCACGGGCGGCGCCCGGCACTACGACCGTGACGGTGCCCTTGCCGCCTCCGGCACGGTCGACCCGGCCCTGCTGCGGCGCTTCCTCGGCGAGCCGTACTACGCCCTGCCACCGCCGAAGTCGACCGGCAAGGAGCTGTTCAACGCGTCCTACCTGGATGGACTGGTCCCCGGCCCCGACCTTGTCGCCACGGTCACCGCATTGACCGCCCACACGGTGGCGGAGGCGGTCCGCGAGCACCGCATCGACACGCTCGTCGTCTCGGGCGGTGGGGTGCCCAACCCGATGCTGATTTCGCTTCTGCGGCAACAACTTCCGGGCGTGAGCCTGCTGCCCTCGGGTGCGCTGGGGGCGCCGCCGGACGCCAAGGAGGCGATCGCCTTCGCGCTCATCGGCTGGCTCACCTATCACGGCCTGCCCGCCAACCTGCCGGCCTGCACGGGCGCGTCGGCCCCGCGAATCCTCGGCACGATCACTGCGGGCGCCGGACCGTTGCGCCTGCCCGAACCGCTGCGCGAAATGCCCGCCAGATTGCGCCTAGCCTGAGGATCTAGGTTGAGGATCTAGGTTGAGGATCTAGCTTGAGGACTCGGCCAGCTCCAGGAAGCGCTTCTTGGTGTTGAGGGCCTCCTCGGCCTCCCGGATGCGCTTGTCGTCCCCGGCGGCGCGGGCGCGCTCGAGCCGCGCCTCCGCCTCGGCGACCTGATCGCGCATCTGGGTCAGCAGCGGGTTGGCCGAGGGCTCGGTGCGGCGCCAGGCCGCGTCCATCGCCTCGCGGATGCGCTCCTCAACCGCGCGCAACCGCCGGTCAAGCCCGGCGACCGACTCGCGCGGGACGCGGCCGGTGTCGTGCCACTGCCCGAGGATCTCTCGCATCGCCGCCTGCGCCGCCTTCGGATCGGCGTCGATGTCCAGGCCCTCGGCGCGGGCGAGCAGTTCCTGCCGCTTGCTCAGCGCCGCCTTCTGCTCGGCGTCGCGCTCGGAGAAGACCTGCTTGCGGTGGCTGAAGAAGGTGTCCTGAGCGGCGCGGAACCTCTCCCAAAGCTTCTGCTCGGCCTCTTTGGACGCGCGAGGCGCGGCCTTCCACGCCTCCATCAGATCCTTGAGCCTGTCGGCCGTGGCCTTCCAGTCGGTTGACTCGGCCAGCGCCTCCGCCTCTGCGACCAGGTCGTCCTTTGCCGCCTGGGCCACCTTGCGCTGAGAGTCAAGGGAGGCGAAGTGCCCGCCGCGGCGGCGGGTGAAGCTGTCACGGGCGATCGAGAAGCGCTTCCACAGCTCGCCATCGGCCTTCTTATCGACCCCGCGGATGGTCTTCCACTCGTCAAGGATCTCCTTGAACCGGTCGCCCGTCGCCTTCCAGCTCGTCGACTCGGCGGCCAGCTTCTCGGCCTCCTCCACCAGCGTGGTCTTGCGCGCCACCGCCTCGGCGCGCGCCGCTTCGCGGGCCGCGCGGGCCTCGGCCGCCTTCTCCTGGGCCACCGCGATGATCGCGTCGAGCCGGACGGCAAGACCATCGATGTCGCCGACCACATGCGCTTCGTCGAGGCCACCACGCAGCCGCTTGGCGGTGGTGAGGGTTTGCGAGGCGTCCGCCGCGCCCGACGCCAGCCGCGCCTCGAGCAGCGTGACCTCGGTCATCAGGTCTTCAAAGCGACGGACAAAGTGCGCCAGACCTTCCTCCGGCGTGCCCGCCTGCCAGGAGCCTACGGCCCGCTCGCCGGCGGCGGTCTTGACCCAAACCGTGCCGTCGGCGTCCACCCGGCCGTAGCTAGCCCAGTCGCTGCTCATCTTTTACCTCGTTCTCCCCGGGTATCCAATGATGGACCCCGCCATAGCGCATTGTCACATGTGGGTGGCACAGTACGGTTAGCCACCAAACATCGTGACCTTACGGCCTTAATCGTCTCGCCGCATCGCCTCGTCGGCGCAGCAAAGGGCACGATCCGGTTACGTTTGTGCAATGACGGTGATTGCGGTGGTCGGCCCGACGGCGGCGGGCAAGTCGGCCCTGTCGATCGGGCTGGCGCACCGGCTCGGCGGCGAGGTGGTCAACGCCGACTCCATGCAGCTCTACCAGGGCATGGACATCGGCACGGCCAAGCTCATCGCCGCCGAGCGCGAGGGGATCCCGCATCACCTGCTGGACATCTGGCCCGTGACGCAGCCGGCGAGCGTCGCCGAATATCAGGCCCTCGCCCATTCCGCCATCGATGAGATCCTCGATCGTGGAAGCGTTCCGCTCCTTGTAGGAGGATCAGGCCTATATATCCGGGCTGTTTTAGAGGATTTTGCCTTTCCGGGTACCGACAGCGGGCTGCGCGTGACCCTGGAGGCCGAGCTGGCGCAGGTGGGGTCGGGCGCCATGCATCGCCGGCTCGCCGAGATCGACCCCGAGGCCGCCGCGAGGATCCTGCCGTCCAATGGGCGCCGCATCGTTCGGGCCCTCGAGGTGATTTCGCTGACCGGAAGGCCCTTCACCGCGGCGCTGCCGACCCAGCCGAAGCGCGTCTATGACGCCGTGCAGATCGCGGTCGACCGGGACGATCTGGACGTTCGCCTCGAGCAACGGGTCGACAAGATGTGGCGAGAGGGTTTTGTCGATGAGGTCCGGCGGCTCGAGGGGCGCGGGCTCAGGGACGGGATCACGGCGAGCAGAGCCCTTGGGTACCAACAAATCCTGGGTTTTCTGGAGGGAACGCTAAGCGAGGAGCAAGCCTATCTGGCGACGGTCACCGGCACGCGCCGGTTCGCCCGGCGGCAGCGGTCGTGGTTCCGCCGCGACCCCTCGGTAGTCTGGCTTGACGGTGCCGCGCAGGATCTGCCGGATCAGGCGCTCGCCCTTCTAGGGAGGAAAGGCCCATGAGGTTCACCAAGGGCCACGGAACGGGCAACGATTTCATCATCGTCGATGAGTCGGTGGAGTTGAGCCCGGATTTCGTTGCCGCCCTGTGCGATCGCCGGTTCGGTGTGGGTGGCGACGGGGTGCTGCGCGTGGCGCGCGAGGGCTCCCTCCACTTCATGGACTACTGGAACTCCGACGGTTCGATCGGGGAGATGTGCGGCAACGGCGTGCGGGTCTTCGCGCGCTATCTCTTCGAAAACGGTCTGGCCGAAGGTCCTTCGGTGAAGGTGGCGACGCGGGCCGGGGTGCGCACCGCTTTCCTTGAGGGCGATGACATCCGCGTCGACATGGGGCCGCCGCTTGTCGTTGGCCGCTCGTGGGCTCGCTCCGGTGGTGTTTCTTACGAGGGCGTGAGCGTGTCGATGGGCAACCCGCACCTTGTCTGTGAGGTGAAAAGCGTTGCGCCGCTTGACTTGAGCGTGGCGCCCGAGTTCGACAAGGAGTTCTTCCCCGATGGTGTGAACGTCGAGTTCATGGAGGGCGTGGGGGATCGACACGTGCGGATGCGCGTGTACGAGCGGGGTTCGCGCGAGACGATGTCCTGCGGGACGGGCGCTGTGGCCGTGGGGTTCGTGGCGCTCGATGGCGCCCTCGGCTCGGTGACCGTCGATGTGCCGGGCGGGCGGCTGGCGGTCAGCGTGGACGAGACAACCTCGTGGCTTGCGGGGCCGGCTGTGTTGACGTTTAGCGGCCAGCTATCCCCGGGTTTCGACGCTTGAGTCCAGCGGCACGCCGGTGGTGTGCACGGCGACGGCCCTGACCGCGCTCGCCACCGCCGGAGCCACCTTGGCGTCGAAGACGCTCGGCACGATCACGCTCGGGTTCACCTTGTCCTCGCCCACCGCGTCCGCGACCGCCCGCGCCGCGGCCAGCGCCATATCGGGGGTGAACTCCTTAGCCTGGGCGTCGAGCATGCCCCGGAACACCCCGGGGAAGGCCAGTACATTGTTGATCTGGTTGGGCTGGTCGGAGCGGCCCGTGGCCACGACCGCGGCGTGCTGCCGTGCCTCGCGCGGGTCCACCTCCGGGTCGGGGTTGGCGAGCGCGAACACGATCGAATCCTTGGCCATGAGGGCGATGTCGTCGCCGGTCAGGATGTTGGGCGCGCTCACGCCGATGAAGACGTCCGCACCGCGCAGCGCCCCCGGCAGGTCACCTTGGTAGTCGTGCTTGTTGGTGTGGTCGACCAGCCACTGCCAGCTGGGCGTCAGGTCGGGCATCTTCTTGTTCAGGACCCCGCGCCGGTCATAGGCGATGATGTTGCCAACCCCTTGGCGCAGAAGGAGTTTCATGATGGCGGTGCCCGCCGCGCCGGCGCCCGAGACGACGACGGTCACCTCGCCCAGCTTCTTGCCGACCACGCGCAGCGCGTTGGTCAGCGCGGCGAGGACAACGATGGCGGTGCCGTGCTGGTCGTCGTGGAAGACCGGGATGTCCAGCAGGTCGCGCAGGCGCGCCTCGATCTCGAAGCAGCGAGGGGCGGCGATGTCCTCAAGGTTGATGCCGCCGTAAACCGGGGCGATCGCCTTGACGATGTTGACTATCTCGTCGGTGTCCTGCGTGTCGAGGCACACCGGCCACGCGTCCACCCCGCCGAAGCGCTTGAACAGCGCCGCCTTGCCCTCCATCACGGGGAGCGCCGCCTTGGGCCCGAGGTTGCCCAGGCCGAGAACGGCCGAGCCGTCCGTGACCACAGCGACCGTGTTGCGTTTGATGGTGAGGCGGCGGGCATCTTCCGGGTTTTCGGCGATCGCCTGGCACACACGGGCGACGCCGGGGGTATAGGCACGGGAGAGCTCGTCACGGGTGCGCAGGGCGACCTTGGGGGTGACCTCGATCTTTCCGCCGAGGTGGAGCAGGAAAGTGCGGTCGGAGACCTTGCGCACCTCCACGCCGTCAAGCCCGCGAAGCGCTGCTACCACCTGGTCGGCGTGGAAGCTGTCGGCGGTGTCACAGGTGAGGTCCGCGACCACGCGCACGTGGTCGGAGTCGACGACGTCGAGCGCGGTCACGATGGCTCCGGCCTCCCCGACCGCCGTGGTCAGCCGGCCGATCGCCGACGCGTCAGCGGTGACCGCGACCCGCACCGTGATGGAGAACCCGGCGCTCGGAAGCCTGATTGACGTCACTGCATCGCCCTTCTGCTTCGCGCGTGGCCAAGCAACGCGCGGGCGGATTGCTCCGGCAATCCGCGGAATTGAACTCGCGTATCAGAGGTATCACATGCCAGCATCGAAGGTGAGGAGGCCAACTTGCGAACAGAACAATCACTAGACCTAGAAGAACGTAACGCCCTGCGGCGGGTGGCGGGATTGTCGACCGAGCTCGCCGACATCACGGAGGTCGAATATAGGCAGCTTCGCCTCGAACGGGTAGTTCTGGTCGGCGTTTGGACCTCCGGCGCCATAGCGGACGCGGAAAACTCCCTCGCCGAGCTGGCGGCGCTGGCCGAGACGGCCGGTTCCGAGGTGCTCGAGGGCCTGATCCAGCGGCGCCAGAACCCGGACGCGGCCACGTTCATCGGCCGCGGCAAGGTCCAGGAGCTTCGAGCCGCGGTCGAGTCCAGCGGCGCCGACACCGTCATCTGCGATGGCGAGCTGAGCCCCAGCCAGCTGCGCAACCTGGAGGAGCAGACCAAGGTGAAGGTCATCGACCGCACCGCGCTGATCCTCGACATCTTCGCCCAGCACGCCAAGAGCAAGGAGGGCAAGGCCCAGGTCGAGCTGGCCCAGCTGCAGTACCTGGTGCCCAGGCTGCGCGGTTGGGGTGAGGCGCTGTCCCGCCAGGCCGGCGGTTCGGCCAGCGGCTCGGGCGGCGTGGGCCTGCGCGGCCCCGGTGAGACCAAGCTCGAGACCGACCGGCGGCGCATCAGGACGAGGATCGCCAAGCTCAAGCGCGACATCGAGGGCATGAAGACCATCCGCGACACCAAACGGTCGCGCCGCCAGCGGCGTGCCGTGCCGGCGGTCGCGATCGCCGGGTACACCAACGCCGGGAAGTCGAGCCTGCTGAACAGGCTGACCGGCGCGGGTGTGCTGGTCGTGGACGCGCTATTCGCCACCCTTGACACGACGACGCGGCGGGTGACGACCCGGGACGGGCGCGAGTTCACCCTGTCCGACACGGTCGGCTTCGTGCGGCACCTGCCGCACCAGCTGGTCGAGGCGTTCCGCTCGACGCTGGAGGAGGTGGCCGGCGCCGACCTCGTGCTGCACGTGGTCGACGGAGCGCACCCCGATCCGGAGGAGCAGGTGCGCGCGGTGCGCGAGGTGCTCGCCGAGGTGGGCGCCGAACGCCTGCCCGAGCTGCTTGTAGTGAACAAGGTCGATGCTGCGTCGCAGGAGACGCTGCTGCGTCTGAAACATGACTGGCCCGACGCGATCTTCGTCTCGGCGCGCACTGGCACAGGCCTGGACGAGCTGCGCGAGGCGATCGAGGAACGGCTGCCCCGCCCGGCGGTTGAGCTGTCGGTACGCATCCCGTACGACCGCGGCGAACTCGTGGACAGGGTCCACCGCACCGGCGAGGTGCTGGAGTCCAGCCACGCACCCGGCGGCACACAGGTGCGGGCGCGCGTCAGCGCGGACCTCGCCGCCGAGCTGGTGAAATATCGCATCACCGAGGAGGAGTGGGCCCGGTAACCCTTGGGCGCTCGGGACGCCGATGACTGCGCGCATGTGTCACACTGTGCCGATGCGGGTATCGGGAGCACGAATCGCATTGGTGGCGCTGGTCGGCGCCCTGCTGGGCTGGGCGCCCGCAGTGGCGACCGCCGCACCCACCCCGACTCCCAACCCATCAAACGGCGCAACCAACGCGAAAAAGGGCACCACCGTCTGTGTGATCTCCGACCGCAACGCGCTGGAGATCTCCGGGATCGCGCTGTCCAACGGGACGCTTTACGCGGTCAACGACCAGACCTCCTCGGATGCCAGGCGCAAGGTCTTCAAGTTCAACCCGTCGACTTGCGCGCTGGTGGGGACCCCGATTGGGTACCCGGCGAGGCCCCTGGATCCTGAAGACATCGCGGCGGATGCGCAAGGGAACCTGTGGATCGCCGACATCGGCGACAACAACTCGCAGCGCCCCACCGTGGCGCTCTGGAAGCTGGCGGGTGACAAGATCACCGGTCCATACCGTCTGTCCTATCCCGACGGTAAGAAATACGACGCCGAAGCGATGGTCATGAGCGCCGACGGGCTGCCCATCATCATCACCAAGCTGCCCGAGCCGTTCGTGTTCGTGCCCAGCGGCCCGCTCGTTGATAACAGCACCAACGGCGTGCCGTTGAAACAGGCCGGCAAGGTGACCCTGCCCAAGACCAACACGGAGAACCCGTTCAGCGCCCCCGGCCGGCTCACGGTGACCAGCGCGGCGGTCTCGCCTGATCGGTCCAAGGTCGTGCTTAGGACCTACGCGGACGCCTTTGAGTGGGCCGTCCCCGACGGCGACATCGTCAAGGCGATCACCACGGGCAAGCCGAAGATCACGCCGCTGCCACAGGAGCCGTGGGGCGAGGCGATCACCTACAGCCCGGATGGCAAGTTCTTGACCCTCTCCGATGTGGAGCAGTTCGAGAACACGACGAAGCAGAAGCCGGAGCTGCTGAGCTACACGCCCAATGCCGAAGACCCCAACCCGCCCACGCCGGCCGCGGCCGTCCAGCCGCCGCCCACGTCGGACAAGGCATGGTGGTCCGAACTCATCTCCAGCACCACCCGGCTGTACATGGTCATCGGCTCGGTCGGCGTGTTCGGCCTGCTGCTCGTGCTCCTCGGCATCCTCGGGATCAGGCGGGCGCGCAAGCGCCGGCAGCGTGACGAAGAGGCAGACGAGCGCCACGACGGTTATCAGCAGGACGGCTACTACGACCAGGGTTACGGATATCAGGACCCGGCCTATGGATACCCCGACCAGCACCCGGGCGGCAATCCAGGCAGCAACGTCTACGGCCCGCCGCAGCCGCAGGGCAACGTCTACGGCTCATCTCAGGGCGGCGGCAACGTGTATGGCTCGCCGCAGCAGTACGGCTACCCCGACCAGCCCTACTACGGTCCCGAGCAGCCGCAGTACGGGCAGCAGCCCGGCTATGGCTACCCGGACCAGGGCGGAGGATATCCGCCGAACCAAGGCGGAGGATACCCGCCGAACCAGGGCTACCCTGATCAGGGCTACGAACCGCCGCCCTATCGCTAGGTTTACCCGCGGGCGGCGGTCACCGATATCGACGGGCACTCGTACCCCGCCAGAGCCTCGCCATCAAGCACGTCCTTTGAACGCCCGTCAGACCCGGCGCATGACCGCGACGACCTTGCCCAGGATGGTGGCCTGGTCGCCGGGGATCGGCTGGTATGCCGTGTTGCGCGGGACGAGCTGCACGTGGCCGCTGCGCAGGCGGTAGACCTTGACCGTCGCCTCGCCGTCGATCATCGCGGCGACGATGTCGCCGTTTTCGGCGGTGGGCTGCTGGCGCACGACGACGATGTCGCCGTCGCAGATCGCCGCCTCGATCATCGAGTCACCCTTGACCTGCAGCGAGAAGAGCGTGCCCTGCCCGACAAGCTCGCGCGGCAGCGGCAGCACCTCCTCGACGTGCTCCTCGGCAAGGATCGGCCCACCGGCGGCGATGCGGCCGAGCAGGGGCACATAGGCAGGGGCCGGGCGGGCGGCGCGGGCGGCCTCGTCGTCGTCGAGACTGCGCACGTCGACGGCGCGAGGGCGGGCTGGATCGCGGCGGAGGAAGCCCTTCTTCTCCAGCTCCTTCAGCTGGTAGGCCACGGACGAAGGGGAAACCAGGCCGACCGCGTCACCGATCTCGCGAACCGTTGGGGGATAACCGTTTTGCTCCACCCACTCGCGGATGACGGTGAGGATGCGGCGCTGCCGGTTGCTCAGATCGGACTCGGCCAGATCGGAGGCGGAGGCGCTGGTGGAAGCGACCCTCCGCATCGGGCCGGCGCCGGAGGGCGCGGAACCCGGACGGCCGTTCTTGAACCCGGGCCGCGCGCGCTCGTGTGGGGACATCGCAGACTCCCATTCGTAATGTCCGTGACGAGAAGATGGTAAACGGACATGGACCAAGTTTCAAACAAGCGTACGAGGCGGCGTTTTCAGGACAATAGTATGCACGTTCGAAAATGAGATCCGCAACACGCCGTGTCGCCGCTTGCCCGGACGGGCGGCCGGGCTTAGGGTCATTCCACTACATCTTGTGGTCGATTAGAGCCAGACCTCTATAGATTGGGGTTTGGCGCGGTCAGGCCATCACGTTATGTAGTTTGAGCAGCCGCGTGGATGGGAGGGTGAGGCGTCGTGCGATGCCCATATTGCCGCCACCCCGACTCGCGCGTGGTCGACTCCAGGGAAGCTGAGGACGGCGCGCTGATCAGACGGCGGCGCCACTGCCCCGAGTGCGGCAAGAGGTTCACGACGGTCGAAGAGGCCGTGCTGGCCGTGGTCAAGCGCAGCGGGGTGACCGAGCCGTTCAGCCGCACCAAAATCATGAACGGCGTACGCAAGGCGTGCCAGGGTCGGCCGGTCGCCGAGGACGCGATAGCCCTGCTGGCCCAGCGCGTGGAGGAGGCCGTGCGCGCCCGGGGAGCGGCCGAGGTGCCCAGCCAGGAGGTAGGGCTGGCGATCCTGGGCCCGCTGCGCGAGCTGGACGAGGTCGCGTATCTGAGGTTCGCGAGCGTCTATCAGGACTTCCAGTCGGCGGACGACTTCGTCCGCGAAATAGAGCTACTGCGTAAGGCAAAGACGGAAGAGACAGCCGAAAAATAAAGGGGGCAAGGCAGATGGGGGAGAGCGCGACCCAGCGCGGCCTGAAGATCGATCGAGTCTGGACGACCGCCGGCGTGCACCCGTTCGACGAAGTCACATGGGAACGCCGCGACGTGGTGATGACCAACTGGCGCGACGGATCCATCAACTTCGACCAGAAAGGCGTGGAGTTTCCCGACTTCTGGAGCGTCAACGCGACCAACATCGTGACCACCAAGTACTTCCGTGGCGCCATCGGAACTCCCGAGCGGGAGTGGAGCCTCAAGCAGCTCATCGGCCGCGTTGTCGGCAAATATAGGGCGGCGGGCGAGGAGTTCGGCTACTTCGCGAGCGGGGAAGACGCCGAGATCTTTGAGCACGAGCTGTCGTGGATGCTGCTGCACCAGGTGTTCAGCTTCAACTCGCCGGTCTGGTTCAACGTGGGGACGGCGTCGCCGCAGCAGGTCAGTGCGTGTTTCATCCTATCCGTGGAGGATTCTATCGATTCCATCATGGATTGGTACAAAGAGGAAGGTTTGATCTTCAAGGGTGGGTCGGGATCGGGGATCAACCTGTCGAGGATCCGGTCGAGCAAGGAACTGCTGTCGTCGGGGGGAACGGCGTCTGGGCCGGTGAGCTTCATGCGTGGGGCCGATGCCAGTGCGGGCACCATCAAGTCCGGTGGGGCGACAAGGCGAGCGGCCAAGATGGTGATCCTGGATGTCGATCACCCCGATGTCGAGGAGTTCATCGACACGAAGGCGCGTGAGGAGGACAAGATCCGGGCGTTGCGCGACGCGGGGTTCGACATGGACCTCGGCGGGCACGACATCGTCAGCGTCCAGTACCAGAACGCCAACAACTCCGTGCGCGTGACCGACGAGTTCATGCGGGCCGTGGAGGAGGGCAAGCCCTTCGATCTGTTGGGGCGCTTGGAGGGCAGCGTCATCAAGACGGTCGATGCCCGTGCGCTGTTCCGCCGCATGGCGCGGGCCGCGTGGGAGTGCGCCGATCCCGGCATCCAGTACGACGACACCATCAACGACTGGCACACCTGCTCGGAGACCGGGCGAATCACCGCTTCCAACCCTTGCTTCACCGGCGACACGCTCGTCCACACTGACAAGGGTTTGATCCGGTTTGACGCGCTGATCGCGCGTGCACAGCAGGGTGAGTCGTTCGGCGTCTACACGCACGATGCCACCAATCCGGATGCGCCAGCACATCGGATGGAGTTGACGATGCCGGAGGCGATCATGGTCACCGGTGTCAACGAGATCCTGCGCCTGGAGTTCAGCAACGGCATGGTCCTGCGTTGCACGCCCAACCATCGCATCTGGACGACCAATCGCGGCTATGTCGAGGCCGTCCAGCTCACTGGCGCCGACCGAGTCCTCGCGCTCGATCTGCCGACACCGGCGACCGCCGCCCCGCGTGCGTTCACCCTGCTGCCCGGGACGAAGGTTGCCCCCGGCCAGATCGTCCCGACAAACTGGCAACGGGAGACACGTCTGCCCGCGAAGTGGAGCGAGGAGTTCGCTCACCTGCTGGGCTGGCTCGTGGGTGATGGCTCGCTGCGTCGAGGCGTCAAGGGAGTGCGCGCAAACAACGACAACGCCACGTGGGTCTACAACACGGCCGATGAGGAGGCGTTCCTCGCCGGGCACCAGAAGCTGCTCGCCGAGATCACCGGGATCGTCGCCGAGCCGTCCCGGCAACCCAACGGGACGGTGCAGTTGCGGACGGGCCGGACGGCGCTGGTCGAGTTTCTGGCCGGCCTCGGCGTCACCGCGGGCAAAGCCGCCGACAAGCGAGTGCCGAGCGCGGTCCTTGAGGCGCCCGTCGAGATCCAGGCCAGCTTCCTGCGAGGCCTATACGATGCGGACGGTTGCGCCGCGCACATGTCCGGCAGCGGGACCCGATACGTCGGGCTGGGCTCGGTCTCGATAGGGCTGCTGCGTGACGTCCAGCGGATGCTCAGCACCTTCGGGGTGGGAAGCCGGATCTACAAGACGCGCAAGGCCGGCGACACCGTCTTCAAATACACGACAGTCAACGGCGACCCTCGCAGTTACTTCGGCGGGCAACTGTACGACCTACGCATCAGCGGAAGCAACATCCCGAAGTTCGCGGCGTCGATCGGCTTCAGCCACCCCGCCAAGACGGAGCGGCTCACGTCCTGGCTGTCCGAGCACGCTTTTTACGAGACGGACCAGACGGTTCGACTGGTGAGCGGCGAGTTCGATGGATTTGAGACCACCTATAACCTCTCCGAGCCACGCAATCACTCCTATGTGGCCAACGGCGTGGTGGTCCGCAACTGCTCCGAATACCTACATTTGGACGACACGTCGTGTAATTTGGCCTCCCTCAATCTATTGAAGTTCCTGCGCGAGGACGGGTCGTTCGAGATTGGACAGTTCACCAAATCGGTGGAGCTGGTCATCACGGCGATGGACATCTCGATCTCGTTCGCCGACTTCCCCACGGTGAAGATCACAGAGAACACGCGGGCCTATCGGCAGTTGGGAATCGGGTATGCGAACCTGGGCGCCCTGCTGATGGCGTCGGGGCTGCCGTATGACTCGGAAGGCGGGCGGGCCGTCGCGGCGGCGATCTCGGCGCTGATGACCGGCGTCGCGTACCGGCGCTCGGCCGAGCTGGCCGCGGTCGTCGGGCCATACGATGGCTACGCGCGCAATGCGGTGCCGCATCAGAGGGTCATGCGCAAGCACGCCGATGCGGCACGGGCCTTGCCCAGCGGCCCGATTGCCGACGCCGCGGTGACCGAGTGGGAGTTCGGCAACGAGCTCGGCGAGCAGCAGGGCTGGCGCAACGCGCAGGCGAGCGTGCTTGCCCCCACCGGATGCTTGACCGCCGACACCCTTGTCACCACCGACCGAGGCCTGATGCGCCTGGGCGAGATCGGCGACGTCTACGGAAACCGTTGGCAAGACCTGGATTTGAGGGTATCGACCGACGAGGGTCCGCGGCGGGCGAGCAAGTTCTTCGTCAACGGCGAGGAGCCGACCCGAAGGATCAAAACCAGCGGGGGGTACCGGATCCAGGGCACGCTGGCACACCGGGTCAAGGTGGTCGACAGCGCCACCGGTGCCTGGGTGTGGAAGAGGCTGGCCGAGGTCGCCGCGGGTGACATCGTGCCGATGCAGATGCGCACGCTGGTCGGCGAGCCGAGGCGGGTCCCGCTGCCGGTGCTGGATCAGGCCTACTACGCGGGGGATCGGCGTCTGGTGGTTCCGGACTCGGTCGACACCGAACTGGCGGAGTTGGTCGGCTACTTCATCGGCGACGGGAGCCTGCACGCCAAGGGGATCCGGCTTTGCGTGGCCGATGCGGATCTCGATGTCGTCGAGCGGATCCGGATCCTGAGCAAGTCGCTGTTCGGCCTGGAGCCCGTGGTGACGCAAGCCTCCGGTTACCAGGAGGTCACGCTCCAGTCCGTGCGGCTTGCCCGTTGGTGGCAGGCGGCCGGGTTTGCCAAGGATCTGCCGGGCGCCGACCACTGCGGCAAGGGATGGACGCCGCGGGTGCCGTCGGTGATCCTCGAGAGCAACGATCCCGCCGTCTACGGCGCCTTCCTGCGCGGGCTGTTCGAGGCCGACGGTTCGGTGTCGCAGCACGTTCCGGCGGTCTCCACGGCGTCGAGCGGGTTCGCGGCCGAGATTGCGACCTTGCTGCTGACCCTCGGGATCGCCACCACGACCCGGCTCACGGCAAGCGGCTGGGGTGGCGACATCTACCAGGTCCGGATCCGCAACCTCGACCACGCGCTCAACTTCGCGGAGATCGTGGGGTTCCTCAGCGGGCGCAAGAACGAGCTTCTCGCCGCGCTGGAGCCGCAGGCATGGGGCTACAAGAATGACCGGATCTGCCTGCCCGCGGAGGTCTGGCACGAGCTGATCCCGGTGGGCCACCGGTTCCGTGCCGCCGCAATGCTCTCGCTGCGCAGGACCGGCGGCGTGTCGAGGTTCATCGCCCGGCGGATCTTCGAGGAAACTCTCGATCGGCGGCTCGCGCGGGTGCTCGGCTACCTGTTCGAGGTGGTCGAGGCGAACGAGGACGGTGGCGTGCAGCCCACCTATGACCTTTCCGTGCCGGAGAACGTGACCTATGTCGCGGGCGGGTTCGTGAGCCACAACACCATCGGCTTCATGATGGACTGCGACACCACGGGCATCGAGCCCGACCTCGCGTTGGTGAAGTTCAAGAAGCTGGTGGGCGGCGGGTCCATGCAGATCGTCAACCAGACCGTCCCGCGGGCGTTGCGGACGCTGGGGTACCAGCAGGAGCAGATCGAAGCGATCAGCGAGCACATCGCCGCGCACGGGCACGTCGTCGACGCGCCCGGACTGAAGCCGGAGCACTACGCGGTCTTCGACTGCGCGATGGGCGAACGCGCCATCTCGCCGACGGGGCACGTGCTGATGATGGCGGCGGTGCAGCCCTTCATCAGCGGGGCGATCTCGAAGACGGTCAACATGCCGGAGTCGGCGACGGTCGAGGACGTCGAGAAGATGTACTTCGACGGGTGGAACCTTGGGCTCAAGGCGCTGGCGATCTACCGTGACAACTGCAAGGTGGGGCAGCCCCTGAGCGTTGCCAAGAAGGAGACGGCCGCTCCGGCAAGCGTTGTCGAGAAGGTGGTGGAGTACAAGCCGATCCGCAGGCGGCTGCCGAAGAAGCGGCCGTCGCAGACGGTTTCCTTCGCGGTCGGGGATGCCGAGGGGTACCTGACGGCATCGTCCTATCCGGACGATGGGCTGGGCGAGGTGTTCCTGAAGCTTGGCAAGCAGGGTTCGACCCTCGCGGGAGTCATGGACGCGTTCTCGATCGCGGTGTCGGTGGCCTTGCAATACGGCGTGCCGCTGCGCACGTACGTCGAGAAGTTCATGAACATGAAGTTCGAGCCGGCGGGCATGACGGATGACCCGGACATCCGCATCGCCAACTCGGTGATGGACTACATCTTCCGCCGCCTGGCGCTGGACTTCCTGCCGTACGAGCAGCGGGCCGAGCTTGGCGTGTTCACCGCGAGCGAGCGGGCCGCGCGGCTGGAGGCCGAGGAGAACGGGGTCGAGTATGTGCCACCGTCGCCCGCCGCGGCCGTTTCGGCGTCGCAGCGGCCCGTTGAGCGCTTGGCCGTCGGGTCGTCGACGGAGGCGCTGGAAGCGTTGACGGGCAAGGCTTCCGACGCGCCGCTGTGCTACACCTGCGGTACCAAGATGCGGCCGGCGGGAAGCTGCTACGTCTGCGAAGGGTGCGGCTCGACCAGCGGTTGCAGCTGAAGCGCCACGACGGGAATCGGGAGCGGGGCATGGCCTGGCTCCCGATTCCCGTCTCTATCCTCGGCGCATGGACACACATGACGTTTGGGCGGTCGGGGACGCGTACGAGGGGTATGTGGGGCGGTGGAGCCGTGCCGTGGCGGTGCGGTTTGTCGCGTGGCTTGGAGTCGGGGCCGGGCGGCGATGGCTTGATGTGGGCTGTGGGACAGGGGCGCTGACCGAGGCGATAGCGGCCGGCGCCGAACCGGCCCTCGTGGTGGGGGTGGACCCGTCGGAGGGGTTCCTGAAGACCGCGAGGGCGAGGAACCCGCAGGTGGAGTTCCGTGTCGCCGACGCACGGGCGATACCGTTGGAGGACAACGAGTTTGACGCCGTGGTCAGCGGGCTGGCGCTCAACTTCGTGCCGGAGCCGCAACGGGCGGTGGCCGAGTGTGTCCGCGTCGCGAAGAAAGGCGGCGGGGTGGTCGCGGCGTATGTGTGGGACTACGCCGAAGGCATGGAGATGATGCGGCAATTCTGGGACGCGGCGGTGGAGCTTGACCCGGACGCGGCAGAGTTTGACGAGGGCAGGCGGTTTCCGGTGTGCCGGCCGGAGGGGCTGCGCGAGCTGTGGGCGGGCATGGCGGACATCGCGGTGGAGGCCATCGAGATACCGACGGTGTTCGCGGGTTTCGACGACTTCTGGACCCCGTTCCTTGGCGGGCAGGGGGCGGCACCGGGTTACGCCATGTCCCTGAGCGAGGAGCATCGAGGCGAGTTGCGGGAGAGGCTGCGGGAGCGGATGCCGGCAGGAAGCGATGGGGCGATCGAGCTTTCGGCGAGAGCGTGGGCGATCAAAGGGCGGGTTGGCTGACAGGAGATGTCAGTGGGCCGGGGTTAGCCTCCGGGCATGAACAACAACTTCGACTTCCTTGTGGGCGAATGGACCTCGAAGCAGCGCCGCCTGCGCGAGGTGCTCAAGGGCAGCGACGAGTGGTACGAGTTCGACGGTGTCAGCCGGTGCTGGAGCGCGCTGGACGGCAACGCGAACATAGACGAGGTGCTGTTCCCGTCACAGGGGTTCGGCGGCGTCACGCTGCGCCTGTATGACAAGGCGACCGAAACTTGGTCGATCTATTGGGCCAGCAGCCGCACAGGCCTGAGCCTGCCCCCAGTGACGGGCGGGTTCGGCGACGACGAACGCGGTGTGTTCACCGCCGCCGAGGAGTACAACGGCGTCCCGATCACGTGCCGCTACCTGTGGCTGGACATCACGGCCACCACGGCGCGGTGGGAGCAAGCCTTCTCCATCGACGCCGGGCAGACGTGGGAGACCAACTGGGTTGCGGAGTTCACGCGATCGTCAACATAGATTGGAGGTCTACACCGATTAGTTCCGGGCGGGTAGGCAGTCATATCTGCTATGAGCAAGCTTGCGAACGACTACACTTTTCTATGTGCCGGAGGCTGGCGGGGCGAAGCCATCACCCTGGTCATCACGAGGGCTGTGGGGCAGCCGGTCTCGGCCGTCGATCGGGTGCGGGTCATCCCTTTGTGGCCCGCACCGGGGGCGGAGGTGCGCGCTTCATGATGATCAAGGTGAACGGCGCCGAGCTGTGTGCCGAGACGTTCGGGGACCGGGGTGACCCACCGATACTGCTGATCTCCGGGGCCGCCGGGTCGATGGACTGGTGGGACGGCGAGTTCTGCCGGCGGCTGGCCTCGGCCGGGCGGTTCGTCATCCGGTACGACCATCGGGACACGGGGCAGTCGACGAGCTATGAGGCGGGCAAGCCCGGATACACCGGCCTGGACCTGAGTGAAGATCCGCTCAGAGTGCTTGACGCCCTTGCGATCCGGGCGGCACACGTCGCCGGCGTCTCGATGGGCGGAGGCATCGCGCAGCGGATCGTGATGCAACACCCCGACAGGGTCGCCAGCCTGACGCTTATCTCCACCTCACCGATCGGAGCGACCGGACGGGAGCTTCCACCGCCGCAGGAGAGGATCGGCGGGTACCAACCGGCCGTCGATTGGGACGACCGCGAGGCGGTGATCGAGTATTTCGTCGAGGCCGAGAAGGTCTATGGCGGCTCGATCCCGGTCGACGAGGCGCGGATCAGGACCATCGCCGGGCAGGTCTTCGACCGGACGGCCGACATGCGGGCCAGCCAGAATCACTGGATCCTCGAGGACGGCGGCGAACCGGTGCGGTGGTGTCCTGGCGAGATGTCCGTACCGGTGCTGGTGATCCACGGCACGGAGGATCCGTTGTTTCCACTGCCGCACGGTGAGGCGCTGGCGGCGGAGTTCCCGGGCGCGGTGCTGGTGACCGTGGAGAGGATGGGGCATCAGATGCCGCCACCCGAGGTGTGGCCCGTCATCATCCCCGCGATGGTGAGGATTTCAGCCTGACATCTTCGCACCGGATTTCCGCGTGACGTCTTGTCTCTTGTGGACGGTCAGCGGGCGGTGACGAAGACGCGCGAGGCGACCTCCCGGGGGAGGCGGATCTGATCATTGCCCTGGTCGATGCGCACGCCGTCGCGCTCCTGCGCCACGGTCACCGTGGTGCCCGGGTCGATGCCGGCAGCGTGCAGCTGGCGTAGCACCTCGGCGTCGGTCTGCACGCTCTCGCAGATGCGGCGCACCACCACCGTGCCGGTCAGGCCGGGGAAGGCGAGGTTGCGCTCGGCGGGGGCGCCGGCGGCGGCGGATTCCTTCACCGCGACGTCGAGAGCATCGAGGCCGGGGATCGGGTTACCGTAGGGCGAGCGGGTGGGCCTGTTGAGCAGCTCGTAAACCCGCTTCTCCACCGCGTCGCTCATCACATGCTCCCAGCGGCAGGCCTCGTCATGCGCCTCCTCGTAGGGCATGCCGATGACGTTGACCAGAAGCAGCTCGGCCAGGCGGTGCTTGCGCATGACGGCGACCGCGTGCGCCCGCCCGTCCTGCGTCAGCTCGAGGTGGCGATCGGTCTCGACGACGGTGACGAGCCCATCGCGCTCCATGCGGGCGACGGTCTGGCTCACGGTCGGGCCGCTCTGGTGAAGCCGCTCGGCGATGCGCGCGCGCAGCGGAGGGACGCCTTCCTCCTCGAGCTCGAGGATGGTGCGCAAATACATCTCTGTAGTGTCGATGAGATCGTGTGACATCGTGGCGTCCCTCTCCAACGGCTGGCGGCAAGTCTAATTGGCACGTGCGACAAAAATCGTCACCGCCATCTACGGCCTAAAGCTTCAAAAGGGTCGTACATATTCCAAGCACCGACGCCCGCAGCCGCTTCTCGCCCAGCTCGTCCAGCATCGCCCGCAGGTGCTCGGCGCTGAGCGTCGCGAGCAGGGTGTGGGCGTCGGCTTCAGGGTCTTCGCGGCCGGCAAGCAGCAGCGCGACGTGACGGTGCCAAAACCTATAAGCGCCTATGCGGTACCGTGCACCGGCCGACCCTGTTTCAGAAACGCGGGCCAGATCGAGGTGCGCCAGCGCGTAGTCGAGATAGGCATTGACGAAAGCCTTTAGCCGTTGCGGCGCTTGGGGTTCTTGGTCGCCATCGCCGGGACCGAGGGGTGCCGGTCCAAACAGGATGGCCTCCTGAAGTTCACGTTCCCGGGTGTCGAGCAGGGCGACCGCGAGGCCGGACTTGTCGCCGAACCGCCGAAAGAGCGTGCCCTTGCCCACCCCGGCGGCGGTGGCGATCGCGTCCATGGAGACGGCCTGGACGCCGTGCTCGCGGAACAGCCGCGCGGCGGCGTCGAGGATGGCCTCGCGGTTTCTTGCGGCGTCGCTGCGCTCCTTCGGCTGGGGTGAGCCGCGTAACAGCACGAGCTCTCCCAGGTCTCTGGAATAAGCGGACTGCGGTCCGGTACCCTCCAAGTCCATAAGCGGACTGTAGTCCACATTTTCCCGAGGAGGAAATCGTGACCGCACTGATCACCCGCGAGGAGCTACGCGCGGCCATAGGGGCCGGAAGCGTGATCGTCGTGGACGCCCTTGGCGGTGAGTACTACGCCAAGCAGCACCTGCCCGGAGCCATCCCGCTGGTGGAGGCCGAGGTCGACGAGAAGGCGGCGAGCCTGCTGCCCGACCGCGATGCCGCGATCGTGACCTACTGCTCCAACCCGGCGTGCCCCAACAGTCAGCGGGTCGCCGACCGCCTGACCGCGCTCGGCTACACCAACGTGCGCAAGTACCGGGAGGGGATCGAGGACTGGGTCGCCGCCAGGCTGATGACGGAATCCTGACTTCGTTTGGCTGGAGTGGGTCGGGGTAGAAAACAACTAAGTCCGGACAAATCCGGGTTTAGGGCGTATCCGTCCGGAAGGGCAGGGAGCCGTGAACGAGACGCTTCAGAATATCCTCAACGCGCTGGGTAGCTGGTCGCTAAGGGTGCTGGGATTCCTCGCCATCCTCATCGTCGGGTGGATCATATCGAGGATCATCGGCCGAATCGTCGACCGCCTGCTGGCCCGGGTCGGTTTCAACCGGCTCGCCGAGCGGACGCAACTGAGGAGATGGACAGGCAGCTATGAGCCCAGCGCCCTGGTCGGAAGGGTGGCCTACTACGCGGCTTTGCTGTTCACCTTCCAGATCGCGTTCAACGTATTCGGCCCGAATCCGGTCAGTAGCCTCATCAGCACCATCATCTCGTGGCTGCCGCGGCTTCTGGTCGCCGCCGTGATCATGGTGGTGGCGGTCGCGATCGCCAACGCCGTTTACGACATCGTGCACAACGCGCTCGCCCAGTTCTCCTACGGGAGGGCCCTGGGGCGCGCCGCCCAGGTGATCATCGTGGCGCTCGGTCTGATCGCCGCGCTGAGCCAGGTCGGCATCGCGGTGAGCGTGACGTTGCCGGTGCTGATAGCGGTGCTCGCAACGATCGGCGGCATCCTGGTGGTCGGCGTCGGCGGTGGCCTCATCCAGCCGATGCGCCAACGCTGGGAGCGCGTGCTGAACAGGGCCGAGAACGAGACCGGTCGGGTCAGCACGCAGATGCGGGCGCAGGGTGGCAAGGCCGCCACGACCAAGGAACGCGAGGACCGCATGGCCCAGCCGGCTTACACCAGCGCCTCCGCTAGCCGCGATGTCAAGCCGGATCGCGCCGCCGAGCCGGAGCGCACCGCCGAGCAGGCGCGCTCCGGCGCCCAACAGGCACAGGGGCAGGCCGAGCAGGCGCGCGGTCAGGCGGCCGGGTCTCGCTGAACCTGACGATGGGCCGACCCACGATCGGGTCGGCCCATCCCTATACGTGAATCAGGAAACAGCCCACATAGTGGGTCAAGATGCCGTAGAAAACTCATTATGAGCACTACTACGGATAGCGGGGCCAGGCAGGCGTGGGCGCAGGGCGGCGTCATCTTCGCCGCCTCGATGCTGGTGATGGTGGGCATCTGGCAGGCGTTCATGGGTATCGCGGCGATCGCCAAAGGCGAGTTCTTCGTGATGGCGCCCAACTACATTTACGAATTCGACATCGGTGGCTGGGGCTGGATCCACCTCCTGCTCGGCATCATCATGGCCATCGTCGGCTTCTTCCTTTTCACCGGCGCAGGCTGGGCCCGGGCGACTGGAATCGTGCTGGCGGTCCTGTCGGCCATCAGCAACTTCTTCTTCCTGCCCTACTACCCGCTCTGGTCGATCGTGGTGATCGCGACCGACACGTTCGTGATATGGGCCCTGGCCAGCGCCGGTGATGTGCGCAAGTCCGACGTCTACTAGGTGCCGATCACGCCGCCGTCGTTCTTGCGGATGACCAGGGTCGCCGGGCGAGGGCGGCCGGCCGGGTCGAAATCGGGCCAGTTGCTCACCGCCCGCGGGTTGGCCGGAGTCGGGGGCTCCGGGAAGAACGACGTCAGCTCGCCCGGGTGCTGGACGTTCACGAAGAGCGTCCGGCCGTCAGGGGTGAAGGCCGGGCCCGTGATCTCCGCGCCGCGCGGGCCGACAAGGAAGCGGCGGATCTCCCCGGTGGAGGGGTCGGCGGCGAGTAGCTGATTGTTGCCGATCCGGTCGTAGCCGCGGTCGGGGCGCAGCTGCGACGAGTTGGAGATTTCGGTGCAGATCCACAGCCTGCCGTCGCCGTCGAACGCGAGCCCGTCCGGCGAGCCGAAGATGTTGCTCTCGTCGAGCTCGACGGTCGGGTCATACTTCGGGTCTCCCGCGAGGATGAAGATGTCCCACTCGAAGGACGTGTGGCCGGTCTCGCTCCACTTGACGATGTGGCCGTACGGGTTGGGCTTGCGCGGGTTGGCCGCGCCACCGCCGTTGCCGTTGGTGAGCGTGACGTAGACCTCCTTGCTGCGCGGGTCGACGGCGATCCACTCCGGACGGTCCATCGGGGTGGCGCCGACGGCGTCGGCGGCCTGGCGGGTGCGCAGGAGCACATCGGCCTGGTCCTTCCAGCCGTTGGCGGCGGTCAGCGCGCCCTGGCCGAAGACGAGCGGCAGCCACCGGCCCGTGCCGTCGTCGTTGAACTTCGCCACGTAGAGCGTGCCGTGGTCGAGCGGGCTGCGACCGAGCGCGCGCAGCCACCGCCACGACGTGCTGCCCACGAACTTGTAGATGTAGTCCCCGGCTTGATCGTCGCCGGAGTAGGCCACGATCCGGCCGTTCACCTCGGTGAAGGTGACGCCCTCATGCTTGAACCGGCCCAGGGCGGTGCGCTTGACCGGGTTGGAGTTGGGCCGGTCGGGGTCGATCTCGACGGCCCAGCCAAACCTGTTGAGCTCCTTGGGGTTGGTGCTCATGTCGAATCGGTCGGGGTCGCCGAGGTGCCACTTGTACCCCCCGCCGCTCTTGGTCACGCCATATCTGGCCTGCTCGGCCGTTGGCGTCCAGGCCGCGTCGGTGGTGCCGAAGTAGCTGTTCCAGTTTTCCTCGCAGGTGATGTACGTCCCCCACGGGGTGGCTTCGCTGGAGCAGTTGTTGAGCGTGCCCATGGCCGGCGTGTTGGCGGCGAGCTCCGGGTGGTCCGGGCCGACCGGGCCGGAGAAGGTCACGGGCGTCGATCCGGTGATGCGGCGGTTGAACCGCGAGTCCACGAGACGCCACTGGCCGTCCTCATTGGACACCCGGACGATGCTGACCCCATGACCCGCAAGGGCCTTGTCGACCTTGTCCTTGCTCATCACCGCGTCGCCGTCGGGGTAGATCATCACGGCGTCGGTGTACTCGTGGTTGAGCGCCAGGAGCTGGTGCCGCGGGAAGAAGGCCATACCGTCGTGGTTGAACCCGATCTGCTGGGCCTGATCGGCGGCGGAGTTGGAGCCGTCCTTGCGCCAGGCGGGCCCGCCGGAGTGCAGCGGGGTGCCCCACGGGATCAGCACGCTGGCGGTGTAACCCTCCGGGACCACGACCTCGTCGGCCGATCCCGCCGGGACCGCCTTGAAGCCCAGCTTGGGCCGGCTGTCGGCGCCCGGACTGGCCGACGCCGGGGCGGCGCCGAGGAAGCCGGCGGCCGCGAGGGCAGTGCCTCCCACCATCACAGCGCGGCGCGACACGCGCGCGGCGAGCACATCCTGGAACGGCCGGTTGCCGGAGGGGTTGCTGCTTACGTCGTCTGGATCGACGAATGTCATTATTCAGCCTCACTCTCGTTTTGAAGCGAGGGCGACGCTAGATCAAGTGCGGTTGACACCGCCACCGCTACCAGGTGAACGGTGGGCCAAGCCTTGGATCTCCGTCGGGCGAGCGGCGGAGTGTCGGTGGGTTGTGACAGGCTGTCCCCGTGGCTGTTTTGATTGCCCCGACCCAGATCGCGCCGGGCATGACGCTGCTTGACGTGCGGTGGAGGCTTGGTGGGCCGCCGTCGCTGCCGGACTATCGCGCCGGTCATCTGCCGGGCGCGGTGTTCGTGGACTTCGAGCATGTGTTCAGCGGGCCGCCGGGCAAGGGTGGGCGGCACCCGCTCCCCGATCCTTCGGCGCTGCAGGCGGCGATGCGCGCGGCCGGGGTGCGGGGAGACCGGCCCGTGGTGGTCTACGACCACGGTGACGGCCTGGCGGCGGCGCGCGCCTGGTGGACGCTGCGCTGGGCGGGCCACCCCGACGTGCGGGTGCTCGACGGGGGCTACGCGGCCTGGGTGGGGTCGGGGGGCGCGGTCACTCCCGAAACGCCGGG
>Ga0075421_100000620_pt1 | contig 37964 bp, 33 predicted proteins | sample SoiMetdeltSBSDD5_FD_75292 | JGI IMG/M metagenome (GOLD analysis project Ga0075421, IMG submission 75292) | Bulk soil microbial communities from a Populus tree surrounding site in Tennessee, USA - Soil MetaG P. deltoides SBSDD5 | ecosystem: Environmental > Terrestrial > Soil > Tree plantation... | reverse complement strand
CGCACGTCGGTCAGGCGCGCCTCGTACATGAGGATGCGGGCGGCGTCCTCGCTGAGCTGCATGCCCTCCCGGCTCCATCCCAGCCCGAGGGCCTCGTCGAACGGGGGCTCGACCACCGGGGCGTAGCCGCTCAGCGCGCTGGCGACGCCGCCGATCACCGCCCGCGTGAGGTTGTTGAGCGGGCGGCTGACGGTGGCGTTGTAGTACCCCATGTGGGCCCCGTTGGGCTGGCGCAACAGCCAGCTGCGGGGGCTCCTGGCGCCGAAGCGGTCCCGGACGATCCCGGCCCACATGCGGCGGGCGGCCCGCTGGAAGGCGACCTCGCGGAACAGCTCGAGGCTCCCCCCGAACGCGTTGAAGCTGATCCGCGGGGCGAGGACGTCGATGTCGATCCCGGCGGCGACCCCCGTCTCGAGGTAGGCGATGGCGTTGGCCATGGAGAACCCGAGGTCCTGCTCGCGCGTGGCCCCGGCCTCGCGCATGTGGTAGCCGCCCGCGCTCACCAGGTTCATGGCCGGCAGGTGCTCGGTGGCGAACAGGAACACGTCCCGGACGAGCCGCATCGATTCCCGCGGCGGGAAGATGTAGGTGCCGCGGGCGATGAACTCCTTGAGGATGTCGTTCTGCGGCGTGGCCCGGAGCCGCTGGGTGTCGACGCCGCGCTCCTGTGCGAGCAGGAAGTACATCGCCACGATGACGATCGCCGGCGCGTTGATCGTCCAGTTGCTGGCCACCCGGTCGATCTCGACCGCGCCGGTGAACGGCGCATAGATGGCCCGGAAGTCGTCCATCGAGTCGATGGCGACGCCCGTGCGCCCGACCTCGCCCATGGCCAGCGGGGCGTCCGAGTCGTAGCCGCACTGGGTCGGCAGGTCGAACGCGAGGTTGGGCCCCGCCGTCTGGCCCTGGGCGATCATGGACTCGTAGTACTCGGCGGTATCCTCGGGCGCCCCGTAGCCGGAATAGCGACCGGCTCGTACCAGTCCACGCCCCTGCGGGATCTGGCCGGTCCCGCGCCCCCCGGAGGCCGCTGAATCTGTCGGGTAGGTTCCCGCGGTGAAGGGATATTGGCCCGGGAACCCGACGTCGCGCAGGAAGTCCAGGTCCGGCACGTCGTCGGGGCCGTAGAACCGGTCGGAAGGCGCGTCCAGCCCGAAGCGTCGGAGGACCGGGGCCAGCGTGTCGAGCTGCCACGCCGCCCGTGCGACATCGATGTCATCCATGGCAGGCCCAGTCTGCGTGGGCCGCGCCCACCCGGCAAGCGATCGCGGTTATGGGGCCGATAAGCCATCCATCCCTATGGGACTCATAGCGTACTTCCATCGGCCGACCATTGATCTACTCAGAGGCGGCGGCTATAGCTGAAGTCGGTCAGTTGTCCGAGAGGAGACGTTGTGGGTTTCGCCCTGTCAGAGATCGAGCTCACGAGCCCGGCATTTCCCGTCGGAGGAGCCATCCCAGTCCGGCACACCGGCTACGGCGAGGACGTCTCGCCCGAGCTGCGCTGGTCGCGGGTGCCCGACGGCGTCAGCTCGTTCGCCCTCGTCTGCCACGACCCCGATGCGCCGTTCGTGGCACCGAACGGCACCTACGGCCTGGCCCACTGGGTGCTCTACAACATCCCCGCCGATGCGGCAGGCGTTCCCGAGGGCGTCAGCGGCAGGTATACGACCGGTCCCAACCAGTTCGGCGCCCAGATCTACCACGGGCCCAAGCCGCCACCCGGGCACGGCCCGCACCACTACGTGTTCACCCTGCTGGCTCTCGACCAGGATCCGAGCCTCGAGGACGGGCTGTCGCTGTGGGAGCTGCTGGCCCGGGTCGAGCCTCACGTGGTGGGGATGAACCGCCTCGTGGGCACCCACGAGCGGGCGAAGGAATGAGCGGCGGGGCGGGTGCACCCCGTGTCCGGCTGGGCGTGCTCGTCCCGTCGTCGAACACCATGGTCGAGCGGGACGCCCAGATCCACATGCCGCCCGCGGTGTCGACTCACTTCACCCGCATGAGGATCACCCGCGACGACCCGGACCAGCTCGCCGCGCTGGCCGACCTCGCGCCCCCGGGGGCCAAGCTCCTGGCCGACGCGGGGGTGGCCGCCATCGCGTTCGCGTGCACGACCGGCAGCATCCACGGTGAAGCGTGGCGTGAGCGCGAGGTCATCGACCGCATCGAGGCCGTCGCAGCCGTCCCCGCCACGACGACCGCGACGGCTGTGCTGGACGCGCTCGTCGCCCTGGACGCCGCTCGCGTAGCCCTCGTCAGCCCGTACGAGCCGTGGCTCAACGAGGAGGTCGTCGGCTTCCTGGGCCGCAGTGGTGTCGCGGTGGAACGGGTTCACGGCTTCGGGCTCCCCGATCCGCTGGACATCGCCGCGGTCCCGCCCGCCGAGATCGCAGCCGCGGCGCGCACCATCGACTCCGACTGCGTCGAGGCCATCGTGATCAGCTGCACGGCCTTCGCCGGTCTGGACGCTGCCCGCCTGGTCCGCGGCGAGCTGGGGAAGCCGGTGGTGGCGGCCAACCAGGCGACGTTCTGGAAGCTGGGCCGGCTGGCCGGCCTCCCCGACGTCCTCCCGCCGGGCTGAGCGATGGGCACGCTCCTGCCACCGCTGGTCTGCGTCCGCTGCGGTGCTCCGGGCCGCCGGACGGACCCGCAGCGCTATCTCGGGTGCCCGCGCTGCCGGATCGAAGGGCAGCCGGCCAACTACCGCGGCACGGCCAACCCGGGCGCGGTCGTCGACGCCGTACGCCACCCGAACGTTCGCCGGGACATGTGGCGGTTCGCGGGCGCGCTCCCGGTGCCCGACCCTGTTTCCCTCGGCGAGGGCCACACCCCGCTCGTGCGCCTGGACGCGCTTGGCAAGGCGTACGGGATCGGGCACCTCTTCGCCAAGAACGAGTCGGTGAACCCCACGTGGTCCCACAAGGACCGGCTCGCGGCGGTGACCGTGGCGGTCGCCCGCCACACCGGCGCCCGCGTCGTGGCTGCCGCATCGACGGGCAACCACGGCGCGGCCGTGGCTGCCTATGCGGCACGGGCCGGACTGCGCTGTGTCGTGGCCACGCTGGCGTACGTGCCCCCGGCCATGCACGCGCTCATGGGCGCGTACGGAGCCGAGGTCGTGGCCCTTGCCACGAGCGAGGAGCGTTACGAGCTGATCCAGGCCGGGGTCGAGCGCCACGGCTGGTATCCGGCGTCCAACATCACCGCGCCGGCCGTGGGTAGCGACCCCTACGGCATAGCCGGGTACAAGACCATCGCTTACGAGCTGGTCGAGCAGCTCGGCGGGCCGCCGGACTGGCTCCTGTTGCCGGTCGCGTACGGTGACTGCCTCGCCGGCATCGTCGAGGGCTTCGCCGAGCTCCGGGCAGCAGGGGTCACGGATCGGGTGCCGTTCATCGTCGCGGTCGAGCTGTTCGGCGCCTTGGCACGGGCACTCGAGGGACGCGGCCTCGGTCCCGTGCCCATGCATCCGACGGCCGCCTTCTCGATCGCCGGGGCGTACACCACCAATCAGGCGGTGGCGGCCCTGGAGCGGTGCGGCGGATTCGCCCGCACGGTGGCCGAGGACGGCATCGCCGAGGCGCGCCTGATGCTCGGGGTCACCTCCGGGCTGCTGGTGGAGGCGGCGGCCGCCGCCCCGTTCGCCGCCGCCGAAGCGCTGGCGGCCGATGGAGCCTTCGGTCCGGACGAGGTGGTCGTCTGCCTGCTCACCTCGACGGGGCTCAAGGATCGGCTCCCCGGCTCGCCGAGCGTGGTTCCGGCGGTCGCGCCGGACCTCGGGGCGTTCCGTGAGGCGTTGCGGTCCGCCGAGCGGCTAGACCCGGCCCGCGAGGCAGACCTCTTCGCCGACCCGGGAGGCTGAGCGTGGCCTCAGCTCCTACCGAGTTGCATGACGAGCTGCGCGGCCGCGTCGTGATGGCGCTCGCCGACGCGGAGTTCGACTGGCTCGTGGTCGCGCAACCCGAGAACGTCGGCTACCTGACGGGCTACCGCTCTCTGTCGGAGACGATGAGGCGAGAGCCGACGATGGTGGCGGCGCTCGACCGGTCCGGCGAGCTCCACCTGATGGGTCCCGCCGCCGACGCCGGACCGGTCCTCCATGACGAGGTCGTCACGGCCGAGCGGTACGTCGCCTACGGGCGCTTCTACTTCGAGTCGACCAGTGGCGCGCCCGCGTCCCGGATGGCCGGCCTCCACCCGAGCCTTCGGGACGCGGGCGCGGCGCTGGTGGACCGCCTCAGCCACGGGGCGACGCTGGGCATCGATGCGGCCGCGGCGGCGATGCTGGCCGGACTCGTCGAGCCCGACCGGATCGTCGACGCTTCGGGCTGGATGGCCGAGCGCCGGTCGTGCAAGACGCCGGCCGAAGTGCGCCGCCTCGAACGCGCGGCCCGGCTCACCGAGGGCGCCATCGACGAGGCCATCGAGCGGATCGCGCCGGGCGTGACCGAGGCCGACCTGGCACGGCACATCGCCGCGACCCTCGCGGCCGGGGGTGGGGCGCCCAAGTTCGTGGTGGTGACCTCGGGCGAGCGCAGCGCCCTCGCGGACGCCGCCGCCACCGGGCGGGCAATCGAGCCGGGCGACCTCGTTCGCTTCGACATCGGCTGCGTCCTTGACGGCTACTGGGCCGATCTCGGGCGCACCGCGGTCCTCGGGCGCCCCACCGAGCTGCAGCGCTCCCGGTACGAGGCGATCTTCGCGGGGGAGCAGGCGCAGCTCGATGGGGCGCGGCCGGGCGTCACCGCCACCGAGCTGTACGACCTCGCCGTCACCAGCGTCCGCTCACACGGGCTGGTGCCTTACCGGCGGCACCACTGCGGCCACGCGATCGGGAGCGAGGTGTACGAGCGCCCGATCATCGCCTCAGGGTGGGACGTGGAGCTGCGCGAGGGCATGACCTTCTGTTTCGAGACCCCGTTCTACGAGCTGGGCTGGGGCGGGATGATGGTCGAGGACACCGTCGTGATCACCGAGGAGGGGTGCCGCCTGCTCAACGTGTCGGACCGCTCGCTGCGCGTCCTGTGAGGTGACCGTGCGCATCGGCGTTCCCCGCGAGGTCAAGGACTCGGAGCGCCGCGTGGCGCTCACCCCGGCCGGCGCCCGCGAGTTGGTCCGCAGTGGCCACCAGGTGGTGGTCGAGAGCGGTGCCGGGAGCGGGTCGGGGCATGGCGACGCCGAGTACGAGGCGGCGGGGGCCGCCATCGCCGGCGACGCCGCGGCGGCCTGGCGCGACGCCGACCTCGTCCTGAAGGTCAAGGAGCCTCTGGCCGAGGAGTACGGCCACTTCCGCCCGGACCTGACGCTGTTCTGCTACCTGCACCTCGCGTCGGACACGGGGCTGACCGCCGCCCTGGTCTCCGCCGGCTGCACCGCGATCGCCTACGAGACCGTCCGCTCGGCCACCGGCGGGCTGCCGCTGCTCGCCCCGATGAGCCGTATCGCCGGCTGCATGGCTGCCCAGGTGGCGGCGTGCGAGCTGTACGCCCCGCGCGGCGGCAACGGGATGCTCCTCGGCGGGGCTCCCGGCGTGCGGCCGGCACGGGCGGTCGTGATCGGCGCCGGGGTCGCCGGGTACCACGCGGCCCGGGTGCTGGCCGCGCTCGGCGGTGCCGTGACCGTGCTCGACATCGACCCGGCCCGGCTCGAGCGCGTGCACGACGACACGGGCGGCGTGATCGCCACGCTGCCGTCCACCAGGACCACCCTCGCTGACGAGGTCGGCACCGCCGACATCGTCGTGGGCGCGGCGCTGAGCCCGGGGGCGCGGGTGCCCACATTGCTGCCCCGGGCCACGGTGCAGGCGATGCCACCGCGGTCGGTCCTGGTCGACCTCTCGATCGACCAGGGAGGCTGTGCCGAGACGAGCCGGGTCACCACGCACCGCGATCCGACCTACGTCGAGGCCGGCGTGCTCCACTACTGCGTCGGCAACATGCCCGCGGCCGTGCCTCGCGTGTCGACTCCGGCGCTGGCCAACGTCACGCTCGGCTACGTGCTGGCGCTCGCGACCCAGGGCCTCGGTGCCGCCGTGCGCCAGGACCCCGGCTTGGCGGAAGGCGTGACGGTCGCGGCGGGCCACGTGACCCACCCGGCCGTCGCACGCGCCCACGCGCGCGAGGCCGTCGATGTGCTCGACGTCGTCTGAGCACGCGGCCACCTGGGTGGAGGTGGACCTGTCGGCGGTGCGGGACAATGTCCGGCGGCTGCGAGCGCTCGCGGCCCCGGCAGCCCTCATGGCGGTGGTCAAGGCCGACGCCTACGGGCACGGCCTGGTGCCGGTGGCCCGGGCGGCCCTGCAGGGCGGCGCCGAGTGGCTCGCGGTGGCGCGGGTGGAGGAGGGCACGGCCCTGCGCGTCTCCGGCATCAAGGCCCCGATCCTGGTGCTCAGCGAGCCGCCCTCGGCCGCGGTCGGAGCGCTCCTGGCCGCCCGCCTGACGCCGGCGGCCTACACCGCCCGTTTCCTACGGGACCTGGACCGCGCAGTCGCCGCCACCGGTGGCCCGCCGGTCGAGGTCCACCTCAAGCTCGACACCGGCATGCGGAGGGTCGGCGCCGGCCCCGAGACTTGGGGCGACATGTTCCGCATGGCACGGGGCATGCGCCAGCTGAGGGTGGGCGCCCTCTGGAGCCACCTCGCGGTCGCGAATCAGCCCGGCCACCCCTTCACGCGTCACCAGGCCGAACAGTTCGCCCGGGGGGTCAGGCTCGCGAGATCGCTGGACCTGCGGCCACCGCGGCTGCACCTCTGCAACTCGGCGGCCACCCTGAGCTGCCCGGAGCTGCACTACGACCTGGTGCGGACCGGTCTGGCCATCTACGGCCTCGAGCCCGCGCCCGGCCTCGCTGACGGTCTCGGGCTGCGCCCGGCCCTGGCCTGGTACTCGCGCCTCGGGCTGGTGAAGGCCGTCCCGGCGGGCGAGCCCGTCGGCTACGGGCTCCACTGGAGACCGGCCCGGGACACCGTGGTCGGCACGCTCCCGGTCGGCTACGGCGACGGCCTGCGGCGCGGGCCGGACGGCCACGCCCGACTGGCCTGGCGGGGCAGGACGGTGCCGCTGGCCGGGGCCGTCTCCATGGACCAGGCGGTCGTCGACCTCGGGCCGCACGCGAGCGCAGAGAGCCAGGGCGACCGGGTGGTCGTGATCGGCAGCAGCGGATCGGCGCGGGTCACGGCCGACGACTGGGCCCGCTGGTGGGGCACGATCAGCTATGAGGTGGTCTGCACCATCGGCGCCCGGGTGGCGCGCGTCCACCTCGATCAAGTGTGACGCGGCCGTCCCCACTGCACGCTCGTCAGGACCTGGCCCTCCCCGGAACGCTCCAGCGGAGCTGTCAGCACGCGCGGGGGCAGCAAGATCGTGGCTGTCGTGCCGATCCAAGGGGAGCTCTCCAGCTGGATCGTGATGCCATGGCGGCGGGCGAGCTGCCCGGCCACGTAGTGCCCGAGGTACTTGGACGGAGCGACGGTGAACCGCTCGACACCCGCCAGCCGGCGATTGGCCGTCGCGACCTCGCCCGAAGGCATGCCTCGGCCGCGGTCGATGATCGCGAGGATGTACTCCTCGCCGTCGCCGATGTCCCACTCGCGACCAGCGTCGCGCCGGCCGCGGATCTCGACGGCCCGATCGCGCTGGGAGAACACGAGCGCGTTCTCGATGAGCTCGGCGAGCAGGTGAGTGAGGTCGGCGGCCGCGAACCCGAGCACGGTGACAGGATCCACGTCGCGCAGCGAGACGCGCCGGTAGTCCTCGACCTCGCCGAGCGCGGCCCGAACGATGTCGTTGAGCGCTACGGGGGCGGCCCACTGCCGCGAGGGCTCGGCCCCCGCCAGCACCAACAGCGATTCGGCGTTGCGTCGCATGCGGGTCGCGAGGTGGTCGAGGTTGAACAGGTTCGCCAGCACCTCGGGATCGGTCTCCCGGCCCTCCAGCTGGGTGATGAAGTCGAGCTGGCGGCCGAGCAGGTTCTGGTTGCGGCGTCCGAGGTTGATGAACGTGTCGGCCAGCGTGCGCCGGAGCGTGACCTGCTCGACGGCCAGGTCGAGTGCGACGTGCTGGACGCGGTCGAGCGTCGCGCCCAGGTCCGACACCTCGTCGTTCGAATCGACGCGCACCGGAGGCATGTCGGGCTTGGCGACGTTGTCGCCGGGCGCGGTGGCCAGGACGGCGGCGACGGCATCGGGGAGGCGCCGCCTGGCCACGTCGGTCGCCTGGCGGGTCAGTGAGCGCAGCGGACGGGTGATCGACCGGCTCACCGCCAGGGCGATGGCCGTCGCCAGCACGAGTACGACCGCTGAGAGGACGCCGAACCAGCGCTGGCGCGACCGCGCCGCGGCGTTGAGCTCGCCGGCGCGCTGCACGATCGCCTCCGCCACAGCCTCCTGGTACTCGGTGTAGTCGCCGTGGGTCGCCTCGTCGATCGCGGTGGACAGCGCGAATGGATCGACCACCGTCGTGGCGATGGCCTGGTCCACCACGGCGATGAGCTGATCCGTGAGCGCGGCCGGATAGTGATCCGCGGCCAGCGCGGCCAAAGGCCCTCCGACTGTCCGGAGCTGGCGGGCGTTGCGGTCGAACGCGGACCTCAACTGCGAGAGCTTCGCGATCTCGGCCGGCTGGTCGACACCGTCGGGTGTGATCCCGGTCACGTAGAGGTTCAGGATGAGGACCGCCATCGTGTCGATCTGCCGGGCGGCTCCGTCCGCGAGCCGGGTGCCGCTCCGCAGCTCCGTGTCGTCGACGGCCAGGGATACCCGCGTGGTGGCGTCGAAGAACGAGGTGATGATCCCGCTGTAGCGCTCGAAGACCTCCTGGCTGAAGGCGAGGTTGGTCTGTGGGGTGCGAGGTGTGGTGCTCTCGTCGATGTCCGCCCGCACCGCGGTCAGCGCGTCCAGCGCCCCGAAGGCAGGCTGGAAGGCGCTCGCGACCGCTTCGCCCTTCTCCTCGATCTCCTGCCGCAGGTCGGCCACCGCGCGGTCGGTCCCGGCCCGGAGCTCGGTGTAGCTGGAGGGGCCCACCGGAGAGGACTGCTGACCGCCCACGAGCTCGATGGTCGACCACTCGCGCTCGTCCTGTAGCCGGGTGATGGCGCCCGAAGGCCCGATGGCCGCCTTGGCCAGGTCGGTCTGCTCCCGGACCTCGTCGACCTGCTGGGCGGCGCCGCGCACCTCGAGGGTGGTCACGGCGAAGAGGGCGAGCAGCGGGGTCGCGAGCGCGCCTCCGACCTTGAGACGTATGGGTACCGACAGCACGATTGCCCCCTGTGGTCGTCGCTCTGCGGCGTTCGGCCGATCGATGGTCGGCCTCGCGGGGGCGACCGTCCAATACAGGTCGCTGATGGGCCCGATGGGCGGTCGTGGCTATGGCGGCGATAGCAGTCCGGAGTTGGACGCCCGGCCGGGACACCCGGACGATGCCCTCATGAGCGCTCTGGCAGAGACGGCCGCGTTCTCGCTCGCGGAGCGGGACCGTCGCTGGGCACAGGTCCGGGCGGCGATGGGCGAGCACGGCATCGACCTGCTCGTCGTGCTGCCGCAGGCGATCCCCACCGACGTGCGCTACCTGGCCCAGGAGCTGGGCGCGGTGCTGTTCCCGGCCGACGGCGAGCCGTGGATCGTGCTCGGCGGCGAGGACAGCCACCTCGCGGTCGAGCGCGACGGGTGGATCGGCCAGCGCTCCAGTGCCACTGCCTTCGGTGCGAGCCGGGTGCCGTTCGGCGCCGCCGTCGCCGAACGCATCCGGGAGCTGGGGCTCCGCCCGGCTCGGGCCGGCCTCGTCGGCCTCGACGGCAGCGCCCTCAGCAACGTCCGCATGCCGGAGGGGTACCTGCTCCACACCTCGGTCGTCCGCATCCGCGACTCGCTGGGCGACGCGGAGATCGTCGACGGCACGCCGGTGATGGCGGCCGCCCGCTATGTGAAGAGCGAAGTGGAGATCGACGCATTCCGGGCATCCGTGGAGATCGCCGAGGCCTCCGCCGCCGCCATGGCCCGGGAATTCGGGGTCGGGCGCTCACAGGCCGACGTGTACCGCGCCGGGATGGCGGCGCTGCTCCAGCCGGGCGTCACGGAGACGAACCTCTCGTGGTGCCCGGGAGACTGGGGCCGGCCGCGGCCCCGCTTCGTCGGCCCCCCTCCCGGGACGATCGGCCCCGGGCTGTGCGTGGCGGCCGAGATCTACCCCGGCGTGCGCGGGTACGTGGCCCAGGTCGCCCAACCTTTCGTGGCCGGGGAGCTCACGGGCGAGCAGCGCGACGCGTTCGGCCTGAACCTCGCCGCCTTCGACGCGACCTGCGCCGCACTTCGCCCGGGCGCGACCTGGCGGGAGGTCGAGGCCGCCGCGCTCGCGGTCGCCGACGGGACCGACTGGCAGGTGTGCTTCCTGCTCCATTCGGGCCCCGACGGGCCGCTGTTCGTGCCTAACGACGACCACGAGGCCATGCTCGACGCCAAGGTCCAGGCCGGCACCGTGTTCGTGTCAAAGCCGTTCGTCTACCCGCGGGAACCCGGGGCGTACCGGGCCCGGAGCCACGACGTGTCCTGGGGCGACACCGTCGTCGTGAGGGAGTCGGGGGCCGAGCGTCTCGGGACCCGTGCCCGGGAGGTCGCCGTATGCCCGGCGGCGGACGCGGCGCCGTGAGCCGGTCCGCTGACCCCCAGGCCGCCCTGCTGAGCGAGCTCGACCGGTCGGTGCGCTGGGCGGAGCGACGCGCCCGTGTGGTCCATCACGGCGGGCGGGCCAGGACGTGGGCTCTGGGCGCCGCCGCGCGGGCCGGGATGTGGCTGATCGAGGGCCTGGTGCTGATCGGATCGCCGTGGGCCGGCGTGCCGGTCTACGGCCGTGGTCCGGCCCGCGGGGCCTGGCGGAGGCGAGGCGCCGATCCGGACGCCGCCGATCCGGGCTGATCCCGCTCGACCACCGTGTTCTCCAGCTCGCCCAGCCTCTCGACGCGGGCGACCAGCGCATCACCGACCTCGAGGTAGCAGCCACTCTCGTGGCCGGTGCCGGCGGGCGTCCCGGTGCACACCACGTCTCCCGGGACCAGCGCCACCACCGCGGAGAGGGCCGCGATCTGCTCGGCGCAGCTGAACACCATCCGGGCGGTGGACGAGTCCTGCCTCGTCTCGCCGTTGACGGTGAGCGAGAGTCGCAGGTCCTGGGGATCGGGGACGAACCGCCGCGGGACGACCACCGGTCCGAGCGGCAGGAAGGTGGCGTACGACTTGTGCTTCAGCCAGTCGAGGCGGAAGGGCTGGTCGTCGGTGCGCACGGCGAGGTCCCGGGCGGAGATGTCGTTGGCGATCGTGTAGCCGGCAACGTGGTCCAGCGCCCGCTCCACCGGGACGGCCTCGGCCCGCCGCCCGATGACGAGCGCGAGCTCGACCTCCCAGTCGAGCTGAACGCACCCGGGCGGGCGCACGACCGGCTGGCGGTGCGCCGCCAACGCCTGGCGCGACACGATGAAGTGGTACGGGCATGCGGGAGCGAACACCGCGGTCGGGTGCATGGCCTGCGCGTGATCGACGTAGTTGGCGCCGGCGCAGTAGATCGTGGGGGGCGCAGTCAGGGCGGGAAGGAAGCGCGCCGCCGCGGTGGGCAGCCACTCCCCGTCCGTGGGCGACAGCGGCTGGTCGGCGACCCAGGCGACCCACGGGTCCCACATCTCGGCGAGCGAGGACACGGTGGCCGGGACCGGGCCGGGCGCGCCCGGGCGAGCGGCGAGCCGGGACAGCGGGATCCAGCGATCCTCGACCACCACCCCGACCACCGGCCCGCCGAAGTACGACACGGTGGCGAAGCCGAAGGTCGTCATCGACCGGAGGCCTCCCGGTAGAGGCCCAGCGCGCGCAGCGCGGGCTCGTCGGTCAGCTCGAAGATGTCCGCGGTGCTGGTCGCCGCGTGCTCGACGCTGGCCCAGGTGGGGACCGCGAAGGCGTCCCCTTCCCGCCACGACAGCTCCGTGTCGTCGACGCGGGTCGTGCCGGCGCCCTGCTGCACATAGAACACGCTGCTCGCGCACCGGCGGAGCGGTGAGGTGCCCGCCCCGCCCTCGATGCGCAGCATGGCGCAGCCGAGGGTCGGCAGCACCGGGCCACCGGTGGCGGGGTCGCGGAACTCGATCCGGGCCGCTCGCTCGCCGCCTTCGATCAAGTGGGCGAGGGCCGCCTCGGTGTCCGCCCAGCGGTACACCAGCAGAGGCTGATCCTCGACGCCGGGGGAGCCGGACGGCCGGCGCCCGCCGAACCGGTAGCGCTCCGACAGGTTGCGGCCGGTGACCGGCTGCCGCCCGACCGGGTGCAGCTCGTGGAAGATGGCGTCCACCGCGTGCACCAGAGGCAGGTCGAGGCCGTCGAACCAGAGCATGGGCTCGGTGCTGGCGCTCACGTGCTCGTGCCACGTCCAGGCCGGCGTGAGGACCAGGTCGCCGGGGCTCATCGTGCACTCGTCGCCCTCCACCGTCGTCCACACGCCGTGGCCCTCGATGACGAAGCGGATAGCCGCCGCGGTGTGACGGTGGGCGGGGGCGGACTCGCCGGGGTTCAGCTGCTGGATAGCGGCCCAGAGTGTGGCGGTCGCCCATGGCCTGTCCAGGCCGGGGTTGGCCAGGGCCACGGCGCGGCGGTCGCCGACGACGCCGAGCGGCACGAGCTCGCCGGCCCGCGTGACCAGGGCGCGCACGTGGGCGCCGTCCCAGCGGTGAGGCACACCCTGCGGTCGCGGCGACGGTGGCAGCAGATCGCCGGCGACGTTCCACAGCGGTTGGAGACCGGCTGCGGCCATGTCGGCGTACAGCCCCCGGGTCGCCTCGTCGGTGTCGGTCGTCGAGGTCATCGAGGTGACCCTATGAGCATTGAATGACGATCCTCAACAGTGGATATCAGTATAATCAGCTATGGACCCGATAGACGTGCGACGCTGGACGACCTGTCCGGTGCCGAGCTGCCCGTGGCCGCCATGGAGGCAGCACTCGCCAGAGCGCCCCCCGGGGCTGTGACCGAGCGAGGACGTCTCGTGACGGCCCGCGTGGCCAACGACTTCCCGGCGCTGCCGGTGCACGAAGGTGTCACCGTCGGGGCGTGGCTGCTTGCCGACCGGTCGGGCGGGAGCGCCGCCGAGGAGGTCGCCCGCGCGGCGGGGGCGTCGGAGGATCTGCCCGTGCAGACGATGCGCCTCGCGCCGACCGCCCGCTCGACGCTCCCCTGAGGTTCGCCCCGGCGGCGTCCCTATCGGCTCGATAGGGGCCTGCTATTGGACTCGCTCGCACCCCGGGCGGAGCATCCGCGAAGTGCGCACACTCGACGTTGGGAAGGGCGTGAGCCTGGTGGCGCTGGTGGTCGGCGCGCTGATCGCGCCGGGTACGCCGCCGGAACATGCCGCCGAGGCCGACGGCGCCGCAGACGCCCGCCGGACGCGCCTGGTGGACCCATTCATCGGGACGGATCCTCGCGGCGCGGGCGACAACGGCGGGGGCAACACGTTCCCCGGGCCGGTGATGCCGAACGGGATGATCCGGCTGGGCCCCGACACCTTCCCGGGCCCCGCCGACGGAGGCGGGGGCTACTCCTACGCCGACACCAGGATGCGCGGCTTCAGCCTCACGCGCCTGAGCGGCACTGGCTGCCCCGTCTTCGGCGACGTCCCGATCACGCCGACGACGCGGCCGATCACCAGCTCGCCGGTGGACGCCGGCAGCCGGGACGTGCGCGAGGAGTTCATGTCCAGGTTCTCGCACGACACGGAGGTGGCGACTCCGGGGTACTACGGGGTCGACCTGGTCGAGGGCTCGGGCGAAGAGATCGGGGTGCAGCTCACGTCCGCTCCTCGCTCCGCCGTCGCGCGGTTCACGTTCCCGGAGGGCCGTGAGGCGGGGCTCCTCGTCAACACCGCCGGAAGCCGTAGTGCCAAGCCGAGCTCGGACGTCTCGGTGGCCATCGACCCGGCACGCCGCGAGATCACGGGGTCCACCGTCGCCGGCGGCCTGTGTGCCCCGGATTCGTCCCGGTACACGCTCCACTTCGTGATCCGGTTCGACCGGCCGTTCGCGAGCTTCGGGACGTGGCAGCAGCAGGCACTGGCGCTGGGCTCGACCGCGGCCAACGACCCGGCCCAGGCCGGCGGCTATCTCACCTTCGACACGACCTCGGCCTCGCGGGTGGAGGCCCGGGTGGGGATCTCCTTCGTCAGCGTGGCGGGTGCCCGCGCCAACCTCGACACCGAGCTCAGCGGCCTCACGTTCCGCGAGATCCGCTCGGGCGCGCGCGACGCGTGGGAGGACGTGCTGGGCCTCGTCGAGGTGTCCGGGGGGCCCGAAGCCGCCCGGAGGCGGTTCTCCACGGCCCTGTACCACTCGCAGATCGAGCCCGGCGTCTTCAGCGACGCCGACGGCCGCTATCCCGGCATGGAGGACGGCGAGACACACACCGCGGTCGGCCGGGTGCAGTACGCAAATTTCGACCTCTGGGGCGCCTATCGGTCCCAGCTCCCTCTCACGGCCATGGTGCGGCCGGAGGTGGCGTCGGACATCGCGCAGTCGCTCGTGGCCGCGGCGGGAGAGAGCGGCTGGCTGCCCAAGTGGTCGGTCGCCAACCATCACACCTGGATCATGACGGGCGACTCCGCGAGCCCGGCCCTGGCCGGCGTCTACGCCCTGGGTGCCCGGGACTTCGACGCGACGGGCGCCCTGGCGGCCATGGTGAAGGGCGCAACCCAGACCGGTCAGAGCCCGCGGGGCTACGTGGAGCGGCAGGCGCTGGCCGACTACCTGGCCCACGGCTACGTCCCCCACGAGCGGAACGGCACCCGGTCCGGCCCGCTGCCCTACGCCTGGCCGTCGTTCTGGGAGACGTTCGGCCTGCCGGCGCCGGTGCCCGGCGCCGAGCACATCGCCGACCCCTGGGGCTCGGCGGGCACGACGCTGGAGTACTCGCTGGACGACTTCGCCGTGGCTCAGCTGGCGCGGGCCCTGGGCGACACCGGGACTTGCGAGGCCTTCCTCGCCCGCTCGGGCTCCTGGCGGCACCTCGTCAACCCGGACAGCGGCTTCGTGGAGCCGCGGCGGGCGGACGGCTCGTTCCTGGTCGGGTACGACCCCGCGGCCAACGACGGGGGCGCGTTCCCGGGCGACGGCGTGAACGGGTTCGCCGAGGGGACGGCCGCCCAGTACACGTGGATGGTCCCTCACGACCCCGCGGGCCTGTTCGGCGCGCTGGGCCGCCCGGAGGCGGCGCTCGAGCGGCTGGACGCCGCCACCGCGGAGCTCGACAGCGGGTGGGTGTCGGAGCACGTCAACCTCGGCAACGAGCCCGGCGCCGGCACGCCCTGGCTCTACAACTGGGCGGGCCGGCCGGACCGGACGCAGGAGGTCGTGCGGCGCGCCCTGACCGAGCTGTACCCCAGCGACACCGCCGGGTTCCCCGGCAACGACGACCTCGGCCAGATGTCGGCGTGGTACGTGCTGGGTGCGGTGGGCCTGTACCCAGCGGTGCCGGGCACCGACATCCTGGCGCTGGGGACGCCGTTGTTCCCGAGCGTCACGCTGCACCTGCCCGGCGGCGCAGTAGAGATCCGTGCGCGCGGCGCCGCCACCGACCCCTACATCCGCGAGCTGCGCATCGACGGCCGGGTGCACGAGCGGTCCTGGGTGCGCTTCGGCGATCTGGCATCGGGGGCGCGCCTCGAGTACGGCCTGGCCGGGGAGCCGGACGCGTCCTGGGCCCGCGGCCCGGAGGCCGTCCCACCGTCGTTCGCGCCTGACTCATCCGACGGCTGCGCGGGGCTATGAGCGTCATAGACGTGACGCATTGGACTTCCCCTGGGCCTCGGATCACAGTCAAACAAGAAGGCGGCCGAACCGTCTTTTGCGCTTGAGCGCGCGGGGGATTGAGGGAGATACAGATGACAGGATTTGCTTCGACGCGGCCGTCGGCGCGCCGCCGGGTGCTGGCGGCGACGGCCGTCGCCGTACTGAGCGTTGCCGGCTGCGGCGGGGATGACGATGAGGCCCCGGAGGCCCGCTCCGCGGAGAGCACCGTGGGGGAGGTCTCCGCGGAGCTCCAGTCGATCATCGACGCGGCCAACGAGGAGGGCAGCCTGGAGCTGGCCAGCGCGGCCTCGTTCGGCCAGACCGACGCCGGCGAGGCGCTGGTGGACGCGTTCGAAGGTTACTACCCCGGGCTCGACATCGACGTCCGTTCCACGCCGGGCGCCAGCCAGGGGGAGACCGCCAACAAGGTCCGGGAAGAGGTCCTGGCCGGCCAGCCCGCGCACACCGACGTGCTCGGCGTCACCGCCGGTGCCGTCGGGTCGCTGGTGGGCGACGACGTGCTGCTCACCGACATCGCCTGGGACGCTCTGCCCGACGTCCAGCCCGACATGGTCGACTCGGTCTACGACGCGACCGTCGAGGTCCAGCGGTTCATCCAGGTCGTGGTGTACAACACGGACGCGGTCGCGGAGGACGAGGTCCCGACGACCACGGAGGACCTGCTGAGCCCGCAGTTCGACGGCCGGCTCGGCACCACCCCGTTCCTGGGTGGGTTCGACATCCTGCTCGAGGAGTGGGGCCTGGACCGGACCAAGGAGTACATGACGGCGTTCGCCGGCCAGCTGGGAGGCCAGGTCGGCGGCGGGAGCGATGTGAACCCCCTGGTGACCGGGCAGTTCGACCTGATCGCATTCCTCCCGGGACCAGGGGCCGCGGACGTCCTGAAGGCCGACGGCGCGCCGATCGACTACACGATCCTGTCCGACGCCGCCATGACCTACCAGCTGGTGCTGACGGTCCCCACGACCGCCGCCCATCCCAACGCCGCGCAGTTGTGGATCAACTTCGTGGCCAGCCCCACCGGCCAGGCACTGCTCCGGGAGCACGCCTACATGGACACTCCGCTCGTGGAGGGATCGCTCACCGGTGAGCAGATGGCCGAGGCCGAGGCGGACGGGGCCGAGTTCGTCGACGCCGACGTCGCCTGGTACGCCGAGCTGGACCAGGAGGAGTACGGCCGCAACGCCCAGGAGATCATCGACATCGTCCGCAACGGGACCGGGGGGTAGTGCAGCCCGCCGGGTCCGGGCTCACGGGACGGCTGCCGCGGGTTCCCGTGGCGGCCGTCGCCGCGGCCGTCCCCGCACTGGTCATCGTCGGCCTGCTGGTGACGACGCTGGTGATGAGCGTCCGTGCCGGCACCCACGACAGCTCCCTGACCCTCGACCACTACCGGAGAGTGTGGGCCGATCCGTTCGCCTACCGGGCCCTGGTCAACACCTTCGGCTACGCCTTCTTCGCCCTCGTCACCGCCCTCGTGGTGGGCGTGCCGATCGCGTGGCTGACCGAGCGCACCGATCTGCCGGGGCGCTCGGTCGTCTGGGCGCTGATGTTCCTGGCGATCCTGATCCCCGGGTTCTTCACCGCCATGGGCTGGGTGTTCATGTTCCACCCGACCATCGGCGTGGTGAACGGCTGGATCCGCGACGCCTTCGGGCCGGACGCGCCGATCCTCAACGTGGCGTCGATCCCGGGCATGGGGATCACCGCGGGGCTCAACCTCGCGGTGATCGTGTTCGTGCTGACGTCGGCGAGCCTGCGGGCGATGGACGCGTCCCTCGAGGAGGCGGCAGCCGTGTGCGGTGCGGGGCTGCGCGCCCGCATGCGACGGATCACGCTCCCGCTCGCGTGGCCCGGCGTGTTCGCCGCCATGCTGTTCGTCGTCACCGCGGCCATCTCGGCGGTCGACGGGCCGCTGCTGATCGGACTGCCCAACCGCATCTACGTCTTCAGCACCTACCTCATCCAGCAGTCGACCACCCCAGGGTCCGGCGAGGCCCGTCACGGCGTCATCGCCGCCTTCTCGACGTTCATGGTCGTGCTGGCCATCGTGCTGACCGTCGCGTATTCGAGGATCCTGGCGCGGTCGCACCGGTACGAGGTCGTGGCCGGGCGCGGCTACCGGCCCTCGGTCGTCCGGCTCGGCCGCTGGGCGGTCCCGGCGTGGCTGTTCATCGGCGTGTACTTCGCGCTGCTCAAGCTGGCGCCGCTCCTGCTGGCGGTGTGGACCTCGCTGGTGCCCTACTTCCAGCCGCCGTCGATCGACGCCCTCGGGGATGTGAGCCTGGACAACTGGCGGGACCTGCCGTGGGACCTGGTGCAGCGCACCGCGACGAACACCGTGATCCTGACCGTGGTGGCGCCGACGATCTGCATCGCCCTCGCGCTGCTGCTCTCGTGGGTGATCGTTCGGGGCCGGGGCGCGGCCCGTTACGCCCTCGACGCCACCGCCTTCCTGCCCACCGCGGTGCCCGGGCTGATCTTCGCCTACTCGGCCCGCCTCGCGGTCCTGTACTTCGTCCACCTCCCGTTCGGCATCGAGCTGTACGGATCCCTCGCGCTGCTCGCGATCGTGTTTGCCGTCGGGTCGCTCGGCTTCGCCACCCGCCTGCTCAACTCGAGCCTGATGCAGATCCACCGCGACCTCGACGACTCCGCCCGGGTGGCCGGAGCCACGACCGGCCAGGTGGTCCGGCGCGTCACCCTCCCGCTGATCCGGCCGACGGTGGCGGTGGGCTGGCTGTTCATGGCCCTGCTCGTGTTCCGGGACCTGTCCCTGCCGATCCTGCTGGGCTCGGCGGACACGATGACCCTGTCGATGACGATCTGGACGGAGTGGGACCAGTCGGAGTTCGGCAGCGCCGCGGCCCTGAACCTGATCATGCTCGTGGCCCTGCTGCCACTGATTGCCGTCTACTGGAAGCTGACCCGGGGTGGGCGCGTCCAGGTGCTGTGATCAGGCGATCTGGACGACGCCGGGCGCGCGCCGCCCCAGCCGCCGGCCCCCGGCGCCGGTGACGACGACGCAGTCGCCCCAGCCGATCGACTCGACCGGAGTGCCCGCGAGCGGATCGCCCCGGTACACGTAGGGCCGCACCATCACGACCGCGCCCTCGGCGAGGCGCCACCCCGCCATGCGGTCACCGGCGGCCCCGGCCTCGGGCCGGAAGACGAACAGCGGAGGGTCCTCGCCCAGTCCCCGACCGTGCACGACGAGATGACAAGCGATGTCGTCGGTCGACATGGCGGTGACGGCCGAGTGGAGGTCGGACGGGGTGGCGCCGGGGACGACGCGGGCAAGCGCCTCGTCGAGCACCGTGTGGAACCGGTCCAGCAGCTCGTCGTGGTGCGGTGAGTGGTCCCCGAGCACGAAGGACTGCGTGGCGTGGCCGCGGTAACCGAGGACGGACGCGTCCAGCTCGATCGAGATCACGTCCCCCGACCGCAGAGGACGCTCCGTCGGCTGCAAGTGGTTGCGCTGGCGCTGGTCGGGCGGGGACGCACCCCACGAGAAGTAAGTGGGCACGTCCCCGCCGTCCTCGACCAGCCGGGCGAGCACCCGCCCGTAGACGGCGCACTCGGGCACGCCCGGGCGGGCTTGCTCGGCGATGACGCCGATCCCGGCCTCGGCCAGGGCCACCGCCCGCTCCAGCACGGCGACCTCCTCTGCCCCCTTGACGAACCGGGCCTCGTCGAGGATCGGGGTGGCGTTCACCAGCTCGGCCTGCGGCAACGCGTCGGCGATCATCGCGTAGGCGCCGATAGGCACGACGCCCTCGGGATGGCGCAGGACGTCCCGCAACCCGGCGATGCCGATACGCCCATGCCGGGCACGGGCCGGAAGCTCGCACAGCCGCTCGACCACCCCGTCCATCAGGGAGAACATGCGCCTCGGTTGCCGGATGTCGCCGACCCAGTCCTGGCACCCGAGCCAGTACGCCGCGCCCGGTGTCGGCCCGACGACGGCGGTCACGTCGCCGTCCACGGGGAAGACCGCCGACGCCGGCACGCCGTTGCCGCCGATGCCGGTCAGGTAGCGGACGTTGGCGTTCAACGTGTCCCAGGCACCGCTGTTGCCCAGGCAGACGAGGCCAGCGAGGCCGTCGCGCGCCATCAGCCCGCGCACCACGCCCCACCGGCGGTCGCGCTCGTTCAGAGAGAGCATCGATAGCGATGATATGGCGGTGGCCAATTCCGCCATCCATGCGATTTCCTATGATCGTCATAGTTCTAATCAATGACAGATGAGCGAGAAATTCCCTTAAAGTAGTCGAGGATGTTTGGCGAAGTGACGAGGTAGGTCCTGTGGAGTTCGGTGTTCAGTTCTTCCCCGACGTATCGCCCGCGACCAAGGCCGCAGCGACGTACTTCCTCGAGTCGCTGGCGCTGTCCGAGCTGGCCGAGGAGCTCGGCTTCACCCACGTGAGGACGGTCGAGCACTACTTCGACCCCTACGGCGGCTACTCGCCGAACCCGATCGTCTTCCTGAGCGCGGTCGCTGCCCGCACCCGGCGCCTTCGCTTGATCACCGGGGCCGTGCTCCCTGCCTTCAACCACCCGCTCAAGCTCGCGGGCGAGGTGGGCATGCTCGACGGCATCTCGGCCGGTCGCTGCGAGATCGGGTTCGCCCGAGCATTCCTGCCGCACGAGTTCGAGCGGTTCGGCGTCAGCCTCGACGAGAGCCGCGCCCGCTTCGACGAAGGACTGGAGGCCGTCCTGCGCCTGCTGGCGGAGGAGGAGGTTGCTTTCGGCGGGCGATTCCACTCGTTCCCCTCCACCACGTCGTTGCCGCGCCCCGAGCAGCGGCCCACGCCGCCCATCTGGGTGGCGGCGCTGGCGACGCCCGACTCGTTCGAGCGAGCCGGCGCCAACGGCTTCGGGGTGATGGCCATCCCGATGGCCGGGGACCGGATCCGGCAGCTGCTGGACGCCTACCGGGACGCCTGGCGGGCGGCCGGCCACCCCGGGCAGGGCCGGGTCATGCTCGCGTTCCACATGTTCTGCCACGAGGACGCGGCCGAGGCGGCACGCATCGCCCGCGACCCGCTCAATCGCTACCTGAAGTCGCTGGTGCGAGCAGCCTCGGCGTGGACCACCGGGTCGACGTCGGACGACTATCCGGGCTACGACAAGATCATCGCCCGGCTCGACACGGAGACGTTCGAGTCGCAGGTCGAGTCCGGCGCGGCCTGGGTCGGCGACCCGGACACCATCGCGGCCCGCATCGCCTCCTTCGACGAAGAGGTCGGGCGCTTCGAGATCGCCTCGCTGCAGGTCAACTTCAACGACCTCGACTACGCCGCGGCCCGCCGGTCGCTGGAGCTGTTCGGCCGGGAGGTGCTGCCGCGCTTCACACCTTCGCCGAGGTGAGGGTCTCGGGAGCGAAGAGGTCCTCGGGCGACAGCGTGGCATCGGTGATCCCCTGCTCGCGCGCATAGCGGAGGAACCTCGTCAACGTGGGCCGGTTGGGCTCGATGCCGTACGGCCAGAGTTGCTCGCCCATCAGCTCGGTGGTCTCCTCGACGTGCTGCGGCAGCCAGGGCAGCGTGACCGACAGGGCGACGGTCGCCCGCAGCCGCTCGACCGCCCGGTCGCGGGCCCGCTCGAAGAGCTTGGTCAGCTCGCGTGCCAGCCAGCGGTCGCGCTCGTACACGTCCCGGCGAAGCACCACCGTGTGCATGATCGGGAAGATGCCGGTGTCGGCGAAGTACCGCTTCTCCTGCTCCGCGTAGTCCGGGAACAGGCGGGCCACTCGCGGGTCCCCGGCGACGAACGCCGATGGCGCGCGGGCCGTGTGCAGCGCATCGATCTCACCCTCGGCCAGCATCCGGTTCAACGAGTCACCCGGCGGGATCTGCTGCACGTCGACACCGGGGGGCAGCCTGAGCGCGCTCTTGGCGGTGCGGCCGGGCTCCTCCAGTCCGCCGGTGAGGTAGTGGGGCGCGTTCACCGGGACGCCGAAGTGATCCGAGAGGATCCCCCGGATCCACACGGCCGCGGTCATCTCGTACTCCGGCACGCCGACCCGCGCCCCGATGAGGTCGCAGGGCCGAGCCACGCCGCGGTCGCGGTTGACGAAGATGGACCCGTGCCGGAAGGCCCGGGACGGAAAGACCGCGATGGCGACGAGCTCGCCGCCGGCAGGGCCGTCGAGGGACGCGACGTAGGACGACAGGGACATCTCCGCTGCGTCGAACTCCCGGTACCGGAGCATGCGGTGGAAGATCTCCTCGGGCGGCAGCCGCAGCACGCGCAGGGCGAGACCGTCCTCGGACCGGGCGCCGGACAGCCCCGACGTGCGGTCGTAGTCGCCGCACGCGAGCGTCACCCTGCGCTGGCTCACGGGGCCAGCGGACCCGGCTGGAGCGGAGTGGCCGGCCAGCGCACCTCGCGTGGCTCGCTCGACAGGAGGCCGGTGGGCGCCGACCCCATGCGGACGGCGCCGCCGGGCGTCGTCCGCACGGTATCGCCCCAGCGGAACATGAACGCCCCGTCCACGGTGAACAGCGCCGGCTTGCACACGTAGACCCCGTCCTTGGGGAACGGCAGGTCCCAGTGGCGGTCGGTGCCGGCGTAGACCGAGTCCCCTCCGCTCCGGGTGAGCGTGAGCGGGCGATCATCGCCGAGGCCGCGCCCGTGGAGGGTCATCGACGCCTGCATGCCCGCCAGCGGACCGGTCTTGGGCGCCAGCCGGGCGCCCAGCTCGACCGTGCGCCGCACCAGGTCGCCGACCGTGACGCCCGCTCGCAGCAGCTCGAGGACCCTCGGGTAGAACTCCTCGGCGTGGATCCGGGCCAGCTCCCCGACCAGGTGGTGCGGGCAGCGGTGCACGGCGAGAGGCCGGTACTGCTGGGCGCGGTACCCGATGACCGACGCCTCGATCTCCGTGCGGATGATGTCGCCCGGCGCGAGCGGCCGCATGGTCGGGCGTAGCTGGGTGTCCAGCGGGTTCTGCGCCGCGACCCAGTTGAAATGGACGTTGAGCTCCGAGTTGCGGACGAACAGTGCATGCATGGCCTCCGCCCACACCACGTACTCGGGGACGCCGGGCTGGGCCCAGTGCGCCATCGCCTCGATGGCCCGCTCGATCAGCTCGACCGACAGGCGTAGCGCCTCGATCTCCTCCCGGCCCTTGACCTCCCGCACCTCCTGCAGCAGCTCGGTGGCATCGACGAGGCTCGCCCGGGGCGCGGCCGCGCGGATCGCCTCGTAGGTGCCGTGCAGGATGGTGCCCTCGGCCGAGCGAGTCCCCGGGCCGAGGCCGGTGACGCCGATCCGGCACCCATCCAGGCCCAGCTCGACGAGCCGCTCGCCGATCCGGCGCCCGTGCGCCCGGTTCGCCTCCCGCATGTCGCCGACCCACTGCTGCACGGTCGGGCCCTGCCGGTGGGCCGCGTGGGTGGTCACCATGACCTCGCCGTCGCGCGGGAACACGACGCCGAGCAGGCCCACGCAGCCCGAGATGTACCGCCCGTCGGCCTGCCAATCGGTGGCGTTCGAGTTGTTGGGCGGCGTGACGAGCGCGTCCAGCCCGTCGCGGTCCATCAGGGCGCGCAACGCGGCCCACCGGCGGTCCCGCTCGGCCAGCGAGAAGGTGACGTACTGCTGGGTCTCGATCCCGGCGCCCGGGGTGGCGGCGAGCGGCGGCTGCCACGTCGGCTCGGCGGCGTGGGTCATGGGTCAGCTCCGGGGTGGGTGAGGAAACGGTCGATCGCCTCGGCCGCGGCGCGCCCCGCGACGAGCGCCTGGTCGGTACCGGACGGCCCGGTGGCGATATCGCCGGCGGCGAACAGCCCGCGCAGGCTCGTCATGTGCTGGTCGTCGACCGCGATGCGGCCGTCCTCCGTCCGGACCTCCTGCGGCAGGAACCGCAGGTCGGCCTGGTCGCCGATGGCGGCGACGACGGTGTCGCATTCGATCGTCGTGGTGGCGGGCCGAGCGTCAGGCCCCGCGCGGGTCGGGCAGCACTCGACGGCATGCACGCGGCCCGATCCGGCGATGGCGGTGACAGCGGTCCAGAAGGTTACCGGGATGCCCTCGGCGTGCAGCACCGCCAGGTAGGCCGCCCGCACCGCCGGGTTGATCCGCAGGTCGTCCTCGCCCCGCCGGTACACCATCCGGGCCTCGCAGCCCATGCGACGCAGCGTGCGGCACACGTCGTGGGCGGTGTAGCCGCCGCCGACGACGACCGCCCGGTGCGGTGTGCGGGTCAGCCGGCCGAGGCGGAAGTCCGTGAGGAATCGGAGGGCGTCGTGGACGCCGTCGAGGTCGCTGCCCGGCACGTCGAGCCGCACACCCTCGGACTGGCCCGTGGTGACGACGACGGCGTCGTGGTCCCGCAGGAGCCGCACGAGCATCGGGCCGTCGACCGGCGCACCCGTGCGCACGTCGACGCCCCACCGGTCGAATCGCAGTTCGCGCCGTACGACATCGAGGGGGAGGCGGAACTCGGGGTAGCCGACCGCCAGGGTGCCGCCCACGGTCGGGAGCCGTTCGTGCACGACGACGCCGTGGCCCAACTCGCGGAGGCGACGGGCGACCGCCGCACCCGCGGCGCCCGCTCCGATGACGCCCACGGTCCTGCCGGTCGCACGTGCGCCCACCGCGGGGGGCGTCGAGCGCCCGAACGTCGCCGCCGCCCGTTCGAGCTCTTTCAACGCCAGCGGCTCCCCGCCGTCACCGCCGGGGAGCGAGTGGAACGCGCGCTCGCAGTAGGCCTTGCAGGCGCGCCCGAGGATGCCGGGCCAGGGATGGGCACCGAGCACCGTGGCCAGCGCGGCGTCGAAGTCGTCGCCGGCGATGGCGTCCACCATGGTGGGCACGTCCACGCCGAAAGGACACGCCGCCCGAGCCGCGCCGAGGTCCTGGGACGAGCCTCGCCGGGCCTCCGTGCGGGCCTCCGACCGGCTGTAGCCCCGGTTGACCTCGCCGAAGCTCGTGGCCGCGAGCCGGGCGTCGCGGCTGCGGACCGGCACCCGGCTCGAGGGTGGTTCGGGTGTGAGGCCGCCCCCAGCCGGGTAGGGCTCCATGCTGCTCCGACCCGCGGCCACGTGTCCCGTTGTAACGTACTGCCAGATTTGCTTCTAATCAGAGCCGGTTATAGAGCCGAAAACCGCGAGCCGAGACGGCCGGGTTATGGCGGCCATAGACGACGGTGATTGGCCCTATTCGGGGTGGCCGTGGAGACTTCCGGTGATGGTCAAGCCCCGCTCGGAGGCGCCGGCGCCGGTCCAGGAGCTCCCTCGCTTCACGCGGGCCGAACGGGAGCGGCGGTGGAGCCGGGTCCGGCACCTGATGGCGCGCGACGGCCTCGACGTGATCGTGGCCCCAGGCAACTCCGGGGCGTGGGAGCACCTCAACGCCAACGCCCGCTACCTGGTCGGCGTGGGCGGCAACTGCTCGCCGGTCGTCGCCGTCTTCCCGCTGGACGGCGAGGTGACCGCCATAGTCGGCTCGGTCCCGGGCAGCGTGTTCTGGCTGGGAGCCCAGGACTGGGTGACCGACGTCCGCGATCCCGCCGGCTTCTACGCGCTCTACGACGCGGTGGGAGAGCGGCTCCGCGAGCTGCCGGCCGCCGCCCAGCGAGGTCGGGTGGGGATCGCGGGGCTGGCCGGTCTGCCGCGTTTCCCGGAGGGGGTTGTGGCCCACGGTGCGTACGAGGCGCTGAGGCGAGCGCTGCCCGACGCCGACCTGGTCAACGCCACCGCGCTCCTGGAGGAAGCCCGGTTCGTCAAGAGCGCCGAGGAGATCGGGTTCCTGACCGAGGCGGTGCGGATCGTCGAGCAGGGGATCGACGTCCTCGCCCGGGAGGCCCGCCCGGGCGTGCCGGAGAGGGTCGTCTACGCGCGTGTGCTGGCACGGCTGATCGAGGCAGGGAGCGAGATCCCGACGTTCCTCTCCTGGCAGGCCGGCTGGCCGCAACGTCAGCTCAACCACTTCCAACCGACCGGACGCCCGCTCCGGGCGGGCGACGTGATCTCCACGGAGATCGAGGCGTCGGTGATCGGCTACCGCGGGCAGGTGACACAGCCGTTCGTGCTCGGCGCGGTCCCGGAGCGCTACCGCGAGATGATGCGCATCCACGCCGCGGTGCTCGAGCGTTGCTACGCCGCCCTGGTGCCGGGAGCAACCCCGGCGTCGCTGGCCGAGATCGCGCGTGATGTCGCCGCCGCTCCCTACACATGCCGGATCGTGATCCACGGGCGCGGCCTGGGCGACGACCCCCCGCTGCTGGTGTTCCGGTCCCAGACGGGCTCGCCGCGCCACCGGCGCATGTCGGACTGGTGCCTGGCGGAGGACGCCGTGCTCATGGTCAAGCCCTACGTCTTCCTGGGCGATCCGCACCGGGACTTCATCGAGGACTCGGTGGGCTGGGGCGACACGGTGGTTGTCACCGGCGCCGGGGCGCGCCGCCTCGGCACCCGCGAGCCGGGGATCGTGGAGATCGGATGACCTCGGTGCCGTCGACCGTCTACGTCGGGACGATGGAGGATGCCTACGCGCTCACCGGAGTGGACGGCGACCCGGCGGTCCGGTCGCTCGGGCTCCGGGCGTCGGGCGGCGTGCGGGCCCTGCTGGTCGACCGGCTCGACCCGGCCCGGCTCTACGCCGGGACCGCGGCCCGCGGCGTGCTGCGCACCACCGACCAGGGACTCACTTGGGACGAGGCCAACCGCGGCCTCGTCCACCAGGATGTCTTCTGCCTGACCCAGCATTCCGGCACCGCTGTGCTCTATGCGGGGACGGAGCCGGCCAACGTGTTCCGCAGCGCGGACGGAGGCGACACGTGGGTGGGCTCGCCGGCGCTGCGGGCCCTTCCCGAGACCAGGGACTGGTCGTTCCCGCGACCACCTCACATCGCGCACGTGCGCGACATCGCCGTGCGGGACGACGATCCTCGGGACGTCTGCTGCGCCATCGAGGACGGGTGGCTCGTCCGGAGCCGCGACGGTGGGGAGACCTGGACGCAGGTCCGCGACGGCGTCGACTGCGACGCGCACACGGTCACGTTCATGCCCGACGACCCGTCGGTCGTGTACGCGGCGACCGGCAACTTCGGCTACCGCAGCACCGACGGCGGTGCCACCTTCGCCCGCGCGTGCACGGGACTGGACCGCGGCTACATGGCCGGCATCGTCGTGCACCCGGCGCGGCCCCGCGTCCTGCTGACGGTCGCCGCCCGGCACTCGCCGCCCTCCTGGCGCACTGAGCGAGGCGGCGACGCCGCCGTGTACCGGAGCGAGGACCAGGGCCTGACCTGGAGCCGGGTGACCCAGGGCCTGCCCGATTACGTGGCCGCAGGCTGCTGGTCGGTCGCCGGCGATCCGCACGACCCCGACACGGCCCTGTTCGGCCTGTTCGACGGAACCGTGTGGGCGACCACGGACGGCGCGCGATCGTTCCGCCTGCTGGCCCGGCTCGAGGGTGCGGTGCGGGCCATCGTGTTCGCGCGCTGACCGCAGCGCCGCGCCGCCAGGCTCCGGCGGCCAGGCCTCGGGACGGATCCCCCGGCTCGACGGCGCAGTGCGCACCAATGCGTTCGGCCGCTGATTACGGTCCGCCCCTGTCCCGACGGCTCGATCGTCGTGATAGCGATGTCCTATTGGACGCGTCGGTCAGCAATCGTGACGATGCACCGGTGGGACGCAAGTATGACCTCGGCGGCATTCTGTCCGACCGCCCGTTCAAGGTCCGCCGGCTGGGTCACGTGGGCTTGAACGTTGACAACGTCGCCGACTCCGTCATCTTCTATCGTGACCTGCTCGGATTTCGTGTGTCCGACCCGATGGACTTCCGGGATGTGCTACCGCCCCGAGAGCGGAGCAAGCTGGAGGGTCTCGCCGAGACCACTGGTTACTTCACCCGCTACGGGACCGATCACCACGCACTGGTGCTGTTCCCCAAGGGCGTGACCGACATCGTCATGCCCACCCCACCCGGGGTCACGGTCAACCAGATGACCTGGCAGGTGGGCAGCCTGCGGGAGGTTCACGATGCCATGGGGTTCCTCGCGACCGAAGGCGTGGAGGTAACACGCGCCGGTCGCGACATGCCGGGCTCCAACTGGCATCTCTACTTCCCAGATCCCGAAGATCACATCAACGAGCTGTACTACGGCATCGAGCAGATCGGGTGGGTCGGCCGGGCCAAGCCGTCGACCCTCTACGACCGTCGGTTCGATGAGGCGCCTGAGCTGCCTCAGATGTCTGAACACGAGGAGCTTCGTCGGGCCGCGGCACGAGGGGACGACCTCTTCGCCGGGCACGTCTCCGAAGAGGAGCGCCCGATGCGATTCGACGTCGACGGCGTGCTGCTGGCCCGGCCCTTCAAGATCGTCCGGCTGGGGCCGGTCGGGCTCTTCTGCCGCGACGTCGGAGAAGCGGAGCAGTTCTACCGGGGGGTGCTCGGACTGGGTCTGACCGAGACAATCTCGGCGCGGGGTGACCGCTGTGCCTACCTGCGGGCCAATACCGAGCACCACTCGTTGGCCCTGATGCCTGCCGCGCTCCGGGAGCATCTCGGTCTGAGTTCGCACACCACGTTGGCCTGGCTGGGGTTGCAGCTCGCGACGTACCGCCAGCTGCGCGACGCGGCGTCCTTCCTGCGGGCCGAAGGCGTGCACTTCGTCGAGGTGCCGGTCGGCCTCGTGCCCGGTGTGGATGCCGCGCTGTGGATCAAGGACCCGGACGGGCACGCCGTGATGCTGTACTTCGGCATGGAGCAGGTCGGCTGGGATGAACGCCCCCGGCCGCCCGGTCGGCGACGCCAGCTCGCCGAGCCGTGGCCCGAAACGATCGAGGCGCTGAGCGACACATACGCCGGTGAGCCGTTCCTCGGACCGTGGGGTTGACATGCCGCGTGCGACGACCGCGCCCGTGACCACCGACGGGCACGACGTCGGCGCCGAGCTCGTCGACAAGGCCAAGGCGTTGATCCCGTTGTTGGTCTCGAACGCCGATCGCGTCGAGATCGAGCGCCGGCTCCCGGATGAGAACCTGGACGCATTGGCGGAAGCTGGCCTGCTGCGCACCCTCATGCCGCGCCGCTTGGGTGGCCACGAGCAGCCGCTGAAGGTGCAGGTCGACATCTGCGCCGAACTGGCCCGCGGCTGCGCCTCGACGGCCTGGGTGGCCATGATCATGTCCAGCGGGGCATGGATCGTCGGCCGGCTCGGGCGAGCCGCGCAGGAAGACGTCTTCGGCCCCAGCGCAGACGCCCGGATCTGTGGTGTGTTGACCCCGTCAGCGCAGATCGAACGTGTGGTGGGCGGGTTGCGGGTGTCGGGTCGATGGGGGTTCTGCAGCGGCAGTCTGCATGCCGACTGGTTCCTCCTAGCCACACCAGAGACCGCCGAGACGGCCCCAGGCCTGTGCCTCGTGCCCGCGTCAGAGGTCGAGGTCGAGGACACCTGGTTCACGATGGGGATGCGCGGCACCGGGAGCAACACGGTTGTGGCCAAGGATGTGCTGGTCCCCGAACACCGGTTCGCCGCGATGCCCGACATCGTGGACGGGCCGCTCGGGTGCCATCCCGCCGAGACGCTCTACCGATCCGAGTTCGGTCCCGCCACCGTGGTCTTCCTCGTCGGACCGCTGTTGGGAATGGCCCAGGCGGCTTTCGACCACGTGGTGGCGAAGGCCGGGACGCGGGGCCTGACCTACACCAGCTACGGGCGCCAGAGCGCCGCTCCGGTGGTGCAGCTGGCCTTGGCCCGGGCCGCACAGCTCATCAACACCGCACAGCTTCAGGTCGACCAGACGCTCGCCGAGATCGCCGAGGCTGCTGGCGCCGGCACGCACCTCGACTACACCGAGCGTGCCCGGGCCCGGTTCGCGGTGGCCGGGGCGGCGCAGCGCAGCGTCGAAGCGGTCCGAACCGTGATCGCCGCGCACGGATCGGCGGCCTACGCCGAGACCTCCGTTCTGCAGCGGATCCTCCGAGATGCGGAGACTGCCGCCAGCCACGCCCTCTTGAACGCCGACATCGGCGCGGAGATCTACGGGCGGGCCCTACTCGGTGTCACAGAACCCATTTCCCTCTTCGTCTGACCAAGGAGTCCGCCATGACCAAGGTGATGCGACCGTTCCACTGCGAGCGCGAGATGACCATCGAGAAATCCGCCGACGAGGTCTGGGACTGGTTGTCCGACATCCGCAACGCCATGACCCTCAACCAGTTCCACGAGTCCGTCGAGGCCGACCCCTCCGACGCCAAGAAGGGCGTCACGGTCGCGCTCCACCACGACTTCTGCGGCTTCAAGCACGTTCGCCTGGCCCGCATCTCGGTGTGGCGGGACTTCTCGGTGGGATGGGGCGAGCGCATGGAGGACACGAGCATCGAGGACCCGTTCCCCCACGGCGAGTCCTGGACGGTCGTGCCGGTGGACAAGAAGCGCTGCACGATCAAGAACAGCCTCCGCGGCGCCTACACCGGACCCGTCGGGAGGATCGTGGGCCCTCATGTGTGGCCCGCGATGTTCCCGCAGATCCTGGACCGCGACCTGCAGGAGCTCGCCTTCTCGGTCGGGGCCATCAGCGAGAAGCGCGAGATCATCTCGCCCGAGGAGACCTACAAGCTGCACATGCTCATGCTGACCCAGGAGATCAACGGCATGCCGGCAGACGACTTCCTCGAGTCGGGCAAGCTGATCTTCGGCGGCGTCTGATGGTCGATCGGTGCCGATGCTCAAGCACCGACCGGTACGAGATCGACCCGCAGCCGGTCGACCCCCGCGCAGGACTCGACAGGCAGACGCGCACACACGGCACAACGCCTGTCACGCCCGACCTCTGGTCGGCGGTCAGCGATTGTTGGCGCTGCTCCCGTCCCGGCTGCGGCGCCGTGCCAACCAGACGATCGCCGCCGTCACGATGACGAGCGCTGGACCAGAGTGTACGGCCAGCACGCCGATCAGAGACGGCCCTCCCCAGTCGGTCCGATAGCTGTTCGGATCGCCGGCATCGATGAGGAACGGCTCGGCTATACCACGCACGACCAGGTAGATGGCAACGATCAGTCCGAGCCCGGCGAGGACTCGCCTGATCGTCACGCGTTGGCGTGGTCCTGTGGGTGACGGCCGAGGCACTCGGTCGAACCTAGGCGCGCCAAGCCGGCGATTCGGAACGGTCAGTGGGTGGCCCGTGCTGTTCCCGCAGATCCTTGACCGCGATCTGCAGGACATGGCGCACTCCTGCGAGGCCATCACCGAGAAGCGCGAGATCTTCTCGCCTGAGGAGGCGCCGAAGCTGCACATGCTGATGCGGGCCATGGAGATCAACGGCCAGGACGCCGAGGAGTTCCTGGAGTCGGGGAAGGTCATCTTCGCGGGCGTGTGACGCCGTCCGCCTCGGGGCGCTAGCCGTCCAGCGGAGGGGGCGTGTGCCGCAGCAGATAGGCCCACGCCGCCTCCACCTGGGCGGGGGACCAGATCCCCTGCTTGGCCCGGAGCTCACTCTCGCTCGACCAGCTGATGGGGCCGGCGGCCGCCGCCCGCAGCTGGGTGCGGCTGGCTCGGTCGAGGAGGATGGCGCCGAGCACGGCGGTCGGCAGGTCCGGCCCGACGGTGACGATGCCGTGGCGGGCGAGGATGACGCCGCGCCCGCCGCCCAGCGCGCCGGCCACCGCCCGGCCCAGCTCGGGGGTGACGATGAGGTCGCCTGTGGCCGTGAACAGGCCCACGCCGTCCGGGCCGAAGAACGTGGCGTCGTGCGACACCGGCCGCAACGGCATGCCCGTCGCCGCCAGGGCGACGGGCCACGAGGCGTGGGTGTGCACGACGGCGCCGGCGTCGGGCCGCGCCGCGAAGATCTCGGTGTGGATGGAGTACTCCAGGTGGCGGCGGCCATCGCCTTCGACCACTGCGCCCTCGCGGTCGACGAGCACGACGCGCTCGGGCGTGACCTCGTCGAACCCCCACCCGGCCGCCTTCATCCACGTGCCCCGACCGTCGGGATCGCGCCGCGAGGCGTGGCCCCACACCAGGTCGCCCTGACCTGCCGCGGCGAGGACGTGGCAGGCGCGGGCGACTTCGGAGCGCACGCCGGCGCTCACCGGCGCACGCCGACGCGCAGTGTGCCGAGCCCCGTGATCGACGCCTCGATCCGCTCGCCGGGGTGGACCTCACCGACCCCCGGGGGTGCCCCGGTCAGGATCACGTCGCCGGGCTCGAGCCGCATGACGCTGGACGCGTAGGCGATGATCCCAGCGATCGGCACCAGCATGTCGCCGGTGTTGGCCGCCTGGCGGAGCTCGCCTGCCACCTCCAGCCGGATGTCCAGCGCCTGGGGGTCGGCGATCTCGTCGGCCGTCGTGAGCCACGGGCCGAGCGGCGTGAACGTGTCGTAGCTCTTGCGCCGCGACCGGTCGCCGGTGCCGCGCACGGTCATGTCGAGGCCGACGAGGTAGCCGAGGACGTGGTCCAAGGCCTCCGCTTCGGGGATCGCGGCTCCGCCCCGACCGATCACCAGCGCCAGCTCGCTCTCGTGGTGGACCTCCTTGCCCTGGTCGACCGCGGCCCGCGGGAGCACCACCTCGGTGCCCGGGCCGATCACCGACGAGGGCGCCTTTAGGAACACGTCGAAGTCGAGCAGCCAGGCGTCGACCTGCCCGGTGACCCGGGCCAGCACCGCGTCCCGCATCTCGGCCACATGCTCGCCGTAGTTGCTGGCGGTGGCGACGATCTTGGTGGGGTTCAGGACCGGGGGCCGCAGCCGCACCGACGTGAGGGGTACGGGGGTCGCGGCCGCGGCCGCCCGGATCAGGTGGGGCCCGGCGTCGGCGAAGTCGCGGCACATCCGCACCCACCAGCCGGCCCCGAACGGGTCGCCACCGGACCGCCCACGAACCGCGGCGGTGACGTCTCGGACGGTCTGGCCGCCCGGATCGACGACACCCAGCCGCCAGTCGTCGAACAGCGCGATGCGCACGGGCGTCGGTCTGCCTAGCCGCGCCCGCGGGCGCCGAGGACGTCGCCCCGGTGTTCGTCGAGGAGCGGCGCGCGGCGGTGGACCCCACCGGGGGTGCGCGAGAGCTTGATCGGCGTGCCCGCGATGGTCACCAGGTCGGCGCACCCGGGATCGTCGACTTCGACGAGCATCTCGCGCGCCCGCACATGGGGGTCGGCGAAGATGTCCTCGACGGTGTTGACCGGGCCGACCGGGACGGACCCGGCCAGGGCCCGCACGATCTCGACCTTCGACCGGAGCTCGGTCCACGACTCGATCGACTTGCGTACCGCGTCGGCGTTCTCGAGGCGGGCGTGGTGGTCGGGGTGCGCATCCACGAGCTCGGGGTGACCGATGATCTCGCACAGCTTCGCCCAATGGCCGTCGGACGGCGCGGCGATGGCGACCCAGCCATCGGCGCAGCGGAACAGGTCGAACGGGCAGAGCAGAGGGTGCGCGTTGCCCTCGGGCCCGGCGACCCTGCCCCCGTAGGAGTATTGGTGCACGATCCGCTCGCAGAGGGCCAGCATGGCGTCGTACATGGCCACGTCGACGAACTGGCCCCGGCCGGAGCGCGTCCGCTCGTGGAGCGCGGCGAGGATGCCGGTCGCACAGAGCGCCGCGGGGAAGATGTCCCCGATGCCGGGGCCGACCTTGACGGGCGAACCTGGAAACCCGGTGATGCCGACGACTCCTCCCATCGCCTGGGCGACCACGTCGTAGGCCGGCCAGTCCGCGATCGGGCTCGCCCCGGTGCGCGGGTCCCCGAACCCTCGTATCGCGGCATAGACGAGACGGGGATTTGCCGAGGCCAGGTCCTCGTAGGCCAGCCCCATGGCCTCCATCACCCCGGGGCGAAAGTTCTCGACCAGCACATCCGCCGAGCTCGCCAACTCGCGCAGGATCTCGCGCTCCGGCTCATGCCTCAGGTCGAGGACGACGCTCCGCTTGTTGCGGTTGACGCTCTGGAAGTAGCCCCCGACCGAGCGGAGCCGGTCGTCGGCACGGTAGGGCCCGCTCCACCGGGTCAGGTCGCCCGCGGGCGACTCGACCTTGACCACGTCCGCGCCCAGGTCGGCCAGCAGCATCGTGCAGAACGGCCCCGCCAGCATGCGGGTCAGGTCGATGACGCGGAGCCCGACCAGTGGGCCATGCGGCTGACGATGTTCGGCGGAAATCGGCATCGTCCCATTCACCGAGTCGGGGGCGAGAGCATCTCATGGTTGCGTCACGCAGGCCGCAGTATCCAATGGCAGTCGTCTATAGCGCCGATACAACATCGGAGGCGTCATCAGGGACGTGCTGGACTTAGAATCGTCGTGTGGGCGAAGGAGTCTTCCTCGGCCAGTTGCAGGCCTTCCTCGAGGTGGCGCGGCTCGGGAACGTCACCCGGGCGGCCGACTCGCTGTTCCTCACCCAGCCCGCGCTGTCGGCTCGCCTGAAGCGCTTGGAGCAGGAGGTCGGGGCGAGCCTGATGGTCCGGGACTACAAGGGGGCGCGGCTCACCGAGGCCGGGCGCGTCTTCCTCCCCTACGCCGAGCAGGCCGTGGCGATGATGATGGAGGCTCACGACGTCGTCGCCGAGGCCCGGGGCGGCTCCCGGGGTGAGCTGGCGGTCGCCACCACCCAGACCCTCAACACGTACGTCCTGCCTCTGGTCATCAACCGTTTCGTCCGGGGAAGCCCGTCCGTGCGCCTGAGCGTGCGCACGGCCCCGTCCGAGCAGATCATGGAGATGGTGCTCGACGGCGCGGTCCACCTCGGGCTCAGCCGCTCCCTCCAGGATCCTGACGTGGAGAGCGAGGCCCTGTACGTCGAAGAGTTCATCTTCGTGGTCGGGGCGCACCACCCCTTGGCCGAGGCCAAGGAGATCACCGTGGGCGACCTCGCGGAGGAGATCATCGTCACCCTGTTCCGGAGCCCGACGTACCAGGTGTACGTGGAGGCACTGCTGCGGCGCAGTGGCCTGCCGCCGCACGGGATCATCGACCTCGACAACCCGGAGACGGGCAAGGAGATGCTCAAGGAAGGGATCGGCATCGGCCTGCTCCCCCGCACCGCGGCGAGCCACGAACTCGCGGACGAGAGCCTCCGCCAGGTCGAGATCGCCGACGTGCCGGGGCTGCGGCGCACCATGGTCGCCCTGCGCCTCCGCACGGCCCCCGAGCAGGCGTCGACCGCGGAGTTCCTCGCGGTGCTCCGGGACCGGGTGAGCGAGATGGGCCTCGGACTCGACGCCGCGGCGTCGCCCAACGGCGACTCCGCCTGACCGCCGGTCGTTTGTCGGCGCCATCTCCGGGTCCGATTGGACGCGCCGGCCCGCGGGGCGGACGATGGCCGGGCCTGGGCACGAGCAGGAGGACGGCATGGACCAACGCGACGTGGGCCGGAGCGTGAGTCCCGAGGACATCGCGGCGGCGTGGGACTACGCCTTGGAGTACTACGGCGAAGGGGTCAAGGAGGTGCTAGGGCCGCTGGCCGAGTACCGGCCCGAGGTGTTCCACGGCTACATCACCCTCCGCCAGGCCGCGTTCAACACGGGTCCCGACGCCGCGCTGCCGGCGAAGACCAAGGAGCTGATCATCCTGGCGATCGAGATCGCCACCCGGAAGACCAGCCCTCCGCCGGTCGGTCACACCCGCCGGGCCATGGCCGCCGGTGCAACGGTGCAAGAGATCGCCGAGGTGGTGTCGCTCTGCCTCATGATCGGCGGGATGCTGACCTATCACGAGGCAGGCTGGCCGGTCCTGCAGCTGGCCCGCGAGATCGACGCGGGGCGGAGCGCTCCGTCGAACGCCGAGCGATGAGCATCCGCAGGATCCGCTCCGACGACCGGCCTCCCGGCTGACCCTGGTCGCATTCTCAGGTCGAGGCTGTGCGGGATACCCGAGCTCTGGCGCGCATGCACTGTCAATAGAGCGCAAAGCCACGTGGCTATGTGTCCGATAGATGATGAGTATCGCGTTGAGGCCCCACGGCATTGACGGCATCGCAGGTGTGTGTTTCCTTCATCTTGAAGGCGTTTGTGATGGCCACAATTTCCTGAGAGAGGGGGGATTCGCATTCGCCTTGAGGCGACGGCCTGACGGACGGTTTCATTCTCGGCGGCGGCGCCAGCGACTCGCATTCAGTACGCGGCCGCGCGCTCAAACACCCCTTGAACGAGGAGATTCCTAGCTTGAGACCCAACCGACTCAGGCCGACCGCGCTGCTCACGAGCCTGGGCCTGAGCGCCGCGTGCCTGGCCGTCACCACGCTCGGGGCGTCCCCGGCCGGGGCCGCCCCGCAGTCCATCACGATGGGGTGCCACGTCACGGAGAACGCCGGCAGCCCACCGCCCGTCGTCCCCATCGAGGTGAGCATCGACGGATCGTCCCCGAGCGCCGCGTTCCCCAGCGGGCAGAGCGTGTCGCTGACCAACGTCGACATCACCATCACCTTCCCCAGCATCGTCGTCGGGTCTCTGCGCCAGACGTTCGGCTCGACCGGATCGGGACTGGCGTTCAGTCTCAACCAGGGTCTCGTGGGGATCTCCGCGACGCATGCGACGCCGGCCTCACGACTGAACACGCGTCCGGCGGACATCTCCGGCCCCAGCGTCCCGGTCACCAACTACGTGCCCGATCCTGACGGTGCGGGCCCGCTGACGGCCAGCGCCGATCCGATCACTTGGACCGTGCAGGACGTGCAGTACGACGCCTTCGTGTCGAGCGGGCTGAGTGGGGACACGATGGCGTTCACGCCGTCGTCGGCCGGATCGGGCTTCATCCTCGGGGTCACCGGCCACCAGAACTTCACCTTCCTGAGCGCCACCGGCTTCGGCACCCTCAACGCCGGCACCCCGGCCGCCGGCCCCGGCAGCGGCAGCTGCACCGACTTCTCGCCGGCCACGGGCGCGTTCGCCACCACCGCTCTCGGCGATGTGCCGCCGAACGTGAACGCCGCTACCTTCCCGGCGATCGGTGGAATCGCCAACACCCTCATCGTCACGGGCAGCTCTCCGGATGCGACCGGGATCGACCCGAGCACCTGGGTCGCCACGACCCCGGTGTGCGGTGCCGGAACGGCCACCGTCAGCATCGGGGCGACGAGCACCTCCTCGGCGCAGCTCACGTTCAACGCGCCGAGCAGCACGACGACCTGCACGTTCGGTGTGACCGTCGCGGACACTGCCGGCAACCGGTCCGCTCCCGCGACGATGACCGTCAACGTCGTGGCGGGCGGCGATGGCCTGAGCCAGGGTGTCACCCAGGTCATCGAGCCGGGTGTCCTGGACCTGTCGGCATGCGGTACGACCAACCCCGACCCGAGCACCTGCAGCATCGCGATGTCGAACGTGCAACTCGACGGCGATGCCCACACGAGCACCGGCTCGGTCAACCAGCTGACGGTGTCCGATGCCCGTGGGCTCCCGGTGGCCTGGACGCTCACCGCGACCATGCCGCTCCCGCTCAGCAACGACAACCCGACGCTGTCCGGGCCGAACGCGCAGATCGCGTCGTCGAACCTGAGCCTGGAGGGTGCGGCGTGCACACCGGCTGCCGGGAACCAGAACTCGGCTCCCACCGCCGCAGCCGGGGGCTCGCTGGACGGGATCGTCTCGATCTGCACCGCGGCGGCCGGCAGCAACACCGGCAGGTTCACGGCTGACGCCGACCTGTCGCTGCTCGTGCCGTCGAGCGTCTACGCGGGCACCTACCGCGGCACGATCAACTTCATCGTGCAGTAGCTACGCAGCGGCGCACGCGCCGACGACTCCTGGGGGGCGGCACCACGCCGCCCCCCAGGTCATTTCTGGAGAGGATCAGATGACCAGTCACTCGCGTCTGCGTGGGCTCGTGGGAGCTGCCGTCCTGCTGGCGGTCACCTCGCTCGGTAGCGAGCGGGTCGCCGCGTCCCAGAGCCCGCAGGCCTCGATCCAGCCCACCACCGAGCCCGGTGTCGCCCGCCCCTTCTTCATCCTCGACCTCACGCCGGGCACGACGGTCTCCGATTCGGTCACGGTGATCAACAATACCGCGGGCCCCTTGACGTTCGACCTCTACACAGCGGACGCGTTCAACGACGAGCAGGGCGGGTTCGTGCTGCGCCGCGCCGAGGATCCGAAAGAGGACATCGGCGGGTGGGTGCGGCTCCCGGTCGACAACATCACGGTTCCCCCTCAGGCGGCAATCGACATCCCGTTCGCCATCG
>Ga0075421_100000617_pt1 | contig 38011 bp, 53 predicted proteins | sample SoiMetdeltSBSDD5_FD_75292 | JGI IMG/M metagenome (GOLD analysis project Ga0075421, IMG submission 75292) | Bulk soil microbial communities from a Populus tree surrounding site in Tennessee, USA - Soil MetaG P. deltoides SBSDD5 | ecosystem: Environmental > Terrestrial > Soil > Tree plantation... | reverse complement strand
TCCGTTGGGAACGGCAGATCGGCGTCGCAAGTGCGGCGACCGCCACCAGACTGGTCGCCTCGATGGTCTACGGGGTTACGCCGCTGGACCCAACGACGTTCGCCGTCGCCGTGTTCGTCCTGATGTCAGTCGCCATTGCTGCGGCGTGGGTGCCGGCCCGCCGGGCGAGCAGAACGGATCTCGTCGCGTTGAAACAGATCTAAAAAGGCTGCCGCCCCCGCGATCGGGGCTCCCCTCCGCGGAGTCCGCTCGGCCATCTCCGGGGATAGCCCACGGGGGGCGGGATCACGCCCGGTGTGCGGGAACACGCGAGAGAATCCTCCTGCGCTGGGGAGTGCGAGGTACAACTGGCCGGGCCGCCGGCCCGCCCCTGCGGGATCGTGGATGCTGCTCATGGCCGCTGAAAAACGAGCGTCCTACGTGGCCCGTTCCACCCTCGATCAATCCAGGCGCCGACCGCTCCACCGATCACAGCACTGCCTGCTGGGACTAGCAACCCCGCCGGACCCTCCTGGCCCGCTGCCAGTCCCACGATCAAACCGATGGCGCCGCCGACCAGAGCGCCATTCCGAAGACGATCCGGCCTGCCGAGTAGCCATACCGCAGTCACGTCGATACGTTCGAGGCGAATCGACAGGGGGTCCAGTTCGAGGTGGGTTGCATCGACGGCCCGAAGCCTGCCGGTGAAGGTCCGACCACTTGTCGTCAGTGCTTCGACAGGGGTCTCGAGCGGGATGCCGACGACTGTGGCCCAGTCGGATAACGAAGGGGGCGCGATCTTATATCCGTGGGCGCATGAGGTCAGGAGCGAAGCCGCCAAGATAACGCCCAAGGACTTCGACAACATCGCAGCCCCCTTGCAACCACATTCCGAGCAAACCCATCGCTCTGCCCGAGAGTCGGCCAGCGGGGCCTCCACTCCGTTCACCACCAGCCCGTCCACCTTCGAGGCTCACGTGCCCGCCCGTACCCCGGCTGTCGATACCTGCAGGCGCTCACGCTCGAGGAGTTGTTCGGCGCGGTGGATCGGGCGGCCGTATGTGCCGGAGATCGTCACCGGCGCCTCGATCACACCCTGCCGGGTGTGCAGCAACATCGTCGCCCGCCGATAGCGATCGAAGGTGACGATACCCTCGTTGCTGATCGAGATGGCGCGCGCCTCCTGGTTGCCGGGATAGCCATCCGCCTTGACCAGCGTGAGGGTCGCGATCTCTCTGGCGGTCGCGGTATCGAACAGCGCGAGGCGCTGCTCGTTGATGACGAAGCCCACCGTGCGGCTGTCAGGACTCCAGACGATGGCACTACTCCAGTCCGCGTCCGGCGCGAGGGCCCGCAAGTACCGCGCGGGCTGGCCAACCGGGCCGAGATAAAGGTGGTCGTCGGGTGGATCGGGATTCAGCCCCTGGTGCACGAAGGCCACGTAGCGTCCATCGGGCGACCGGGACGAGGTGTGCGTCCGAGGCAACAGATCGTGCGCCAGCTGGCAGCCTCCTATGGCGAACAGGGCGACGAGCCCGAGCGTCGGGTAGAGGGCAGCTCTCATAGCCGGCTAATCCTACCGGGGCACGACGCCGTCGAGCACCCGTACCTTTTCCACCACCGGGCGGCGTTCGCTCACGTTTCGATACCAGACGGTCACACGGACGCCCACGTTGATGGTGCTGGGGTCGCCCTCGTACACGGTACTGGGCCGTAAAGCCAACGGGAAGCCTCGTGGATTCTGCTCACTACCGACCGCGATGGATTCCCCAGCGTGCCACTCGGTAATGGTGCCGGTGACGCTTCGAGGCCTGTCCGGGCTCACGAGTGACAGTCCCACGAACATCGCACTTTTGTCAGCGACGGCCGATAGGGCAAGGAACGCCACGACGAACGCCGTGATAGACGCGGGTCGCATCGGTGCTGGCCTTACCGCTGAAGGATGGCACGGAAACCGAGGGGCCACAACCGCGCTGACGGTGTCGTCTCGAAAAGAAGGCGCGACTCAAGAGGTGCGTGTTTTGTGGGCGGCAGGTGGCGACGGCGTCAGACATGCGCCCGCCGTAGCACGCTCGACGGGAGCGAGACATTTGAATGCACTCTGGTCGCCGGGGCGCGCGTGCAGCGTCACCGGCTGGTAAGCCGCAGGACTCCAACGTCCGCGCGGTCGCCGGGCTTCAGGTCGAAGACCGTCGCGTCTTTGGTAACTGCGGTGCCCGGCAGGAAGGCACTGTAGATGCTGACCGTGATGTTCTCCAGCGGACCGTAGTCGACGCCGTGGTCGTCGGCGGGATGATGCACCCACTCGTTGATCCGGCCATACACGCGCGCGCCCGTGCCGGCGGCCGGCAGCGCCGAGAGGTATTTCAGGTCTTCTGCAGCCTCGGCCAGCGGCTTGGTCCTTGAGCATTTGTCGGTCGTGAGGCGACCATCGTCGCTCCGCCGCGCGTAAACCACGTACTTCGTCCCCGGCGTGAAGCGGTAGTTGCACCAGGACGATTCGTCGTCGACGATTTCCACCGGGCCGGATGGCACGTTCAGGAACCGCTGTTCGACCTCGAATTGAATGACCGTCTCGCGGGCTCGGTTGTCCCCGTTGAACTGCTTCGACACGTCGATGGAGCGCACCGTCCCCGAAAAGATCGCGTCGGCGGCCCATGCCGCTTGACAGGGTGGTGGACCGCTGCTTGGACAGGAGCACGCCTCGGTTGCGAGGGGATCCGCCATCGAGACGGCGACCACGAGCACGAGACCCAGCCAGCATCGGGAAATCATCGCGATTCCTTTGTGTCGGGGAGCATGAGCCACCCCCGCCTCGGGGGCGCGCCCTCGACTCGCCACAGCACGTGGCCAGATCGCACCATCTGAAACGTCACACGGGCCTCGATACCCGCCGGAAGGCCCTCCTGGATCGACGACGATGCGGCGAGAATGATCTCGGGGAGCCGCGGCAGCATTTCCTTCCCTTGGATCTCGAATATTTGCCAGCCCAATGTGAACGTACCGTCGGTTCCCGCCGGGACGTTGTTGCGTCTCCACGCGAACAGCTCGATGAAGTGCCGGGGTGCGATCGAGGCCGGGGCGTTCTCGGGCACATCGATCGTCCTTGCGCGAACCAGCGCGATCGCAAGGTAGCAACCGAAAAGCCCACCCATGTCCCGTTCCGGCGTGCTCGCCAGCACGATACCCGCACGGCTGATTCGTACGAAATGGGTGCCAAGGAAGATCGTCTCTTCGGGCATGCCGAAGGAGTAGCATCCGCCGCGCGACTTCGAGGCCGTCAGGAGATCGGAACCGGAGAGCGCACCGCATAGTGCGGCGGAAAAATCCTCTGCCTCTTTCTGGAAGGCTTGGTACGTACGAACGTCGTCCATCGTCACCATCGGGCGCGTCCATGGATTCATCTGGGCCGCCATCTGAGCGTCCTGCGCCAGCGAGCATGCCCCGACGGGATCGCGCGGCACCCCCAGACCATCCTTGTACATCTGCGCGAGGAGACGAAGGACCCCGAGATCACCGCCCCGAAGCACAGTCGCTTCGTCACTCACGATCTCGTGCAGCAGATTGGCAGCCTTCGCGTACTCGCCGGCCTTATGCGCCTCGAGCCACGGCTGTGCCGATGCGACAGCAGGAAGCGCGCATGTGATGAGGACCGTCACGAGACGGATGGTGAGGCAGAGGCTGGTCATGGAGGATTTCGGAACCGCGCGCTGAGTGCCGCACCTGTCCGGCAGTGAACGACGTGGCGGACGCGCGCGTAGGTCAACGTGCAGACGACGTGCCGCGTCGACTTGGGCGAAGCGCCCTGATAGGCCGAGCACGCCTTCGAGGCGCGCCGCGGGTCAATGCCGGAATTGAAACCGGCAGGCGAAATCCGATTCTCACCAAGATGGAGGGCCGCGCGGCCCTGTTGTGAGCAATCACGGACATCCTGCGACGTAGCCCACCTGGGGGCTACATCGGGCCGCCCCGATCGGGGCCCCCTCCAGCTATCCAGCCATCAGCTATTCGGAGATCGCCCCCACCGGGGGACGGCCTGGCCCGGGGGACGAGCGCCAGACGAAACGACCCGCTTCGCGCGCTTAAGAGGTACAACGAGCTCCCACCGGGGCTGGCCCACGATCACTTCGCTGCCTGGCACGGGGGAGCGTGCTGGGGATGGGGGCTTCCTCGTCGCCGTCGCCGCGGGGAGAGATCAGAGGCATCGAGCGAAGCGCTGCCGCGGCGTGCTCGTGTACCTCGAAGTTCGCGGTGCCCGGCGCCCCGACTCGCTTCGACAAGCTGTTTACAGGTATCGTGGTCCCGGCCCAGCCACGACCCGCGTGGATGCCGGAGGTCATCAACACCGAGATCGGCCCAGACGACACGCTCGATGGTGACTACGGGCGCCTGCTGGAGCAGGCGACCGCGATTTACGTGAAATGGGATTCGTCCCCAACCGGTTTCGCGACAAGGTGGAGTCTCGATTTTCGGGGGTTGCAGCGTGATCGGACTTCGTGCTGCGGTCCTCGGTCCCAGGCAGCCTCCCGATGTGGCGTCCCCAACCAGACACGGGGGCTGCGGTAAGGCTGGGGTGCGACGTGTGCGGCACTGTTGCCGCGTGATTCTCAACGTGCTGCTCTCGCGCGTATTCGTCAGCCGAAAGCTGGCGTCCCCAAGCATCGCGAGTTGGAACCAGATTGCTGGATTCATCGGATCAATAAGCCGCCTTCGAGTTTCGCTCGGCTTCGCCGCATGACGGCACTCGGTAAAGAGCCTCGACTCCGGATACTGAGAACGAATTGCTCGGCAAGTCAAAAATGGGGTTAGCATTGCCCTTCTTTCAGTAGATGGCTCTAGAGTGCCCCGTGTGCGGCTCGCAATCTTTCGAACCCGGGACGTCTACGAGTCCCGACGGAAGCCGGCGCTGGGTGTGCACGAAATGCGAGCGGCGGCGGCTGTCCGAAGAACAACGCAACCTCCGCGCAATAAAGAGCCACATCGCGAAGCTCCTCACCTACGCCGGCGCGCTGCTGATCCTGCTGACGCTCCTAGCCGATCGTCTCCCCATTGCCGGGCGGTCAGGGTTCGGCTGGCGGCAGATCATCGGTGTCTATGTGGGCGCGATGTGTTTTTTCCTCGGGATCGTCATGGGGCGTGGCCTGATCGTCATCGGCGGAGTCCTCCTGCTGGTCCTATCAGGAGGCGCCGATCTCTTTCAACTGGGTCATGCCCCCGGCTTCGGGTGGCGGAGCCAAACAGTGCTGGTGGTGTCCTGCCTGCTCGTCATCGTCGGCATGCTGTGGGAGCTAGCCATGCGCCGGCAGAACAAGCGCGACGCGCCGGACTGAGCCGGACGGGTGTCGAATGCTGGCGTCCCCAAAGGCGACTTTCTCAGGGATTGCGGCGTGATCTCACGGCCCGCGTCGTCCGGAGATCGAGACGCACGGCCTCGTATTTTTCACGGAGTCGTGTTCATTTGAAGCGCTCGACCCATTGAATAATGCGATCGATGGCCAATATCTGCCGCTCGATCAGAGCTTTCACGCTTTCGTGAGGCTTCACGGCGGCTTCTTTTTCAAGCCTGAGCGCCATCCGCTGGTACCGACGACCACTGGCGCCCATAAGAGCAGCGCCCAAACCGGTGTCGATCTGCGCCGATTTTTGACGTGCGTCGACACGAATTTGGCGGAGCGCCTCTCCGGCCTCTTGCTTCTGGAGCGCGAGTTCCTTTTTCGCCAGCTTGAGTGCGCGTACCATCTCCGCTTGATCGTCGCGAGAGTTTGGTGTCTGGTCGATCCCAGCCTGGAGGCGGTCAGAGAGAAGGGTCGCGGCTTCCTGACCCGCCGCTGCCTCCGTCTTCCATTTGTGAGCCGCTGCAACTGCGGGTGATGGTCCCGTAAGGCGCCGCAAAAAGAATCGCTGGCTGTGCTCATCCACCGCCTGCCGCTCAAGTGCGTTCACGCGTCGCCCGATTGAGTCAAGGTCCGCGAGATACGCCTGGATGTGTTCCAAGACGAGCGCGGCCCGCCGATCCCAATCCGCAACCTGCTCGAACGTCGTGAGTGTCCGGAGTTCCGTTAGCAGGGCCTCCGCCCCAGCAGAATCGTACGGCGTGAATGAGGGCACCGAGTCTGCTGCGCTCATTCGGTCCGCTCTGGGCTGAAAGCCTTCATCACGTCCATCCCTTCTGGATCATCGCGTCCCTCCACCCGGCGAAGACGTCCTCGATCTCTCGATCTGATTTGCAGACCTGCGTCATGAACAACTCGCCGACCTCAAGCCGGAACTCCCAACCGAGTTGATGCGTGAAGAGCATGCACTGCACGACGTGGTTGCGCTTCTGAAGGGTCCAGACGTTACCGAGGCGGACCCGTTGCCGTTCCAAAATTCGCGCTGACGTGTGGGATTCATGCGGGGCGGGATCGTACAACGAATCGGCGAGGCCAAGCCGGATCGTACGGCACGATGGTCACTCGGTCAGTCATCGTCCGACCCGAGCCGCACCTGCTACATGTGCGCGAACTGATCTGGCAACGCGTACGTGTTCAAGCAAGGGCGAAGCTAGGTCAGAGTCCTGTACAGAATGAAGCCAAGCATGGCGATAAGGAGCACCAAGAGGAGCACCTCAACGTCTTTCTGCGACGGCGCGGGTGCGGGCATGCCTCGAGCTTACGACGGTGTTCAGGGGAGCCGCGAGCACAGCCGGCCGACACCAGCTCATTGGCCGTGCCCCCCACAGTAGAGCTACCGATTACCGCAAGCGGACCAGACCGAAGTCCGTCCGTCTGGCATTTCCGCGGGACTGTCGAGGGGTCGCGTCACACTCGGAATCAGAACATCTCTTCTCTTTCGCCATCGATGATCCTGTACAGCGGTCTGCCTACATGCGCCAGACTTCCATTGGTATTAACCAAACGGCAGTCCCACCTCCAGCGTTCTCCAAGATGAATCGTGAGCAGTGGCGTGTCCGGCCGGGAGGCCGTGCGGGCGATCCAGGAGGCCGTGGCGGCGATCGAGCGGACCTTCGGCGGTGGTGCCGAATGGCGCCGGGTCGTGGCATCCCTGCATCTGATGCGACGCATCCTTGAGGAACCCCCGCGCACTTGGCTGACCGGCTTCGACGCACCGTCGCTTCACACGATGTACCTCGACAAGCCGATGCGCGGGCATGGCCTGATGCAGGCGATCGCGCGCGTGACTCGCGAAGCCCGACATCTCGATCCTCTCCGACGAGTTCCTCGCTGAAGTTCGGGAGATGCCGCACCGCAACCTCGCCGTGGAGTTGCTCCAGAAGTTGCTGCAGGGCGAGATCAAGTCACGATCCCGGCGGAACGTCGTACAGGGCCGGTCGTTTGCGGATCTGCTGGAACAGGCGGTGCGGAGGTATCAGAACAGGGCGATCGAGACGGCGCAGGTGATCGAGGAGTTGATCGGGCTGGCAAAAGACCTGCGGGCCGCAGCCGCGCGGGGCGAGTCACTCGGTCTCTCGGACGACGAGTTGGCCTTCTACGATGCGCTGGAGACGAACGACAGCGCGGTGAAGGTGCTCGGCGACGAGACGCTGCGGACCATCGCGCGCGAGCTGGTGGCGACGGTGCGGCGGAACGTGACGTGACGATTGACTGGACGATCCGCGAGAACGTGCGAGCACAACTGCGCGTGCTGGTGAAGCGGATCTTGCGCAAGCACGGCTATCCGCCGGACAAGCAGGAGAAGGCCACGCAGACGGTGCTGGGGCAGGCGGCGCTGCTCACCGAGCTGTGGACCGCGGCCTAGCACTCGCCGTCAGGCTGTTGTCCGGTGCGCCTCTGGTAAGCGTCGGCTACGTGGGCGACGGCGTCCGCCGAGTCGTTGCGACCGCGGAGCGTCGTCCACAGGTCCAGAAGTGCATCGGCTTCATCGCCCCCCTCACCGACAGCGAGTGCGTGTGGCGGAGCACTCCAGATCGAACATCGTGACGTGCGTCGAGAGCCCTGGCTCTAGGGGCAGGCCGTTCGAGGTCGCGCCTGTGGTCCGTGCGTGCCCGAGCTAGCGGCGCTGCAGGAACGCCAGGACAGTCTGATTGTAGAAGGTGGGGTTGTCCGCGTGCATCCCATGTCCTGCCTCCGGCACCATCACATGCGACTCACCTTCGAGGCAGCCTTCGAGTTCCGCCGTGATGAGGAGGAACATCGCCGCGCTTCGCTCTCCCGTCACCAAGAGCGTCGGGAGCTTCAACTTCCCCAGATCCCCACAGTCGAGGGGAGGGAGGGCGGACAACTCGGTCACGTGCAATCGGAGCGCTGGTGCTTGCTTTTCCACCAACTCCGTTCGTACGGCTTGTGGGAAGTTGTCGAAAGAGCCAGGTCCGGCGAATAGTCGCAGACCTTCCTCGCGATTCCCGCTCTCCAACGCTTTCCGCGCTTGCTCGACCCGTCTGAGCAACGACTGCCTCATGGCTTCTCCCACGGCCGTGCGAGAGAGGAGAGGGAGGACGGGCGGCTCGCCGAGAACGAGGCTGCTGACGAGTTCGGGATGGTCCACTGCCAGCGCGAGCGCGACGTACGCGCCGTGGGAGTGCGCAACGAGATGTGCTGGAGTGGCCTTCAGTTCCTTGACCAGCGCTCCAAGGTCGGCCGCTTGAGTGCTCAGAGCATCGACATCTTGAGTCTGAGGTGGCGCGTTGGGCGGGTGATACCGCCGGCTGTAGGAGATGACCCGGAAGCGAGTTGCGAACGTTTGCGCCTGCGTTCGAAAAACGTTCAGATCCCCGAGGGTGCCGTGAACGAACACGATCGGCTCACCCTCGCCGCACTCGAAGTAGTGGAGCGTTGTCCGATTGACCTCGATGGAGCGGACATCTGAGCCACAGGCTTTCGGTTGACCTCGTGCGTCCGTGACGCCAGGGCCGAGCGCGAGCAGCGCAAGCAGGACCAGCGTGACAAGTGAGCGCGCCAGTGACGTCCGAAGCATCTCGGTTCTCCAGGATGACTACGACCGCACTTTTTGCCGACAAGTATAGGGCGGGCCGAGGCCGCTAGGGTTGTTCGCTGTGAAGGCTCGCCCGCCGACTCGGTGAGACAGCTCGACAGTTCGGCAGCGCTCATCCACGCAGCAGGCACGAACGGGACCAACGGCCAGGACGCCACGCGCCCCGCAGGACCGTGCTTCGACGATACCCACCGCTACGTCGATTGCGGGAACGGCACGGTGACCGACATGGTGACGGGGCTGATCTGGCTGAAGCAGGCGGACTGCCTGGGTGCGGCTCGTTATGCTGCTGCGAATCAGGCCGCTGCGGGCTTGAAGAACGGCGACTGCGGGCTGACGGACGGATCGTCGCCAGGTGACTGGCGGTTGCCGACGAAGGAGGAGTGGGTGGCGACGAAGGCGGCTGCGGCTGATCTGGGTTGCACGCTTGGAGGCTCGGGTGGCCCTACGCTGACGAACGACGCGGGGACAGCGTGTTTTAACAGCGGGCCCTCATCGTTCGCGGGCGTGGCTCCGGTCATCCATTGGTCGAACTCCTCCCTTGATGTCAACCCGCTCTATGGCTGGACCGCGAGCTTTAACTTCGGCGGCATCGGCACCAGTGATAAGAACCGGGACTTTGCGATATGGCCGGTGCGAGGTGGGGCCCGCTAGCCGCGTTGGCGCGTAGACTCTTCGGCGATGCCGGGGGCGTTGCCCCCGGCCCGTTCCCCCCAATGCCATCCAAACTCGGACCTATCAATCGCGTCGTGGCGGCAGTGCTCGCGCTCGTCTGGGCCTCTATTGGCGTGGGGGGATTCGTCGTGGCCTACGCCTCCGGTCGTTGGGTGATCGGTCTCGCAGCCGTGTTCGCGCTGGGCTAAGGCTTCAGCGCCTCCCTAAGGCCACGGCCCACCCTTCTAAACCTTGTCGCAGGGGACGATGGACGCGGCGCCACAAGCGATGACGAACGCGTTGATTGGGGCGATTGGCTTCAAGCGCCACCTACAGGGACTATAAACCAATCGCCCCGTGCTGACTACTTCACCGGCAGAAAGTAATGTAAGGAGACGTAGTGCGCGACCTTTCGCGCAATCTTGCTGCCCTCAAGTGTCGACGTGTGGTAGTGCATCCCGCCGTAGATGCGTCCTGCCATCACGTGCTCGACGATGTCGTCGATGTTGTCGACGTGAAGCTCGGTCGTCACGCCCGGCGTGACCGACGTGCTAGTGAACGTAACGTCCACGTTCTTTGTGCCGAAGAATTCGCCGATCGCGTACGCAAACGCGCCGGTGACCGTCGGGTGCGCTGCGGGATACTCGGGATGGCTCGGCGTGAGAACCAGCGGAAGCCAGCCGGCATCGAGGTCCGTCTTGTGATTTCCGTCGGTGTCCGCGGCGCGAATCGCCGTCACAGGCCGCCAGAAGTTGTAATAGTACTTCGAGTTCCAGGTCGTCATCTGTGCGTCGGCGATCGACACGTACACCTGCGCGAAAAAGCGCGCGGCGTCGACGAGCGACAAATTGTGATCGGTCGCGACGCGGCGAACGTTCCGGTTGATCTGCTGCCCCGGGTTTTCGGCGTAGAACAGGCCGTTTTCCGTCTGCTCGACCGTACGGATCGAGCCCGACAGGGCACCATAGTCCTTCGTCAGGTTGAAATCCTTCGCCCACTGGCCGCTGTGCAGATCGGGCGGTGCCGGCGCGCGAAACTGCGTCGAGTCCTCGATCGCGAACGTCCGCATCTGTGCGAGCCACGGAGTCACCGGTGTCGGCGCGCCGCCGGGCGTTGCCTGGTACTGACCAGGCCCGGTCTGGAATGTGTATGCCACGCTTGCATTGCGGCCGTCGCCGTTCCGCTGCGCGATCAGCGCGTTCCCGACTTCCGTGCCCACGGCGATGCCCGCGGCTTTTCCGGCCGCCGGAAGCGCCGCCACATAAGCGTTGTACGTAGGCGTGAGGTAGGACGCTTCCTGTGTCGGGAACAGCCATTTGAGCATCGTGTACGCCGCGGCGGCGGTCGCGGCTTCCAGCGAGGCGCCCGCTGTCGGACTCGTCGGCGTCACGGCGAACACTGTGTGGCCGCCGTCGATCGCATTCACGGCGTCGTAAATCGCGATGAACATGTACGCGAAGTCGATGTTGCTGGTTCCGGCCCGAGCCGCGTTGACGACAATTGCCTGGTTGCCTATCGCGCTCCAGTCGTCGACCGCCGTCGCGGCCATTGCGACGTTCGGCACGGAGGCCAGGAAAAGCACGAGCAGCAGGATCAGGATTGGGCGCCGCGATTCTGGAACGGTCCGATGCATAACGATCTCCTTCTCAGCAGGTAAACGTCGCCGCCGCGACGATCCAAGGGCCGGCCCCAACCCACTGACGGACGAGTCGATCCGGGCCGCGCCATTCTCCGGCGCCGTCGCCTTGAAGTCGCCGGGAAATTCCGGGTGTTTCGCGGGACTCGTACACTGAAGGGCACCGCCGCGACGCGATTGAACTGTGAACACAGGCCCGTCGATACGCATGGCGCCTCCTGCGGTCCAATCTGGCTTGGAAGAAGCGATCTCTTCCTGTAAGTGTGCGCCGAGTCTACGTAGCTCCGCATCCCCGAGGTAATGATTCAGATCACTATTTCGCCCGTGATCGCGAGGATTCCGATAGGTTGTCGGCCCAAGAGGAAGACTATGTTCAACTCGGGTGTGGATGGCGCCCGTCTAAGCAGGTAGGCGGCAGACTTTTGTCAGTCGCGGAGGATTCGCCAGCGCACGGGGATTCTGACGTTCGGGTCCATGAACTACATCGAGCGCGAAATCGAAGGGCTTCGGCCCGATGTCGCACTGATTGGAGCCATGCCGGAGCGACGCGAGATTTATCAGTCCACCGCCAGGCTCCTGCGGGCATTGGGCAATCCGCGCATGGTGCTCCCGACACACTGGGATCGCTTCAACGTCACGTACGATGTCGCGCAGGACGCCGCTGTTCAGCGGCTGCAGACGTTTCTTGCGGAAGTGAAAGCCGCGTCGCCTGACACCAAGGTCGTCGTGCCGAAGTACTTCGCACCTGTGGTGATTCCATAGTCGAGTGCGGCCGTCGGTGGTGTCTTGCACGAGAGCCAATCGCGGTTCGTGCGTATCTCGCGCTCCCGTTGCGGATTGGCCCGTCTTTGACGCAGCTGAAGCCTAAATCAGAGCCGATCGCGAGGAGCCGCGCCGCTGCCTGTTCTGCCGGTGGGTCTGGCCACCTCTCAGCAATGGCAACAGGCGGGCCCTCACACAGGCTCCGCTCCGGCGCCGCGTCGGCCATCGCCATGTAGCGCGCGAAGCCCGCTACCGGCCTTAATTAGTCACGGCCTTCTCTTGGCCGTCGACTACCGGGTGTCCGCCAATGATGTGGCAGAGCCGCATCCGCCCAGCCTCGACTCGGTGAGGATCGAGGCCAGGATTGATGCGCTCTTCACCCGTCGCCAACGATTTATCGCGTGCCAGCACCAGCCAGCACGCGAGCGGTATACGTCACCGGCTGCCCCGATGGATTGCTAAAGTCCAATGTGACCGTCGCCCTTTCACGCGAACTGAACACGGCGTCGGACCCCACATTCACGTTGATATAGGGGCGACCCGACAATGCGGCGCACGCCGTTGTTCCCGTCGCATTGAACAATGTCGCATTCGCGCTGAGACCATCCAGCACCAGGGACACTGGTCCCGCCGTCGCGCCGTCATTGTTCTTTAGTGTCACGTTCTGCGTGTAACGGCCGGTCTTTCTATTCAGTTTCGGCGCCGCCGAAATTGTGACGGCAACGGAAGCAGAGATGTCAGTCGCGCATGGGGGCGTGATCGTGACCGTCTCTGTTGCCACATTTGAATCGAGGCCGCCGTCGTTCGCTTTGAAGGTGAACGTATCGGTGCCGCTCGAGCCTGCCGTTGCCGTGTACGTGTAGGCCCCGGTCGCGGCATCGGTGATCGTGCCGGTCCCCTTCGTGCCGTTCGTCACCAGCACATACGTCACACTCGCGTCGTCCACATCCGCGGCGACGAGCGTGCCGGTGACCGATCCGCCCGCCGTCACGGAGGCGAGGCCGTCAGCCGCGACCGGGGCATCGTTGACCGGCATAATGGTCACCGACTCGGTCGCAACGAGCGAGTCGACGGTCCCGTCATTGACCAAGAAGGTGAACGTGTCGGTGCCGTGGAGATTGGCGTTGGGCGTATAGGTAAAGGCTCCGGTGGCGGCATTCGTGATGACCACGGATCCCTTGGTCCCGTCGGTGACGAGGCGGTAGGTCAACGCGTCGCCATCGGCATCACTCGCCTTCAACGTCCCGCTCGCAGGGGTATCTTCCAGGGCGGTGATTGTATCGTCCGTCGCCACCGGGGCGCGATTATCGGGCGGGACGGTCAAGCGAAAGAGCAAACTGCCCCCGTTGCCCATCGTGGTCCCGAAAAACACGCCAGGCGAGGCGGTCATGAGGCTGGTCGGGTAGTAGCCGTCGGTGAGCCCATGAAAGAAATGCAAGACCGTCAACGCCCCTGCGGGGCTGACCTTGACCACCGTGCCGTATGCCAGCCCCCCGCCTTGGGCAACGCCGTAGAAGTTTCCATCGGCGCCTTTGGTGACGGCGGAGAACTCGTACCCGTCGGGGCACGTGGCGCCGTCCCCCCGCACCGTGAGTATTCGAGTGTAGGTACCGGCTGGTGTGAGGCGGTAGAAATGTTCGCAGGGTCCGACGCCCCGGGTGAACCCGTAATAGTAGCCGTCGTTGCCTTCGGCCGGAGGCCTAATGACCAGGTCGGAATTGTCGAAGACGGTCAATGCGCCGGCCATCGTGACCCGGAACAGCGCGCCCCCAACCCCGAGCGCCCCGTAAAAGTGTCCGTCGCTGCCGAGTGTCAGCCCTGTCGGGTTCCCAAGCCGGAGTCCGGTGGGGCCGAGTCTGTCGATCTTGAAGTGGGTGATGACGGTGAATTCCCCCGCCATCGTGAGTTTGAAGAACACGCCCTGGCCGAACTGGCCTCCCGGGAGCGCGCCGTAGAGATGCCCGTCGGCGCCGCGAACGAGGCCGTACGAGGACCAGAAGACGGGCACAGTACACACGTTCTCACCATATCCGACATACCCTTCCGGAAAACTGCCGTTTGCCGGATCGAAGGCGGCGAGCGTGTGGAAGACCGAGAAGTCACCCATGGGACTAATCTTGAAAATGAGGCCGGGGGCGCAGAACCGGGGGTCCGCCGACGTCCCACCCATGGCGAACCCATAGAAGTTGCCGTCCACCCCCTCGACGAGACGGCCCGCGCCCGGACCGATGGAGGGGACATCGAATTCGTGCAGCACGGTCTTCGTGCCGTCCGCCGCGACCCGAAACACCTCGCCGTCCGTGCTGGTAGAGAAGCCGCCGATGCCGTACAAGGCCCCATCGGATCCCTGCGTCACCCCCCCGAGTGGGGGCCGAGGCAAGGCCACGACCGTCTCCACTGTAGCCTGGGCCAACGCAGACGCGGGCGCGAGGAGGAGGGATGCCGCGAGGGCGACGACGCAACGTGCTGTGAGCCGGTGAGTCATCATGGTTCACTCTGTTCCTGGAGGCAGTAGTTGCTAGTCAACCCACAGCTCCGCCGACATCCGACCTTTGGTCTTGCTCGTTTCAGCGCAGCACTTATGGTTGAGGCAGGGACTTGTAACACATGAATGGCGAGACGGACAGTGATCCAAATCACGCCGGATAAGGGATCTTCAGCGTCCTCGTGAACGTGTGCCTCTATGCATCGAGGCGGCAGACCTTTATCGGCAAAGTCAGACGATTGTGAAGGCAAGTCCGTCCCTGTCTGAGGCTCGCAGGGTGGCCGCTGGGGCCGGGGGCACTCGCACCGAGGAACCTACCGCACCCGGACGCCCCCGACATCGGTCTGTGTCACATAACCAAGTGGTCTGCGTGCCACGGGTTCGCCGCGACCGTGAAATCACTAAGCAATTCGCGTCGGATTCCGGCCCCGTCGAGAGGGGTTTGCGTGACAGCCGCCACCGAGCACGACCGAGCGGCTGACCCCGAGTGCCGTCCGGCCTAGCGCAGCGAGAGGTGTGCTGACGAGGCCCACCGCTTCCCGCAAGAGTCTCCGCAGTAGGGACGCGCTCGGATCAGCGCGCATCGGTAAGTCGTTTTCGCTCGGGCAGATGTGCGTGCATGGCCTGCGAGCGTGTCACAAAAACAGGTGATTGTGAGACACTTCGACCGCTCGGCACTGGCTGCTGAGTAACGCGCGCAGCGACCGGCCCCGCGCCTTTCGTTTTGGTCGGTTGGCGCGCATCAGTGAATGCAGGGGCACCGCCATGACGTCGCCTTCCCGACGGCCGGATCTGGCGCTGGCGCGCGCAGCCAAGCAAGGGAAGCGCGCGGCGGACGCCGAGGGCCTGGGCCCGCGCGAGCGGCTCTTCGTCGAGGCCTACGTGTTGAGCGGCGGCAACGCGACCAAGGCCTACCAAGCCTGCATGGCCCCCGTGATCGTGAAGGCCTCGTCGGCCGCGAGTCTGGGTTGGAGGATGTTGAGAACGGTCAAGGTCCGCGCGGCGATCGACCGTCGGCGCGCTGAGCGCTTTCAGGCGTTGCAAATGGAAGCCGACGAAGCGCTGGCGCTCATCGCGCTGCGGGCCCGCGCGAACCTCGCCGACGCCTACGATGACGGCGGCAAGCTCCTGCCGTTCCACCAATGGCCGGAGTCGCTGCAGCTCGCCTGCCGCTGGCGAATCGACAAGGACGGGCAACTCGAAGTGCAGCACTCCGACGGGCTGAAGGCCACCGAGCTCATGGCGATCGCCGCGGGCAAGCTGAAAAGCAAGGTCCTGGAGGTGCAGTTTGATCACGCGGGCTATCTCGCCGGGCTTGACGAGCCGCCCGCCGAGAAGGAGCTCGATGCCGACTAACCTGGTTGGCCGAGGGACTCCTCGAGGAAGGGATCGGCCGCCCCCGCCCGGCGTGCGGGACACGAACGCGGCCCGCCGCCCGCCGCGCTCCCCGAGATCGTCTCCCGTTCGGTCCGGGGCCAGGCCGAAGGTGACGAGAGCGTCCTCGCATCGTGGAAGAACAACACGGCCGAAGCCCCTGACCGCCCCGGACGCCAACCAGATTGTGCTCCCAGGGCAAAGGTCTACAGCCTCGCGCGCAACCTCCTCGGCTGCGAGCAGGAGGTCACCAACGATGTCGCAACGCAGGAAGTGGCCATAGCCGCAACGCCACCGGCGTCGTCAGAGCTAGCCATCTCGTGGGTCTCCGCGGGCGGCGTCAGGGCGTTCCGAGTCGGCGGCTGAAAACCAAGCGGCAATACGCTTCCGAAACCGCGCCGCTGCGCCTCCGAAAATGCCATCAGGGCCTGACCGTCTTGTAGCGCGGTCCGTAAGCCGCGGCGCCGGCGACAACACGCGCAAGCGTGCTAGACTCCGCTGCCCCCATTGTCGCCGGCTGCACCACTTTCTGCGCGCTGCTGAAGCCGCAAACATGTCGGCGTTGCCTTGGTGACAGGGCGTTCCCGAGCCTCGGGCTCGTCCTCATGCCGATCCTGCAGGAGTCTGCGCGCTGACCCGTGAGGATGCCGATAATGTGGACCACTCGTCGTTTTCGCCTACTGATGACGGCGACATTCTTGATCGCTCCCGCGAGCCGTCCGAGTACGACTGGCGGCGCTCAAGATGCGCTCACAAGCGCTGACGTTTTGGTTGTCGGTGCAGGTATTTCTGGGCTTTCCGCCGCGCTCGAAGCAGCGAGGGGCGGCGCCTCGGTGACAGTTATCGAGATGTCCTCCGTTTTTGGGGGACATGCCGTAATGTCCGAGGGCGGCGTTTCCATGGTTGGAACACCGCTCCAACAATCGACCGAGGTAAAGGACAGCGCGGAGCTCGCCTACAAAGACTTCACGCAGTGGGGCGAAGACGTCAGCGACGAATGGGTTCGCTATTACGTCAACAATTCGCGCCATGAAGTATACGACTGGCTAACGAACATGGGAGTCGTGTTCTCTAAGCTCCGTCAGCCGGCCGGAAACAGCGTCCCGCGATTTCACGACGCTCAAGGACGCGGCTTGGGGCTGGTGAGTCCCCTCTACCGCGAATGCGTGAGGCACCCAAACATCACCTTCGCCTGGAACACACAGGTGACCGCCCTCACCAATACAGGCAGTCGCGTGTCTGGAGTCCGGGCTAGGAACTTGCGCACCGGTGAGGAGCGACGATTCCGGGCACGGGCGATCATCCTTGCGACGGGCGGGTTCCAAAGTAATCTCCAGCTCCTGCGCGAATACTGGCCCAAAGGTCTTGAGTTTCCCGATCGCATCCTCCTAGGCTCTGGCGTGAACTCCGTCGGGTTAGGGCACGTTTTGGCGCAGCAGGCTGGCGCCGCGCTCTCCCACATGGACTATCAGTGGAACTACCCTTTTGGAATACCAGACCCACGCCATGAGGACAAGTCACGGGGCTTGCAAGCCCGCAGCACCGGTTCCATGTGGGTGAACACGGAGGGTAAGCGATTCGTCAATGAACTCGCCAGTCCGAAGTTCTCGCTTCCCGCGATGTTGAAGCAAAGAGGTGCGACATACTGGGCGATTTTTGACGAGCAGACCAAGCCGTTCTTCTGGGTGTCGGGGACAGACTGGGGCGACTTCGGCACGATACAGCGGTTGATCTTCGACAACCGAGAGCTTGTGAAAACCGCTCCCTCGATCAAGGGCTTGGCGGACGAGACAGGGCTTCCCGACGGAGCGCTCTTGGAATCCGTCAGTCGCTATAACGAACTCGTCGAAAAGGGCGATGACACCGACTTTGGGCGCTTCGGTCCTTCGAGCCGCCGATATGCAGGGCAAATGATCCCTGCCCTGACTCCGCCCCGCATGATCCAGCAGGCGCCCTTCTATGCCGTTCGATTCTTCCCGCTCACACGTAAGAGTAATGGCGGAGTAAAGGTTGATCTGTCCTGCCAGGTGGTGGACACGCGCGACCGGCCGATTCCAGGGCTCTACGCCGTCGGGGAACTGACGGGAGTGGCGGGTATGAACGGTAAGGCTGGGCTCGAAGGGGTGTGGCTCGGCCCGGGTATCGTCATGGGCCGCAGGGCCGCCAGGGCAGCACTGAATGAGCTGAAGAAGCAGCCGATACCGAGGATCGACTCTGGCTTTTCGGCCGAAGCATCACAGCGTCTGGCCACTCGCGATAGCACCAGTTGCGTGAAGTGCCATGACCTGGCGGCGCTGATTGCGAAGCCGCGTAGTGGATACTGGCACTTCGAGAAGGCGCACCGGGTAGTCCTTGAACGGCGCCAGGGTTGCCTAGAGTGTCACGCCGAGATGTCCCCATACAGGGCGCAGCAGCACCGCATCAACAGACTCGTGCAGATCGCGACCTGCCCGTCTTGTCACGTCGCACAGTAGAGACGAAGTGTGCTCGGTGCGTTGTTGTTCGCCGCGTCATTCTTCCTGCTGAACGTCGTTCGATAGAAATGGCTGGCGACTAGGAACGGATTCCAGAATGGATCGCCGGGAAAGCGTTGCAAAACGTTGGCGAGTGGCGGTGCGAGGGCTGCGGGCGTGCGTTCACCCGGAGACGGCGGAATCAACGGCACTGCCGCCTGTCGTGTCGCGGACAGGCTCTCGCCCGTCGTCGCTCCAGGTCCACCGACAACAGCGAATAGGGGCGACTTGGTCCCGTTCGAGTGAAATCCCGGCAGGAAGTATCGACAGTAACGAAGTCGGCTGAGGTGGCCGTCGATGTTGTTGAAAGAACCACCTGGCCTGTGTTCGCCCCTGACCTACAGGGATCTTCGACCGACCCCGTTGGAGCTGGTTGTGGATCTCCGTCCTTCGTCACGGACCGTCGTGCGCGTGGCGCCAACCGGTAGGGATCCTGCCGGGTACAACGCCACCGGCGTCGTCGGAGCTGGCTATCGCTTGGGTTTTCGCCGTGTCGTGCGCTTCCTGCCACCAGCGAGGACCCTCGCTACACGCTTGCCCCGGCCCTTCGCGCTGCTGTGGTTCTGTAGTGCCCAGGCGCGAGCCGTCTGCGGACTGACCCGCATTTCAAGAAGGTCGATGATGCGGCTCAGAGCCTTCACGCCGGTGATCGCGCCACCGCGTTCACCAAACCAGTAGTTTCCCGTTGTGACCGACAGACCGCCGTCATCAAACTGAGCTGAGAATGTGTACGAGAGGCAGTGCGCTGGACTTCCAGTCAACTCCTCCGAGATTGAAACGTTGTCGCCCTCGAGTGCACCCAAAATCGCTTCGAGCTTCGGATGCATAGGGATGTCGTTCGGACCCCCGTACATCGCGCCGGCACCACGGATAGACCACACACCCGGCGCCAAAAGCCGAAAGTACGCAGTTGCGAGTTCGTGCGTCGTCGTGCGACTTCGACGAGTCGTTTTCACACCCGGCTCCCTCCGTGACTCTGCCCGCTGTGCCCGGTTCTGTGCCCCCTCTGGTGGGAAACGGTAGCACGTGGTGCGAAACCGCACCATCTCCTGCCATTCGGTTCCAGCTAGTAGCACTCGGTGGTAACCGCTGACTGTAATACCCCTGCAACTACGAACCACCAAGTCGCACGTTCGAGTCGGGCTGGGCGCACCACCACGTTGATTCGCAAACTGAGACAAACACCCGGTTGTCCCACTGCCGTTGCGACGATCGTCGGAGCAAGAAGACCGGGGCGAAAGCCATCGCCTAATCGAATGGGTTTGTCCCAGCACTACGGAACGACAATGATCGCTGTCTTCGTGCCCAAGCAAATGTTGTCCGCAACGCGCTGAAGTCGCCGGCGATCACCTTCATCGATGTCGTCGGCGCCGCCGCAATGAATCATCAGCAGGGTCCGATCGCGATTCTCCAAGGCGAGCATCACTTGCCCAAGTCCCTGCGTCAGCTTTCCTGCATGATCGCCGCCTTTGCCGAGCCACTTCACTTCGATCCCGATCGACGCTGTGTCGTTTCTCACGACGATGTCGAGCCGGTTGTTGCTACCCAGCACATTCACGTCAGGACCGCGTGTCTCTCTGCAGAAGGCTTCCCACGCCGCGGCTGAACGACCTTGACGCTGCGTGTGCGACGTTAGGCAGTGCTGCGTTGCATCCGGGCCAAGCAATTCCACGAGGCGGGACCAGACATCGGCCTCGAACGCCGACTCGTCGGCGTACGTGTCGGCGTAGCCTGGCGGCGCGAGCCGGTTCAGAATCGCCCGATACAACTCCTCGACGTTCCGATAGGCCATGCTCGATTACCTCCAATGGCAACGGCGACCGTCAAGTTATTCCATAAGGGGCGGCGCACCACCAGCGTTGATCCGTCGCGCAGCCGTCGATTTGGACACGCCCCACGCGGCCGCTGCCTGACGGACCGTAACGCCCGCTGGCGCGTTCATTGGCAACGGCGTATTCCGCGGCCTGCCGAGACGTGTCCCGCTCCGCCGCGCCCGCTCGAGGCCAGCGCGCACCCGCTCAGCGATCCTCGCGCGCTCGAACTCGGCAATCGCACCGAGTATGTGCATCTGAAGTTTTCCCGCAGGGGTCGTTGCATCGATTCCTTCGGCCAAGCTGACGAAGTCAACGCCGAGGACCTGCAGTTCCTTTAGCAGCGTGATCAGGTGCTTCAGGTTGCGCCCGAGCCGATCCAGCCGCCAGCAGACGACGACATCCAGGTTCCGCCGCTTCGCATCAGCCACGAGCCGGTTGAGGGCGGGGCGGCGCTCCTTCGCGCCGGAAACGCCAGTGTCTACGTAGTCGAACGGTTTCCAGCCGCGAGCGGAGACGTAGCGCCGCAATTCCTCGAGCTGGTTTTCGCATGTTTGGTCAACCGTGGACACGCGTGCGTAGATCGCCGCACGTTTCTCTAGGGACATCGTTGGGCCTCCTGGTGCCCTTATGCACCTACTGAGGCCGGCGGGCTGCCGTGCGAGAATGCCCGGCAGGCACCATCGGCAGGTGTTTTCTGCTGACGTGCTCAGGAGCGTTTGCGGGTTGCCCCCCGCAGGCGCTCCGTCTTGGGCTTGCCCGTTCTGGAATCGAGCCACATCTGAATGCCCCGGCGTATCTGCTCCGCCTCCGGTATCCCATCGCGTCTTCGGACATCTTCCAGAGCGGCCTTCTGTTCGTCGGGAATCGCAAATGTGAATGTCTTCTTGGCAGGCAAGCACTAAGACCTTACAAGGACTTACCCGCGCAGGTCAATAGCGAACCGTCCGCGCACTTACTGTGAGATCGGCGGCGCTGCGCGCTAGATGCCGCTGAAATTGCCGACGGTCTCTCCCGGCGCGGACGCTCACGCCGCGACGCCCGCGACGATGGTGCCCGGTAGGCGAGTCGTGCCTGGCAAGGCCACCAAGTTCGAGGCGGCGACGGCAGGCAGCGCTTAACGGGATCCCCGCGGGGGCTACCACCAAGGACCCAAAAGATGCCACGCCGCTCGAGCTCGAGCTGCTTCTCTACGACAACGCGCGGCGCGGCATTCATCCGCTCGACAAGCTGCTGCATTTCTCCAAACGTGGCGGCAAGTACGTGCCGGTCACGTCGATCGACTACATGCGATCGCGGGCAGCGATGACCCAGGACTATGCCGGCCAGGACGATGCGATCTTTACCGGTACACCGAAGACGGCCGACTTCCCTGCGACCGTCACGGTGTACCGGACCGTCCACGCCCTGCGCTGTGGATTTACGGCGACGGCGCGATGGTCTGAATACAAACCTGATCACGACTTCATGTGGCTGAAGATGCCGCACAGGCGCTACCGATGGATCTGATCAACAGCGAAGTGCTGGATGCGTTTCGGACCGAGCTCCTGAACCCCGCGGTGCTCGAGCGAGCCCTCGCGAAACTTGAGGTGCGGCTGATTGTGTCACCCTGCGACTCGGGAGTGAGTCAGCTTGAAGCTGAGGAGCGACGGTTGCGCGGCGAGATCGAGCGGCTGACGGGCGCTCTTGCTGCCGGAGGCGCTTTGTCCTCGCTGTTGGTGGCGATTCGGCAGCGCGAGGAGCGGCTCGAAGCCGTTAGGCTGGAACTCCACGCGGCGACCAGAAAGACCCACGCGCTCGACCTTCCGATTTCCGTGGTGATGCCGGAGGTGCGACGCCGACTCGATGACTGGCGGTCCGTCCTGGCCGAGGAATCGAGCCAGTCGCGGCGGATGCTGCGGTTACTGCTCCAGGGGCGGCTCGTGTTCACTCCGCAGGACGAGCGCCGGGCCGTCCGCTTCCCGGGCGTGGGCGACCTCGGCCAGATCTTCTCGGGATTGATTGATTCACAGGCGTTGGCGTCCCCAAGCGGATTCGAACGAAGTCAACGCCTGATTTTGCACGGGATTTCCGATCTGAAAGCCGCGTAGTCGAGTCCCGCGATCCGCACCGGCACACCTCAGCGGTCGAACACCGGGTCCTCCACGGGCCCGGTGTTTTTGTGGCCGGGGGTAAGATGCCGACCGGCGGCGGGGCGAGATTAGCTACCTCGTCCTCACGGTCGGACTCTCCGCCTGACCTGCCGCCGATCTTCCCTTCCCTTCGGTGCGGAGCGTACGGAGAGACGCCCGGTGCCGACTCGTCGTGACCGCCGCCATCACTTCGACGTGCAGCTCGATAGCCTCGAAGACGTCCTTCGCGAGTGCCTGGGCGATCCTCGTCACGCGGACAATGCGCAGCGGCAGGCGAGTTGGAGCGCCGGGGTGTTGCAGGTCAGCACCGCGCGCACCGTGTTCGCGCGTCTGAAGCAGCGCAAGACCATCACCCCGGTCGAGGCAGCGGATATCGCAGCCGAAGTCGCCGGACATTACGGCAGCGCCTTGGTGTCGACGTTGGCCCCGGCGGCACACAACGACTCGGACCGGTATGACATGACGCAGAAAGGCGGGGACGCGACGAGGGAGAAGTACCGACCGGTGTCTCCACGAGACCGTAAGCTCCGGCGCGCAGCGGCGAAACTTCCGTCGGCGCTCACGACCACCGCGAAAGCGATTCTGATCAAAAAGGACTTGCGGCTGAAGCTGAGCGTCAGGCGCATTCGTCACATCATCAGCGACCACACCAAAAAATAGTTGGCCGACGGCTTAGCCTTCGGCCAACTGTTGGCCGAGGGCTGAGCCCTTAGCCAAACCGACTGCGCTAAAAGATCGGCGTGCATCGCGACCGGTCGATCAAATCCACCGACGTTGACGACGACGACGCGCTCGACGCCTTCGACCTTGCGGTCCTCAAGGCGCTGAGCACGTTGATCGGTCGCCAGATCGGCACCGAACTTGAGGAGCAGCACGCGCGCGTGTACGGACGCCGCCAGCGGCGGAAGACGAAGCGCGCCGCCGCGACCACCGGAGTCGACGAATGAACATCGACGTCGACGGCCGCGAGCCGAAGCGCGGACCTGACGATCTCGACGACGTCGGCCGCGCCATCGTCAAGGCGTTGGTCGCTGCCCTCGTGCGTGAAATCGAGCAGGAGTTGATCGCCGAAGCCGAGGAGAACAAAGAACCGCCCGGCCGCGCGCTGAAAACAACAACAGGCTGATCGTCGTCAGCGATCAGCCTGTGCCGGTCGTCCGTGTTGTGCCCCACGGACAACGGGATCGAAGGACCGGGCGCATCAATGTGTGGAGGACATCGATGTGTAAGAAGTCTAACGCAACATCCGAACGCCGCTGGTCGAACGCGCAACTCGATTTCGAGCTGCGTCGGCGTCAGCACTGCCCTCCGGACAGTGTCCGACGCTACCCGGATCAGGCCTGCGAGCAGTGGATCAGCGTCAACGAGTTGCGCGTCGAACTCGACGCGACCCCGGCTGATCATCCGGAGCGGAGTTGGCGCGAATGGGAGTTGGCGCTTGCCGAACGGCAGGTCGCCCGTTGGCCGGATCGTCCTCGGTTCTATCGCGTTGTGGATCGTCCCGATCACAACGACGTTCACGCGCACTGACCATGAACCGCCCCGGCCCGCGCGATGACTCGCGGGCCGGGCGGTGCGCTGGAGGTCCTGACCGATGGCCCGTTTCCTGTTCGACGCGACCGCGTGGCGAGGGTCTCGACGCGTCCAGACCATGTCCCTGCCGGACCGCGCGCTCTACTTGGAGGCGCTCTTAGAACAGTGGGAGCACGGCTCGGTGGCCCCGACGCCGGAGGCGTGCGCGGCCGAACTCGGGTTCGCCATCGAGGCATGGCGCGACGCGTGGCCGAAGCTCTCGGCGTGCTTCGTCGCGCGCAAAAAAGACGGTCGACTCGTGAATCCGAAGCTCGAAGGACTCCGACGCGAGCAACAACGCTTCATCAAAGCGCAACGCCAGCACGGACGGAGGGGCGCTATCCAACGGTGGGAAAAGGAGAAAACCGACAAGGCAGCCTATGGGGACCCTATAGGGTTGCCATCGGACGCCGATGGCCTATTGGAAGGGAATGGATCGGGAGGGAATGGATCGGGAGGGAGTGGATCGAAAGGATCGGGAGAGCGGCACCACGCGAGCGCGATGCCGCACGCGGCATCCGCGCCGACCGCGCTTCTCGTCTTCCCCACCACGGGCAGCGGGGCGAAGGAATGGGCGCTCACGTCGACACAACTCGACGAGTGGGCGACCGCCTATCCCGCGCTCGATGTCACGGCCGAAGCGCGGAAGGCGCTGGCCTGGGTGAAGGCAAACGCGGGGCATCGGAAGACCGCGAAGGGTATGCCGTCGTTCCTCGTGAAGTGGTTCAACCGGGCGGTCGACAACGGGCAGACGCGGCGGTCGCCGTCGTCGCGGCCGGTCGCCCCCGGCATGGTGCCCGGCGCAGTCGACAAGTACGCCGGGAGGACACGTGGCCTTGATCGCCATGACACCGACGACTGAACCGACCTGTCGGCAGTGCGACGACACGGGCTGGGTCGAGCAGCATCCCGGTCAGATCCCCCGTCGGATGCAGCGGTGTGCGTGCTTCGTGCAGAAGCACACGCGGACGTACGCGGACGGGGTGCCGCGTGAATTCCGCGACGCGCGTCTCGAGAACTATCGCGCGATGCCCGGCAACAGAGCGGCGCTGCGCGCGGCCCGCGCGTGTCTCGACGGCGAGGACGATCTGTTCCTCGTCGGCCCCATCGGCAGCGGCAAAACCCGACTCGCGTGCAGCGTGCTCAACGAGCACTTTCTCCGGACGGGCAGTGGCTTGTTCATCAGGACGCCGAAGCTGTTACTCGACCTGCAACTCCTGATCGTCGGCGACGGCAAGACCGTCGAGAACCGCGCACGGGACCGCGACTACTGCGAGCGGCTGTTCAGCGTCTCGATGCTGGTCCTCGATGACATCGGCGTCGAGAAGCCGTCGCAATTCACGAACCGGACGCTCTACACGGTTTACGAGGAACGCGGGGATCGCGGGCTCCGCACGATCTGGACCTCGAACCTCGGGCTGGCGCGCGATCCTCGGTTCGCGCCTGACGACCCGCGACAGACGTCGACGCTCGGCGAATTTCTCGGCGATGACCGACTCCCGAGCCGGATCGCCGGACGTGCGGAGATCGCGTTTCTCGATTGCCCCGATCAACGGCTGGAGGACTACTCAGACGTGCAACCGCCGTACATCTGGAGCGGAGGGGATTGTTGAGCGACGACCGCGATCGCATCTGCCCCCATTGCGATTCGGCCAGCGAGTCGGAATGGGACCCGATCCTGTTGACGTTCTACTGCGCGTGTTGCGGCACGAGTTGGCGACGCCGACCTGGCCGCAACGTCCCGACGTTGAAGCGCCAGCCGTCGCTGTTGCCGTCGCCGCCGCTGGACTTCGACGTGAACGAATGGCCGGAGGACGAGCGCGCCGAGCCGCGACGTCGAACACGGGGATGACGAAGTGAGGAACAGCGAGGCGGACGCCGATCACGTCCGCCCCTCACGACGACGAACCGAAGGAGGAGGACAGTATGGCACTGAAGTTGAAGCACAACGGTCGATCAGGATCGCGATCCCGCAGGACCATCACCAGCAAGCAGACAAGCAGCTTCGTCCTCCGCAGAGTTGACGCCGAGTTGTGGGGCCGCTTCCGGGCGCGCGCGCATGGCGAGGGGCGCGTGCTTCGCTGGGTGATCCTGACGCTGATCAATCACTACACCCGCCATGGCTTGCCCGAGGGCGCGGAGGTGTATGACGCGACGCTCGCCCTCGACATGCTCGGCGACGGCGAGGGCCTCGACGACGAAGACACCGAGGAGGCCCCCGCGTGAGTCGAGTCCGGATCGGCCACGTGATGCGGTTCCTGCTCGCCGAGGCGGCACGGCGCGGCACGCTCGTCCTGGCCGACCTTCGCTACAACCGCCGCTTCGAAGCGCGGAACCGGTGGAGATCGGCGCGACTGTTGGCGGCACACGGACTCGTTCGACTCGGCTACGCGTTTCGGCCGGGCTGGACGCGCCGCCTTGTCACGCTCGCGGTGACGGACTCGGGTCGTGGAGCGGTCAGGTGATCGTCATCAAGACGTCGAAAACGGGATCGACGGGGGTGAGCCGGAGGACGCATGAGGGGTCGAGGACGGAAATACGGGGGTTTTCCGGTGAACCGCCCCCGATCGATATCCGCGCCCGAAGGATCGAAAAGTTAAAAACGCGCGCCAGCGTAAACGCTCGTCACGCGCCCTCCTAATTTCGGGCGCTATTCAAGAAATTGGAGCCCCCCGTGGGGCGCCCGCTACAGAGAGACATGTACCTCTGTAGGCGCATCGCCCGGCGTGCAGGCTTTGGCTGTGGCGAGCGCGAGGACGTCGACGCGACTGGCGGGAGCGGTCCGGACCTGCGTCGCTCAGAGACGACGCCAGCGCGTCGAAGGGCCCGTGACAAGCAAGGTCACTACGTTTGGAGGAAGAACCTGACGAATGGCGATGGACCCGGGACGTCCTAGGCACCGTGGACGACCGCGATTCGGTGTCACGGCCTAGCCGTGCCTAGCCCCTGCGAAAGCAGCAGATAGATGAACGCAAGGCCCACGAACACGAAGATGACTCCAACGATTTTGTACTCGAAACTGTGAATGTTCCCGTAAACCCATGGGTACTTCTTGGTTCCGGGGTTCAGAAATTCGTTGAGCCGACGGAATCGCTCGGGAGAGAACAACATGAGCACGCCATAGACCGTTGTCAAAACGGAACCCGACAGAATTACGAGAAAGGCCAACACTGCGCCCATGTCACCCTCGATGCTCGGAAGCAAGACCCGCCAGCCTACAGTACCTGAAAGTCTTGCTACGCGACTGCTGCGAAAACCCGAGCTTCTCCACCGCCCCATGTGGGGATGACCAGCACCGCTAGGAACGTTGGCACGCTATTGAGCACGCCGACTAGTCGCACGCTCGCGGCCCTCATCGCGCGCGTCGAGCGGCACGAGCAGCGGATCGGCGCGCTGGAGCGTCGACGCGGACCCCGCGATCCGTGGGAGGCCGCCTTACCCGAAGTGCTGGCGCGCGCGATCGGGTCGCGGCGCTTTTCGAGCGCGGAGCTCCACGCGCATGCACGAGTCGACCCGGCACTGGCGCGCGCGTTGGTCGACGCGCGCCTGACGACGATCCGGGAGATTGGCTGTGCGCTCGCGGGCCTGCGTGACGTGCTGATCGACGGCCGGATCATTCGTCGCCACGGACGCCGATGGGCCGTGCATCTGGCGCATCTCGAGATGTCCGGCGCGTTCGGCGATACGCTGCCGCCATCATGACGACGCACACGACGGCGCTCCTGCCCGACCTCACGCAACAGATCGAAGCCAACCGCGCGGCGGCCAAGTTCACGAACTACGCGATCTGTATCGCGAAGGGGTTGGAACGGAGCGCGTATCCGGAGTCGTTTCAGCGTGGCGTGATCGAGGCGATGAGCACCTCGAACACGTCGGCGCTGCAAGCCGAATCGATGGCGTTCGTCAATCTGCTCAACACACGGACGGTGCTCGGCCGGATGCAGAACTTCACCATTCCCGCGCCGCCCTTCACCACGATCGCCACCATCACCGACGATCCGGATGCCCCGTGGGTGGGCGAGCTGGCCCCGGTGCCGCTGGTGCAGTTGACGACGAGCGCGGCGGTGCGCACCGACGCCACCAAATTCCAGATCGTGATCGCGGTCGTGCAGGAATGGCTCCGGAGCGCCGATCCCAAGGCGCGCGGCATGATCGAACGGCGCATGGTGCGGGCGTTGCGTCTCGCCGAAGATCGCCACGTGCTCTCCGACGTCGCGGCGGTGGCGCATGAACGGGCGGCGGGCCTGCTGCACGGCGTCACCGAAACTCCCGGCGGATCGCCCGCGTCGTTGACGATGGATCTCGAATCGCTGTGGAGCAGCGTCAGGTCCGGCGAGCCCGACGCGCCGTTCTTCACCACCTCCAAGCGCGGTGCAACGTACCTCGCGTCCTTGCGTGTCGACGGCGCGCCGCGGTTCCCGCACGTGGGGCCGAACGGCGGGACGCTGCTCGGGCCGAGCGGCGCGGGCGTGCCGGTGCTGACAAGTCGCGCGGCCGGCGCGAAATTGATCTTGGTCGACGCGACCCAGGTCGCGGTCGCCGATAGCGGAATCGTCGTGGACGAATCCCGCTATGCGACCGCCCAGATGTCGGATACGCCGGTCGACGCTCCGGCGAGTCTCGTGTCCGCGTGGCAATCGGATTGCGTGTTCTTGAAATTCACGCGGCATCTCAATTGGGTGGTCGCCGTCGACGATGCCGTCGGCTTTCTCACGTTGGATATCGCAGGATCACCGGCATGATGACGCGGGACGACGTCGAAATGATTGCCCGCGCGTTCGTGCCCGTGTTCAACGAATTCGAGCAACGCGTCGACGAGCGCATCGACCAGAAGATCGCGGCTGCCCGATTGGACGCCGGGTTCGCGTCGACGACGCCGACGCCGATCGCGACGAGTGAGCGCGGCGGCACCGCGACGGTGAGCGCGAAGCCGCGTCTCAAGCATCGCGGGCCGTGGGAGCGCCGCCCGTATGCGACGGACGACCTCACCCTCCACGCCGGGAAGGCGTGGCGCGCCCTCTGCGACCACTATTCCGCGGTGCCGCCCGATCAAGCGCCCGACTGTTGGCGCACGGAGTCGTGAAGATGTCGATCAGCCGCAGTGAATTCGAGGATTTCAGAGCCGAAGTCATCGGCCGGATCGACATGCACCGAAGCGACACGGCCGGGGCGCTCCGACTGCTAAGGGATTCGTGGACGGAGGCATTCGACCGCCGCACGGCCGCCGTGGACCGCGTCACGGCCGTCCTCGACCGCAATGTCGCGACGCTCGCCGAGATGAAAGCGATCATCGACCGCGTCAGCGAGTTGCTGACCGTGCTCGAGCAAGGCCAGCGCGCGGATGTCGCGCGGCACGGTGGAGGCCCTGACCGCGTCGGGTCGACTGAAGGGCCTCCACCGGTCCACCTTCCACTCGGCGTCGTCGGCTGATGACCGAGCAGCAACGCGCCGTCAGCGACTTCCAGGATCGCCTGTTGCGGTGCGCGAGTTGCCGCCGCGAATTCCTGTGGAGCGCGGGCGACCAACTCTTTGCGTGGCGGATGAAATTCCTTGTCGGCCCGAAACACTGCCCGATGTGTCGCGAGCAGCGACGGCAGTTCTTTCGGCAGCGCCCCTCGACGGGCCGGTGAGGTCAGCGCGTCGTCTTCGCGGGGCTCAGCAACCGTCGACAGTACGCGCTGACGGAGAGGCGGTGTTGCCGCGCGCCAGCGATGAGCGCGTCGTGCTGCGCGGCCGACAGGTAGATCGACAACACGCTGCCCGGCTGCGCCGCACGCGGCCGACCAGGACGGCGACGCGGCGGCGGCAACGGGGGTCTCGGCGGCATCGGCGGCTATCGTCAAGCCGATAGGGACTCGCGGTCAACCGCTGGTAATCGATGGGAACGAGGAGAGGACGTCACGGATGACCGACACGACACGACGACCGCCAGTCCCGACCGACCAGCTCACCGTCGCCCAATTCGCGAAGCGGTGGCACGTGTCCGAGCGAACGGTCCGGCACTGGATTCGCTGGCAGCGCGTCGACGTCATCCGGACGCGGACTGGTAAGATTCGCCTCGCCGAGGACGCGCGCCCGGCGTTGTCCGGCGCGACGAGCACGGCACCGGCACAGGCGAAGTAGACAAAACAAATGGAGCGCGCGAGACCGAAACTCTCGCGCACTCCGGAGTCAGTCAGCAGGCAAAGTGCCGACGGGCTCGGTGCGGCGATTGTCGCACGAACCGTTGGCCTTCACCCGAAGGCACGCTCTTGAGCACAACGGCCGATCCCACGACGAATCCCACCGATGACAGCAGGCGGGTGTGGCGATACATGAACTTCGCCCGCTTCGTGTGGCTGCTTCAAAAGAAACAGCTTTGGCTCTCCCGTGCGGATCTGCTCGGCGACCCGTGGGAAGTGACCCCTTCGTATGAACAAGTCGCGCAGGCCCGCAGGGTGACGTGGAGCGTCATCGAGCCAGCGTACCCAATCGGACGAAATCCGCTTAAGGAGGAAATAGAGAACTGGCGCGGTCGCACGTTTGTCAACTGCTGGACCGAACAGAAACACGAATCACATGCGCTGTGGCGAGTGTATTGCGGCCCGACCGAAGGTGTCGCGATCCGAACGACGCTTGCGCGGCTGCGGCACTCGGTCGGGGATCTTCCGGTTGATCGCGTCGTCTATCGCGATCCCGAGTTGCGCCCGCTTGGTCGCGACATCCTGCTGACCGAGCCGCTGGCGCTAGAGAAGCTGGCGCTAGAGAAGCGGCCAATGTTCGCGTACGAGCACGAAGTGCGGATCATCTCTAGAAGACCGGAGCCGTCATCTGATCTGGGGTACCCGCTGGCGTGGGATCCCGCGAAGGTATTGGAGTACGTCTACGTTCATCCCGACGCTGATTCGGCCTTCATGGAAACAGTGCAAGAGATCGTCACGCAGTACGCCCCGCCATTGGCGGATCGCGTGCGATGGTCGGCAATGATTGTGCGGCCCCCGTGTTGACGACTGCGGGCCCGAATAGTGCGACGACTGAATGGCACTGGAGCGGTTCGCGTACAATCGAGAGTGACAGACGGAGCGCGCGCGGGCGGGAACCCGCGACGCACTCCTAACCCTTCACTCGCCGTAACCGAGCGTCGGGCTACCCGCCATTGTAGGTTCGGGAGCCTCGCCGCCGAGAAAGGTTCCCGAAAATGATCGCCGCCGTTTACGCCCGCAAGAGCACCGAACAATCCGGCATCAGCGACGAGCAGAAGTCCGTCGCCCGACAGATCGACCACGCGCGCCAGTACGCGAAGCGAAAAGGCTGGACGGTGCCGGATGACTGCATCTTTGTGGACGATGGGATCAGCGGCGCGGAATTCGCCAAGCGGCCGGGATTCCTGCGCTTGATGAACGCGCTACCTCGCCCGCGATTCGAAGTGCTCGTCATGTCCGAGGAATCGCGCCTCGGTCGTGAAGCCATTGAGACGGCCTACGCGCTCAAGCAACTGATACAGGCGGGTGTCCGCGTGTTCTTCTACCTCGAAGATCGTGAGCGAACCTTTGACTCGCCGATGGACAAGCTGTTGACGTCGGTAGTGGCATTCAATGACGAGATGGAGCGCGTGAAGTCCAGCCAGCGGGTCACCGACACGATGCACCGCAAGGCGAGGGCGGGCCACGTCTGCGGCGGGCGCACGTTCGGCTACGACAACGTCGAGGTGCTTGGGCCGGATGGGAAGCGGTCACACGTCGTGCGCCGCATCAATGAGCGCGAAGCGGACGTCGTCCGACGGATTTTCGAGATGTGCGCCGCTGGACTGGGTCTGACACAGATCACGAAGACGTTGAACGCCGAACGCGCGATTGCACCTCGACCCCAACGCGGACGTCCGACGGCGTGGGTGAGCAGCAGCGTCCGCGCCGTGCTTCTGCGAACGCTCTATCGTGGGGAGATCGTCTGGAATCAGACCCGAAAGCGGGACACGTGGGGACGCGTCCATCAGCACGCGCGACCGGTGGAAGATCGGGTGCACGTGCCCGCGCCGGAGTTGCAGATCGTGTCTCCAGAGTTGTGGGCCGCCGCTCACCGCGAGCGTCACTGCCGCTTGGCGCAGTATGCCAACGGTAGCCGGAACACGCGGACGTCGTCGTACCTGTTGTCCGGGTTTGCCCGTTGCGCCGGGTGCGGGGGAGGGTTCGCCTCGCACGGCCGGATGCACGGGAAGCACCGCGTGATGTTCTACGCCTGCACGTCGCATTGGAAGCGCGGGCCGGTCGTCTGCGGGAACGGCCTCGTCGGTCGGATGGACCTGCTCGACGCGGAAGTCCTCGCAACGCTGGAGAGCGACATCCTCCGACCCTCCATCGTTGAGGGCGCGATTGCGGGCGCGCTCGACGCGCTCCGGACCGCCCGACAAGACGAGACCCGCGAGATGCTCAGGCGACAGATTGCCGAGGCGCAGGTCGAGACGGAGCGACTGACCGAGGCAATCCAACGCGGGGGTCCCGTCGATGCTCTGGTCGTCCTCGTCGACCGTCTCCGCGCGGTGAAGGCGGGACGTTTCGATTTGGAATCCCAATTGGCTCGCGCGCGGACGATCACCGCGCCAGCAGTCGCGGCGGGCTTGGACCGCCGACTGCGAGCGAAGCTGACCGATTGGCGCGGACTGCTGACGCGGAACGTCGACAGCGCCCGCGATGTCCTTCGGGCGCTCCTCGTCGAACCGCTTCGGTTTACGCCGCTGACGGATGGACGCCGACGCGCGTACCAGTTCGACGGCGTGATCGCCCTCGACCGGCTGGTCTCAGGGGTGATTGAACTGCCAACACTGACTGGCGTGGCGTCCCCAAGCGGGATCCTCCGGTTGCGGCCTGAGCAAATCGGCGGGATTATGCGGCCTCGCCGGGCCGCATGACCTCATGCGCGATGCCGCCGTTGATTCTCCCGTTGCTGGCACATTGTTGAGCAGTACTCCTTGCGGCCGACTTTGAGGAAGAGACGGCCGCAACGCACTGTCCCCATCGCCCATGGTCTCGCTGCCGGGCACAGCAGCAAGCGGTCGCGCCCGAGCCGCTCAAGCAATCGAACGACGAGGTAAATCGCCGACTCGCGTGGGCGCCTGTCGCACGCGAGCACGGTGATCAGGGCAGTATCCACGACGGCCCTGGGTGCACCGTCGCGCGCCTCGGCCGATTGCCTGTTCCATTGCTGCAGCGGCTTGATCGTGAAGTCCGCTCCGTCGATGCTCAGGCGGCGGTCCCCGTCAGACTGCGGCTCGGCGAGCGCGTACAGTAAGCCATACACAGAGAGCCGAAGATCCCGAAAATCCATCTCATTGCTCCACTCGTCGAGCCACGGCCGAGCGCCGACCACGGGAATGCCGTCGGGAAAGGAAGCGCACTCGGTGAAGAGCCTCTGCCATATTCGCTTCGCCGTCGCCTGCGCGCGTGCCTCCGTGTAGCTCTCCATATGCACGAAGTCCAAGACCGCTCGGACCGCGTCGTCAATGGAAACCAGTCGCGACCGTGTCATTGATAGCGGCCTCCAGATCGGTAGCAATCGGTAATTGATCCCGTCGCGTTCCCGCCGGAGAGTATCAGTGACTCAAGGCTTGGGCCAAGGCTTGGCCCAAGGCTGAATCGTGGGAGGTCGCCGCGATGAGACAGGAAGTCACGCGTCTGCGAGCGGAGCGCCTGCGGCGGCGGTGGACGCTGAAGGAGCTGTCGCGGCGCACGCGCATTGGCGATGCCGACATCTCGAAGATCGAGCGATTGCGGATCGCGCCCTATCCCGGACAGCTGAAACGGCTGGCGAAGGCGGTGAATGTGCCGCCCGCGCTGCTCCTCGAGATTGTGCAGATCGATGACGGCAGGCGCCCGGCAACCACCAGCACCGAGGCCGCGTGAGCAACGAGCGCCGAGAACCGGATCCGCCGCTCAATCCTGAACTACGCGCGCTCGTCGTGTGCCGGATCGCGGCTGCGCTCGTGAAGGAGTACCGCCTCGCTCAAAAGAGCGAACGCCCTGCCGCGCTGGAGACGCAACAGGGCGTGAATTCCGACGGGATAGGCGACAACGATGAGCCTAGCACAGCGCCATCCTCCCCGAACGCCGCCGCCGAACCGCGACCGTGAACCGCTCGTCCGTCCGCTCCGCGAGCTGGTGCCGCTGATCGACGACGAACTCAAGGCTGCGTATCAGGCGGGCATCGCGCACTATCGCGCGGCCGGCGCGCTCCTCCTCGAAGCCAAAGCGCAATTGCGGCACGGTGAGTTCCAGCCATGGCTGAAGCGGCACTTCGCGCTGTCAGCGCGCAGCGCGCGTGACTACATGCGCCTCGCGGAGGAGACCGCCAGTCACGACAACAACGGTAGCGCGCTGCCGTTTTCGAGCCTGCGCGATTACTTGCGGCAGGCCGCGGCGGCGCGGCCGGTGGCCGACAGCACGCCGATCTGGTCTGTCATCGAGCTGGAGGCCCAGCGGCAAGACCTCGCACGCCGCGAAGAGGAACGGCGCCTACGGCGTCGGCTGGCGCTGGACGTGATCGACGCGGGCTATCGCGTCGTCGCGCAGCGGCTGCATCCAGATCGCGGCGGATCGTCCGGCGAGATGGCGCGGCTCAATGACGTGCGGGCGCTGCTGAAACGTCACCCGGAATTGGTAAGGGAGTGATCGCGCCGGTGAGCTTGAAGGTGATCGCCGCCGTGCACGCCTCGCGCATCGGGCCGCGCCTGCGACCCATCGCGCAGACGCTGGCGATCTTCGCCAACGACGACGGCGGCGACATCTGGCCTGGCGTCCGGACGCTGATGCAGGCGCTCGGGCTCGGCGAGCGCGCGATCCGCGACCAGCTGCAAGCACTGATCGACGACGGCCTCCTGCAGCCGGACGGCTTCCGAGGCCACACGCGACGCTACCGGTTCAATCTTGAGCGGCTGGCGCATCACCTCCCGCGCGAGGTGAAGGCCGCCCGGCGCGAGGCCGCAATGCGGCGCGAGGCCCGACCGGAGATCAAGGCGGCAAGGCGTCGGGCGACGGGTTCCGGAGCTAGGAGCGTCAGCGAACCCTGCACGGTGGTGCAGGGTTCCGAGAGCGTCAACCCTGCACGGCGGTGCAGGGTTCCGACCGATCTAACCCTGCAGCGCGGTGCCGATAAACATGCACCCCCGTGCACCGAACCCTGCACCCCGGTGCCGTCAACCCTGCACCCCGGTGCACCTGATCTTCATGATCTTCATGATCTGAAAAGAAGTACCGGCACCGGCGCTGACGCGCCGGGGTTTTCCCACCGAGTTGAAAAGACCAAGAGCCCGAGCAGCGCAGCGGACGAGCCACGCCTGAGCGAGGCCGAGCCGCAGCGGCCCGACGACCCCGACCCCACGGTCATTCGCGGTGTCGGACGTGGAGAGTTAGTACTAACTCTCAACTCCGATTCAGTCGCTCGCTCCTCAACGAGCGAGACCACGGAAAGGCCCCTTGAGTACTCAAGGGCCCCGTCCGAAGCCATTGAGTACTCAATGGCCCCGTCCGAAGCCATCACCGCCGCCGCCCTCGAGCCGCCGCCGCCGCGCGGCGCGCCGCGGGAGGCTCACGCTGAACCGCCACAGGCTCCTGACGCGGACGCGCATGCCGATGCGGACGCCGCGGAGCCTCGCTCAGAAGGAGACAGTGCCATGACGCCAACCGATCCGCTTCTCAACCCTCCCCGCGCGATCTCCGACGACGAGCGCCTGCGCCAGCGCCGCGCCGAATGGCGCGAGCAGGCCGTGCCGCTCGATGTCGAGCGGCTGCGCGCCGAGGCCAAGCGCGTGCAGGAGGCCGAGCAGCAACGAAAAGCCGCGATGCGCGCCGAGGAGCGGCGCATGCCCAACGGCCATGACTGACGACCGCGAGCGGCGCTGCCTGCAGTGCGGCGAGCCGCTGCCGCCGGGCCGGTTGGTGTTCTGCCGCCCGTCGTGCCGCGCGAAGTACGAGCACCAGCACTACCAGCCGACGCTCTTCCCGGAGCCGCTCGACTTCGACGCCGCATGGCCGGAGGACGAGCGCGTGAGGCCGCGCGCGAACCGGAGGCGCGAGCGATGACCGACGAACGAGATCGCGAGTGCCCGAGCTGCGACTCGAGCCTCCCGGCGGAATTCGATCCGGTGCTCCGCGTCTTCGTCTGCAGCTGCTGCTCGACGACATGGAAGCCGCGCCCGCGCCGCGAACCGCCGGAGAAGAAGCGCGCGGCGCCGCAACGGAACGGGAGGCCCTCATGACCAAGCACACGGGCCTGAGCACGCGCCGGAGCGCTGCTCGGGATCTCGCGCGGGCGAGGTGCGGCGAACGAGGAGATGTGTATGGATAGAGAGACATCAACGCCGCGTTGTATTAGTTGCGGTCATCCGTTCGAGAGCGACAGCGATCGGTATCCACGGTTCCCCGGCGACTTCCTGAGCCTCTGCGGCGCCTGCGCGGGCCGGCTGCGTGCGGCGGGGAGTTTCGCGGCTTGGCTCGATGCGGAGGACCTCCGCAGAACGCCGGTGCCTGGCGTGCACTGACGCGCGCGCGAGAACCGATCTCGCGAAGGGAGCGAGCGATGAAGAGCGAATGCCGGACGCTCAGTCCGGAGTTGCCGATCCACCTTTGACCTCGGTGCACTGATTCGACGAACGGAGGGCCACGATGCCATCGACACATGCACAACAAGCCGTACAAGCCGTTGACGACTACATTGAACTGCGCGCGAAGTGGGAGGTCCTCGCCGACAGCGGTGCGCTCACGGAGGATGCCGACGAGGCACTCAGAGACCAACTCGACGCAGCCATCACCCGCATCATCGAAGCCTGTGCGGCAGATCTCGGTCAGCGATCCGCGCTCGATGTCGCTCGGCGCGCCCAGCTGTGGTCTGAGGCGACGTTCAACGCCGGGTGCCTGTTTTCGTCGCGCATGCGTGCTCTCGGGATGCCGATGTTGACTCGGCATGAGTTGGATCCGCGCACCGAGAAAGACGCGGACCCGTGCCCCTGCGAAGACGTGCAGCTCTCACCCCGTTGTCATCCACACGCGACCGTCCGCGCCTCGTATGACGGACAGCAGGGGCGGCTCCGACTCCGCTGTGCGGCGTGCGATAGGCACTTCGCCAACATCGCCGTCGAACCCGGTGGCGAGGCAATGCAGCGGCGCGTGAACTGAGGCCGATGCCTCGCGGGCTCGGCTTCCGGCAGTGGGCGATTCTGCACGAGCTGAAGCGCGAAGGCGGCGCGCTCTGGCTTCGCAATCTGGACGCCAGCGCCCACCGCAACCTGCTGCCCTCGCTCTGCCGCGCGGTGAAGGGCTTGGAGCGCCGCGGCCATCTCCGGATCGTGAAGCAGGCGCCCACGGGCTGGCGCCGGAAGCTCTGGCTCCTCGATCTGCTTGCCCGATAGACGGGTCGATTCGGGGTCGTGCAGGGGCGGTCCTGGGCTCGGCCGCGGGTGCGTGCGAGGTTCTCCGGCGGGAATTCGCGAGGCCGCGCGGCGGCGCTGCGGTACGGCCCGTCAGGCCTATAAACGCGACCTCGCACAGACGGGCAGCACGCGCCCTCCTGAGTCGCGAGCCCAAAACTTCGGAAGGCCCCCCCGGCAAGAGGGCCCCCGGCTGGCGCAGCAGCGCGACCACGAGGCGTTCGCCCGCGCGCGCGGGCTCCAGTACGCGGGACGCGAGGCTCGCGCTGAGGGGCGATAACGGGCTCGGCGGTTCGTTCGATCTCGGAGAGTCCGAGGTTGACAGGTTGGGTCAGCAGCTCGGCCGCGCCAGCGGGCGCACCAGCGGGCGCAGGCGCGAGGCCGAGCGGAGGGGAGGCGCAGGCATGGAGGTGACGTATGCCGTCACGTTTGAATTCGAGACGCGGGCGCCGCTGACGCACAGAGGCACCATTGGCGGCTCCAGTGCGGCCACATGTGTGGCGCGGGCGACGCGGGAGGCGCAGAAGGCGCTGCGGCCCGTCGCTTGGTCGTCGATGGTCTGTTGTCTGCTGGAGCGCCGCGATGGGGCCGCGGCGCCCGAGCCGACCGAGGGAGGGAACCATGAAGGACTCTGACCGCATGCACTCGCAGGAGGAGATGGAGGAGCTGGTTCGAACGGGCGCGGAGTGCGGCTACTCGAAGGTCGAGGTCGAGGCCTTGGTTGAGGAGGGCGAGCAGAGCCGGTCGT
>Ga0075421_100000616_pt1 | contig 38031 bp, 38 predicted proteins | sample SoiMetdeltSBSDD5_FD_75292 | JGI IMG/M metagenome (GOLD analysis project Ga0075421, IMG submission 75292) | Bulk soil microbial communities from a Populus tree surrounding site in Tennessee, USA - Soil MetaG P. deltoides SBSDD5 | ecosystem: Environmental > Terrestrial > Soil > Tree plantation... | reverse complement strand
GAGGACGATGACCTCCGGCGATCGCGCCACCGCCGCCTCCACGCTGTAGCGCGGATAGGCGTCGGCGTCGTGCGCGGTCACGCTGTCGCCCCCGGCGATCGCGATGAGCTCGCTCACGAGCACGCCATGGCCGGGCACGATCAACGGATCCGGCCACAGCACGTACAGCACGCGCGGCACCCGATAGGGCGCCACCGCCGTGCGGACAGCCGCGATGCGCTGCTCGAGCCGGGCGACCAGCGGCGCCACCGCCGCCTCGCGACCGGCGAGACGCCCCACGCGCCCGATGAGGTCGTAGACGTCGGCGACGCGATCGGCGCCCGCCACGAACGTAGGAATGCGCAGGCGACCGAGCTGGGCGAACGTCTCCTCGGTATTGCCGTCGCGTGTCGCCACCACGAGGTCCGCCTTCAGCGCCACGATCGTTTCCAGACTGGGCGCGAGCATCCCGCCCACGCTGCGCTTCTCGCGCACGGCGGGCGGATAGTCGCAGAAGTCCGTTCGTCCCACGAGACGATCTTCGCCGCCGAGCGCGTAGATCAGCTCGGTCACGCTCGGCACCAGGGACACGATCCGCCGCGGCGCCTCCGGCAGCGAGAGCTCCCGGCCATGCATGTCCTTGATGACGAATTTCGTCGTCACACCGGCGGCGACGACGTCACCGACCAGCGCGCCGTTGAGCCAGGCGACGCTGACGAAAGCACCGGCGATCAGAAGCCGGATGCCGAGCGCGGTGACGCGGCTCATCGCGCGCAGCTCGTTACGAAGCGCTCGGCCAGCGCCGGATTCGAGGCGAAGTGGAGGTGGACGTAGCTGATGAGAGCATTGCCGACCACGTAGCCTTCCGCGCGCTCGTCGGGGGAGGCGAGCCCGCGCCCGAGGCGATACACGCGCTTCACCGACGGCGGCACGGGGTCGAGGGTCGAGGCGTGGAACTGGTGGCCACGCGCGGTCGCGTCCGGCGCGCCGAGCGGCGCCTCCGCCGTGAAGGTCACCTCGGTGTAGCCGAGGCAGAGATGACGCGGCAGCATGCGCACGCCGGCCGGCAAGACGCCGACCATCTCGTGGGTGACACCGTCGAGGTCTTCGAGCGTGGACGCCAGGTACATGAGGCCGCCGCACTCGGCGTAGATCGGCCGCCCCGCGCGCGCGAACGCGCGCACCGCGGCGCGCACGGCGGCGTTCGCCGCGAGCCGCCCCGCGTGCAGCTCCGGATACCCACCGCCGAGATAGAGCCCATCGACGTCCGGCAGCGCCGCATCCGTGAGCGGGCTCCAGAAGCAAAGCTCGGCGCCCGCCGCGCGCAGTCGCTCGAAGTTCTCCTCGTAGTAGAACTGGAAGGCGGCGTCGCGGGCGACACCGATGCGTGCCCGCGGCGGCCGCGGTGATGGCGCCGCACTTGGCGCACCGACTGACAGCGGCGCCGCGAGCGCGAGTAGACGGTCGATATCCACGGATCGCTCGAGGGCGGCGGCGAGCGCGGCGCGGCGCTCCGCCGTGAGCACGCCTTCAGCGGCGGTCACCAGGCCCAGATGACGTTCGGGCAGCGTGAGCGCGTCGTCGCGGGCGAGGGCGCCGACGACGGGGGCGCGGCACGCGCCGGCGATCGCGTCCCGCAGCCACTGCGCGTGGACGGCGCCGCCGACGCGATTGACGATGACGGCGGCGACGGTGAGCCTGGGATCGAACCGCTCGAACCCGAGCACCACCGCCGCCGCGCTACGCGCCTGGGCACCGGCGTCGATGACCAGCACGAGCGGCGCCTCCAGCCACTTCGCGATCTGCGCCGTCGAGCCCTCCTCGCCGGTGGCGTCGGCGCCGTCGAAGCATCCCATCACACCTTCCACGAGCACGACGTCCGCGTCCTGCGCATGGCGCGCCACGCATTCGAGGACCGCCGTCCGCCCGCACATCCAGGCGTCGAGGTTGTAGGAGGGCCGGCCGGTCACCAGCGCGTGATGCGCGGGGTCGATGAAGTCGGGTCCCACCTTGAAGGCCTGCACGCGCAAGCCGCGCCGGCGCAGGGCTTCGAGGAGCCCCAGCGTGACCGTTGTCTTGCCGACTCCGCTGGCGGTGCCGCCGATCACGAGCACGCGCGGCATCATCACGGCGCGGCGGGGCCGTCGACGCCGGCCGACTTGAACGTGGCCATGTCGGTGTAGATGAGCGCCGCCGCGCGTGCGAGGTGGATGAAGAGCGCGGCACCGGTGCCCTCGCCCAGCCGCATCCCGAGGTCGAGATAGGGCACGAGGGCGAGATGCGCGAGGGCGCGCGCGTGCCCGGGCTCCGCGGAACGGTGCGAGGCGAACAGCGCGGGCCGCACCGCGGGCGCGACGGCGGCGGCGACGAGCGCGGCGGCGGTGGAAATGAAACCGTCGATCACCACCGGCGCCCGGTGAGCGGCGCCGGCGAATATCACACCGACGAGGCCGGCGATCTCGAAGCCGCCGACGCGCGCGAGCACGTCGAGCGGATCGCGCGGATCCGGCCGGTTCACGGCCAGTGCGCGCGCGACAACCTCGATCTTCCGTTGCCACCGGGCGTCGTCGATGCCGGTGCCCCGGCCGGTGACGACGTCCGCTGCCGCTCCCGTGAGCGCGGCGGTGATGGCGCTGGCCGCGGTGGTGTTCGCGATCCCCATCTCCCCGGTGCCGATCAGATCCGCGCCGTCATCGATCGCGCGCTCGGCGAGGCGCGCACCGGCTTCGACGGCGAGGATCGCCTGCGCGCGCGTCATCGCCGGGCCCTCCGCGATGTTTGCGGTACCCGGGCCGATCCGACAATCGACGAGGGCAGGATCGCGCGCGAGCGGCGTCGCCACGCCGAAGTCCGCGATCGCGAGCCGCGCTCCGGCCTGCCGCGCGAGCACGTTGATGGCAGCGCCGCCGCGGAGGAAGTTTTCGACCATCTGCGCGGTCACCGTCTGCGGATACGCGCTGACGCCTTCGGCCGCCACACCGTGGTCAGCGGCGAACGTGAAGATCACCGGATGCTCGATGCGTGGCGGACCACCTCGCAGCACGGCCAGCCGCAGCGCGAGCTCTTCCAGGCGACCGAGACTGCCCGGCGGCTTGGTGAGCGTGTCGAGGTGTCGCTGCGCGGCATGCACGCCATCCGCGTCGGGTGTCGTGATCCGCTCAAGGAGCCTGGGAAGCATCGCTCCTCCCAGGCGTCTCACGTCCGCCACTCTTGATGGTGACCGGCAGGCCCGCGACCATCAGCACCACCCGGTGGGCGGCGCCGGCAACGCGCTGGTTGACGAGACCGAGGACATCGCGGAAGCGAAGGCCGCGTTCGGTGGGCGGGTGAACGCCTTCGCCGACCTCGTTCGAGACGACCGTCAGCTCGAACGGCGGGCGCGCCGCGAGCGCGGCAAGCGCGTCGGCCTCAGCAAGGATCGCGTCCTCGCTGTCCCCGCGCAGGAGCTGGTTGGACACCCACACGGTGAGGCAATCGACGACGACGGCATCCGCGGCGGTGGAGAGCTGCTTGAGCCGGGCGACGAGGTCGAGCGGCTCCTCGAACGTCGCCCATGCCGCCGGCCGGTCCGCGCGGTGGCGCGCGATGCGCGCGGCCATGTCGGCGTCGCCGGCGAGCGCGGTGGCCACGAACGCGATGCGACCGCGGGTGGGTTGGGAGGCGACGGCGAACCGTGACTTGCCGCTGCGCGCGCCGCCGAGAATGAACAACGAAGACGCCACGTCCCCGGGCCCTCCCTCGAAGTCCGGTGTGAGGCTGCGCGCGCGGGCAGGTCTCCTGGCTCTCGGATCGTCCTACTCCCCGCGCCTTCCCGGCTCTTCCGCCAGTGGCACTCGCGGGTTTCGTCCCCGATCACAGTGACGGGGTCGCGGCGGATTCGCACCGCCTTCCCTGGGCCCTCGGGGGCGCCCGGGCGCGAACAACGCGCAGACGGTAGCAGAGTCACCGGTGCCGCGCAACGCGCGTTTCGTTCAGATCACGCGGGCGGCGCGCAACTCCTGCTGCTCGGCATCGCTGTAGCCGAGCTCGGTGAGAATCTCCGCGGTGTGCTGGCCGAGGAGCGGCGCCGGGCGATCCACCGCGCCCGGCGTGTCGGAGAGCTTCACGGGCACGCCGAGGGCCTTCACGGCGCCCGCGCCCGGATGCACGAGGTCGACCACCATGCCGCGCGCGAGCGTGTGGGGGTCGGCGAGCGCTTCCGGATACGAGTTGATGGGGCCGCTCGGGACACCGGCCGCGTCGAGTCGACCCAGCCAGTGCGCGCGCGGCTCACCGGTCGTCGCTTTCTCGATCTCGGCCACGAGCGCGGGGCGTTGCGCCAGGCGCGCGGCACGATCGGAGAAGCGCGGATCGCGCACGAGCTCGGGCCGGCCGATCGCGTCGCAGAGCGCCGAGAACAGCTTGTCGGTGTTCGCGCCCACCGTGAAATAGCCGTCGCTCGCGCGCAGCGCCTGGTAGGGCGCGGCGAGGCGATGCGCGGAGCCGAGCGGCTTCGGCGTCCGTCCCGTGGCCCAGTGCTCGGTGGACTCCCACACGGTCAGCGCCATCGCGGCTTCCAGCAGTGAGGTGTCCACGAACTGTCCTTCGCCCGTCCGCTCGCGGTACTCGAGCGCGGAGAGGATGCCGTAGGCGCCGAAGAGGCCGGCGGCGAGATCGCTCACGGGAACACCGGCCTTGGCGGGCGGCCCGTCCTCCTCGCCGGTGACGCTCAGGATGCCGCTCATCCCCTGCGCGATGAGATCGTAGCCGCCGCGCGCGGCATAGGGACCCGTCGCGCCGAAGCCGCTGATCGCGCAGTAGATGAGCCGCGGGTTGAGCGGGGCGAGATCCTCGTAGGCGACACCGAGGCGCCGCGCGGCGCCCGGACGGTAGTTCTGCACGAACACGTCCGCGGTTTTGGCGAGGCGGCGGACGATCTCGACGCCGCCGGGCGTTTTCAGGTCCACGGCGAGACCACGCTTGCCGCGGTTCATCGTCATGAAGGTCGCGCTGTGGCCGTTCTTCTGGGTGGAGCCCCGCCGCATGTCCTCGCCGCCGAGTGGCTCGACCTTGATGACGTCGGCACCCATGTCGGCGAGGTTCATCGTGCAGAAGGGCGCCGCCATCGCCTGCGTGAGGTCGATCACGCGGATACCGTGCAGCGGCTTCACAGCACACCCTTCCCGCGGAGCCTGGCGATCTCGTCGGTGGCGTAGCCGAGCTCTTTCAGGATGGCGTCGGTGTCGGCGCCGAGCGCGGGCGCCACCGTGCGCAGCTGCGGCGGCGACTTCGACATCTTCACGGGATTGCCGAGCGCCTTCACGCGGCCAAGCTCGGAATGCTGCATCTCCGCCACCATTCCGCGCGCCTTCACGTGCGGATCGGCGTGCGCCTCCGGCACCGAGTAGATGGGCCCCGCCGGCACCCCGGCCTCCTCGCAGCGGGCCAGCCAGTGCGCGCGCGGCTTCGTCACCGTGACCGCTTCCACGAGCGTCTGGAGCTCGGCGCGGTTGCGCAGACGGGCGCCCGGGGTGGCGAAGCGCGAATCGGCGGGAAGGTGCGGAAGATCGAGGAGCGCCGCGAACCGCGGAAAGAGATTGTCGTTGGCGGCGCCGACCGTGAAATGGCCGTCACTCGCGCGGAACGCCTGGTACGGCGCGTTGAGCCGGTGTGCGGTGCCGAGACCGCGCGGGACCTCGCCCGTGTACCAGTACTGGGTGGCCTCCCACGCCGACAGCGCGAGGCCGGCTTCGAAGAGCGATGTGTCCACGAGCTGGCCGCGACCCGTGACGTGACGCGCGCGCAGGGCGCACAGGATGCCGACGACGCCGAAGAGTCCCGCCCCGAGGTCGGTGATGGGAACGCCGACCTTGACGGGGGCGCCGCCCTCGGCGCCGGTCGCGCTCATGATCCCGCTCATCCCCTGCGCCACCAGATCGAAGCCGCCGCGCGCAGCGTAGGGCCCGGTCTGGCCGAAGCCGGAGATCGAGCAATAGATGAGCCGCGGATTGATGGCGCGCAGCGTGTCCCAATCGACGCCGAGCCGCTGCGCCACGCCGGGCCGGTAGTTCTCGACGAGGACATCCGCGGTCGCCACCAGGCGCTCGAGGACGGCCACGCCGTCCGGCTGCTTCAGATCGAGCGTCAGCGCGCGCTTGTTGCGGTTGACGGCGAGAAACGACGCGGAGTGACCCGAGCCGAGCGGCAGCTCACGCCGCGTGTACTCGCCGCCCGGCGGTTCCACCTTGATGACGTCGGCGCCCATGTCGGCGAGCAGCATCGTGCAGAAGGGCCCGGCCATGACCTGGGTCTGATCGATCACGCGGATGCCCTCGAGGGCGGCCATGGGCGGACAGCGTAGCACACGGCGCGCGCGCGTCACGGCGTGCTAGGATGCCGCGCGCGTATGAATTCCGAAGTCCTCGTCGACCGCGATGGTCCCATCGTCACCCTCACCTTCAACCGGCCGGAAGCGCGTAACGCGATGACGTGGGGGATGTACGAGCGCCTCTACCAGACGTGCGAGGAGGTCGATGCCGACGACGCCGTGCGCGTGCTGGTGCTGCGCGGGGCGGGCGGGAAGGCGTTCGTGGCGGGCACCGACATCAGCCAGTTCCAGGCGTTCAAGACGGCCGAGGATGGCCTCGAGTACGAGCGCGGCGGTGACCGGCGCGTCGGGCGGCTGGAGCGCGTCACCAAGCCGGTGATCGCGCAGATCGAGGGCTACGCCGTCGGTGGCGGCTTCGGTCTCGCCGCCGTCTCCGATCTCCGCATCGCGACGCCCGACGCCCGCTTCGGCGTTCCCATCGCGCGCACGCTCGGGAACTGTCTCTCCATGGAAGCGTACTCGCGGTTCGTGGACCTCTTCGGGCCCTCACGGTTGAAAGAGCTGATCTTCACGGCGCGCCTCCTGTCGGCCGAGGAGGCGCTGCGGGCGGGGTTCGTCCACGAGATCGTTCCCGCCGATGCTATCGCCGCCCGCGTGCGCGCGCTCGCGGAACAGATCGCGGAGCACGCGCCCATCACGCTACGCGTGACGAAGGAAGCGATCCGTCGCATCCAGGAGCAGCGGCGCGCCCACGGCGGCGAAGACCTGATCGCGCTCACCTACACGAGCGCGGATTTCGCGGAGGGCGTGCGCGCGTTTCTGGAAAAGCGCAAGCCCCGCTGGACCGGCAAGTAGCGCCGCTCCGCGTCGGGCATGGCGCATCCGGCCACGCCTCACACCCCGCGCAGGCGGTCGAGCGTCCGGCGGTCGCGCTTGGTGGGGCGCCCGGTGCCGGGCGAGCGATACGGCGGCGGCGCCTGGCGGATCCGCGGCGGCTCCGGCGGCGTTAGATCGTCGTAGAGGCTGCGGGCCACCGAGGCGGATCCTCGGCGATCGTCGAGGGCGGCCACCTTCACGATGCGCCGGCGCCCCCGTGGCAGCGTCACGTGGATGAGGTCGCCCGCGCGCACGGGCTTGGCCGGCTTCGCCGCCTGCTCGTTGACGTGAACCTTGCCGCCGTCGCAGGCGGCAGCGGCCAGGCTGCGCGTCTTGAACACGCGCGCCGCCCACAGCCACTTGTCGAGCCGTATGGCCTCGCCCGCGCGCATCATGCGGAGCGACGGTATCATAGGACGCGTGGCGGGCTTCCCGCCGCCCAGGAAGGACGCCATGACCCCGCGCACGGAGGCATCGCCGCAGTGGCACCGGTGGTCCACCGCTTCCCTTCTCGCCGTCACGTTGGTCTTCATGGCCATGGTCGCCGCCGGCGCCGATCGCGTCGTCATCGAGGACTGGACGAAGTATCCCGCGGGGAAGAAGGGAATTCCCGGCGACGACTGGAAGGCGCAGAACTGGGGCAAGGCCGCGTACGACTTCACGATCATCGAGATCGACGGCCGGAGGGCCCTGCACCTCAAGGCCGCGGACGACAGCTCCACCATCACGAAGGAGATCAAGGGCCAGGTGCACATCAAGGAGACGCCCGTCCTCGAGTGGAGCTGGCGGATGGTCACGCTGCCCAAGGGCGGCGACGTGCGCAGCAAGGCGACCGATGACGAGGCGGGGCAGATCTACGTCGCGTGGCCACGGTTCCCGGAGTCGGTACGCTCGCGTGTCATCGGGTACATCTGGGATACGACCGCGCCCGCGGGCACCGTCGTGAAGAGCGAGAAGACCGCCACCGTCACCTACATCGTGGTGCGATCGGGCGCCGCCGACGTGGGCAAGTGGATGACCGAGCGTCGCAACGTCGCCGAAGACTTCCGGAAAATCTACGGCGAAGCCCCCGACGATCCCGGCCTCGTCTCCATCAGCATCGACTCCAACGACACGCACGCCGTCGCGGAGGCGTACATCGGCGCCATCGCGTTCACGCGGCGGTGACGCCGTCGCGCGAACTCGTGCGCGCGCTCGCCCGACGCAGCGCCTGATCGCCCGCCCGCGGCTGCCGGCCTGACATTCCCGGGCGCGGTGGCGCCGTCCTGGCATCCCGGCGCCGCGCCCGCCCCGCCAAATCCGCACCGTTCCTTGGAAACAGCCCTGGCACACCGCCTGCACCGAGCGAGCGCCAACCGCACGTATGACGTCCCACGTTCGCCGGCTCGTCGTCCTGGCCTTGGCGCTCGTCCACGCCGCCGCCGGCACCGCCGCCGCCGCGAACTCGCTCGAAGCCGGTCGCCGCGCCCTCGCCCACGGCGACCTCCGGGAAGCGCAGCGCCGGTTCCGCGCCGCGGTCGCGGAGGCGCCGACGGATGCCGCCGCGCACGTCGGCCGCGGCGAAGCCTCCGAGCTGCTGGGCGACTTCACGGAAGCGCTCGACGCCTACCAGGCCGCCGCGCGTCTGACCCCGGGACCGCGCACGCACCAGTACGTGGGCGCGCTCGCCGCGCGCATGGGGCGCCTCGACGTCGCCGTCGCCGCCCTCACCGACAGCACCGGCAGCTCGTTCCCCCGCCGCGTCCGGCAATCGATCACCACAGGCGGGTCCGCGTGGGCCGATTGCTTCGAGCCCACGCGCGCGTTGCTCGCGTGTACGGGCGTGGCCATGAGCGCGAGCCTCATCGATTTCCGCAGTCATCCCGACGCCGCCCAGGAGCTGTTCCGCGTCCTCATCGACGCCGGCACGCGTGAAGGCGCGCTTGCCATCGCGCGCCGCCACGGGTGGCTCCATGACGGCGTCGATTACTGTGACCCGAACCAGGCGGGGTTGTCGCAAGAGACGGCGGCGCTGCTCGCGATGCTGCTCCAGCCCGAGCGCGCCGACTGCCTCGTCGAGGTTGGCAAGGACCTCACCGACGCCGGCCTCACCCGACTCGCCCGCCGCGCCCTTCTCGACCGCATCGAGCATTCCGCGAAGCCCGATGTGCGCGCGGCCGCCGCGGCATTTCTGCGCCACCGTCTGCCCGCCCACGACGTTCCCCGGCTCGCGGAGTCGCTGAACGTCGTCGGCTACAACCTCCAGCACCACTATCGGCTGAGCACCGAAGCCGAGGCCGTCTATCGACGGGCGATCGCGGTCGATCCCCGCTTCTCGTGGCCGTACCAGAACATCGGCCGCCTCTACCTCCTGCAGAACGCGAACGACAAGGCGATCGGCTGGCTCCGGCAGGCGGTGGCGGCGAACCCGGACCACTTTCGCGCGCAATTCAACCTCGGGGTGGCGGCGGAGCGGCTGCAGCGCTGGGACGAAGCCGCGGGCGCGTTCAGGCGCGCAGTGGCGCTGAACACCGACGACGCCGACGGGCACGCCCGTCTCGGCTGGGTGCTGCTCAAGCTGAACCGTGAGGCGGAGGCCGTGAACGAGTTCAGCGCCGCCGTGCGACTGAACCCCGCGCTGGCGGAGGAACGCCGGTTCCTGAACGCGAATTCCGCGCAGCGGCCTACCACCAGCCGCTGAGGGCAGACGACCGGTGGACGCGCGGAGAGGGGACGTCACATGAGACGGTTCCTGTCGGTGGCGGTGGTGGCGGCGTTCGCGCTCGGCCTCATCACCGGCTGCAACTTCGTGACGGGGAAGGACGACGCGGACGCGGTGGCGCGCCAGCTCTTCGGGTCCCTGCAGAGCGGCGACTACGACCGTGCGGTGTCGTTCTACTCGCCGCGCTTCTTCGAGAAGACGCCGAAGGACGGCTGGGTGCAGAATTTGAAGACGGTCTCCTCACGCCTCGGCGATCTCCAAGCGTTTCAGCTCGAGAGCTGGAACGTGCAGAAGAACGTGGGCACGAGCGCGAGCGGGACCTTCTATCAGCTCCAGTACCGCGTGACGTACGCGCGCTATCCGGCCACCGAGACGCTGGTCCTCTACCGGCCGCTGAGCGGCGGCGACATCAAGGTGCTCGGCCACCAGATCAACTCGGAAGGGTTCCTCAGGTGATGGTGATCCGTACCGTGCGCGTCCCCGGCGCGCGCGCTCACACGTGCGTGTGGACCCACGCCGACACCGTGAGCAGCACGGCGAGCTCGGCGATCTCCACCGACGCCCCCAGCACGTCGCCCGTGATGCCGCACAGGCGCCCCGAGAAGAACCGTCCGAGCGCGGCGGCCGCAAGCATGGCCACCGCCGCCGCCAGCACGCCCGCCACGCCGAGCGCGGCGATCCCGGCCACCAGCGCGATCACGATGACCACCAGCGGCGCCCACGCGCGGACGTCGCGCTGGAAGGCGGCGCCCATGCCATCTGGGCGAGCGGCGGGAAAAAGTCGTGCCAGCAGCGGCGGGGCCGCGCGCGCGATGACGGGGGCGGCGAGCAGCGTCTGCCAGCGCGCCGGGCTCGGCAGCTCGGCCACCGCGGCCAGCTCGAGGAGCAAGAACAGGATGAGGCCGACGGCGCCGAAAGCGCCGATCCGGCTATCGCGCATGATCGCGAGCCGGTGCCCGGGATCGCGCCCGAGGAGGCCGTCCAAACAGTCCGCGAGCCCGTCGAGGTGCAGTCCGCCCGTCACCAGCTTCCACAGCGTCACCGTGAGCAGCGCGGCCAGGAGTGCCGGGAAAAGCCGCGTCGTGAGGCGATCGGTGGCGACCAGCAGGGCCCCGATCCCGAGGCCCACCACCGGAAACCAAGGGGCCGCCCGGCCCAGCCCCGGGAGGGGGGCGTACGCGCCTCCAGGAAACGGCACGATCGTGAGGTACCGCGCCGCCACGAGGAGGCCGTGCACGCGGCGGATGCTAGCACGTTGCGCTTGACGCCCGCCGCCCCGCCTGCGTAGGCTCGTTCAAGGAGCGGATCGCAGCCCACCCGCCCATCATCCACGCGCGACGCGGAGGCCCTACATGCCAGGCGAATATCGGATTCCAGTCGTGTTCAACGACGGGCGGGGGGCGTTCAAGCAGGTGCCGAATCCGCGCGCGTACTTCGACCCCGCCGATCCCTCCCGCACGATCGCGCCGTCGAAGTACACCTGGCACACCGTCGTCACCGCGCGCACGCCCACCAACAACAAGAAGACGTCGATCGATCAGATCACGCGCCTCACCGACGAGGCGGAGGATCTCTTCGCGCGCAGCCGTCACGTCTACGATCTGGTGGCGCTCATCAGCGGCATGCCCGTGCACCTGCGCACGAACTCCCCGCACCTCGCGAACTTCTGGGGCCAGAACTGGTATCTGGGCGATCTCACCGAGGTGCAGGAGCGGCTCGGGAAGAACTTCATCACCATCCGCGCCGCGCTCGATCCCGCGCGTGATCTCCGCAAGGCGGAGGTGCGCCGCGAGCTCATGCCGACCTCCGCCGCCTACTTCTGCCCCGAAAATCGCCAAATCGTGTTCCACAACACCGATTACTATGGCCAGTGCAAGTCGTGGGCGCTCGGCGCGGCGGGTGTCGGCCTGGCGGATTTCAAGATTCACTCCTGCCACGGTGCGGCGGTGGAGATCGACGATGTCGGCGTGGTCGTCATTGCGCCCACCGGGACCGGGAAGTCCACGTACACGAACTGGCTCGCCCAGCACGGGAGCATCAACTCCGACGACTGGGTCTACATCCAGCAGAAGGGCGACCAGTTCTGGGCGAATCCCGCCGAGCGCTACATCTACGTGCGCTCGAACGTCGTCAAGGACAACCCCGAGAACGGGGATGATCCCAAGCTCGTCACGGTCGATCCGGTCATGCGCCAGCAGTACGAGATCTTCGAGCGCTGCCCGGCCGAGAACGTTCCCATCGAGAACGGCCGGCGCGTCTACAACAAGATCCCCAACTCACGCGTGCTGATCAATCCTGCCGACATCGCGACCATGAACTACGGCACGCCCATCAAGCTCATCGTCCTCCTCCGCCGCGACGACACGAGCCCATATCTGGAGGAGCTGTCCACGGAGGAGGCGATCGCCATCTTGAAGAAGGGCGAGTTCATGGTGGCGCCGGGGGCGACGATCTACCCGGAGGAGATCGGGACGCTGAAGAACGAGTCCTGGTACAACCCGTATCTGCTCGCGCCCGACGACGAGTTCGAGGCGGAGCGCTTCGCGGCCGTCAAGGAGCGGGGCGGCGCAAAGTACATCATCATCAACACGTCGGCGATCTACGCGAAGAAGGGCAAGAACGGCAAGCCGGATCTGAACGAGCTGATCGACCGCACCGGCAAGAAGATCCTCGAGTACGTGAGCCAGTACTCGGGGAAACGCTACTAGCGCTACTTCTTCCCGCCCTGCGCCTTGCGCGCCACCGCGCGCGCGGGCGCCGCTTCCGCCGCCTTCCCTGCTTTCGCCGCCGGCTTGCGCGGCGTGGCGGGTCGCTTGGCGAGGCTCTGGCGAAGCGCGTCCATCAGGTCCACCACCTGCGCCCGCGGCGCGCGCGGCCCGGCCGCCACCGCCTCCTTGCCTTCCACCTTGGTCTGCAGAAAGTCGAGGACCCGCTGGCGGTATTCGTCCTGATAGCGGTCCGCCTTGAACTCCGTCTCGGACAGGCCCTCGATGAGCTGCATGGCGAGCTTCAGCTCGGCGTCGGTCGTCTTCGCGGACTGGCCCTTGTCGATCTCGCCGAAGTTCCGCACCTCGTCCGCGAAGAACATCGTGTGGAGCATGAGCCCGCCCTGGGCGGGACGGATGAGGACGAGGCTTTCCTTGCCGCGCATGACGACCTTGGCGAGCGCCACGCGCTCCCCCTGCGCCATGGCGTCGGCGAGCAGGCGGTACGGTTTCTCGCCGCCCTTGTCGGGGCCCAGGTAGTACGACTTCTCGAAATAGATCGGATCGACCTCGGCGAGAGGCACGAACTCGGCGATGTCGATGGCGCTCGACGCCTCCCCCTCGAGCGCCTTCAGCTCGTCGTCGGTGATGCGCACGTACTCGTTCTTCGAGTGCTCGTAGCCCCTCACGAGCTCCGACCGCTCCACCACCACCTGATCGGTCGGACAGAAATTCTGCTGCTTGATGCGGGAGCCGCATTTCGCGTGGAGCAGGTTGAAGGCGACGTTCTGCGACGCCGTCGCCGAGTACAGGCGGACGGGAATGGCGACCAGCCCGAACGAGATCGTGAGCGACCCGAGCGAATGTGGAGGCATGTGGCAGACGTTACCAGACTTCGCGCCGGCCCCGAAAGCATCGCGGCCGGCCCCATCGCTTGCGGTGGCCGGACGCGCGCGGCACAACGTGGGCGGTCGGCACGACGCTGGCGCCGTCTTCGCGGCCCGGGCGTGGCCCACCCGCCACTCCCGGCCGCTTCGTTCCGCGATTACACCGGATAGACGCCGTTGCGCCGCGCGGGGAACTCATGGACCTTCGTCGCCGCGTAGGCGAGACGCTTCACGAGCTCGGCGCGGAGCGCGGATCCGGGCACGATGTCGTCCACGAGCATCTCGGACGCGAGCTTGTAGATATCGACGTCCTCCGCGTACTCGTCGCGCTTCTGCTTCACGTACGCCGCCCGCTCGCGCTCGGGCAGCTCCATGATCTTGTTGTAGTAGACCGCGTTCACGGCCGGCTCCGGTCCCATGATCGCGATCTGCCCTTGCGGCAGCGACACCGTCGCGTCCGGCTCGAAGGCGGGTCCGCACATCGCGTAGAGTCCGGCGCCGTAGCACTTCCGCACGATCACGGAGATCTTCGGCACCGTCGCCTGCGAGGTGGCGAAGATCATCTTGGCGCCGTGGCGGATGATCCCTTCGCGCTCGACCTTCGTGCCCACCATGAAGCCGGCCACGTCGGCGAGATATACGAGCGGGATGTTGAACGCGTTGCAGAGCCAGATGAAGCGCGCCGCCTTGTCGGACGAATCGACGAACAGCACGCCGCCTTTCACCTTCGGCTGATTGGCGACGATGCCCACCGCCCGTCCCCCGATGCGCGCGAGCCCCACGATGATCTCGCCCGCGAACATCCGCTTGATCTCGAACCAGGAGCCGGCGTCGATGACGCGATCGATCACCTCGTACATGTCGAAGTACTTGCGCTGGTCGTAGGGCACGATCTCCTCGATCGTGCGCCCCGGCTTCGGCTCGACGGCCTCGCGCTCCGGCGGCCGCTCCCGATGCGACGGCGGCATGTATGCGAGGTAGCGCTTGGCGAGCTCGATCGCGTCCTCATCGGAGGCGGCGAGCACGTCGCCGCACCCGGACACCGTGCAGTGCATGCGCGCGCCGCCGAGCTCCTCCAGCGTGGTCTTCTCGCCGATCGCCATCTCCACCATGCGCGGGCTGCCGACATACAGCGATGCCTTGCCATCCACCATGATGACGAGATCGGTGAGCGCAGGCAGGTACGCGGATCCCGCCGGCGACGGACCGAAGAGGATGCATACCTGCGGAACCACGCCGGAGAGCTGGACCTCGTTGTAGAAGATCCGGCCCGCGTGGAAACGGCCGGGGAAGATCCGGATCTGCTCCGAGATCCTTCCCCCGGCGGCATCGACCAGATAGACGAGTGGGATCTGCAGCCGCGCCGCCTTCTCCTGAATGCGCACGATCTTCTGGACCGTCTTCTCGCCCCACGAGCCCGCCTTCACCGTGTAGTCGTTGGCCATGATGCAGACGGGACGGCCGCCCACGGTGCCGACACCGGTGACCACGCCGTCGGCGGGAGTGTCGGGTTCCTGGGAGCGCGCGAAGAGCCAGTCTTCCTCGAAGTCGGTGCCGGGATCGAGGAACAGCTTCAGCCGGTCGCGAACGAAGAGCTTGCCTTCGGCGCGCAGCTTGTCGCGGTACTTGACGTGACCTTGCTCGATGCGGGCGCGTTCCTCTCGATACCGCTCCTCACGCTCCGCCACCGTCGATGGTCCCTTTCGTGCGCGCCGTCAGGGGTTGGGATTCGCCCACACGATGATGATGAGGACACCGTCCGCGTGCCGCGGTCCTCCGATCACGGCCGGACTCCCGGGGGAGGCCTGGATGTTGGTGGTGACCTCGGAGATGCCGCTGCGCGCGAGCCGCACCTTCAACCGCACCGTCTTCTCACCGACGCCCTCCGGCGTGACCTCGAGCAGACGGTCGCCGGGCACGGGCCAGCGCTGGGTGGAGCCGAGCGGGACCTCGGCACGATAACGCTCGAGAGAGGTGTACTCGCGGTAGCGGAAGAGCTGGCGGAGCTTGGGGAGGAACTGCTCGAGCCGTTCGTCGGGGGCGGCCGGCGCCACCCGCAGCCCCGCTGGCGGCGGCCCGTCGCTGGCCAGGAGCACCCGCGCGCCGAACCGCACGACCTGATCGCCGCCGTAGACGACGGGGGCCAGGAGCGCGACGAGCGCGAGCACGATCGCGAGGAGCGGTCCGAACGCGTCGCGAAGCCGCTTACGCGCGTTGTGCAGGCGCGACATGACGGTGCCCATCGGAATGTTCAACACCTCAGCGATCTCGCGGTAGGACAACCCTTCGAGATCGCTCAACATGATAATGGTCCGGTGGTGCTCCGGCAAAGCATCGAGGGCACGCTCGATGCGCGCGCGATCCTCGGTCCGCGCGGCCGCGTCGTCCGGCGCCATCGTGCTCGTGTCGGCCATCGCACGATCCCAATCCTCCTCCGGCACCCGCTCGGTGCCGAATGCGCGCCCGCGCGCGGCCCGCTGCCGCGCCCGATCCGCCGCCACGTTCATGACGATCCGGAAGAGCCACGTGTAGAAGGCCGACTGGCCGCGGAACCCCGGCAGCGCCTGATAGGCCCGGATGAACGCCTCCTGGGCCACGTCCCATGCATCCTCGCGATCTCTGAGCACGTTATACGCAAGCCGCCACACGCGCTGCCGGTACTTCTCCACGAGCGGCTCGAAGGCGGTGAGGTCTCCGGCCTGGCAGCGCTCGACGAGGGTGCGGTCGTCGATGTCCACGGGGTGGTCGTCGCTCACCCCGCGCTCAACCGGTTAGACGCGGGGGTCGCGGGGCCGATTCACGGCGCTCGGCGCCGCGACGGCTCGCGCGCGGAGGGTCGACCGTTCCGCGAGCGTCCGAGCGAGAGCAGCGCGTCGAGGCCGAGGAGGTAGCTCTCGGGGCCGAACCCCGAGATCTGCCCGCGCGCGACGGCGGCGATCACCGAATGCTGACGGAACTCCTCGCGGCCGTGGACGTTCGAGAGGTGCACCTCGACGACCGGCAGACGGATGCCGGCCACCGCGTCGCGCAGCGCCACCGAGTAGTGCGTGAAGGCGCCGGGGTTGAACACGATGCCGAAGAAGCCTTCGCGCTGCGCCCCCTGCAGCCAGTCGATGAGCTGGCCCTCGACGTTGGATTGCCGGCACTCGACGTTCACGCGACGCTGTCGCGCGTGCGCCCGAATGAGCCGGTCCACGTCGGGGAGCGAGAGTCGGCCGTACACCGCCGGCTCCCGCGTGCCGAGCAGATTCAAGTTGGGCCCGTGGAGCACGAGCGCGGCGCGGCCGGTCATCGCGCGCAGGATAACATTCAGTGCTCGGCGATGCCGAGGCTGCCGAGCACCCAATCCGCGAACGCGAAGAGCAGCAACCCCCCGAACACCGTCCAGCCGAGCGCGGGTCCGCCCTCGCGATTCACTTCGGGGATGAGATCGGACGCGGCGACATATATGGTAACGCCCGCGGACAGCGCGAGCGCCATCCCGACGTACTGCGCGGCGAGCGCGGTGGTGAGGACGGCGCCCAGCAACGTGAGCACGCCCAGCACCGCCGCCGCCCCCACCGCGGTGGCGGGCGAGCGTCCCGCCGCGAGCATGATGGACGCCACCGTGAAGCCCTCGGGGACCTTGTGGAGGAGAACCGCGATGAAGAGGATGGCGCCGAGGCCGGGAGAGATCATGAACCCGGCCGCGATGGCGACGCCGTCGAAGACGGTGTGCACGCCGAGGCCGAACACCGCGAGATATCCCGCCGAGGGGCGGAGGAGCGCGTCGCCGTGCACTTCCTCGCCGAAGTGAAAGTGGGGCGCCACGGTGTGCTCGAAGAGGTGGACCGCGAAGTAGCCGATCAGCACGAACAGAAAGGCGTGGGGCACGTGGACGCTTTCGGGGAGCATCCGCACGAAGGCCGCCGCCAGCATGAACCCCGCCCCCGCCGCCACGAAGTACCGGAGGGGGGCGCTCCGCTTCCGGTGGGCCCGCGTCACCAGCATCGCGCCCGCCAGATCCGCCGCCGCTGCGACGGCGGCGAGAGAGAGCTGTGCTAACATTGGCCGGAGCATAGCATGGTCACTGAGGCCTCCCCTCGGCTCCTCGGCGAGCTGCTCGTCCAAGAAGGTCTCACCACGCCGGAGATGGTGAAGCAGGCGCTCGCGCGCACGCAGACCACCGGTGAGCAGCTCGGTGAGGCGCTCATCGCGCTCGGCGCCGTGTCACGCGACGACGTGCTCAAAGCGCTCGCGTTGCAGCACAACCTTCCCTATCTGTTCCGCGGCGAGCTGCCGTCGCCCCTGCCCGTGTTGAAGAACGTCTCGCCGAAATACCTCCGCCAGTACACGGTGTGCCCGGTGTCGGTGGAAGGACAAACGCTCACGGTGGCCACCGCCGATCCGCTCAACCCGGTCATCGCCGACGACCTCCGGCAAGTCACGGGTCTCGACGTGAAGATCGTGGTGAGCCCACCTGACGCCATCACGGAAGCGATCGACCGCACGTACGACGGAGCGTCCACGCCGCTGCAACGGATCGTGGAGGGCATCGACGACGATCGCGCGCCCGACGGCGACGAGGACGTCAATCACCTGCGCGACATGGCGTTCGAGGCGCCGGTGGTGCGGCTCGTGAACCTGCTCGTCGAGAACGCGATCGCCACCGAGGCCTCCGACATCCACATCGAGCCCTTCGAGGACACGCTGCGCATCCGCTATCGCGTGGACGGCATCCTCTACGACCAAGAGGCGCCGCCGCGCCGGCTCCGGGACGCCGTCACCTCGCGCATCAAGATCATGGCGGAGATGAACATCGCGGAACGCCGCTTGCCGCAGGACGGGCGCATCCGCGTCACCCTCCACGGACAGCGCATCGACATCCGCGTCTCGACCATGCCCACCGTGCACGGGGAATCGATCGTGATGCGGCTGCTCCAGCGCTCGAGCGTGTTCCTGCCCCTCGAGAAGCTCGGGTTCCCCGGCGACACCCTGCGGCGGTTCGAGCACCTCATCAAGCGGCCGCACGGGATCATTCTCGTCACGGGCCCCACTGGCTCCGGCAAGACGACCACGCTCTACGGCGCCCTCGACAAGATCAATTCGCCCGACCGCAAGATCATCACCGTCGAGGATCCCGTCGAGTATCAGCTGAAGGGCGTGAACCAGATCCCGGTGAAACCGAAGATCGGCCTCACGTTCGCGACGGGGCTGCGCCACATCGTGCGCCAGGATCCGGACGTCATCCTCGTCGGTGAGATCCGCGACCTCGAAACCGCCGAGATCGCGATCCAGGCCGCCCTCACCGGCCACCTCGTGTTCTCCACGCTGCACACCAACGACGCCCCCGCCGCCATCACGCGACTCCAAGACATGGGTGTGGAGCCGTATCTCCTGTCGTCGGTGCTGGAGGGCGTGCTCGCGCAGCGCCTCGTGCGCCGGATCTGCGCGGCCTGCCGCATTCCGGACGTGCCGTCCGCCGCCGATCTCGAAGCGCTCGGCATCGAGACCGACGGCGCCACGCGCCTCTATCGTGGCGCCGGATGCCAGGAGTGCCGGAACACCGGCTACCGCGGTCGCAGCGGAATCTACGAGCTGTTCGTGATCACGGAAGACGTCCGCAGCCTCATGCTGCGTCGAGCGTCGAGCCGCGAGATCCGCCGCCACGCCATCGAGCAAGGGATGAACACGCTGCGCCTGGACGGCTGGCAGCGCGCGCGCGAAGGCATGACGACGATCGAGGAAATATTGCGCGTCACCCAGGAAGACGCCTAGCCGGATGCCCGTCTTCACGTACCGCGCCGCTGACCGCCGCGGCCAGACAATCGACGGCGTCATGGAGGCCGCGGACGCGCGCGCCGTCGTGGAGCGGTTGCACAAGGAGGCGTACTACCCGATCCAGGTGGCCGCCCAGTCCGGGCGCGTGCCGTGGGCGGGACTCCTCACCACCACCCGCATCCGTCAGCGCGATCTCCTCGCGCTCACCCAGCAGCTCGCGACGCTGTTCGAGGCGGGCATGCCGCTCGATCGCGCCCTCGCCATCCTCGAGGAGCTCGCGCCCAACGCGCGCGTGAAGGTGATCGTGGCCGACCTCCTGCGCTCGGTGCGCAGCGGCGCGTCGCTCAGCGACGCGCTCGCCAAGCACCACCCGCGCCCGTTCTCCCGGCTCTACATCAACATGGTGCGCTCGGGCGAAAAAGGCGGGGTGCTCGAGGTGAGCCTGCGCCGGCTCGCCGAGTTCCTCGAATCGCGCGCGGCGTTCACGGACGCCGTGCTCTCCGCGCTCGCCTACCCGCTCGTGATCACGTTCGTGGGCGCGGGCGCGATCGTGTTCCTGCTCACGTTCGTCATTCCCCGCTTCGCGGTGATCTTTGCCGATCTCGGCCAGACCATTCCGCTCCCCACCCAGATTCTCTTGATGGTGAGCAGCGTGGCGCGCGCGTACTGGTGGGTGGGCGCGATCCTGATCCTGGGCGGAATCCTCGGCTGGCGCATGTGGACGAGCACCGCGGACGGTCGCATGGCCTGGGACCGCACGCTGCTCCGGCTCCCCATCGTGGGGCGGCTCTCGTGGAAGATCGAGACGGCGCGCTTCGCGCGCACGCTCGGCACCATGCTGAAGTCGGGCGTGCCCGTGCTGGGCGCGCTCGCCGTCGTGGGCGACATGATGAGCAACCAGTTCGTCGGCCGCGCGGTGGCGCGGCTCTCGGAGAGCGTGAAGCGCGGGGGGACGGTTGCGGCCGGGATGCAAGAGCACGCGTCCTTTCCCTCCCTCGCCACCCACATGGTGCGCGTGGGCGAGGAGACCGGTCGGCTGGAGGAAATGTTGCTGAAGGTCGCCGACACGTTCGAGACCGAGGTGCGCAGCGAGCTCAAGCGCGTGATCGGGCTCCTCGAGCCCGCCATCATCCTCTGCATGGGAGTCATCGTGGCGTTCATCGTGGTCGCGATGCTGCTCGCGATCTTCTCCATCAACGAGCTGCCGCTATGACGCGGCGGCCGATCATGCGCCACGCGGCCGTTCGCGCATGGCAACCCCTCCGGGATCAGCGCGGCTTCACGCTCGTGGAACTGCTCGTCGTCATCATCGTGCTCGGCTTGCTGGTGGGCCTGGTGGGCCCGCGCCTGTGGGGACGCGTTGGTCAGTCCAAGCAGGCGGCCGCGCGCGCACAGATCGAGTTGCTCGGTGCCGGCCTCGACCAGTACCGCCTCGACGTGGGCGCCTACCCGACCGGAGCGCAAGGCCTCGACGCGCTCCAGCGCAATCCCAACGCGAACAACTGGAATGGCCCGTATCTGAAGAAGCCGGTCCCGAAAGATCCGTGGGGTAATCCCTACAAGTATCGGTGTTGCCCGGGACAGAACGGCGAGTACGACCTCTGGTCCGAAGGCGCCGACGGCGCTCCCGGCGGCGAAGGTGAGAACGCGGACATCACGTCATGGGAGAGCGGCTCAAAGTAGCGTCGCGCGGGTTCACCCTGCTCGAGCTGATCGTCACGCTGTTCGTGCTCGCGCTCGCCATCGGTTTCACCGCCCCCGTCATCGGCAAGAGCGCGGAGGCGTTGCGCGCGCGGGCGGAGGTGGCCGGTTTCTCGGCGATGCTGCGGCACGCCCGGGAGCGGGCGATCACGACGGGCCGCGCGCACGCCGTGGTCGTCGATCCCACCGCGCGCCGGATCTCCGTGACCACCGGAGACGACGAGGTGCGCGAGTGGCGCGCGCTGCCTGACACCCTGGGCGTGGAGGCCTCGCCACCGCCCGCGCTCACCGTGCGCTTCGAGCCGCAAGGGATCTCCAACGGCGGAGACTTCCGGCTCACTTCGGGCTCCGTCGCGTACCGGGTCACCGTGGATTCCGTGACCGGGCGCGTCCGCAGCGCACGCGAATGAACGCGACCCGCGGTCGTCCTGCCGACGCCGGCTTCACGCTGCTCGAGGTGCTCGTCGCGCTCGCGATCCTGAGCCTCGCCATCGTGGCCTCCATCCAGGGCTTCGCGCAGGGGCTGCGGTTGCTGAAGCTCTCCGGCGACCATCAGCGCGCCGTGCTCGTCGCCGACGAGAAGGCGCGCGAGGTCGTGGTGCCGGAAGAGGGCCACGACGAAGGGACGGAAGGGCCGTTCGCGTGGGAGCGGACGGTGCGGGCGGTGGAAGCGCCCGACCTCGCCCCGCTGGGCCAGGTCGCCACGTTCCGTGTCTACGAGATCGCGGTCACGGTGCGATGGGACGAGCGCCGACATGTCGAAATTGCAACTTTGCGCACGGTCTCGACGGCCGGGCCCGTGCAGGTCCCGGGAACGCGCCAGTGAGCCTCGCCGACCCGCAGCCGCACGCCGTTCGGCACACGCGCGCCGACCGCGGGCAACGCGGTTTCACGCTCGTCGAGTTGCTCATCGCGCTCGCCATCGTGGGCGCGCTCCTCGCCATCGCATTCGGGGGCCTGCGCGTCGCGCTCGCGGCGTGGCAAAAGGGCGAGGACCGGGCCGAGGCTCACCAGCACGCACGCGGGGTGGCGTTGATCGTCGCGCGGGCCCTGGGTGCCACCTATCCGTATCGCGCCGCGCGCGGCGATGCCCCGGAGCAGGTGCTGCTCTTCAAGGGCACGTCGAGTCGGCTCGAGTTCGTGACTGGGGCCCCGCCGGTTCCGCTGGGCGCGCCCATCGCATTCACGGCGGTCGTCATCGAAGTCGAGACCGGTGATGAGCCCGGGCTCGTCCTCCGTGAGCGCGCCCTCCCCAATCGCGATCCGTTCACGGAGGGCAAGGCCGTCCTCCGCGACCCCGGCGTGGCCACGCTCGAGTTCAAGTATCTCGACGACTCCGGCGCCTGGCGGGACGCATGGGACGGCGAGACGGAGCGGCTGTTGCCGACGGCGATCCGTATCACGGTGACGCCCGCGGACGGCGGCAGCGCGGGCACGTTGCCGTCGATGACGGTCTCGCTGCGGACGAGCAGCCAGTGAACGATCGCGGCTTCGCGCTGATCGCGGTCCTGCTCGTGCTCGCGCTCATCGGCATCGTGGGCGCGGAGTTCGCGTATTCCATGAGGCTCGAGGCCTCGGCGGTTCGTGCTTACAAGGAAAATCTCATCGGTGGTCATCTCGCGGAAGCGGGCGTCGAGCAGGCCGTTCGCGAGATCGTCGGCGACGTCGCGTACGTGGGGCTCACGGACGAAAAGCTCCTGACGTTCTACAGCCGCGAGCGCGCGGTGCGCCGACCCGTCTCGCGCACGGACGTTGCCCTCGGCCCGGGAACGTTCTCGTACCGCATCTCCGACGAGGAAGGTCGGCTCAACATCAACACCTCGCCGCCGGATCGCGTCGATCGATTGCTCCAGTCGCTCGGGGTGGAGAAGGTCGATCGCGACACGATCGTGGACTCCATCCAGGACTGGCGCGACCCCAACGAGGAGCATCGCTTGAGCGGCGCCGAGAGCGACGACACGTACCTGAAGCTCCCCATCCCCTACCGCTCGCGTAACACCAATCTCGAATCGGTGTCCGAACTGCTCCAAATCAAAGGCGTGACGCGCGCGCTGTACGACGGCGCGGACGGACGGCCCGGCCTCGTCGACCTGGTGACCGTGAAGACACCGGGGCAGGTCAACATCAACACGGCGCCGCCCATCGTCCTGCGTGCCCTAGGTCTCTCCGACGCCGAGATCACCGAGATCGTCCAGACCCGGCACGATGGCCCGTACATGCAAACACCACCACGCTTTTCCGGTCGCGGCCTCGTCACCACGAGCCGCACCTTCCGGGTCGAGGCGGAGGGCCTCCTCGACGGTCAGAGCCGGGCGCGGGTCACCGCGATCATCCAGAAGCGACAGACGGCAGGCCAGGGGGTCGCCTACCTAGAATGGTCGGGGGTTCGGTAATTTGCCATCCGTGCCATTTCGCCTTAATCTGCTCGGGTGCAGCTGACCTCACCGAGCCTAGGGGTCGTCCTCAGCGGCGACCGCCTCGTTGCTGCCGCACTCGGGCGTCACGGCGTCGAGACCTTCGTGGTGGAGGCGGAGCAACCCGGAGCCACGCTCCGGGCTGAGCTCGACGCGCGCCGCCTCAAGGCCCGCACGGTCGCGATCGGATTGCCGCGCGGATCCGTGACCGTGAAACCGATCGACCTTCCGCCGGTCGCGGGCGTGCTCCGCGACATGGTGAAGTTCGAGCTGGAGCGCCACCTGCCCTTCCCGGCCGAGGATGCGCCGTTCGATTTCCTGCCGTTGCCGCTGAACGGGGACAGCTCATTGGTGTCCGGGCGCCGCGTGCTCGTCGCCGCCGCCGATCGGCGCATCGTGGACAGCGCCGTCCGCCTCGTCGAGGAGGCGCGGCTGCGGCCGGTCTCGATGACGCTCGCCGCCCACGACCTCCTCGGCCTCGTCAGGGTGCCGTCGAACAAGCACGTGGTGTGGGTGCACCGCAGCGGCGATGCGAGCGACCTCCTCTTCCTCGCGGGCGGGACGATGGTCTTGAGCCGCAGCGTGCCGAGCACCGACGAAGGCCGGATCACCGACGAAATCCGGCGCAGCTTTACGGTCACGCGGTGGCGCGGCTGCGATGCGGTGTGGGTCTCCGGCGACGGCGGGCCGCCGCTCAAGAAGACGATCACTCCGCTGAACGAGCTCGGCGCGCCCGTGACCGAGCCCCCCTACACCCTGCGCGCGCGGAAGCTGCTCGCGGCCGCGGAAGACAAATCCGGCGCGGCTCAGCTCGCCATCGCGGTGGCGGCGGGCCGGGGCGTGCGGCCCCTCGACCTCATTCCCGATACGCTGCGACCGCGGCGCCTCACCCGGCCCCAGATGACCACGCTGGGACTCGCCGGAGTGGCCGTCCTCCTCGCCGTGATCGCGCTGCTCGCGCCCGGATATCGCGCTCGCCGCCAGCTCGCGGCGCTCAATGCCGACATCGCGCGCATGGCGCCCGACGTACGGGGAGTGGAGAAGGTACTTGCCGAGCTCGACGCGAAGCGGCGTCTGCTCGCGACGATCGAGTCGCTGGAGACGACCGCGATCCGGCCGTTGCCGGTGCTGCGCGAGCTCACCGATTTGCTGCCGAGCGACGCTTGGCTCACGACGGTGTCCCTCGACAGCAAGGGCATCGAGCTCACCGGGCAGGCGGCGGCGGCGAGCGGACTCATCCCCGTTCTCGAGAATTCGCCACGCTTCGCGCGCGTGGAGTTCGCCTCGCCGGTGACCCGGGGCCGCGACAAGGAGCAGTTCCGCATCCGGGCGGCGTGGGAAACTCCGACGGCGGCATCGGATTCGGGGCTCGGCCCGGGAAACGCGGCGGCGATGCCGGTGGTACCGCCGGCGGCACCGGCCGCAGCAGCAGCTCCGCCGCCGACGCTCGGGATGCCGCGACCGATGCCCGGCGTCTCGGCGCCGCCTGGTCCGCCGCCCGCGGCGTCGCCGGCGCCGAGCCGGCCGCCGCTCCCGAACCGGATCGGAGAGCCGCGATGATCGGCAACCTCTCGCGACGCGAGCGCAATCTCATCGGCCTCGCCGCCCTCGGGCTCGCGATCGTCCTGGGCTGGGAGTTCGTCATCCAGCCCGTGCGTGATAGGAACCGGGCCGAGGAAGAGCTGATCCCCGCGCGCGAGCAGACGTTCGCCCGGCGTCGCGACCTCCTCGGGCGCAGGGACACGATCGCGAGCGAGCTCCAGGCCGTCAACGCCCGTATCGACGCGCTTTCGGGACGACTCCTTCAAGCGGGAACTCCGGCGGTGGCTGCTTCCGAACTGCAGAACATCGCGAAGGCGATGGCGTCCCAGGCCACCACCGAGATCCGGAGCGAGCGCATCCTGACGCCGGTGGAGCGCGGTGAGCTCCTCGAGATCCCCATCGAGATCGCAGTGTCGGGAGAGATCCGCCAGCTGGTCGATCTCCTCGCGCGGCTCGACGCCGCGCCTAAATTCTTGACCATTCAGGACTTGAAGATCAGAGTAGTGAACGTCAGTTCACCCAAAGAGCTGCTCGCGACACTGACGCTCTCGGGCTACATCGGAAAGACAAAGACATAAAAGATGATGCCGAAGCCTCTGCTTGCGCTGAACGCCGCCCTCGTGGTGGTGTCCGTCCTTCTCGTGGGCTACATCGTGCGCCAGCTCACCGCGCCGCGTCCCCGACCTCTGGCGGGACGGCCGCCCGCAGCGATGACCGCGACGGGGGCGCCCGCTCTGGCGGGCGGCAAACCGCCCGCGGCCGCGTACATGACGGTGGCCTCGCGGAACCTCTTCAGCCCCAGCCGGAGCGAGGCGACGCAGCCGACAGGAATCGCGAGCGTGCCTCTGAACGTTCCGCGTCCGAACCTGTTCGGCGTGATCCTCCGCGAGGGCTCTCCCGTCGCCTATCTCGAGGATCCGGCCACGAAGCGGGTGACTGCGTACCGGGTGGGCGATAGCGTGGGCGGGGGGACGGTCCAAGCCATCGCCGCCGATCACGTCGTGCTCGCCCGCCCCGACGGCAACGTCGACGTCCGCCTGCACGATCCGACGCGACCGCGCCCGGTGGTCCCGGTCGGACCGCCGCCGACCGCCGGATCCATCCCCGTCACACCGCCCCCCGCGATGGGCCAGATTCCTGGCCAGGTGCCCGGTCAGGTCCCCGGGCAGGCGATGGTGCCGCAGCCGGGCGGACCCTTCATCCCGCAGCCGATGCCGGCACCGCCCGCGATGGGCCAGGTGCCGGATCAGGGGGCCGCGGGCCGGCGCCCACTGCCGCCGAACCTTCTACGCCGGGTGCCGCCGCCCGCGCCACCGGGCACCGTGGACGATGCCCAGCGCTGAGTATGTAGCGCGCAGCATCACCGCCGTCGTCGCTCTCACGCTGGCCGCGGGATGTGCCTCCAGATCCGCGCCGCCTACGCCCGCGCCCGAGCCCCCGGTGGCGGCGCCAATCCCCACTCCGACCCCGGCGCCACCGGCTGGGCAGGCCCCGACGACGCCGCTTCCGCCCGTCTCCATCGGTCCGCGGCCGGAGGCACCGGCGGAGACGACACCGACACCGCCCCGCGTGCAACCGACGCCACCACCGCCGCCGCCCACGGTGCCGCAGGTCGCGCCCGGACAGCGCGGCCGCTTCGTCGTCCTCAACTTCGACAACGCGGACATCGAGACCGTCATCCACGCCGCGAGCGAGATCGTCGGCTTCAACTACGTCCTCGCCCCCGACGTGCGCGGGAAGGTCACGGTGCAGACGGCGGGTCGTATCCCGCAGGAAGACGTGTTCGGCGTCCTCCTCGGCATCCTCGAATTGCACGGCTTCACCGCCGTCAAGTCGGGGAACCTCTACAAGATCGTCCGCATCGAAGGCGCGCGCGAGCGCGCGGTTCCGACCATCGTCGGCAATCAGGCGGATCCGCAGCGCAACACCGATGAGGTGATCACGCAGATCGTGCCCGTCCGGTTCGCTTCCGTGACCGACCTCGCCACCCTCTTGCGTCCGCTGATCTCGGCACGGGGCACGCTGATCGCGCATCGTGAGACGAATGTGCTCATGATCACCGACGCCGCGTCGAACATCCGGCGCCTGCTCGACATCGTGCGCCACGTGGACGTCGAGGTCGCGCTCGAGGAGCTGTCGATCATCCAGATCCGCTACGCCGACGCCGCCGACCTCGCCACCATCCTGAACCAGCTCTTCACGACGGGTCGGGTGCGCGCGGGTGCGCCGGGCGCGCCCGGTACCGTGCCGCCGCCACCGCGGGTGCCGCCGACCGGCGGCGCCACCGTGCCCCCGGTGCCGGGGGCGCCGACGGTGGAGGGCGGCTCTGAGCGGCCACCGCTGATCATCGCGGAGCGGCGGTCGAATTCGCTCATCGTGCACGCGCGCCGCAACGAGCTCGACACCATTCGACGGTTGATCGGCCAGCTCGACGTCAACATCTACGGCGGCCGTCGGGTGTTCATCTATTACGCGGAGAACGCGAAGGCGAAAGACCTCGCCGCCACCCTGAACGCGATCTATGGCGGCCGCGAGACGGTCAGCACCTCCTCCACGACGCCGACGACGCGCCGTCCCGGCGAACCGCCGCCACCGCCGCCGCCTCCGTCCACGGCGGCGCCGGGATCGCAGATCGCGGCGGCCGCGGACGCCAGTCTGCTCGAAGGACAGGTGCGCTTCATCGCGGACGAGACCACCAACGCGGTGATCGTGACGACCTATCCGCGCAACTGGAGCGAGATCGAAGCGACCATCAAGCAGCTGGATCGGATGCCGCGCCAGGTGCTGATCGAGGTGCTGGTGACCGAGATCACGCTCACCGACGACATGCGGCTCGGCATGGACTGGGCGCTGAAGGAAGGCAGCTTCCGCCTCGCCCAGCAGTCGATCAATCCCGACTCGCCGACGATCGTGTCACCGTCGAATCGTCTCCCGCCCGCCGCCACCCTCGCGCTTCCCGCGGGCGGCCTCACCGCGTGGGCGTTTGCAGCGGACAAGTTCTTCGCGATGCTCAACACCCTGGCCTCCGAGAATCGCGTGAACGTGCTCTCGAGCCCGCACGTGCTCACCTCGGAGAACAAGAAGGCGGTCATCAACGTCTCCGACTCGATCCCGATCGTGACGAGCCAGCAGGTTCCAATCGGCGGGACGACCACGCCGACGTCCACCGCCACCACCGCCGTCATCGGCACCCAGTCGGTGGAGTATCGCGACGCCGGCGTGATCCTCACCGTGACCCCGCGCATCGGCGAGCAGGGCACCGTCGCCCTCGACGTGAAGCAGGAAGTCAACGACATCGGCGCTTCGGAGCCGCCCACCGGATCCCGTCGCATCATCAAGCGAGAGGCGGAGACGTCGGTGGTGCTGCTCAACAATCAGACGCTGGTGCTCGGTGGGCTCATCCGGGATCGCAAGAGCAACGAGGACCGCGGGATCCCCTTCTTGAAGAACATTCCGCTCCTCGGCTATCTCTTCGGCGCCAAGGTCGTGACGATTACGAAGACGGAGCTGCTCATCCTGATCACGCCGCGCGTGATCGGGACCGCCGTCGACGCCGCCCGCATCACGGAAGAGATGCGCCGGGCGACGCCGAGCCTGGAGGAGTCGATCCGGCGCGCGCCGCGGCAACCCACCATCCTTCCGCCGCCCCCTCCCCCGCCGCCGTCAGCGCCCGCGCCGTAAGCGGGCGGGACGGCGCGGCTCAGTAGCCGCCGCCGCTGCCGCCGCGCTCGCAGAAGTCACCGCGCCAGCGGCCACCGTCGCGGGCGCAGCGCTCCTGCGCGCCGAGCTCGCGGTCGCCCGCGCTCACCCGCGCGCAGGCGGCGCAGGCGAGCAGCGCGACCACGAAGGCTCGCGCGGCCCACATGCGCATGATCGTCATCGGCCCGAGAAGCGCGGCGCGCGCTTCTCGAAGAACGCGCGCAGGCCCTCCTGATGGTCCTCACCCGTGATCGCGAGCGCCTGGGAGTACGCCTCCCGATCGAGCGCGGTGGCGAGGTCGCTGGCGGCGGCCGCGTTCACCATGTGCTTGGCGAGCGCGAGCACCGTCGGCGGTCCCGCCGCGATCTTCTCCGCGAGCGCGCGCGTGGTGGGGACGAGCTCGGCCACCGGCACCACCCGGTTGACGAGCCCGATCGCGAGCGCATGGGCGGCGTCGATGACGTCGGCGGTGAAGATCAGCTCCTTCGCGCGCGCCATCCCGACGAGGCGCGGCAGCAGCCACGTCCCGCCCCCGTCGGGAACGAGCCCGACCTTCCAGAACAGCTCGCCGAACTTGGCGCGCTCGGAGGCAACGATCAGATCGCAGCAAAGGGCGAGGTTCGAGCCGGCGCCCACCGCGTAGCCGTCCACCATGGCGATGGTGGGCCGCGGGAAGTTCACGAGGCGCAGCACCATCTTGTTGAGCGCCTCCACGCGCGCGCGTCCCTCCGCCGCCGTCTGCCGGCGCTCGCGCATGAGCTTCACGTCGCCGCCCGCGCAGAAGTGGCCGGCGGCGCCGGTGACGATCACCACGCGCGTGGCCTCGTCGCTCTCGATCTCGTCGAGCACGGAGACGAGCTCGGTGCGCATGACCATGTCGAGCGCGTTCCGCGCCTCCGGTCGGTTGAGCACGATGGTGGTGACGGCGTGCGCGCGTTCGAGCAACAGCGTCTGATATCCCATGGCGTCCTCCGGACGGGGCGAAAGTGTCGCGAGGGTGATGTGGCTAGCGACCGCCGGCTACGGGCGACAGGCGCGGCATCGCCGCCCGCTCATCGATGGTGAGGCTCAGCAAGGTGCCGACGCACAGGATGGCGGCCGCCATCGCGAAGGCGGCGCCGTAGCCGTGGGTCGCCTCGAACAGGGAACCGCCGAGCCAGGAGCCCAGAGCGGCACCGGCCTGGTGGACGAGGAAGATCGTCCCGAACACCGACCCCACCGAGAAGCGCCCGAAGATCTCCGCCGTGAGCGCCGACGTCATGGCGAGGCTGCCCGACATGCTGAGACCACCGAGCGCGGCCACGAGGAGCAGCAGCGCCGGGTTGTCGCGAATGCTGAAGAGGACGATGAAGAGCAGCGCGCGCGTGCCGTAGAGCCACGCCAGCACGGGCCGGCGCCCCACGCGATCGGAGACCGCGCCCAGTATCATCGCGAACGCCACACTGCTGCCGCCGAGGAGGGCGATCGCCCACGAGGCCAGCATGGGCGCGAAGCCGTGGTCGGTGAGCATGGGGACGCCGTGCGCGGAGAGCAGGCTCATCGAGAAGCCGCACGTGAAGAGCCCGCCCGCGAGCTGCCAGAACGAGGCCGTCTGCACCGCCGCCGCCACGTCGGTGCGCTCGTACCGCACGGCATTCGAGAGCCCGGGATCGGCGGGGAGCCCGTCCTGGGTGAGCCCCATCTCCTCCGGCGAGTCGCGCACGACCCAGAACGCGAGAGGCAGGATGATGACGACCACGGCCACGCCCATCACGCCGTAAGTGGCGCGCCATCCGAGGGCGAGGATCAACGACATCGCGATGGGCACGAGCAGGCTCATCCCCGCCATCGACGCGCCGCCGAGCATCGAGAGCGCGGTGCCACGTCGCCGCGTGAACCAGCGCGACACCACCGCCGAGCCGACCACGTGCCCGGTGGCGGCGAGGCCGAGGGCCACGCACACGCCATAGATCACGTAGAGGTGCCAGAGGCGGGTGACGGATCCGGTGGCGGCAAGAGAGGCGCCGAGCACGAGCGCGCCGCCGATGGTGACCGGGCGCGCGCCCCACCGATCGACGAGACGGCCCACGAACGGCATGAACGCGCCGTAGAGGAACAGGCTGAGGGCGATGACGAGCGAGAAGCTCGCGCGATCGACGCCGAGATCCGACACCATCGGCTTCAGGAACGGGCCCACCGTGAAGCGCACGCCGGTGGAGAGGAAGACCATCACGGCGAAGGCGACGGTCACCCACCAGCCGAAGAACACACGCGGGGTCTGCATGGGGTGTATCGCCACTATAGCCCTACCCGCCCGCGTGTTACAATCCGGCCGCCGATGCGACTCGCGCGCTCGCTCGTCGGCATGGTCCACCTCTTGCCGCTGCCCGGAAGTCCCCGCTGGGAGGGCTCCATGGAGCGCGTCATCGACGCCGCCCTCGCCGATGGCCGCGCCCTCGCCGACGGCGGCTTCGATGCGCTCCTCATGGAAAACTACGGCGACGCGCCGTTCGCGCGCGGTCGCGTCGCCGCCGCCACCGTGGCCGCCATGGCCGTCGTCGCACGCGAGCTCCGGCGCGCGCTTCCGCAGCTGGCCCTCGGCGTGAACGTGCTCAAGAACGACGGCCGCGCCGCCCTCGCCGTCGCCACCGCGGTCGGCGCTGCGTTCATCCGGGTCAACGTGCACGCGGGCGCCGTCGTCGCCGATCAGGGCCTCGTGCAGTCCCAGGCCCACGACCTCCTGCGCGACCGCCGGCTCCTCGCCGCCGACGTGAAGGTCTTCGCCGACGTCCAGGGCAAGCACGCGGTCCCGGTGGCGCCCGTGGAGCTCGAGCAGGAGGCGCGCGATCTCGTGCACCGCGGCCTCGCCGACGCGCTCGTCGTGTCCGGCAAGGCCACCGGCGAGACGACGCCGATCGCGGACGTGAAGCGCGTGCGCAGCGCGGTGCCCGACTCCCCGCTCCTCGTGGGCAGCGGCGTCACCGCGGACACCGCCGCCGAGCTGCTCTCCATCGCCGACGCGCTCATCGTCGGCACGTCGCTCAAGCGGGATGGCCGCGTGCTGAATCCGGTCGATCCCGCGCGCGTGCGCCGGCTCGTCGACGCCGTTCGTGGGCGCTGACTTCTTCCGCCGCTTCGCGGTGCCCACCGCCGTTCTCGTGCTCGCCGCGTGCGGGGCCGCCGCGCGACCGGATCGCGCTCGCCTCGCCGCGCTCGACGGCCGCCTCGCCCAGCTCCTCCTCGTGGGGTTCTCGGGCACCGGCGCCGCCGACAATGCCGAGGTCGCGCGGCTCCTCTGCCAGACGCGCGTGGGCGGCCTGTTGCTGTTCGGCCGCAACGTCACCGGCGTCGAGCAGGTCGCCGCCCTCACGCGCGACATCCAGGAAGCGGCGGCGCGCTGCGACGCTACCCCGCCCCTCATCGCCGTCGATGCCGAAGGCGGGCGCGTGATGCGGCTCTCACCGAGCGCCGGTTACACCGAGACGCTCTCGCACGACGAGCTCGGCGATGGTAACGATCTCGCCCTCACCGAGCTGGAGGCGCGCCGCATCGGACGGATGCTGCGCGAAGCCGGCATCAACTGGAACCTCGCCCCCGTGGTGGACGTCGGTTACAACCCGGCGAACCCGGTGATCGTGGCCACGGGACGGAGCTTCGGCACCGACCCTCTGCGCGTCGCCGCCCACGCCCGCGCCTACGTGCGCGGCATGCGGGACGAAGGCGTGCTCACCGCCCTCAAGCACTTCCCCGGCCACGGCAGTAGCTACGACGATTCCCACCACGGCTTCGTGGACGTCACCGATACCGCGCAGCCAGAGATCGAGCTCGCGCCCTACCGCGCGCTGATGGCGGAGGGCATGGTGGACAGCATCATGACCGCCCACGTCTTCAACCGCGCCCTCGACGCGCGATATCCGGCGACGCTTTCGCGGGGGACGATCGCGGGGCTCCTCCGCGACACGCTCGGCTACGACGGTCCCGTGGTGAGCGACGATCTCCGCATGGGCGCCATCCAGAAGCAATACGGGCTGGAAACGGCGGCGGTGCTCGCGCTGCAGGCCGGCGTGGACGTCCTCCTCATCGCCGAGGACCGGCTCCCCGATGGCCGCTCCGCCTCGGACGTCGCCCTCGGCGCGATCCGGCGCGCCCTCGCCGCCGGCGAGCTCGATCCCGATCGCGTCGAAGCCGCGCTCGCGCACGTCGTTCAGCTCAAAGCCCGCGCGCTCCGCTGAACCTCTCCCGCCCCATTCGCGTTCCGCGCGCGCCCCACGCGTCAGCGCGCGAGCAGCGCCTCCACGTCCGCCCGCGTCGGCAACGACGCCTGCGCGCCGCGCCGGGTGCATGCAACGGCGGCGGTGCCGTTGGCGAAGCGCAAGCTTTCCGCGAGCGACCGGCCTTCGGCGACGGCGAGCGCGAGCGCCCCGTTGAAGGCGTCGCCGGCGGCCGTGGTATCCACCACCGGCACCGCGAAGCCGGGTGCGTGCAGGGCGCCGTGGGGGCCGCAGGCGACCGCGCCGTGCTCGCCGAGCGTGACGACGACCGTGCCCACGCCCCACTCCCTGAACCGCGCTCCCGCCGTCGCCGCCGTCTCCGGCGAGTTCACCGCGATCCCGGTGAAGCGCTCGGCCTCGCCTGCATTCGGCGTCAGGTAATCCACGAGCGGCCACAGATCCACGGACGCCGCCGGCACCGGCGCCGGATTCAGGAGCGTGCGCGCTCCGTGGCGGCGCGCGGTCTCGAGCACGGCGCGCACGGTCGCCAGCGGCGTCTCGAGCTGACACACGACGACGGCCGCGCCCGCGAACGGCGCGCGCTCGGCATCGGCGACCGTGAGCACGTGGTTGGCGCCGGGCGCCACCGCGATCTGATTCCTTCCCTCTGCGTCCACGACGATGAGCGCGGTGCCCGTGGCCGACGACGACGTGACGACGAGTCCCGTCACGTCGATGCCTTCGCTCGCGAGCGCGGCACGCACGGCGGCGCCGGCCGCGTCGTCGCCCACGCACGCGACGAACGCGACATCGGCGCCCAACCGCCGCGCCGCCACGGCTTGATTGGCGCCCTTGCCGCCATGGTTCACGAGCAGCGTTCCCCCGCTCACGGTCTCGCCGGGGCGCGGTAAGCGCGCGGCCGCCACCGTGAAGTCCACGTTGGCGGAGCCGACTACGAGGAGGCGGCGCACAGTCGGGACAGGAAGGCGTCGATGAAGGCGTCGGGCTCCGCGAGATGCGCGATGCGACAGTTCGACGGGCCGGGCACGCGCCGTGTTTCGCCCCCGTCGCCGACGCCGATGCACGCGGGCTCCCAGTGGACGAAATCGCCGAAGGCGACGCCCACGGCAAGCGGATCGTGGAGAAACATGCTCGGCGCTGCCGTCGTCGCATCCACCGTGAAGCCGCGCGCCGTGAATCGCCCCACGCGCGCGGCCAACGCATCGGCGGTACCGGCGAGCGCGCGCGCGAGCCGTGACCGGGTCAGCGCCGCCCGCCGGGTCGCGTCCAGCGGCACCAGGTCAACGGTCAATCCAGATGAGAAGATACGCCGCGCCGCCTCTGGGTCTACATGAATGTTGAACTCTGCCCCCGTCGTGACGTTTCCAGAGACATCCACGGCGCCGCCCATGACGACGAGTCGGCCGACGCCGGTGATCGCGGCGCGGTCCGCTTCGAGCGCGAGGGCCAGGTTGGTGAGCGGCCCGAGCGCGATCAAGGTCAGCGCGCGGCCGTGGCGGCGGGCGGTCTCCAACAGGAGCCCAACGCCGTCGCGGCGGACGCGGCCGATGTCCACCGGCGGCCAGTCGGACAGATCACCGAGGCCGTCGGTCCCGTGGTAATCCGTCGCATCGACGGGCGCGCGTGCCAGCGGCGCTCCCGCCCCCATTCCGAACGCGGGCAACGGCTTCGGCGACCGCGCGGCGAGCAGCCTCAAGAGATTGGTGGTGGCGGCCTCGACGCCAACGTTGCCGGCCACCGTGGTCACGCTGACGACCGTGAGCTCGGGGGAGTTCCAGGCAAAGAGCAGGGCGAGGGCGTCATCGAGCCCGGGATCGGTGTCGATGTGGGTGATGATCGGCGCGCCGGAATCTCGCGACCGGGTGTCAGGCATCGTATTGGTGCGTGTTACCATAGTCTTGGATTCGGGGGGAGGAGGAGGAGCTTCATGGACATCCAGATCCTGTATTGCGGGGAGTGAAACTACCTTCCCCAGGCCTCCAGTCTGCAGGCCGCGATCAAGGATAAATACGGTATCACCGCACGCCTGAAAGAGGGCGTGGGCGGGATCTTCGAAGTCGATATCGACGGGACGACCGTCTACTCGAACGAGACGACGTATCGCTTCCCCGAGAACGAGGAGATCTTCGCCAAGATCGACGCCGCTAAGCGCTGAGACTCTGCTCGAGGTCACCCTGAAATCGCGGGTGGGCCACGGCGATGAGCGCCGTGGCCCGCTCCCGCTCGCTCCGTCCCCGTAGCGGCGCCGCTCCGTGCTCCGTCACGACCCAGTCGGCGAGGAAGCGCGGCGTCGTGACTGCTGCCCCCGCGGGAAGCCGCGCCACGATTCGCGATGCCTTTCCTTCCCGCCCCGTCGAGGGCAGCGCGATCACGGAGACGCCCCCGCGCGAGCGCGAGGCGCCGAGAACGAAGTCGAATTGCCCGCCGATCCCGGCCACCTGGCGGCCTCCAAGTGTTTCCGCGTTCACCTGGCCCGTCAGATCCACCTCGAGTGCGGAGTTGATGGAGCAGAAGCGGTCGAGCTGCGCGACCACGTTCGGATCGTGCACGAAACCGGATGAGTCCATGCTCACGAGCGGGTTCTCGTGCACGAAGTCGAAGAGGCGGCGCGTGCCCATCGCTTCCGCGATGTCCATCCGCCCGCGATGGATCGTCTTGCGCGCGCCCGTGACGACCCCGCGCTCGACGAGCGGCACCGCGGCATCCACGAGCAGCGAGTGCAGCGCGAGATCGCGGTGATGTGCGAGGGCCTCCAGCACCGCCTGCGGAATGGCGCCCACGCCCACCTGCACGGTCGCGCCGTCGGGCACGAGACCCGCCACGTGTCGGCCGATGGCGCGCTCGACGTCACCGGGCGGCGGCGATGGATACGGGAGGAGCGGCTCATCGACCTCGACCCAGGCGTCGATGCGGCTCCGGTGAAGAAATGCGTTGCCCCGCGTGGCCGGCATGTTCGGGTTGACCTGCGCGATCACCAGCGGCGCCGACCGCGCCGCGCCGATCGTCACGCCCACCGCCACCCCGAGGCTCAGATAACCACGCCCGTCCGGCGGCGCGCAGTGCACGAGCACGGCGTCCGGCGCCCACGCTCCACCGGGCGCAAAGGCGCGGACGAGGTCGAAGTAGCGGAGCGGCACGTACTCGACCCGGCCCCGCCGGCGGGCGTCGTCGAGCTTCGGTGACATGTGCCAGGTGACGAACCGGAGGGCCGCGGTCTCGGGCTGCGCAAACGGATATGCGCCGAGATGGAGACCGCCCACGAGCGTGAGGTCACGGAGGCGGTCGGCCTGGCGGCATACCTCATCCACGAGCGCGACGGGCTCGCCGCATGCGGGCGGCAGGAGCACGCGCATCCCGGGCTCGAGGCGCTGCACGGCTTCGGCGAGCGTGCACTTCGCGAACGCGCGGCTCATGGCGCGAGCGTGGACATGGCGCGAGCCTATATATACTCCGCGCGCGATAGAATGAGCGCCATGAACGCGCTCCCGGCTCTCGTCGTGCTGCTCGTGACCGTGGTGCTCGCCGGATGTTCCAGCTCGCCGCAGCGTGTCGAGACGCCGACGAGCGTGCGCTGCTTGAGCGACGCCGGCCCCGGCGCCAAGGGGACGGTCACCGATCGCCCGCTCGTGTTCCTCTTCTGCGCGCAGAGCCCATGACCCACGTGGCGCTCGTCACCGGCGGCGGTCGCGGCATCGGCCGCGAGATCGCGCTCGCGCTCGCGCAGCAGGGGTGCGCGGTGGCGGTGGCGGCGCGAACGCACGCCCAGGTGGAGAAGACCGCGGCCGATGCGCGCGCCTACGGGGTCAAGACGCTGGCGGTGGAGCTGGACGTGACGTCGAGCGCCTCTGTCGAGACGGCCGTGGCCGCGGTCGCGGCCGCGCTCGGCACCATCGACGTTCTCGTCAACAACGCGGGAATCGCGGAGTCCGCGCCGTTCGTCAGGACCGACGCTCCTCTCTGGGACCGTCACTTCGCCGTGAACGTCACCGGGCCCTACCTCGTCACGCGGGCCGTGCTGCCCGGGATGCTCGAGCGCGGCTGGGGCCGCGTGATCAACGTGGCGTCGCTGGCGGGACTCTACGGGGCGCCGTACGTCACCGCCTACACGGCGTCGAAGCACGCGCTCGTCGGCCTCACGCGCGCGCTCGCCACCGAGGTCGCGGGCAAGGGCGTGACCGTGAACGCGCTCTGTCCCGGCTACGTGGCCACCGACATGGTGTGGAACGGCGCGCGCAACATCGCCGCGCGTACCGGCAAGTCGTTCGATGACGCGGTGGCGGCGATGGCGAGCGTGAACCCGGGACGCCGGCTCCTCGAGCCTGCAGAGGTGGCCGCGGCCGCACTGCGGCTGCTCGACGACGCCGCTACGAACGGCGACACGATCGTCCTCGACGGTTCGTTACCCGGAGGAGGCCAGCGATGACGCCAGAGCTCCGTGCCCTCAACCCGCCCACGGTCATGAAGCCCGTCGGCTACTCGCATGCCTACGAGGCCCGGGGCGGCCGTCTGCTGTTCATCGCGGGGCAGGTCGCGCGCGACAGCGCCGGCGCCGTGATCGGCAAGGGCGACCTCGTCGCTCAGTTCCGTCGGGTGTGCGAGAACTGGAAAGCCATTCTCGGCGCCGCGGGCGGGCAATTCACCGATGTCGTGAAGCTCACGCTCTACGTGCTCGACGTGGACGACTACAAGACGCACGCGCGCGAGATCGGCCACGTGTACCGCGAGTACTTCGGCAAGCACTTCCCGGCCATGACCCTGATCGGGGTGAAAGACCTCTACGACGCGGACGACGGCTGCCTCATCGAGGTGGAGGGCTTCGCCGTCCTGCCGTGAAGATCCGCCATCGTGTGCCACCGACGCGCTGGCCCACGCGCGCGGAGGCCGAGCGCGCGCGGTGGTTCTCACCGATCCGCATCGGCGCCCGTCTCGTCGCGGAGCAGCGCACGTGGGTTCCCGCGATGGTGCCCTGGCGCGCCACCGAAGACGGGTTCGTGACGCCCGCGGTGCTCGAGTGGTACGGGCGGTTCTCGCAGGGGCGGCCGGGCGTGCTCGTGGTGGAGGCGACCGGCATTCGCGACATCCGGAGCGGTCCCCTCCTCCGCATCGGCGACGATCGTTTCCTGCCCGGACTGCGATCGCTCGTGGACGTCGTGCGCGCGCGCAGCGAGGGCCACACGCGGCTCTTCATCCAGCTCCTGGACTTCTTGACCGTGCGCCGCCGTCCGGAGCCGGCCACGTACTTCCGCCGC
>Ga0075421_100000613_pt1 | contig 38050 bp, 37 predicted proteins | sample SoiMetdeltSBSDD5_FD_75292 | JGI IMG/M metagenome (GOLD analysis project Ga0075421, IMG submission 75292) | Bulk soil microbial communities from a Populus tree surrounding site in Tennessee, USA - Soil MetaG P. deltoides SBSDD5 | ecosystem: Environmental > Terrestrial > Soil > Tree plantation... | reverse complement strand
CCCGTTGTCCTACAGTCCGGGCCGTGACGCAACCGGCGATGAGGCGACGTGGATGAGGCTGATCGCCACCGTGGCCGACCGGCCCTCGGGGAGCGGGGCCAGCGCGGTGCCGTACACGACGTCGCCGCGGTGCCGCAGGGACAGTCGCGGCGGAATGCCCTCAGCGGAGTCAACCTCGAACACCATCAGATCCGGCGTCAACCGCCAGGTGCCCGCGCTGCGTCGCTCGCGCCCGGCCTGACGCCAGATCGACGTCCACCGGCCGTCTGACGTCACGTCCACGGTGACCTGTGCGCGGCCCTGGATGTGCGGGCTCGAAACTTCCTCCGCCGTGCCCCGCCACGTGCCGACCACGTCAGTCGGCTCGGCCGCCGGCACTGCGGCCGCCGGCACCATCACCAGCAACAGCACTGTAGCGACACGAAGGAATGTCTGCCTTCGCATGACCCACGGTGCAGCAAGCGATGTGCCGGACGCCGCACAGCTCCGCGACTGAGCGGCATGTGCGTTGCTGGCGTGAGCCGCTTCGGCTACGTCGCGAGCCAGGACAACGTGAGGAGGCGGTGTATGGCGACGCGGGGTGTGGGCTCGGTAGTGGAGATGGCGCGTCGCGGTGAAGGCGACAGCGACGCCTTGCTGCGGCGGGGGAATCGGGGCGCGCGGAGCGAGCAGCTCGCGGCGGGCCTCGGCTGGTTCAGTATCGGTCTCGGCGTCGCCGAGCTCGTCGCGCCCCATGCTGTCGCGCGGGCGATCGGCCTCAAGGGCCGCGGCGTGACGCCGGCGCTCACGCGCCTGTGCGGTCTGCGCGAGGTCGCGTCCGGCGCAGGCATCCTGAGCGAGCGCCGCCCCGCCGCCTGGGTCTGGTCGCGCGTGGTCGGTGATGTCATGGACCTCGCGCTGCTCGCCGCCGGTTTCGCGGCGCGGGGGGCGAACCGCAGCCGGTTGGCCGTCGCCACCGCGGCCGTGGCCGGTGTCACCGTGGTCGATGCGCTGTGTGCGCAGGAGCTGGCCGGTCCGAGCCGCGTCTCCGTCCAGACGACGGCCGAGGGGACGCTCCGCGTCCGCCGCCGCACCACCGTGAACCGGCCGCCCGACGCGCTCTATCGGTTCTGGCGCGACTTCAGCAACGCCCCGCGCTTCATGCAGCGAGTGGAAGCGGTGCAGGCGAGCGGCGAGCGCCGGACGCACTGGCGCGCCAAGGGGCCGGCGGGCCTCGCCGTCGAATGGGACGCCGAGCTCACCGAGGAGCGCCCCGGTGAGCTCATCGCGTGGCGATCGCTCGGAGACACGCCGTTCCGGCACTCGGGCATCGTTCGGTTCGAGCCGGCGCCAGCTGGCCGCGGAACCGTCGTGACCGTGGAGATGGAATACGCCCCGCCCGGCGGCGCCGTGACCGCCACCGCGGCCAAGCTGATCGGTTATGCGCCCGAGCAACAGCTGCAGGAAGACTTGCGGCGCTTCAAGCAGATCATGGAGACCGGGCTCGTCGTCATGGCGCAATCGCCGGCGGAACCGAGCCGGCCACTCGCGTCGGGAGGTGCGTGATGAGAGCCACGTGCTGGATGGGCAAGACCGACGTCCGGGTGCAGCAGGTGCCCGAGCCGACGATCGTGAACGAGCGCGACGCGATCGTTCGCATCTCGTCGACGGCAATCTGCGGCTCCGATCTTCACCTCTACAACGGCTTCGTGCCGACGATGCAGTCGGGCGACATCGTCGGCCACGAGTTCATGGGCGAGGTCGTCGAGACGGGGCCGGCCGTGCAGAACCTCAAGGCGGGCGACCGCGTCGTGGTTCCGTTTCCCATCGCGTGCGGCGCCTGCGCGCAGTGCCGTCGGGGACTCTTCTCGCTCTGCGAGAACACGAACCCCAACGCATGGATGGCCGAGAAACTGTGGGGGTACTCGCCGGCCGGAATCTATGGCTACTCGCACCTGACCGGGGGGTATCCCGGTGGCCAGGCCGAGTACGCGCGGGTGCCCTTCGCCGATGTGAACCCGTTGAAGATCCCGGCGGGGATGGCCGACGAGCAGGCGCTGTTCCTCTCGGACATCCTGCCGACGGGGTACATGGGCGCCGAGATGTGCAACATCCAGCCCGGGGACACGCTCGCCGTGTGGGGCTGCGGGCCGGTCGGCCAGTTCGCCATCAAGAGCGCCCGGCTGCTCGGCGCCGAGGGCGTGATCGCCATCGATCGCTTCCCGTATCGGCTGCGGATCGCGCGCGAGCGCGCGGGCGCCACGGAGACGATCAACTACGAGGAGATCGACATCTACGATGCCCTCAAGGACCTGACCGGCGGCCGTGGCCCCGACGCGTGCATCGACGCCGTCGGCCTCGAGGCGCACCTGCCGGGGGCGCTCGGCGCCTATGGTCGCATCAAGCAGGCCACCGGGCTCGAGAGTGATCGGCCGCACGCGCTCCGCGAAGCGATCATGGCGTGCCGGAACGGCGGGACGGTCTCGATCATCGGCGTCTATGGCGGCTTCATCGACAAGTTCCCGATCGGCTCGCTGATGAACCGCTCGCTCACCATCAAGACCGGACAGTGCCACGTCCAGCGCTACATGAAGCCGCTCCTCGAGCGCATCCAGAAGGGCGAGATCGATCCGAGCTTCGTCATCACCCACCGCCTGCGGCTCGACGAGGCCGCGCGCGGTTACGACATGTTCCTGAACAAGTACGACGACTGTCTGAAGGTGGTGCTGACGCCGTGAGGCGGCTCACTCGAACCCGGCGACGAAGCGGGCGAGCTCCACGATGGCCTCGTCGCTGAGCGGCTGGGCGGCCGTGGTCATGGCGCCGTCGAGGTCGCCGCGCGTGCCAGCCTTGAAGCGGCGAAGCTGGCTCGTCACGTAGTCGAGGTCGAGGGCCGACAGCCGCGGAGCGTACTCGCGTCCCTCGAGGGTGGCGCCGTGGCAGGCGAAGCAGAAGTGGCGCTCCGCCAGCGCCCGCCCCGCCTGCGCCTGCGCCGGTGTCAGCGGCACCCGTGGTCGCGGCACCGGCTTCTGTGCGGCGTACCACGCCGCGAGCGCGGTCATGTCGGCATCGGTCAGCGCCGCCGCCAGCGGCGTCATCTGCGGGTCCTGGCGACGTCCGTCGCGGAAGAGGATCAGCTGCCAGTGCAGGTAGATCGCCGGCTGCCCTGCCAGCGACGGTACCGCCGGGATCGCGGAGTTCCCGGTCGCACCGTGACAGGCGCCGCACGATTCGGCCTGGCGGGGGGCGATCTCATCGGCGGCGGCAAGGACGGTCGCGCCCGTCGCCACCACGACGGCGACGACGAGCGCCCCGATCCACGAGCGAGGTGCGACGCTCAGCGCTGGTACGTGACCCGGAAGATCGCGCCCGCGTAGTCGTCGGAGATCAGCAGCGAGCCATCCTTCATCATCTGCGTGTAGACGGGACGGCCCCAGAACTTGTCGCCGTCCAGCCAGCCCTCGGCGAACGTCTCGTACTTCGGCACGTCGCCCGGCCGCAGCGTGACCATCATCACCTTGAACCCGGTCTTCTGCGTGCGGTTCCAGGCGCCGCGCTGCGCGAGGAACATCCGGTTCTTGTATTCCGGCGGGAACATCGAGCCCGTGTAGAACTGGACGCCGTTGCCGGCCACGTGCGGGCCCGTCTTCAGGAGCGGCGCCGCGAACTCGGCGCACGAGTGCCCCTTGCCGAACTCCGGATCCGGGATGTCGCCCTGATGGCAGTACGGGAAGCCGAAGTGCAGGCCCTTCTTGGGCGCGTGATCGAGCCGATCGCTCGGCACGTCCTCACCGAGCCAGTCGCGCGCGTGCGTAGCGAAGTAGAGCTCCTTCGTCACGGGATGCCAGTCGAAGCCCACGCTGTTGCGCACGCCGTGGGCGAAGTACTCGAAGCCGGTGCCGTCCGGATTCACGCGGGAGATGTTGGCGTGCGTGTCGGGCGGGATGCAGATGTTGCACGGCGCGCCGATGTTGAAGTAGAGCTTTCCGTCCGGTCCGAACGCCAGATACTTCCAGCCGTGCGGCGCGTCCTTCGGCAGCGTCTCGTACACCGGCGTCATGGCCGGCGGCGCGTCGAGCTTGTCCTCGATGCCGTCCATCCGCGTGATGCGGTGGATCTCGGCGATGTAGAGCGCGCCGTTCTTGAAGGCGATGCCGTTCGGCAGGTTCAGCCCCTTGGCGATCGTCTTCACCTCGCGGCTCCCACCCTTGTCCACGACGGCGTAGACGTTGCCGGCCACGCGGCTCGAGACGAACAGCGTGCCCTTGTCGCCCCAGGTCATGACGCGCGCGTTGTTGAGCCCGGAGGCCCAGAGGCTGACCTTGAATCCCCCCGGCACCTTCAGCTTGTCGACCGGGATCTCGCCGGGCGCCTTGGCCGCCGGTGGCTGCGCATGCGGGGACAGCGTCGACGTCGCCAGTTCGGCGGGCTGGCCCTGCTTCCACGACGGCGGCGGCTGCTGGGCCTGCGCGATCGGGAGTCCGAGCGTCAACGCGCCGAGAGCGAGGACGGTGAGGAGCCGCACGACGATGTGTGACATGGACGGGCCTCCGGTAAGCGTGAGTGCCGCTGTAAGTACTACCGGGCAGGCGCGGTTGTCAACCGCTGTCGACAATGTTAGGGTCGGCCGGCCATGAGGCGCGGTCTGCGCGCGGTCCTCCTGCTGCTCCTCGCCGCCGCGCCGGCCGGCGCGCAGGAGCGCGAGACGCCGCAGCTGGAGCCGGTGGTGGTGACCGTCACGCGCTTCGAGCAGCGCGCCGAGGAGGCCCCCGCCAGCGTCACCGTCGTCACTCGCGAGGACGTCCGGCAGTCCGCGAGCCAGACCGTCGACGACCTTCTGCGCCAGGTCCCGGGCTTCAGCCTCTTCCGGCGCACGTCGAGCGTCGTCGGCCATCCCACGACGCAGGGCGTGTCGCTCCGGGGCATCGGCCCGAGCGGAACGAGCCGTGCGCTCGTGCTCGTCGACGGCATCCCGGCCAACGACGCCTTCGGAGGCTGGGTGTACTGGAACCGGATGCCCATGCTCGGCATCGAGCAGATCGAGGTCGTGCGCGGCGGTGGCTCGAGCGTGTGGGGCAACTACGCCGTCGGCGGCGTCATCAACGTGCTCACACGCCGCCCGACCGAGCGCGCCGCGTACTTCGAGGGCAGCTACGGAAGCTTCGACACGTACAACGTCGATCTGCTTTTGACGGAGGCGCAGGGGCCGTTCCGGATCAGCCTCGAGGGCAACCGCTACGAGACGGGCGGCTACAAGATCGTCAAGGACTCACGGCGGGGCGCGATCGACATCGATGCGGACTCGGCGCACACGAGCGTGAATCTGCGCGCCGAGCTCGTGGCGGCGCCCGACGCCACGTTCTTCGTCTCCGGCAACTTCTACGACGAGGACCGCAACAACGGCACCGCGCTCCAGTTCAACCGCACCGACGCCGGCGCCGTCGCCTTCGGCGGACGGCTCGGCCGCGGCGACACCGGCGAGCTGTCGTTCTCGGTGTTCGGCGACACCCAGGAGTTCCGCAGCACGTTCAGCACGCAGGCGGCGGATCGCAACTCCGAGACGCTGGCGCTCGACCAGCGGGTGCCGACCGTCTCCGCTGGCGGTCTCCTGCAGTGGGGCCGTCATTTCGGTGACCATCAGGTCGGCGTCGGCGGTGACGTCCGGTGGGTTGAGGGGGAGACCATCGAGCGGGTGTACAACAATAACGTCTTCCTCCGCCGCCGGGTGGCCGGTGGCCAGCAGGTGATCGCGGGCGCTTTCGTGCAGGACGTCTGGAAGCCAATCCCGACGCTGGAGCTGCTCGGCGGCGCTCGCCTCGATTACTGGACGACCTACGACGCGCAACGTCGCGAGGTGCTGCCGGCAGCGGGCAGTGGCGTCCCGCCGTTCCACGCCTTCGGCGAGATCCAGCGGCTGATCTTCAGCCCGCGGCTGGCCGCGCTGATCCACGCGACGCCGACGACCGACGTGCGGCTGTCGGCCTACCAGGGCTTCCGCGTGCCGACGCTGAACGAGCTGTACCGCGTGTTTCGCGTCCGTAACGACGTGACGGTCGCGAACGAGCACCTTCGGCCCGAGCGCGTGACCGGTGGCGAGATCGGCGTGCAGCAGCGCTTCGGTCCTTTCGAGGCGCGCGTGACCGGGTACTGGAACGACGTCAAGGACCTGGTCGCCAACGTGACGCTGGACACGAGGCTTCCCGACTGTCCGGTCGGCACCACCTGCCGCCAGCGACAGAACCTCGACCTGGCACGCGTGCGAGGCGTCGAGACGGAGCTCGAAGCGCGCGTGGCCCGCGACTGGCGCGTCATCGCCAGCTACCTCTACGCCGACGCGCGGGTGGTGGACGCCCCGCAGCAGCCGGCGCTCGAGGGCAAGCGTCTGGCGCAGGTGCCGGAGCACACGGCGGCGATCAGCGTCCGCTACAGCAATCCCGCCATCCTGTCCGCCGCCGTGACCGGACGCTACGTGGGGCCACAGTTCGAGGACGATCTGAACACGCTGCCGCTCGGTGGCTACGTCGTCTTCGACGTCGCGCTCTCGCGCGCGGTCACGAAGTGGAGCGAGCTCTTCGTGGCCGTCGAGAACATCTTCGACGAGACGTATTCGACGGGTCGCACGACGGAAGGCGTCGTCTCCATCGGCGCGCCCCGCTTCGTGCGCGGCGGGCTCCGTCTCGCGTTCTAGTTACATGAGGGGCCCGATATGGCCCCCCTTACCCCCCGACGTTCGGAGCGCCCGGCGCAGCCGTGGCGCTCTCTAATCCGGCACGTCGACCCAGGCGCGGCGGGCGACGGAGTCGAGCACGGCGTCGAGGACGACCTGGGCGGCGAGGCCGTCGGCCAGCGACGGGCTGGCCGGCCTGCCGTCGCGGATCGCCTCGAGCATCCGGGCGACGAGCGGCGCGATGGTCGCCTTGCCGAGGACGTCCATCTGATCGCCGCCGTCGACGCTGGGCGGATCCACGGCGACCGGCTGGAAGGCGCCGCCGGACGAGGCTGCCTGGAGCTCACCCGCGTACCAGCGTGGCTGCTCGCGCGTGAGCCGATAGGCCAGGGCCCCGCGAGTTCCGTAGATCTCGAGCGCATGGTCGTTGCGACCGTGGGCGGCGCGGCTCACGGTGAGCGTGACCTCGCCGCCGGACGTGAGCTCGCCGAGGACGGTGGCGTAGTCCTCGGCGTCGGCCGGCTTGGACCCGCCGGGCACCGTGCGTGGGTACGCGATGCCGGCGTGGGCGACGAGACGCTTCATGTCACCGCACGTCCACCGCACGAGATCCACCAGGTGCACGCCCATGTCACCCATGGCGCCATGACCCGCCTGCGCGCGATCCATGCGCCAGGTGGCTGCGCTCGCCTCGGCGGCCCAGCGGGCGCCGAACCAGCGTCCGGTGACGTGGAGCACGCGGCCAACGTACCCCTCCTGGACCATCGCGTGCAGGCGCTGCATGGCGGCGGGGAAGCGCCAGTTGAATCCGGTCATGGCCACGCGACCGGCGCGCGTGGCGGCCTCCACCATCACGCGCGCTTCCTCGCGGGTCATCGCGACCGGCTTCTCGCAGAGGACGTGCGCGCCGGCGCCGAGCGCCGCCAGCGCGATGTCACGGTGCAGGTGCGGTGGTGTCGCGATCACGACGATCTCTGGCCGTGCGCTCGCGAGCGCGTCTTGCCAGCGCGCGAAGACCTGCGGCACACCGTAGGCGTCGGCGACCTTCTTGGCGGCCGCCTGGTCCCGCTGGCACAGGGCGACGACGCGGCAGCCCAGCGACTGGAAGGCCGGGATGTGGGCGCGGCCGAACCCGAGCCCGACGATGGCAACGGTGGGAGCGGACATGGACGGCATCTCCTTTCAGGCTCCGAGCAGCCAGCCGGTGACGCCGGCCAGGACGACGACGAGCATCGGCGGGGCCCAGCGCGACGCCAGCGTGAGCGCGGCCACGAAGGCGAGCGCGACCGTGAGCGCGTCGTGCAGCGCCGAGTCGGCCAGCGTGTAGACGCCGGCCGCCATCAGGCCCATGCCGACCGGCGCCAGCGCACGCTCGGCGGCGGCCGCCCAGCCGTGACCTCGCCAGCGCTGCCAGCGATCGGCGACGACCACGGTCAGCAGGGACGTCGGCAGGAACATCGCGACGGTGGCCAGCAGCGCTCCCGGCACGCCGTGCGCCCGGTACCCGACGAAGGCCGCGACGAGCATGTTCGGGCCGGGCGTCAGCTGCGCCAGCGTGTAGCCGTCCACGAACTCGCGCGCCGTGACCCACTGGTGGTTGGCCACCACCTGCCGTTGCATCTCGGGGATGACGCCGACGCCGCCGCCCACGCAGAGCACGCTGAGCCACAGAAACGTCCACGCCATCCAGACGACGTCGCTCACGCGCGCGAGCCCGGACGGTGCAGCCACACACTCAGCGCCGCGCTCACCAGCAGAACCAGCGCGGTGTTGAGACGGAGTGGACCGACGGCGGCGAACGTCGCGGCCGCGATCACCACCGCGCGGGCGTTGACGAGGACCGGCCGCATCAGCCGGACGCTCGTCACGAGGAGCAGGCCGACGACGGCCGCCGACATGCCGTGCATCAGCGAGACGGTGGCCGGTGCGAGCCCGCGCCCGAAATAGATCGTGGCGAGCGTGAGCAGCACGGCCAGACCGGGCACGATCACCGCGAGCAGCGCCCAGCCGGCGCCGCCGAGCCCGCGCAGGCGGTGGCCGAGGGCAATCGCGAGATTGGAGACGTTGGGACCGGGCAGGAGCTGGGCCAGGGTGTAGTCCTGCATGAACTCGTCGGTGCGCAGCCACCGGCGTTGCACCACGAGCGCCTCGTAGAAGAAGGCGGCGCGCCCACCGCCAATGCTCAGAATGCCGGTCCACGTGAACACGCGCGTCAGCTCCACCAGCGAGATCGGACGGATCGCGCACCTCCTGCGGGCGGGGGCCCGCGCGCTATCTTACGCGAGCCACCCGAGGAGTGCGGTGGCGAGCGCGAGGAAGATCGTGACGCCGGCCACGTCCTGCAGCGCCGTCTCGAAGGGGCCGGCGGTGAGGGCGGGGTCGAAGCCGAGGCGCTTCGAGATCATGGGGATCAGCGTGCCGGCGACACCCGAGAGATTGACCGACACGAACATCGCAACCGCGACCACGGCGCCGAAGATCACGGTGCCGTGCCAGGCGGCGCCGATCAGACCCGCGACCACGCCGCAGACGGCGCCGATGATCGACGACGTCTGGATCTGTCGCAGCAGCGGCTCCCACCAGCGCGCCAGCTGCACGTGTCCGGTGGCGAGCCCACGCACGACCATGGTCACCGACTGCAGGCCGGTGTTGCCGGAGATCGCCTGGATCACGGGCATGAACGACGCCAGCAGGATGACTCGCGCCAGCGTCTGGTCGTAATAGTGGATGATCGCGCCGGCCACGAGCTCGATCAGAAGCGTGGCCAGGACCCACGGCAGGCGCAGCAGCGCGATCCGCGGCGGGGAGCGCCGCTCCAGCTCCGCGGCGTCGGAGCCGGCGAGTCGGAAGATGTCCTCCGACGCCTCCTCGCGCAGCACGTCGATGACGTCCTCGACGCTGATGGTGCCGAGCAGGCGTCGGTCGGCGTCGACGACGGGCACCGCCACCAGGTCGTATTTCGCCACCACGCGCGCGACGTCCTCCTGGTCCGTGTCGGCGGTGACGCTGACGACGCCGGGATCGCGGATGGCCCACACGGGCGTGGTCGGCGCCGCCGTCAGCAGACGCCGCAGCGGCACCACACCGACGAGATGGCGGTGATCGTCGACCACGTAGAGCTCGAAGCCACGGCCCTCCGGCGCTGACTTCCGGATGCGCTCGATCGCCTCGGCCACGGTGGCCGTCTCCTTCACGGCGACCGTGTTCGGCGACATGAGCCGGCCGGCCGTGTCCTCCGGATACTCGAGCAGCTCCTGGACGTCCTCCGAGTGCTCCTCCTTCATGAGGTCGAGGAGGTGTTCGGCCTGCTCGCTCGGCAGCTCCTCGACGACCTCGGCCGCGTGATCGGGCGGCATCTGCTCGAGGATGCGCGAGACCTCGACCTGGTCCAGCGCCTGTACCAGGTCGAGCAGCGTCTGGTCGTCGAGCTCGGAGAGAACCTCGCCCGCGCGCTGCGCCGTCAGCAGCCGGAACGCGGTCACCTGGCGGTCGAGGGGAAGGTCACGCAGGATCTGAGCGACGTCGGCGGGGTGGGCGGCGTGCAGGAATTCGAGGAGCGCTCGCCGGTCGCCGCGGTCGAACAGGTGCTGGACGGTCTCGAGGCGATGGCCGCTCCGATCCATGCCCCCATTGTCGCGAAGGCGACAAGCGGGCTCGCGTCAGCGGCGGCCGGCGATCTCTGCGAGGACGTGCCGCCAGTAAACGCCGTCGGGCGAGTGCGCGCCGTAGAAGTCCGCTACCGCGCGCGCGCGACGCTCGGCGTCGGCTCGCCCATACTCCTGCACCATCCACGTCGCCGTGGCGCGCTCCGGAGTCGCGCGCTCGGAGATCGGCGGCGCCGGCGCGATTCGCTCCGTTGCGCGCGTCACCGCGGCCACGCGAGCCTCCTCGCGTGGGCTTCTCCGCGCAGGCAGATCAGGCGACGGCGCGCGCTCAGGCGCTGGCGCGGCGACCTCCCGTCTCGGACGCGTGGCCGGCTCGGCCGGCGCGGGCGTGGTGACCGACGCCGCCGGCGGCTCGCTCGTCTCGCGCCGCGGTGCGATCTTCTTCGCGGCGCTGGGCTTGCGGGCGACCACCGTACGCTCGGGCGCGGGCGGCACGTCGGACGAAGATGGCGCGGCCGTGGACGACGGCGGCATGGCGGCGGCCGCCGGCGACGAGGCCTGCGATGACGGCGGCGCCGCCACCGACGGTGCGGTGAGCGGCGGCTCGGCCGCGGCGGACTCCGTCATCGGCGTGGTCGGTGTCGGCGCCGTCGCCGCCTCTTCCGGGGAAGGCGAGCGCTCGACCGCGGGCGCGCGTCGCAGTTGGGTGACGCGCATCGCGAGGACGACGTTGGAAATGGCGAGCGCGACGCACCCCACACTCAGGACGATGATGAGCAGCCGCCGGCTGCCGCCCGCAGGCGCCGGCTCGTCCTCGACATAGTCGACATAGTCGTCGAACTCGTCCTCCTGGAGTGCCATGGTCCAAAGACCATGCAACGCCCGTGCTAGCGACGTCGGTGCGCTGCAAGTAATTGATTAGTCCAGCCTGGGGCGCCCCGTCCTGGCTCGCCCCCTGTGCTGCCCCTTGCAAGGCTTACGTCATCGCAGTCACAATCGCGACCGCCGGAACGCCGACCGAACGGGAGGACTGCATGCCCGCCATTCGCCTGGTCCCCGCGCTGCTCGTCATCGTGCTGGCCACGCCCGGTGCCGCGCAGTCGCCGCGTCACGAAGCGGCGAACATGCGGCTGCTCGGACACCACGACTTGCAGTCGCGCTCGGCGTACCAGCCCGTGATTCACCGGCACGGTGATCGTTTCATCGCGTATGTCGGACATCACGGCGGCACCAGGCCCAATCCACTCACCGGACGCGACGAGTTCAACGGCACGTCGATCGTCGACGTGACCGATCCGCGCGCGCCGAGGTATCTCGCCCATGTGCCCGGCGCGCCGGGCGATGCCGAAGCCGGCGGCGCCTCGATGGTGCGTGTGTGCGACGGACGCACGCTGCCACGCGCCGACAGCGCGAAGACGTACCTCCTGCGAACGCTGGGGCCACTCGCGCACGAGGTGTGGGACGTGACGGACCCGTCACGGCCGGCGCGGGTCACGACGGTCGTCTCCGGCCTGGGCCACACGCACAAGAACTGGTGGGAATGCGACTCCGGCATCGCGTACCTCGTCTCCGACGGACGGCCGGGCGGCTGGCGAACCAACCGGATGACGAAGATCTACGATCTCGGCGATCCGGCCCGACCACGCTTCATCCGCGATTTCGGATTGCCAGGACAGGAGCCGGGATCGACGGGCTCAGCGCCGGAAGGTGTGCACGGACCGATCGCGCTTCGCAATCGTGTGTACTTCGCGTACGGCACCGGCGCGCGCGGCGTGCTGCAGATCGTCGACCGCGCGCGGCTGCTGGCCGGCGATCCCGCCTCGCCCACGCCGTTCGCGCCCACGGCTGCCAACCTGCGTTATCCCGAGGTCGGCCGGCTCGACATGGCGCCCGACTGGGGCGGCCATACGAGCTTCCCGGTGCTCGGGCTGGCCGTGTCGGAGTTCATGCCGAACAGCAAGGGCGTCGTCCGGGATTTCATCGTGCTCGTCTCGGAGTCGTTGCGGAACGAATGCCAGGAGGTGCGGCAGCTCACGTTCCTCGTCGACATCACCACCGAGTCCCGACCATTCCCCGTCAGCACGTTCCAGGTGCCGACCGGCGACTTCTGCGAGCGCGGCGGCCGCTTCGGCCCCCACTCGTCCAACGAATCGTTCGCGCCGATCTACTATGGCAAGGTGGTGTTCATCGCGTATTTCAACGCCGGTGTGCGCGTGGTCGACATCCGCGATCCGTTCCGGCCGCGCGAGGTCGGCCACTTCATCCCGGCCGTGACGCCGAGCACGGATCGGCGCTGCATCGACGTCGCCGGGGTGCCACGATGCAAGGTGGTGATCCAGACGAACAACGTCGAGGTGGACGAGCGCGGGCTCGTCTACCTGGCCGATCGCGCGAACACCGGACTGCACATCGTCGAGCCCATGGGGCCGGCGCGGGGAGGATCGTGATGAAGGGTGTCAAGGACTCGAGCGGTCTCTACGAGGTCGAGCGCCGCGCGCGCCATGCGGAGCGGCCCGGCTTCCGGATCAGCGAGCTGCAGATCTCGCCGACGCAGCAGGTGCCGTGGCATTACCACACGAACATCCAGGACACGTTCTACGTGCTGGATGGCGAGCTGCGACTCTTCCTGCGCGATCCGAAGGAGGACGTGCGTCTGCTCCCCGGCCAGACCTATGCCGTTCGCCCCGGCCGTCCGCATCTCGTCACCAATCCCGGGGCGCGCTCCGCCACCTTCCTCGTGCTGCAGGGCCTCGGCGAATACGACTACGTCAGCGTCTGAGCGCCTTGGCGGAGCGAGCGGAAGAACGCGCGGACGTCATCGGCCAGGGCCTCGGGCTCTTCGAGGGCGGCGAAGTGGCCGCCGCGCTTCATGGAGGTCCAGCGGCGGAGATCCGTGTAGACGCGGCTCGTCCACGTGCGGGGCGGGTGGAGGATCTCGCGCGGGAACTCGGCGTAGGCCGCGGGGGCGGTCACGGGTCGCTTGTCGCTGATGGGCCACGGTGCGTGGCGCCGGGCGTAGTACGGCCAGAACGACGAGTTGATCGCGCCGGTCACCCAGTAGAGCATCACGTTGTCGAGGATGACGTCCCAGCCGAAGCGCTTCTCCACGTCGCCGTCGCAGTCGCTCCACGCCCGGAACTTTTCGAGGATCCACGCCGCCAGGCCTGCCGGTGAGTCGGTGAGGGCATAGGCGAGCGTCTGTGGCCTGGTGCCCTGGATCCACTGATAGCCGGACTCCTCGCGCGACCAGTGATCGAGCTCGTCGAGATACCGCCGCTCCTCGGGTGTCGGCGTCGCCGGCGCCCGCGGATCACGCGGCACGGCGAGCAGGTTCACGTGCACGCCGAGCATCCGCTCGACATGCGCGGCGCCGAGATACGACGCCACGAAGGCGCCCCAGTCGCCCCCCTGCGCCGCGAAGCGCTGATAGCCGAGAACGTCGGTCATGAGGGTCGCGAACACATCGGCGATCTCCGGGACGCTCAGCCGTCGCTGATTCGGACGGAAGGAAAAGGTGTAGCCGGGCAACGACGGCGCGACCACCGTGAAGGCGTCTGCGGGATCGCCGCCGTGGCGCCCGGGGTCCGTGAGCAGCGGGATGATCCGCTGGAACTCGACGACCGAGCCGGGCCAGCCGTGCAAGAGCAGGAGCGGCGTCGGCGCCGGCCCGACGCCCGGCTCGTGGATGAAGTGAAGCGGCACCCCGTCGCGCTCGACGATGAACTGCCGGAACCGGTTGAGCGCGGCCTCGCGCGCGCGCCAGTCGTAGCGGCCTCGCCAGTACGCGAGCAGCGCGCGCATGGTGGCGAGATCGGTGCCGTACTTCCACGGCTCGCCCGGGATCTCGTCCGGCCAGCGGACGCGCGCGAGGCGCTCGTGCAGATCGGCGAGGACCTCGCCGGGGACACGGATGGTGAACGGTTGCGGAGCCACGCCGCGATTATAGATGGACGCGACCGCGGCGGGGGCGCCCGGCGCCCCCGCCGCGAGCCGGGTGACGTGCTACTTGACGACGGGCGCGCAGGTGCCGAAGTTCGTGCCGGCGGCGGGCGCATACGAGCCACCGCACCATGGTGCGGCGACCACGGCGGCCGGGATGGCGGCCGGCGCGGGGCCCGGGCCGAGGACGACCTGCGAATTGACGTCGCGCGCGAGCGCCAGGTGCTCGCGCAGCGTGGGCAGCTTGGCCGCTGCCCAGCCGCGTAGCTCGGCGTCATTCGCCGTCTGCGAGGCCTTCTCGAACTCGGCAACGTCTTGCGTGTGGTCCTTGACCATCTCCTGCATGTACGCGCGATCGAAGTCGGAGCCCTGCAGCGCGATCAGCCGATCCCGGATCGCCTGATGCTCGGCGTCGAGCGCCCTGGGAGCCTCCACGCCCTTCGCCCTGGCGAGACTGGCCAGTTCCGCGTTGGCGGCGCCGTGGTCGTTGACCATCTTGGCGCCGAAATCGCGGACAGCCGGCCGCGAGGCGCGCTGCGTCGCGAGTGTGCCGAGTTCGACCTCGGCGGCGCCGCCGATGGCGGCTTTTCTGATGAATTCGTGATCCGCGGCGCTGAGGCTCTGGGCACCGGCCAGGCCGGCGAACGTGAGCAGCGTCGCGGCGATGAAGCTGACAGCGGTGACGGCTTTCATGGCCACTCCTCCTCGGGGGGCACCCCTCTCGGGTGGCGGGTCGCAAGACGAATGCCACCGAGGTGAGGTAGAGTGACGCGGGCGTGACGCCTGAAGGGAGGCCCGGATCGTGCGTGAGAACAGGCTGAAGGCGATGTGGGCGCGCGGCGAAGCGGTCGTCAATGGGTGGCTGGCGATCCCCGCCGGATTCTCGGCCGAAGTGCTGGCGCACCAGGGATTCGACTCGCTGACGATCGACATGCAGCACGGCATCGTCGACTACCAGACGGCCGTGTCGATGCTCCAGGGAATCTCGACGACCGGCGTGACGCCGCTCGCGCGCGTCCCGTGGAACGATCCCGGCACCATCATGAAGATCCTCGACGCCGGCGTGTATGGCGTCATCTGCCCGATGATCAACACGCGCGCGCAGGCGGAGGCGCTGGTGGCCGCGTGCAAGTACCCGCCGCGCGGGTATCGCTCGTTCGGCCCGGCCCGCGCCTCGATCTACGCCGGCGCCGATTACGCGGAGCACGCCAACGAGGATCTCATCGTGATGCCGATGATCGAGACGGCGGAGGCGCTGAAGAATCTGGACGCAATCCTCAGCACGCCCGGCGTCGACGCGATCTACGTCGGCCCCGCCGACCTGAGCCTCGCCCTCGGCTGCAAGCCTCGCCTCGATCAGACCGACGAGCCGGTCGTCGAGGCGCAGAAGCAGATCGTCGAGGCGTGCAAGCGTCACAACGTCGTGGCCGGCATTCACAACGCAACGGCCGCCTATTCGCTGAAGATGATCGAGCTGGGCTACCGGTTCGTGACGCTCGCCAGCGACACGCGTCACCTCGCGGCCAAGGCGGCCGAGGAAGTCGGCCTGGTGCGCAAGGGCACCGGCGGCGGGAAGCTGCCCGCCTACTAGCGTGCGTCTCGACGACGCGCTTCGCACCCGCGCGCGTGAGCATCTCCAGCGCTTCGAGCGCCGCGTCTGCGCTGCCGACGGCCGGCGCGCGGCGGCGGTGGCACTCGTGCTGCTGGCCGACGACACTGGCGAGGCCGGCTTTCTGCTGACGCGGCGGGCGGCCGGTCTGCGGCAGCACGCCCGGCAGTGGGCGCTGCCGGGGGGACGTGTCGATCCCGGCGAGTCTCCGACGGACGCCGCGCGGCGTGAGCTGGCGGAGGAGGTCGGCCTGATGCTCGGTCCCGACGCCGTCCTCGGCGTGCTGGACGATTACCCGACGCGCTCGGGATTCGTGATCACGCCCGTGGTCGTCTGGGGCGGCGCGGCGGCGACGTTGCGCCCGAACCCGGCCGAGGTCACCTCCGTGCATCACGTGCCGCTGCGCGATCTCGAGCATCCGGACATTCCCAAGCTGGTGGCGATCCCCGAGAGCGAGCGGCCGGTCATCCAGCTGCCGATTCTGTCGACGCTGGTGCACGCGCCGACGGCGGCCGTGGTGTACCAGCTTCGCGAGGTCGTCGTCCACGGGCGATCGACGCGCGTGGATCACTTCGAGCAGCCCGTCTGGGCCTGGGCCTGACAGGAGGAATCGATGCTGACGATCATCGATGATGGTCGTTCGATGGAGGTCGAGGCGCGCGTGGACGATGGACGTGTGCTCCTCTCCGAGGCGGCGCTGCGCGAGGCGCTGGGCTGGGAGCTGCACGAGGGAACGCTCTGCAACGACACGATGTGCGTGCCGCTGCCCGCCGGCTCGTCGATGGTGCCCGGGGGACTGCTCGACCTGGCCGAGATCGCCGGCGTTCTCGATCGGCCGCTCGCCCTCGATGCCGCGGAGGGCGCCGCCTATCTCGGGGCCTCCGCGCGCGAGCGGGCCGGGGCGCTCGCGAGCCTCGTCGCGCCCGACTTCACCCTGCCGGATCTCGGCGGCCGGTCGCACAGCCTCGCCGAGCAGCGCGGGAAGAAGGTCCTGCTCGTCGTCTGGGCCTCGTGGTGAGGCTGCCGCGTCGACCTGCCCGTGTGGCAGACGCTCTACGAGGAGCTCAAGGGCCAGGGCTTCACCGTCATCACGGTCGCGCTCGACAAGAGCGCCGAGGACGCCCGCCCGTGGATCGAGAAGGCGGCGCCCACGCACCCGGCGCTGATCGACACGCAGCACGCGCTCGCCGACCTCTACAACGTCGTCAACGTCCCGACTGTCCTCTGGATCGACGAGCGCGGCCGCATCGTGCGTCCCAACGACGTCGTCTTCGGCACCGATACGTTCAAGCACATCACCGGCCTCGAGTCGGCGCGCCCCCTGGCGGCGCTGCGGGCCTGGGTCGGCGGTGCCGCGACAGGTTACGCGGCGGCGCAGGCCCGCGCCCTGCAGACGCTGCCGACACCAGCCGATCAGCAGGCGCGCGCGGAATTCCGGCTCGCGGAGTGGCTCGCGCGTCGCGGCCGGACGGAGGCGGCCGAGCGGCACTTCGTGCGGGCGGGTGAGCTGGCGCCGCACGACTTCACGATCCGGCGGGGGTCGATGCCGATCCGCGGGCTCGATCCGATGGGGCCGAAGTTCCGCGAGATGCGCGACGCGTGGGTGGGCTCGGGACAGCCGTACTACAGGCCGTTGCCGGACAGTCGTGGCTAAGACGGTCCTGCTCGTCTGTCATGGCAACACCTGCCGGAGCGTCATGGCGCAGGCGCTGCTCGAGAGGATGCTGGCCGAGCGCGGCGTGTCGGACGCCGTGCGCGTCCGCTCGGGCGGTATCGGCGGCAACGCGCGCGACGGCATGATTCCCTCGCTCGACGCGCGCATCGTCCTGCGCGAGGCGGGGATCGACCTCGACGAGGACCGCATCACGTCGACCGATCTTCGCCGCCATCGGGATCTCGTCATCGGCGCCGACCTCATCCTGACCATGACCACCGAGCAGAAGGCGCTGCTGGCCGCGGTGGCCGACACGGACGGGCGGCCGGTGTTCACGCTGGGGGAGTTCGCGGGGGGCGCCGGCGACATCCGCGACCCCATGGGCCACGACGAAGACCGGTACCGCGCCACCCGGGACGAGATCCACGGATGCCTCACGCGGTCGATGGATCGTCTGCTCGCCCTGCTGCACTGACGGCGACTGCGGTATTCTCGGCCGGTGACGTCACGCTGGCTCGCGTCCTGGCGGCGTAACCGGCTGTTCCGGAAGTACGTCGGCCCTTTCGTGGGCGTCGTCCTGCTGGCGCTCCTGAGCAACGGCCTGCTCGAAATCTACTTCGCGTACCAGGAGAACAAGTCGGCGCTGGCGCAGATCCAGCGGGAGAAGGCCGCTGCCGCGGCCGTGCGCATCGAGGCGTTCGTGAAGGACATCGAGCGGCAGATGGGCTGGACCACCCAGCCCCAGCTCGCCGTCGCCGGGGCCCTCGAGCAGCGCCGCCTCGACTACTTTCGGCTGCAGCGCCAGGTGCCCGCCATCACGGAGGTGTCGTACCTGGACGCGCGTGGCCGCGAGCAGCTGCGGATCTCGCGCCTGGCCATGGACGTGATCGACTCCGGCATCGATCTATCCTCGGCGCCGCGGTTCACCGAGACCCGCGGCGGGGCCACGTGGTACGGACCCGTGTACTTCCGCAAGGACTCCGAGCCGTACATGGCCATCGCCATCCCCCACGGCAAGGGCGGCGGCGTCACCGCGGCCGAGGTGAACCTCAAGTTCATCCTGGACGTCGTCTCGCAGATCCGCATCGGAAAGTTTGGCCACGCTTATGTCGTCGATGCCGGCGGTCAGCTCATCGCGCATCCCGACATCAGCCTCGTGCTGAAGAAGACGGACCTGTCCGAGCTCCCGCAGATCCGCGCGGCGCGCGCCGCCCCGGCAGCGACGCCGGAGGGCTGGGACGAGGGGATGATCGCCACGTCGCTCGACGGCCGGCGCTCGCTGGTCGCGCACACCACCATCGCACCCCTGGGCTGGATCGTGATGGTGGAGCAGCCGCTCATCGAGGCGTTCGCGCCGCTGCGGGGCTCGATCATCCGCACCGGCCTCCTCATGCTGCTCGGCGTCGCCGTCTCCGTCGCCGCCAGCCTCGTGCTCGCCGGCAAGATGACGCAGCCCATCCGCGCGCTCCACACGGGCGCCACCCGCATCGGCGGTGGCGATCTTGCCCACCACATCGACATCAAGACGCGGGATGAGCTCGAGGACCTGGCCGGCGAGTTCAACCGCATGACTGCGCGCCTGCGCGAGTCGTACGCGACGCTGGAGCAGCGCGTCGAGGAGCGCACGCGCGAGCTGCGCGAGACGCTCGATCAGCAGACGGCGACGGCCGAGATCCTGGGCGTCATCTCGAGCTCGCCCACGGACATCGGACCGGTCATGGAAGCCGTCGTGAAGAGCGCCGCGACCCTGTGCGAGGCGCAGAACGCGCAGATCGTCCACGTCGAGGACGCCGACATGCGGCTGGTGGCCCGCTGGGGTCCGGTCAAGAGCACGCTCGAGGCCGGGGAGGCCCGGCGCATCACGCGAGGCTCGGTGTCGGGCCGGGCCATCCTCGACCGCGCGATGATCCATGAGCCCGACCTGCTGGCGGTGGTCGACACGGAATACGGGGACATCGCGCCGGCGATCCGTCGCGCGGGAATTCGCACGACCATCGGGGTGCCCCTGATGCGGGAAGGCACGCCGATCGGCGCCATCACCGCCTTCCGCACCGAGGTGCGGCCGTTCAGCGACAAGCAGATCGCGCTGCTCCAGACGTTCGCCGACCAGGCCGTGATCGCGATCGAGAACGTCCGCCTGTTCACGGAGCTCGGATCTCGCAATGCCGCGCTGACGGAGTCGCTCGATCAGCAGACGGCCACCAGCGAGATCCTCCGCGTCATCAGCGGCTCGCTCGCCGACGTCCAGCCCGTGTTCGAGGCGATCGCACGACATGCGAGCCGACTCTCCAGTGCCATGTTCACGGCCGTCCTTCGCTGGGATGGCACGCACTTCCACCTGGTCGCACGCGACAACCTCCCGCCGGCTGTGGAACGTTTGTTTCCGATCGGGGCACGCGGCCTGAACAAGATCATGGTCGACACCCGCGCCGTCGTGATCTCGGATGACATCCCGAACGACCCGCGGTCGCGGTATCCGCAGGTCGCCGCCGAGATGGGCTACCGCAGCGGCGCGTTCGTCCCTATGCTCCGCGAAGGAGACGTGATCGGCTGTATCTTCGTCGGCCGCGCGGTCGTGCAGCCGTTCACTGACAAGCAGATCGCGCTGCTGCAGACCTTCGCCGACCAGGCGGTCATCGCGGTCGAGAACGTGCGGCTGTTCGACGAGATCCAGGAGAAGACGCGGCAGCTGGAGGCGGCCAACCGGCACAAGGACGAGTTCCTCGCGTCCATGTCGCACGAGCTGCGGACGCCGCTGAACGCGGTGATCGGGTTCTCGGAAGTGCTGCTCGAGCGGATGTTCGGCGACATCAACCCCAAGCAAGAGGAGTACCTCAACGACATCCTGGTGTCCGGCCGTCACCTGCTGTCGTTGATCAACGACATCCTTGACCTCGCCAAGATCGAGGCCGGCCGGATGGAGCTCGATCTGGAGGACTTCGAGGTCGCGCAGGCCATCGACAACGCTGTGGTGCTCGTCCGCGAGCGCGCGACCCGCAAGGGTCTCGCGCTCGAGACGACGCTTGCGCCCGGGCTGGGCGCCGTGCGGGCCGATCAGCGCAAGATCAAGCAGGTGCTCCTCAATCTGCTGTCCAACGCCGTGAAGTTCACGCCGGAGGGCGGGCGCATCGAGGTCCACGCGCAGCGGCTCGACGGCGTGGTGGAGGTGTCCGTGCGCGATACTGGCATCGGAATCGCCGCCGAGGACCAGGAGGCGGTGTTCGAGGAGTTTCGTCAGGTGGGGACCGACTACGCGAAGAAGCACGAGGGCACGGGACTCGGCTTGACGCTCTCGCGAAAGTTCGTCGACCTCCACGGCGGCCACATCGCCGTGAAGAGCCGACCCGGCGAAGGCTCGACCTTCACCTTCACGCTGCCGGTGCGACATGGCGGGTGAGCTCATCCTCCTCGTCGAGGACAACGAGAAGAACCGGAAGCTCGCCCACGACGTCCTCGTCCACCAGGGCTACCGTGTCACCGACGCCGAGAGTGCCGAGGAGGCGCTGCGTCTCGTCCGTGAGGCGCCGCCGAGCCTCGTGCTCATGGACATCCACCTGCCGGGGATGGACGGCATCGCGGCTCTCCAGCAGCTGCGTGCGGATCCGTCCACGCGGACGATCCCGGTGATGGCCGTCACCGCGTCGGCCATGACGCACGATCGCGCCAAGATCATCGCCGCCGGCTTCGACGGCTATCAGTCCAAGCCGATCAGCGTCAAGCCGTTCCTGACCGCCGTTCGCGAGCTGCTGGATCGCCCGCCGCAATGAACGAGCCCGCGCAGATCCTCGTGGTCGACGACACGCCGAGCAATGTGAAGCTGCTCGCCGACATCTTGCAGGCGCGCGGCTATGCGGTGCTGACCGCGGCCAATGGCGCCGAGGCGCTCGCCCGCATCGAGCGCGACGCGCCCGACCTGGTGCTGCTCGACGTGATGATGCCGGGCATGAGCGGGTACGAGGTTTGCCGGAAGCTGCGCGACAATCCGGCCACCGCGATGCTGCCGGTCGTGATGGTCACGGCCCTCGATCCCGGCCCCGAGCGCGTGAAGGGCATCGAGGCGGGCGCCGATGACTTTCTCACCAAGCCGATTCACCAGCCCGAGATCCTCGCGCGTGTCCGCTCGCTGCTGCGGATCAAGGCGCTGCACGATCAGCTCACCGAGCTGAACCAGCACCTCGAGGCGCGCGTGGCGGAGCAGGTGAGCCAGCTCGAGCGCCTGTCGCGCCTCAAGCGGTTCTTCTCGCCGGCGCTGGCCGAGGCCATCGTCAACGGTGGCGCCGACGACCCCCTGAAGAGCCACCGTCGCGAGATCGTCGTCGTCTTCGTCGATCTTCGCGGGTTCACGCCCTTCGCCGAGACATCCGAGCCGGAAGAGGTCATGAGCGTGCTGCGCGAGTATCACGCTGCCATGGGCGAGATGATCCTGGCCCACGAGGGCACGCTCGAGCGCTTCACCGGCGACGGCATGATGATCTTCTTCAACGACCCCGTGCCGATCGCCGATCCCCAGGCGCGCGCGGTCCGGATGGCGCTGGCCATGCGCCAGACGGTGGAGGCGCTCACGGCGCGCTGGCGCAAGCTCGGGCACGAGCTCGACTTCGGCGTCGGGATTGCCCAGGGTTACGCGACCATCGGCGCCATCGGCTTCGAGGGACGCTGGGACTACGGCGCGATCGGGACCGTCACCAACCTGGCGGCGCGGCTGTGCGGCGAGGCGCGTCCAGGACAGATCCTGGTCTCACGGCGGCTCTATGGCGCCGTCGACACGCTGATCGATGCCGAGCCCGTGGGCGAGCTCTCGCTGAAGGGCTTCGCCAAGCCGGTCTCGGCCTTCAACGTCCTTCGCGCACGGGCGATGGGCTGACGCCGAGCCGGCCCACTACCGGCAGCTTCAGCGCCGGCGCGCGCACGTCGATGCCGAAGATCAGCCCGAGCACGTTCAGCTCGAGCCCTTCGTCCCACCCGGCGAGCACGCCCGTCACGCCGAGCAGCGACAGCTGCCCGCCGCGTCCTGCCGGCGTGACGTCGAACGGCGCGCCATTCGGCAGGTAGTCCTTGCCGATCGCCGTGGGCGGCAGATGCAGCCGCAGCTCGGGGACCTCGCGGCCGATCCAGGCGACGAACGTGTTGCTGTTCGGGCCCGGCCACGTCCGGTAGCTGTCAGGGTAGGGGTAACGCGCGACGGCATCCCGCACGCGCTCGATGAGCGCATCGACGACCGCACCGCGGGCGTCCACCAGCAGCTCGGGCCGGCTGCCGAACCAGTAGTTGTCCGGCCCGGTGCGATCGACGCGGATCGCCGGCGCGCCGCGATCCACGCCCCAGCCGACGACCTCGTAGCGGCGGTACGCGGCGGCGCCGCTGGGCTTCACGACGACCCACGAGTGCACGCCGAAGACGCCGCGCCAGCCGACCGTGCGCGCCGCGTACACCTGGATCACGGCCTCCGGCGTGATCGCCGGCGCGGGCGCCTGCGCCGACGAGTCGCGGCGGGCCTCCCGCCATCGCTCGCCGGGGCGCTCGAGCGCGGCGCAGCCGACCAGCGCCGCGAGCACGGCGGCCACGACGGCGGCGACGCCGCGCCTCAGCGACTCGCCTCGCGCTCGCCGAGCGCGAGCTCGGCGAGGACCCCATAGTGATCGGACGGCCAGAGCGTCACGCCGTTGGCGAGGCGCCCCGGGGTGGCGAGGACGACTTCGCTCGAGCGGACGCGCGCCGGCAGCGCGGTGCCGGGCTGCACGAAGATGAAATCGACGCGCCGGGTGACGGTCGGGCTCGGCGCGTCCGGGCGCTGCCAGACCGTCGGCCCGGCCGCGTCGGGATTGGCGGCGCGGTAGGCGTCGATCAGCGCGCCCTCACGGACAAGGTCCTGGATCCACTGCGTCGACGCCGAGGCGTTGAAGTCGCCCATCACGAGCGCGGGCAGCGGGCCCGCATGCGCGCGCACGATCTCGCCGAGGCGCCGGGCCTGGCACGGGTCGTGCGACAGGTGTGTCGAGAAGACCTGGAGCCGTCCGTGTGGCGTCTCCACCGCCGCCCGGAGCACCACCCGCGGGTCGTAGAACTTGACGCAGCGGGGTAGATCGAAGACCTCGGTCTCGCTGATGGGCCACCGCGCGAGAACGGCCGGACCCTCCTCGAAGTTCATCGCCCATACGAGGAGCCGGTCGAGCACGCCGATACCCGAGATGCGGCGGGTGGCCGAGGCGTGCGCCCAGTGCAGCCCGAGCTGCGCGGCGAGGCGGGCCGCCACGTGACGGCGGCCATTGATCGAGGACTCCTGGAGACCGACGATGTCCGGATCGACCTCGCCAAGCTCACGAACGACCAGGTCCAGGCGAGCGTCGAGATGATGGTCGTCGCCCCAGAGGCCGGACGACGGCCCGCCGTGCAGCAGATTGAACGTCACCACGCGCAGGGCACCCGGCGCCTCGCCCTCCGCCGGACTCGCCATGAGGGCAAGCCCGAGGATCAGCCCGAGGGCTAGGCGGGGTACCGGAACGGCGCCCACCCGATGCCCTGGATGGGCGTGGGTGTGTACTTGCCCGCCCCTGGCTCCTGCATGCGTGCTGGCGTATCGGCCTTCGTCGCCTTCGTCGATCTCTTTGCCGCGCTCTTGCGCGTAGCCGGCTTCTTTGCTGCCGCTCGTTTCTTCATGCCGCGCACTCTACAGCCGGTGCGCGCCTCGGTCAACGCGCGAGGCGGCGCAACGGCGCGCCGGTGAGCCGCGTCAGGATCCACTCCTTGCGGAGCCCGGCGCCGAGCCGGCGGTAGAACCGGATCGAGGGGCGGTTCCAGTCGAGCACGGCCCACTCCATCCGGCCACAGCCGCGGCGCATCGCGATCCGCGCGAGCGCGCGCAGGAGCGCGCGGCCGGCCCCGTGCCCGCGCTCCTCGGGCAGCACGAACAGGTCCTCGAGATAGAGCGTCGGCTGCCCCAGAAAGGTGGAGTACGTGAAGAAGAAGAGGGCGAGGCCGATCGGCCGCCCGCGCCGCCGGCAGATCAGGGTGTCGAAGTAGCGCCGCCCGCGGCCGAAACCGTGGCGGCGAATGTCCGCGGGCCGGATGCGGCACTCACGTTCGAGCCGCTCGTATCGCGCGAGGCCGCGGATCAGCTCGCAGATGGCGGCGGCGTCGCGGACGCTGCCGCGGCGGATGCTGAGGGGGGCGCGGCGGCGCCGCGCGGCAGCCACGTCAGGCCCCGGCCACCGCCAGCAGCAGCTCCGTGTACGCCCGCACGCCGTGCTCGACATTGTCGAGCGAGATGCGCTCGTCGTTGCCGTGGACGCGTCGCCATTCTTCCTCGTTCAGGATGAACGGGCTCCAGCCGTAACCCTGCAGACCGAGGCGGCGGAAGACCCAGTTGTCGGTGAAGGCCACCAGGATTTCCGGCGCGACGACCACGCCCGGCACACGCCGCACGAGCGCGTCGGCGAGCGCCTTGTAGAGCTCGGTGTCCGGCGGCGAGAGGTTCGGGATCTTCGGCTCGCGGCCGAAGGCGATCTCGATGTGCTCGTCGTCCACCGCGCGCGTGACCCACTGACGGATCTCCTCGGGATCGTCGCCGGCCAGCATCCGGCAGTCGAGCTCGGCGACCGCCTCCGGTGGAATCACGTTGAGCTTCTCGCTCGCGCGCAGGATGTTCACCGCGAAGGTCGTGCGGACCATGGCCGCCCACTCACGGCGCGCGAAGAACCGCGCGCGGAATCCCGGCTCGCGCAGCGAGGCCTCCAGCGCCTCCAGACCGCGCCCCTCCTCGGCAGGCAGCACGCGCGCGACGCAGCGGAAGTATTCCTGTACTTCAGGGAGCACGCGCGGCGTCCGCTCGGCGCGGAGCAGGCGGTCGAGCGCGCGGATGAGTCGATGCGGCGCGGTGTCGGGCCACGGCATCGAGCCGTGACCGGGGGCACCCCGCGCGATGAGGCGCAGCGGCAGGCCGGTCTTCTCCGAGATGACGATGTGCCCGAACGGTGCGCGATGGTGCGGGGCGATCTCGATGCCGCCGAGCTCGGAGATCGCATACTCGGCGCCCTCGAGCCATCCGGGGTGATGCGTGGCCAGGAAGCCCGCGCCGTAGGCGCTGCCCGCCTCTTCGTCGGCGGTGGCGAGAAAGATCAGATCGCGCTTGAGCCGCGTGCCGGCGCGGCGTAGCGCGAGCACCGCGGCGAGCTGCAGGATGCCGGTCGACTTCATGTCGATGGCGCCGCGGCCGTACAGAAAGCCGTCGCGGATCTCGCCGGCGAACGGATCGACGGACCAGTAGCGGCGGTCCGCGTACACGACGTCGATGTGGTGGTGCAGCACGATGCCCCCGAGCGCGCCGTCACCGGCCAGGCGGGCGGCGAGATTGGCTCGCCCCGGCGCCGATTCGACGATCTCGCTGGCGATCCCCTCGCGCCTCAGCACCTCGGCCAGAAACCGCGCGCCGGCGATCTCGTTGCCGGGCGGATTCGTGGTGTCGATTCGAAGATAGGCGCGGAGGAGGTCGACGGCCTCGCGGCCGAGGGCAGTCCAGTCGATCATGGCGGCCTCCGGATTCTACCCGGCGCGAGCGCGGGGTGACGGCTCGCCGATGTGGACGTGCGCGCCGGTGGCCTCGCCTCTCACTGGCCCCCGGAATGCCAGAAACGACACGCCCTCGCTCCGGAGCCAGCTCATGAGCGCCTTGCCTTCGGGACTGTCGGGATGGACCGCGACGTCGAGCGCATGGCGGTGATCGAAGCCCAGCTGATCGTGCACGGGCGTCTGTCCGAGCGCGCTGATGGGTAGCGCCCGGCCGAACCGCTCGCCGAAGAAGCGCTGCAGCGAGCCTACGCGCGCCAGGGACCAGGCCACCGATCCGTGGTGCTGGACCAGCGTCGCCGTCGCCGCCGTCTGGCCCGTGGCCAGCGGCGACACCGTCTCGGCCGCGACGGCCTCCGCCAGGATCCGCTCGGCCTCTGCGAGGTCGCGCCGGACGTCGCCGAGCTGCATCCGTGCCGACTCGAAGGACGCTTCGGCCAGCTCGACGTCGCGGCGCGACACGGCGCCGCTCTCGATCAGCCGGCGGCGCGTCTCGAGCGCCACGGCGGCGCGGCGCACCGCGTCCTCGCGGAACGGCAGCAGGCGCTCGAGGCTGGCACGGTATTCGCGTGACCTGGTGACGACGTCGGCCCGCGCGCGCTCGAGGTCACGGCCCACGTCGGTCGGCGGCGCCCCGCGCGCCGCCAGCGGCGTGACGAGCGCGAGCATGATGAGCGCGAGCGGTGCGCGTGTCACCGGCCCATCTTACCGTGCGCCGGCGCGCCTCGGCGGCGCCGGGCGCCGGCGACGGATGTATCCAGCGCGATCCAATTGACCTCGAGACCGGCTCCCCGGAGAGTACGGCAAGCTCGCAGGCCGCCGCGCCGCCGTCGTCCCGGCGCTGTCGCTAACGCGTGGAAATGATTCGACCGTGTCAACTCGGCTAAAAAGCTTGGTGACCATGGCGGCGACACCGTAGGCTCGAAATTGTCCATTGATCTCGCGCGTCTGCGCGGACCGGGCCGCCTAGAGGAGCCACCATGGCCAGGCTCGATGCCTTCTTCAAGCTGATGTTCGACTCCGGCGCGTCCGACCTGCACATCACCTCCGGGCAGCCGCCGATCCTGCGCGTTCACGGTGAGCTCGAGCGCATCAAGTACGACCCCATGGACGACGAGACGCTCCGCGCGATGCTCTACGAGATCGCCCCGGAGCAGAAGATCAAGCAGTTCGAGGAGACGGGCGACGTCGACTTCGGCTACGAGATCCCGGGGGTGGCCCGCTTCCGCGCCAACTACTTCATGCAGAAGTACGGCTGCGGCGCCGTGTTCCGCCAGATTCCGACGAAGGTGCTGACGGCCGACGAGCTCGGGCTGCCGCCGATCTTGAAGAAGAGCGCGATGCTCCACAAGGGTCTCGTCCTGGTGACCGGCCCCACCGGCTCCGGCAAGTCGACCACGCTGGCGGCGGTCCTCGATCACGCCAACAAGCATCGCAAGGACCACATCATCACCATCGAGGACCCCATCGAGTTCGTGCACCAGAGCCAGGGCTGCCTCATCAACCAGCGCGAGGTGCACATGCACACGAAGTCCTTCGCGGCCGCGCTGCGCGGCGCGCTCCGCGAGGACCCGGACATCATCCTCGTCGGTGAGATGCGGGACCTCGAGACGATCCGGCTGGCACTGGAGGCGTCGAACACCGGTCACCTGGTGTTCGGGACGCTCCACACCACGAGCGCCGCCAAGACCATCGATCGCGTGATCGAGGTGTTCCCCGCGGAAGAGCAGGCCCAGGTGCGCAACAGCCTGTCGACGGGTCTCAAGGTGGTGGTGGCGCAGAACCTGTTCAAGCGCGTCGACAAGCGGGGCCGCTGCGCGGCGCTCGAGCTGCTCGTGTGCACGGCCGCCGTCGGCAACCTCATCCGCGAGGGCAAGACGGTCCAGATTCCGTCGGCCATCCAGACGGGCAAGCAGTACGGCATGCAGACGCTCGACGACGCGATCATGGCCGTGCTGCAGAAGGGCTGGATCAGCGCCGACGAAGCGTACGACAAGTGCATCGACAAGAGCAAGTTCCGGCCGCTGCTGAAGACACCGCCGGACGAGCTGAACTCCTGAGAGGCGGGCGATGCGAAAATCAGAAATCGAAGACCTGCTGACGACGATGCTGGAGTCGCACGACAACGTGTCGGACCTCAACATCACGGTCGACCGTCCGCTGCAGGTGGAATCGGCGGGCGAGCTGGTCGGTGTGCCCGTCGATCCCGCCATCGACAGCCTGACGCCATTCCAGACCGAGATCTTCGCGCTTAACCTCATGAACAACGACCGGCGTCTCTCCGAGCATCTGCTGCGCCAGGGCTCGTGCGACTCGTCGTACTCGCTGCCGGGCAAGGCCCGCTTCCGCGTGAACATCTTCTCGCAGCGCGGAGCCTTCTCCATCGTCCTCCGGAAGCTCGAGACCAAGATCCCGAGCATCGAGGAGCTGAAGCTCCCCGAGGCCTTCAAGAAGATGCCGGCGGAGAAGAACGGCCTCATCCTCCTCACGGGCGCGACCGGCTCCGGCAAGACGACCTCGCTGGCCGCGCTGCTCAACGAGATCAACGCCACGAAGTCCGTGCACGTGGTGACGCTCGAGGATCCCGTCGAGTACGTGCACCCGCAGCGGAAGGCCACCTTCAACCAGCGCGAGCTCGGCCTCGACTACGACTCGTTCTCGAGCGGGTTGCGCGCGGCGCTGCGCCAGGCGCCGAAGATCATCCTCGTCGGTGAGATGCGCGACCGCGAGACGGCGGAGCTGGCCCTCAAGGCGTCGGAGACGGGCCACCTCGTGCTCTCGACGCTGCACACCGTGAACGCCGGCCAGGCCATCGACCGCATCATCGGTATGTTCGACCAGGAGGAAGAAAAGCAGATCCGCCAGCGGCTGTCCGAGACAGTGCGCTGGATCGTCGGCCAGCGCCTGGTGCCCAAAATCGGCGGGGGCCGCTGGGCGGTGCACGACATCCTGTGCAACACCATCCGGACGAACGAGCTGATTCTCACCGGCGAGCACGAGGGCAAGACCTTCTACGACATCCAGGAGGTCGGCGACCCCTACCACATGATGACCTTCGACCAGGCGCTCCTGCGCTCGTTCGAGCAGGGCATCATCACGGAGGAGACGGCGGTGGCTTACGCGAGTCGAAAGGCGATCGTGCAGCGGGGGCTCGACCAGACCAAGCAGAAGCGCGGCGAGAAGACCACCGAGATCGAGGGCCTCCGCCTCGATCCCGACTACAACCGTCGTCTCGGGATGAAGCGGTAGCCATGGCCGACGCCACGCCTCTCCAGGACTTCACCGCGCCGCGGCTCGTGCTCGTCTGTGTCGACGACGTCTCGCGGCAGAGCGTCATCAAGGCCGCCCTCGAGCAGCTCGGCTTCACCATGTACGCTGCCAAGAGCGTGGAGGAGGCGATCCAGCGGCTGCGGCGAGACACCTTCGAGGTGGCCATCGTCGACGAGCAGTTCCAGGGCGGGGGCGCCCTCGACAACGAAGTGCTCCAGGCGCTGCAGGCCATGCCGATGTCGATCCGCCGCTACATGTTCGTCGCACTTCTCGGCCGCACCTACAAGACCTTCGACAACATGCTGGCGTTCTCGCGATCCGTCAACGTGGTGGTGAATCTCAACGACCTGCCGCACCTCCCGGCCATCCTGCGAAAAGGGATCACCGAGAACAACGAGTTCTACCGCGTGTTCCGCGAGATGCTCGCCGAGGTCGGCAAGCGATAGACGCCGGTCTTGCTGTCGGCTCAGCGCCTCGGAGCGAACGGTGATTGCTTGGTGGCCGTGTGCTTGGCCGGGTCAGGCTTGGTGGGGGACGCCGATTTCCGCTTGAGCGTGATGGAGACCTCGTAGCGCTTTTCGGTGCTGGGGTCGGAGTTGAAGACCGCGATGTAGGCCGCGCGGTTGTCCTTGCCGAGCGACTCGACAATGGTGCCACCGACGCGATGGCGCTTCGCGGCCTCCAGCTTGCCGCCCTCGGGGCGCACGATGATCCAGGCCTTGTCCGAGGCGCCGTCGTTCTCCTTCAGCTTGATCTCGACGTCGGGCGGTGTCTTCAGCGCGTCGGCCTGCACCATGAAGACACGCGTCGTGAGGGGCCCGGTCGTGCCGCTGAAAATCTGATCGGCAGCGCGGTCGCGGCCGGCCGTGAGCCGGCGCGTCTCGGCAGCGGAGCCGCCGGGCGTCGCATCGTTGACGACGACGTGGGTGGCCTCGTCTTCTTCGGTGATGCTGCCCGACAGCCAGACGCCCGGCTCCGGCAGCACATGCGCCAGCACATCCTTCACGAACTCGGGATACGTCTTGTAGAGGCGCCCTTGCGCCACCACGTAGAGGTACAGCTCCTGCCCAAGCGGATAGCTGTCGGTGTTGCCGCCGGTGGTGAACTGCGGATTCAGACGGGTGAGCGCCGTCGCGACGAACTCCGCCTCTTCCTTCTCGATCCGCTGCAGGAGGATCGCGTACCCTTCGGCCAGGCGGCCGCCGGCGAAGCGAACGCTCTCTTGCAGCGGCACCGAGAGAAGGTGCGGGAACTTGCCCAGCGTGTCCCGCGCGGCGTTCGCGGCCGACACGCCCCGCGCGACGAGATCCTTGTACCCCGTGCGCGCCCGGATCCACCACTGCGCGTTCTTCGCCGCGAGTCGCTCGAGCAGCGCCTCGCGCTCGCGTCGCTCCTCCGGCGTCTCGACGTGCACCTGGTCGGTGTTCAGCCTGATCTCGACTTCCAGCGGCGTGTCGTTCGCCGACTGCATCCACGGGTCGTTCACCGGCCGTGCGACCGGCATGACGCGCTCGAGCGGCGTGCCGCGGTTCGGGTCCACGGGCGGCGGTGGCGGCGCGGCAGGCCGCGGCGGTGGCGGTGGTGATGGTGATAGTGATGGCAGCGGTGGCGGTGGTGGCAGCCGAGCGACCACCGGCGGCACGACGACAGGAGCCGGCACGGCGACGGGAGCCGGCGAAACGGTCGGCTCCGTGGCCGCCGCGGCCGTGAAGAGCCGTGCGGGCGGCTCGGCGGCCTCGGGCGCCGGTGCCGGACGTGGTGTCTCGCGGGGCGGCTCTCCCTCGTGGCCGAGCTTGCCACGCAAGGCGGCCAGCCCTAGCGGGCGCCCAAACGTCTGGGCGATCACGTCCTGCAGCGATGCGCAGCGGTCGTCATCGAGCCGATCCCAGCCCTCGACGAGGGTCACGAGGGCGACGAATGGCCGGAGGCGCGCTTCGAGCAGCGGCGTCTCCGCCTCGAGATCCGCCGGCGGCGGGCCGGCGAGCGCCGTGCGCAGCTCCCGCGCCTTCGCCTGGCACTCCTGGAGGCCGCCGAATTCACGGTCCTCGCGATGGATGAGCTTGCCCACGCCGTCGAGGACCCCGACGGCGTTCTCGGACACGACGTCCCAGGCGGCCCGCTTCGCGCGGTCACTCTCGGCGGCGATGACGGCGCTCGTCACCGACTCGAGGTCGCGCAGGCGCATCACCGAGGACGGCGACGGCGGTCGCGTGAGCGTGGCCGCCTCCTCGAGGACCGCCGTACGCAGCGCCGCGAATTCCGCGCTCACGGCGCCGAGATCGTCCAGGAGCCGCTCGGGTGGCGGTGACGTGGCGGTGATGGCGCGCGCGGTGGCGGCCGCGCGCGCGCCGACCTCGGCGAAACGCGTGCGAAGCGCGGCGATACGCCGCTGGAGGTCTTCGTGCGCCTGCTTCACGTGACGATGGCGTCCATGGCCGGCAGCGACACTAGTATATCGAAGGCCCCTGCCAACCCCTGCGCGATAGGAACGTCAGCCGTGACAAGCCCTTGGCGCTTCGCATAGACTTGGGGCGGCATCGTCAGCAATGACACCCGAGGAGGGCGCATGACGCTGCGGATCGTCCACGGACTGGTCATGGTGCTTATCGTTGCGCTGCTCGCGGCCGTCCAGCCCGCGTGGGCGGGGCCGCCGACCGAGCAGCTGCGCGGCCACGTCGAGCGCGTCATCAAGGTGCTCGAGGACCCGGAGCTGAAGCGCGAGGGCCGCCAGGCCGAGCGGCGGGAGGCCATCCGACATCTGGCCAACGAGATCTTCGATTTCACCGAGACGACCCGCCGCTCGCTGGGCCAGCACTGGCAGACGCGGACGCCGGCGGAGCGGGAGCAATTCGTGAAGCTGTACGCCGATGTGCTGGAACGCTCGTACATCGGCAAGATCGAGCACTACAGCGGCGAGCGCATCGTCTTCGTCGGCGAGAGCGTCGAGCGTGAGCAGGCGACGGTGCGGACGCGGCTGGTGACGAAGGCGGGCGCCGAGATCCCGGTGGAGTACCGGATGCATCGTGTCGGCGAGCGCTGGCTGACCTACGACGTCGCCATCGAGGGCGTCAGCATGGTCGCCAACTATCGCGCCCAGTTCAACAAGATCATCCAGGCATCCGGCTACCAGGCGCTCGTCAGCAAGCTCACCGAGAAGCAGGAGCAAGGGCCCGGGGCCGACCGCGAGCCTTCGATCAAGAAGGCGTCGCAGACGAAGTGACGGCGGCGGTCCCGCCGGACATCGCGAGGCGAATTGCCGGCAACCTTGCGACGGTCATGCGGGGCCAGGATGTTGCCATCCGGCGGCTGCTCGCCGCCTTTGCCAGTGGCGGCCATGTCTTGCTCGAGGACTATCCGGGGACAGGCAAGACGACGTTGGCGAAGGCGCTGGCCCGCTCCATCGGCGCGTCGTTCAAGCGCATCCAGTTCACGCCCGACTTGCTGCCCTCCGATATTCTCGGCGTCTCGATCTTCGACCAGCGCGAGCATACCTTTCGGTTCTTCGAAGGCCCCATCTTCACGCACGTGCTGCTGGCCGACGAGATCAACCGCGCCTCGCCGCGCACGCAGTCGGCGCTGCTGGAGGCGATGGGGGAGGGCCAGGTTACCGTCGACGGGACGTCACATCGGCTTCCCGACCTCTTCTTCGTCATCGCGACGCAGAATCCCGTCGAGTTTCGCGGCACGTACCCGTTGCCCGAGGCGCAGATGGACCGCTTCGCCCTCCAGTTCGGGCTCGGCTACGTCGACCCGGACGAAGAAGTCGCGATTCTCGCCGCGCAGGAGCAGCGGCATCCCATCGACGACCTCGCCGCCTGCGCCACCCTGGACGACGTCCGCGCCCTGCGGCGGGCCGCGCGAGAGGTGCGTGTGAGCGACGAGCTGCGGCGCTACGTCGTCGATCTCGCGCGAGCCACGCGCCTCGCTCCTGGCGTGCAGCTCGGCGCCAGCCCGCGCGCGTCGCTCGCGCTCATGGCTGCCGCGCAGGCGCTGGCGCTGGTCGACGGCCAGGCGTTCGTCTCGCCCGAGCACGTCCAGGAAATGGCCGGCCCGGTGCTGGCGCACCGCCTCGCCATCGATCCGCAGGCGCGCTTCGCCGGGCGGACCACGGACGCGATCGTCGAGGAGATCGTCAAGAGCGTCTCCGTTCCCGCCTGAGGGCATGATGCGGCGGTTCTTCTACCGGCAGTTCCGCCTCGCCTGGCGCATCCAGTGGTCCCTCGGCCGGCGGCTCACGCCCGCCGGGCGTCTGGTGGCGGGCGCCCTGGCGGCCGCGCTCGTCTTCGGTCCCAATACCCGGCTGACCGTCGGCTACCAGGCCTTCACGCTGCTCCTCGCGCTCCTCGTGCTCGCCGCCATCTGCGCGCTTGTCCGGCCGCCGGCCCTCGACGTCCGCCGCCGGTTACCGCGCTACGCCACCGCCGGCGCGCGACTGACGTACCACGTCGTGCTGCGCCATCGTCGACCACGCTCCGTGCGCGACCTGTCGATCCTGGAGGACCTCGACGACCCGCGTCCGACGCTGGAGGCCTTCACGACGTCGACGGAGCCCGAGGAGGCGCGGCGCAACTGGTTCGACCGGAAGCTCGCCTGGCACCGCTGGGCCTGGCTCGTCGGCCGCAATCGATCCCTCGACGTTCCCGAGCAGCATGTGAGCGAGGTCCGTCCGGGACACGAAGTCACGGTCGCGGTCGACGCCGTCGCGCGCCGCCGTGGGCATGTCCGGTTTCGTGGCCTCACGCTCGCGCGCCCGGATCCGCTGGGCCTCGTGCGGGCGCTGCGGCCCGTGGCGGCGCCCGACGCGGTGCTCGTGCTGCCGCGCCGCTATCCGCTGCCCGCGCTCGCGCTGCCGGGGGCGCGCCGATATCAGCCGGGCGGCATCGCGCTGGCGTCATCGGTCGGCGACGCCGAGGAGTTCGTGTCGCTCCGCGAGTATCGCCCGGGCGATCCCCTGAAGCGCATCCACTGGCGCTCCTCGGCCCGCCTCGGCCGCGCCGTCGTCCGCGAGCACCAGGACGAGTTCTTCGTCCGTCACGGGCTCATCCTCGACACCTTCGCGCCGGTCGCCATCGAGGATCGCTTCGAGGAGGCCGTCTCGGTCGCCGCGTCCTTCGCGACCGGCGTCCACGCGCAGGACTCCTTGCTCGACCTGATGTTCGTGGGGCCCGAGGCGTACATCTTCACCGCCGGGCGAGGCGTCGGTGATCTCGAGCGCATGCTGGAGATCCTCGCCGACGTGCAGCCGTGCCTGGACCGGCCGTTTGCGGCGCTTCATCGACTGGTGGCCGAGCGGCATCATTCGCTGAGCGGTGTCATCTGCGTCCTCGTCGCCTGGGACGACGCGCGCCGCGCGCTGGTGCGACACCTGCGCGCGCTCGGCGTGCCGGCGCTCACGCTGCTGGTGGCGGACACCGCGGACGCTCCGGCCCCCGAGGAGCTCGAGGCCGACGGTGTGCGGCGCCTCGTGCGCGGGCGCGTTGCCGAGGGGCTGGCGCGCCTGTGACGCCGCCGCGCGGCATGCTGGGCGCGGCCGTCCTCTTCTGGGGATGGCAGACGGGCTTTGCGATCGTCGCCATCATCATCGCCGCCCTGCTCGAGGCGCGCGGCTTCGTGGACGTGCGCTGGGATCTCAGCCGCACCGACTTCAATCGGATCTCCGACGCCAGCGCCGTCCTCCTGGCCGTCATCACCCTCTACCAGGTGCTCGGCAATGATTCAGCGCGCGCGGTCCTGGCGATCTTGCAATGGCTGCCCCTGATCGTCTTCCCGCTCGTCGCCTGTCAGCTGTACAGCGCGGCCGGCGTGCTGGACGCGTCGATCTTCTTCTGGAGCTTGCGCCGCCGCGCCAACGAGCAGCCGGCCTATGCCGGCATGCCGGTCGACCTGTCGTACCCGTTCGTGGCCCTGGTCCTCCTGTCCGCGAGCGCGGCCAACGCACGCTCGGGCATCTTCTTCGTCGGGTTCACGGCCGCGCTGGTGTGGGCGCTGTGGGGTGTGCGGCAGCGGCGCTATCCGCTGGTCGTGTGGATCGGCATGATGGCGCTCGCGATCGTCCTCGGCTGGGCCGGCCAGCTCGGCCTCGCGGAGGCGCAGCGCGCCCTCGAGCGGGCCGCCTCCGCATGGCTGCTCGACTACCTCCGCCGCGAGACCGACCCGTATCGCTCCACGACGGCGCTGGGTCAGGTGGGCGAGCTCAAGCTGTCGTCCCGGATCGTCCTCCGCGTGGAGACGCCGGCCTCGGCGCCACCGCCGACGCTCCTGCGTGAGGCGGCCTACAACGTCTACAACGCGCCCACCTGGTATGCCGTCGACGCGCCGTTCCGCAGCATCACGCCCGAGAGCGATGGGGCGACGTGGCGGCTGGGATCGGCACCCGCGGACACGGGACCGGTCACGGTCTCCGCGTATCTGCGGGGTGGCAAGGGCATGCTGGCGCTGCCGAATGGCGCCCTCGAGCTGCACAACCTCCTCGTCGTGGAGCTGGCCAGAAACCGCATGGGCGGCGTCCGTGTCGAGGAAGGTCTTGGCCTGGTGCGCTACGGCGTCCGGTATTCGGAGCGCGCCGCCGATGATCGACCGACGCGCATGGATCTCGCGGTGCCCCGGACGGAGGCGCCCGCCGTCGCGCGGGTGGCCGAGGATCTCCGGCTGACGCGCGCCACGCCGACCGAGGCCGTCGACCGCGTTCGCGGATACTTCCGGGACGGGTTCGCGTACTCGCGGTTCGTCGCCGATCGCCCGGTCGGCGCCACCGCGCTCGAGGACTTCTTTATACGCAGCCGACGCGGCCACTGCGAGTATTTCGCGACAGCGACCGTGCTGCTGCTCCGCGCCGCCGGCGTGCCGGCGCGCTACGCGGTCGGCTATGCCGTCCACGAGTGGAGCCCGCTCGAGCGCCGCTTCATCGTACGTGCCAACGACGCGCACGCGTGGGCGCTGGCCTGGCTCGACGGCGCCTGGCGCGAGGTCGACACGACCCCGCCGGAGTGGGTCGCCACCGAGCGTGACGCCGTGTCGACGCTCGCCGTCGGTGATCTCTGGTCCTGGGCCGGTTACCTCTTCGCGCGGTGGCGCTGGAGCGAGCGGGAGGATCGGCTCACCGGCTCCGTCGGCTGGCTGCTCATCCCGCTCTTCGCCGTGCTCGTGTGGCGCCTCTATTCGCGACGCCGGGTGCGCCGCGCCGCCGCCGTCCCCGCCCGAGGCGGTGCCGTGCGCACCGGCGCTGACTCCGCGTTTTACGAGATCGAGCGGGCGCTCTCGCGCTTGGCCTTTCCACGAGCGCCGACCGAGCCGCTGTCCATCTGGCTGCGCCGGGTCGCGGCCGCGGATCTCCCGGGGCTCGATACGCGCGAGCTGCCGACGCTGCTCGCGCTGCACTACCGGTATCGCTTCGATCCCGCCGGCTTACCGGCCGACGACGTCGCTCGACTCGGCGCCGGCGTGCGCGCCTGGGTCACCGAGCACGCCGAGCGCTGAGGCTGCTCGCACGAGCGCTTGCTTGTCCCCGCGCCGCAGGCGCTTGAGCGCCGCCTCGCGACGGGACGCCGCGCGGCGATCGCGTGCGGGCTCCCACCACACGAGCCGCACCGGGCGTCGGGCCCGCGTATACTTCGACGCCGTGCCCGCGTTGTGCCGGGCGAGGCGGCGGTCGAGCGCGTTGGTGATGCCGGCGTACAGCGTGCCGTCCGCGCACTTCAGGAGGTAGCACCACCATCGAGCGCGCGAGCGTCGAGTCATGCGCCGTCGACATCCTAGCAGAGCGCAGCTGACGGCCCGCCATCTCGCGGCCGCGCGTGACCGCGCCTTCCGGCGCCATCCGGGGCTGCGAGTGCGCAACGCCACCGCCGCCCTGCGTTTCGTCGAGGCCGTCGGCTTCTGCTCGACCTTCTATTGCTTCCGCGAGGGCGTCCCATGCCTCTGGGAGGCCGTCGTCGGCCGCGCGCGGCCCCGCTGGCCCAAGCACTCGCACCACGACCCCGGCGTCGGGCTCACCTGGCAGCTCAAGGACGATCTCCCTGCGGCGCGTCGCGTCTACTACGGCAAGGTAATGAAGGGGCGCCCGCTCCTCGTCGCCCTCGATCTGTTCCCGGCGTTCTACGCGCTCTCTCGGGGTCGGCAGCGCGCACGCGACTACGTGATCGAGTACGAGGCGGGGCGGTTGTCGCATACCGCGCGGCGGCTCATGGATGCGCTCGTGCGCGAGCACCCGCAGTACACGCGCGAGCTGCGGGGGAACGCGTTCATGCTGGAATCGTCGAAGACGCGGGACTTCGAGCGCGCGATGGCGGAGCTGCAGCAGGGCCTCTGGGTCGTGAAGACGGAGGAGCGGTACGAGCCGACGTTCTCGTATCGATGGGATCTGGTCGAGGCCTGGCTGCCGGACGCGGTGAGCGCGGGGCGCCGCCTGTCGCGTGGGGCGGCGCTCGAGCGCCTGGTCCGCCGGTATCTGGGGGCCGCCGTCTATACGCGATCGCGTCTGCTGGCGCAACTCTTCGGCGTCCCGCTGGTCGAGATCGCGGCGGCGACGGGCCGGCTCGCGCGCCGGGGAGCGATCGTCGAGACCGACGTCGATGGCTGGTCGGGCCGCTGGCTGGTCGACGCGACGGTGGCAGCGCGCTTGCTCTGATCTCCGAGGCTCGTTCGCCTCCGGAGGGTCGCATGCGCGTCCTGATGCTCGTCACCGTGGTGCTGCTCGCGCAGGCGGTCAACGGACAGTCGCCTCTGATCGCGCCCGGTCCCGCTGCCGTGCAACTCGATCGGCACAT
>Ga0075421_100000612_pt1 | contig 38050 bp, 31 predicted proteins | sample SoiMetdeltSBSDD5_FD_75292 | JGI IMG/M metagenome (GOLD analysis project Ga0075421, IMG submission 75292) | Bulk soil microbial communities from a Populus tree surrounding site in Tennessee, USA - Soil MetaG P. deltoides SBSDD5 | ecosystem: Environmental > Terrestrial > Soil > Tree plantation... | reverse complement strand
CGCAATGGTTTCGCCGCGGCGGAGCGCGAGCGACACGCCGGCGACCGCGCGCACGGGGCTAGCGCCGCCCGGCGAGTCCGGCTGCGGCAAGTCCACCACCGCCCGCCTGCTGATGGACCTCGTCGCGCCGACATCCGGCACCGTCCGCTTCGACGGCAGGGTGGCGGGCTCGCGCGCGCTGCCCGTGCGCACCTTCCGCCGCCAGGTGCAGATGGTGTTTCAGGATAGCTGCACCTCCATCATGCCGTTCAGGAGCTGCTTGAGCTCGTCGCGGTTGACGCACAGGTTGGCGGCGTGGCGCACGCGCTTGTCGAGCCAGGGCGAGCCCTCCGCGAACGAGAACTGCCAGGGCCACACGTGCGGTTGGGCGTTGGTGTAGAGCACGAACCCCTTTGCCTTGATCTGGTCAAGAGCGTCAGGCGCGGGGGCCTCGATCCAATCGACCTGGCCGGACAGCAGCGCGGCGGTGCGCGCGCTGGCCTCCGGCATTGGCACCAATACGAGTCGGTCGATCCTGGGGCGGCGCGCGGGGTCCCAGTAGCCGGGGTTCTTCGCGTACTCGACGCGTTCGCGCGGGGAAAACTTGATCATCTTGAACGGCCCGGAGGCGTCGGCGGCGAAGGCGGCCCATGCCTGCCTGGCCCGCTCCTTGGGCTCGCTCACGCTCGCCAGTGCATCGTATTTCTTCTGCCAGTGTGCCGGCGAGGCCATGAACAGGTTGGTGAGGTTGATGGGCAGGAAGCTGTCCGGCTCCTTGGTGGTCAGCTCCACTGTGTAGTCGTCGATCTTGCGCGCCGAGACCAGTGTCGGCATGCGGCTGACGGTGACGCCGATCTGGTCGGGAGCGAAGTGGACGGCGTCCTTCTTCAGCACCTTCTCGACGTTCCAGACCACGGCATCGGCCGTAAGGTCCGAGCCGTCGTGGAACTTCACGCCCTTGCGGAGCTTGAAGATCCACTTGGTCTTGTCGGCGGGATCGACCGCCCACTCGGTGGCGAGGCCCGCGATCAGCACGCTCGGCTTGTCGGCAGACGAGAGATCCCACTGCGTGAGCGAATCGAACAGAGGAATACCGGTGAAGCGGTTGCCTTCGAAGCCCTGGTCGGGTTGGCCGTTGGTCTTGGGGATATCCGCCGCGGTCATGGCGACGCGCAGTATCTTCTCCTGCGCCAGGGCTGCGCCCGACAGCGCCAGCGCTGTCATGAGTGCAACTCCTGCTAAAGCCACAGCCAGGACTGTGCGCCACGAACTATCCAACCTTCGCCAGGCCATCAGCCGTCCTCCGTCTCAGAACAATGGTTGGGAGATTTGCCGATCCCCCACCGGGTAAGGAATAACGCATGATTAGAGAGGTAGCAGAAGGACAACGATGATCGTAATTTGGGCAACTCCGTGCAAATCGTGCGAGCAATTGAATTGAAATGGGCCCGGCAGGGTTGCAGTTTTCATTTTCCGATTCCGATATGCCGTGGGGACTCCTCGAGGCGTCGCCCAGCTCCGGCAGTCGAGCAGCACGCATCGAGCAGCACGCTTGCCGCGCTTTGCGCGGGCTGATTGCGGGCTGGATGTTCTCCGGGCTGACGACCGTGGCGAAGGCATCGTCAGGGTCGCGTCACTTGGTAGAGCGCCTGGTCAATGGTGGTGCCGTGGCCGGCCAGGAAGAGGTGGTTGAGGGCGCCGCCCTCAGAGCCCTCTGCAGCCAAATACAGGCCCCGGATCACGCCGAGCCGCCTGGTGTCAGAAAGCCTTCGCCTCGACCTACTCCAGTGTTCCGGCCCATTCATAAGATCCCGGAGTTGGAAATGGAGCAACCCTTCGTTAACCATCCGCTAGCGGATCATATGGACATGGTGGCGCTGGTTTGCTATTGTTTTGTCATCCTCCACAGTTGGGTTTGCGCTCTTCCGCTCCGCGTGGGTTGGGGGCCCAAGCACCTCGCGCGCCACCCCGCCCCTTCCCTTGACCTGCCGCGGATATCGAGTGAATGGGTCGGCGCACTAGCTGTTGACCTCCTGGGCGGCGAAGAAAGCAGAAGGGTCGTGCGTGTCCGGCCGCGCACCTCACGAAATTGATGTTGGACGAGGTGTAGGCATCGACGACGCATACGCTAGGCACGCTGCATCCACTCCGGCGCCAGCCTTGGAGGGGGAACCCGAGCGACGCAGCACGGCCTCCAATGCCACTAGGGAGGTCAAAATATTCTGCTTGCGGCAGTTGTAACCCATGGTGCCGATGCGCCAGATGCGCCCCTGCAGCGGCCCGAACGAGGTGCCGATCTCGATGCCGAAGTCGCTTAGCAGCGCCGCCCGCACCCTCCGGTCGTCGACGCCGTCAGGAACGTGTACCCCTGTGATGCTCGGCATCTTGTGGCGTTGATCGCCGAACAGCTCGAGCCCCATGGCCTCCAGACCCATGACGAGCGCTCGGCCATTGGCGGCGTGCCGCGCGAATGTAGCCTCCAAGCCGTCGTGCAACACGATGCGGGCGCACTCGCGCGCGGCATAGAGCATCGAGGCCGCCTCCGTGTGATGGTTGAGGCCGACTTCGCCCCAATAATCCATGAGCATCGGCAGATCGAAATAATTGGATTGGATGCGCGGGCCGGACGCTGGAGCAACGCCCTTAGGCCGGATGCCGGCCTCGACGTGTTTGCGGCGCGCGAGTGCGCGCTCCACACGCTCATTGAAGGTGATGGGCGCTGAGCCCGGTGGCCCCGAGAGACATTTCTGCAAGCCCGCCGAAGCCGCATCGATCCTCCAGGCATCGACTGGAAAATCCATCCCGCCCAACGTGGCGGTCGCATCGACATAGAGCAGGCAATCGTAATGTCGGCAGATGTCGCCGATCCCTGCCAGCGGCTGCACCATGGTGGTCGACGTGTCGCCATGTACCATGGCCACCAGCTTGGGCCGCACGCGCTTCACCTCTTCCTCGATCCGGTCGGGCGTGAACACGGTCCCCCATTCGGTCTCGATGGTCGTCACTTCGGCCCCGCAGCGCCCTGCGATCTCGTGCAGCAGATGTCCGAAGCGGCCGAAGATGGGCACCACGACCCGATCGCCCGGCTCGATTAGAGACACGAGCACAGCCTCGATACCCGCACGCGCTGTGCCATTGACCAAAAACGACCAATGGTTGTGCGTCTGGAACAGCTGGCGCAGCAGCGCCATCGTCTCGGTCATGTAGGCTCTGAATTCAGGGTCGAACTGGCCCTGTAACGGCATCGCCATGGCGCGCAGCACGCGCGGGTCGACGTTGACCGGCCCCGGACCCATCAGCAGGCGGGGGCTGGGGTTCAGGTCATCGAACAGAGTGAGCATGCTGGCGGTCCGTCCAGGTGGATGCAGGGTACGCATGGTGATATCGCACGGCCAGGTCAACTTCGCGGCTGCAAGAAGGCATGCTGTTCTGCACTCAAGACGTGCAGCAGCTTGCCCAAAACGCGCGCAAGGAGCGGCTGTGTACAGAAGCGCGTATCGGAGATGGCTGCGCCGCTGGTAGACTGCTTCAGCCGTTGCCGGAGGGGTGGAAGCGGTGCCGAGTGCACCCGGCGCTCACCGGACGACTTGAGGGAGTTTCGAAAGGAGTCGACGTCCGATGTACCATATCTGCCGCCCACTCGCGGCGTTGACTGTCGGGTTCGTGCTGGCCATTGCTGCACCCGCCCATGCCCAAACACCCGTGAAGTTCACGCTCGACTGGCGCTTCGAGGGGCCAGCTGCGCCTTTCACTGTCGCCCTCGACAAGGGGTACTTCAAAGCCGAGGGGCTCGACGTCACGATTGACACGGGCTCGGGCTCGCGTGAGTCGATCCCGCGAGTAGCCTCGGGCACCTATGATATCGGCGCCGGCGATGTGAACTCGCTGGTCCGCTTCCGCGAGGAGAACCCGAGTATCGACCTCAAGGCCGTCATGATGGTGTACGACCGCCCACCGTTCGCCATCGTCGGCCGCAAGAGCAAGGGCATCTCCTCCGACATCAAGAGCCTGGTTGGCAAGAAGTTCGGTGCGCCGGCCGCCGACGGGGCTTATGCGCAGTGGCCGATCTTCAAATCGGTCAACAAGCTCGATGAAAGCACCATGAGGTTCGAGAACGTCGGCTTCCCGGTGCGCGAGCCGATGCTAGCTTCCGGCGAGGTCGATGCCGTGTTCGGCTTCTCGTTCTCGGTCTACCTGAACCTCAAGTCGCGCGGCGTTCCGGTCGACGACATCGTGCTGATCCTCATGAGCGACCACGGCGTGGAGCTCTATGGCAACGTGCTGATTGTGAGCCCCAAGTTCGCCGCCGAGAAGCCCGAGGCGGTGAAGGGCTTCATCAGGGCCGTCATCAAGGGCCTGCGCGACACTGTCGCCGACCCCGCCGCCGCCACCGCGACCGTCATCAAGCGCAACGACGTTGCCAAGCAGGCCGTGGAGAAGGAGCGCTTGGAGTTCTCACTCGCGCAGAACTTCGTCACAACGTGGGTGAAGGCCAACGGCTATGGCGGCATCGACAAAGCGCGCTTCGCCAAGTCGATCGAGCAGATTGGGCTGACCTTCAAGTTCAAGTCGGTGCCGAAGGTGGATGACATCTTCACCGAAGCCTATCTGCCGCCGCCGGCGGATCGCAAGGTGAACTAGGGTGCGGTTGTCGTCCCCGGCCTTGTGTCCGGGATCCAACCATCAGCAAGCGCCGAAGCAGGCGGCACGATGGGATCCCGGCGGCAAGCCCGGGATGACACCTTGACCGGGTTCGTCGACATCCAGAACGTCACCCACACCTACGGCGGGGACGGCGGCGCCACCGCCGTCGACAAGCTCTCCCTATCCATCGCCGAGGGCGAGTTCGCTGCCGTGGTCGGTCCCTCGGGCTGCGGCAAGTCCACGCTGATGAAACTGGTGACCGGGCTGCAATTCCCGCAGGCTGGCACCATCGGCGTGGCCGGGCAGCGAGTCAAAGGACCCCTCAAGATTGCCGGCATGGCGTTCCAGGCCCCGAACCTGCTGCCGTGGCGGCGCACGCTCGAGAACATCTTGCTTCCGCTCGAGATCGTCGAGCCGCATCGCAGCCGGCTGCGCGGCGAGCGCGAGGCCTATGTCGCCAAGGTCGAGGCACTGCTGGAGCAGGTGGGTCTCGAGGGCTTGGGCGCAAAGTACCCATGGGAGCTGTCGGGCGGCATGCAGCAGCGCGCCTCGCTGTGCCGCGCGCTGATCCACGAGCCGCAACTGCTCATGCTGGACGAGCCGTTCGCCGCGCTCGATTCGTTCACGCGCGAGGAGCTGTGGTGCGTGATCCGCGATCTGCACGCGGCGCGCCCCGTTACCATCATTCTTGTCACCCACGACCTGCGCGAGGCCGCTTTCCTGGCCGACCGCATCTTCTGCATGAGTGCGCGGCCGGGGCGCATCATCGCCGAGCGGCGCGTTCCGTTCCCGCGCCCCCGCAGTCTGGAGGTGACTTACACACTCGAGTTCACCGACCTCGTCCACGATCTGCGAGACCAGATCGCAACCGCCAGGCAGGCCGCATGAGCACCGGCAGCCAGCGCAGCGCCGTCGCTGCGGCGCCCTACGTCTTCACCATCGCGTTCTTTGCGTTCTGGGAAGCGGCCTGTCGCCTGTTCAAGGTGCCGGTGTACTTCCTGCCGGCGCCGAGCGTGATCGGCCAGGCCATGGTCGACTACTGGTGGCAACTGCTGTTCCACTCCTTCCACACGTTGTGGATGACGCTGGCCGGTTTCGGCATCGCCGTGGCCTTCGGCGTCTTGCTGGGAATTGCGCTCGGCGCGTCCCGCATCATCAACGCCGGCAGCTATCCGCTGCTTGTGGGCTTCAACGCCATTCCCAAGGTGGCGGTCGTGCCGATTTTGATCCTGTGGTTCGGAGTGGGGTGGGTCCCGCCCGTGATGACGGCGTTCCTGATCTCATTCTTCCCGATCGTGGTCAACGTGGCGACGGGCCTTTCCACCATCGAGCCCGAGCTCGAGGACGTGATGAAGGCGCTCGGTGCTCGCAAATGGGACATCATGGTCAAGATCGGCATCCCGCGCTCGATGCCCTATCTGTTCGCCTCTCTCAAGGTCGCCATCACGCTGGCCTACGTCGGCTCGGTGATCGCCGAGTCCAACGCCTCGCGCTACGGCATCGGCAATCTGATCACCCGCGCCAGCGCCGACTTCAACGTGCCGCTGGTGTTCGCCGCCCTGATCGCACTCGCCATCCTGGGCGTGATCATCTACGCCGCCACCGTCGAGCTGGAACGCCGCACCACCGGCTGGGCGCACCGCTCCGGCATGGGGCAGGGGTGAGACGCCTCGAAGATTGGTGCGCCAGGGTGACCTCAACGTGCAGCGTCGCAGCGCCGGTGCGCGCTTGCTCGCTGCCCCGGCGCTGGTGGTCACGAGCCGTCGCGCATATATCGTGCCCGTTTCCAGATACTCGTTTCAGGTCGCGCGTCCGCGGCCCGGCGCAGCGTAGGGCGAACGATCGCGGGCAATGTGCCGGCCCGATCGCGTCTCACCAGCGAGGGCACAGTCGCGCACCACCGCACGCCCACGAACGATGGTCGTCACCGGCCAACCCGTCACCTCTATGCCCTCATAGGGCGTGTAGTCAGAGCCGTGGTGCAGCAGCGACTGGGAGATCGTCACTTTCCGGTTCGGGTCCCAGATGGCGATGTCGGCGTCGGCCCCGACCGCAATGGTGCCCTTCCTCGGGTGCAGCCCGTACATCTTCGCGTGGTTGGTCGCGCTGAGCGCGACGAACTGCTCCAGGGTGATGCGGCCCTTGCCGACGCCCTCCGAAAACAGGATCGGCAACCGCGTCTCCACGCCCGGGATGCCGTTCGGCACCCAGCGGAAGCTGGTGCGACCTTTTGGTGTCAACTTGCCGGCGGGATCGTCGTAGCGGAACGGGCAGTGGTCGGAGGAGAATACTTGAAACACGCCGGTTTCCAGGCCCAGCCAGCACGCCTTCTGGCTCGCCTCGTCCCGCGGTGGCGGGCTGCACACATACTTGGCGCCCTCCATGTTGAGGCCGTCGAGATCCTTCTCAGTCAGCACCAGGTATTGCGGGCAGGTTTCCCCGAACACCTTTAGGCCTCGCTGCTGCGCCCAGCGGATCTGCTCCATGGCCTCGCCGTTCGACACGTGCACGATCATGATCGGCACATCGACCAGCTCCGCCAGGCTGATCGCTCGATGCGTTGCCTCGCGCTCGACCGGTATCGGTCGCGAAGTGGCATGGAACTTTGGCGCCGTGCTACCCGCGCGCTCCAGCTTCTCCGTCAAGAAGCGGATGGCGTCGTAGTTCTCGGCGTGCACCATCACGAGGGCGCCAGTCTCGCGCGCGGTGGAAAACACCTCCAGCAGCTGGATGTCGGAAAGCGCCAGGTCCTGGTAGGTCATGAACACCTTGAAGGAGGTGTAGCCGTCGGCAACCAGTGCCGGCAGCTCCTGGCCAAGCACGTTCGGAGTCGGGTCGGAGATGACGAGGTGGAAGCTCACGTCCACATGGCACTTGCCGTCGGCCTTGGCGTGATATGCCCGCGTCGCCTCGCGCAGGCCCTCCCCCTTCTGCTGCATGCAGAACGGCATCACCAAGGTGTTGCCGCCGAACGCCGCGGCGCGCGTGCCGCTGTCGAAATCGTCGGCCATGACGATGCCCGGCCCGCTCGGCTGGGCAAAATGCACGTGACTGTCGATGCCGCCGGGGAGGACGAGACGGCCTCGTGCATCGATCACCTCATCTGCCGCCCCCAGGTCCTCGCCCAGGGCCACGATCTTGCCGGCGCGGATGCCGACATCGCAGGCCACCGTGTCGCTGGCCGTCGCCACGCGCCCGCCGCGGATGATGGTGTCGTGCTTGGTCATGTCGGTGCTCCTGCAAACGTAGGGTGCAAAAAGGCGATCGCCGCATTGCACCGATGCACCCGCATCGGTTGCTCGACGGTGGTATCGGTGCAATGCGCCTTCGGCTTATCGCACCCTACGATCCCCGATAGGTCGAGTAGCTCCAGGGCGAGACCAGTAGCGGCACGTGATAGTGGCCCTCGGGCTCGGCAATCGCGAACCGCACCGGCACATAGTCGAGAAACCGCGGATATCTTACCGCAATGCCTTTGGCCGCGAAGTAGTCGCCTACTCGGAAGCCGATTTCATATGTCCCGATCCGGAGAGGGGCGCCGCCGAGCAGGGGCTCGTCCGTGCGACCGTTGGCATTCGTGACCGTCTCTTTCAGGAGCCCCTCGGCACTGGCGTCGCACTCTTTGAGCACGAGACTGACGCCAGCGGCTGGCTCGCCGTGCATGATGTCGAGCACGTGCGTCGATAGCCTTCCGTAAACCTTGGGCTTGCCTGGACCGTCTACCGATTCCGACAGTCGTAGGCGCGCGATGTAACCGATCTCTTCCAGCGCAATGCCGTACTCTGAATCCCGGCTGCCGGCCAGCCGGCGAGCAAACGACACGAGGATCGAATTGCGCGTATGCCGACGAACACAGATGATAAACGGAAAGCCGAAGCGCTCGCGATATTTGGCGTTGGATCGCGTGAACAGCTCGAACTCCTCGTCACTCAAGCGATCCAGCCCAAGGCTGCCCTGCTCGCGGCGTGACTCGGCGGCAAGGTTGCCCGCGCGAGCGACCTTGCTGGCGAGCTCGGGATGGGCACGGATCAGAGCGAGCTGTTCGGCCTCGGCGGCGCCGGCGACGGCAGCCTGCATAGCTGCGTGGAGGTCCGCCACAGTGGCGAAGGGACGCGCCGCGCAGGCCCGCTCCGCCACCCACGGGGACGCCTCGTAGATGCTGGACAGCGCGGTCACGAAGCTGACGCGGTCAGCAGTGTTAAGCTGGTCGAGCGTGATCGGCATCCGGTGCTAGCTCGGGGAGATTCCATCCTCAGCGTAGATGTTGCATAGGTTGAGCGGCGCTGCGAGCCCCCACCTTCGGGGCTGCGCCCGCTGGATATGCGAAGCGAGCCCCAATATGAGGCGAGTATGAAAAGTGACCCCGGCTTGTCCTCCAATGCAGCACCATCGGCGTCCCAAGTGTCCAATAGTGCAACTTCGCGGCATCCGTCGGGCGATATGCGCTTCGGTCCGGACCTGATGGCGCGGCTCGACGCGCTCGCGGCCTTCACGGAGGTCGAAGGCCAACTCACGCGGCGGTATCTAACCCCCGCGCATATCGAGGCCAAGTGCAAGGTCGCCGCCTGGATGGCCGAAGCCGGAATGAGCGTGCGTACCGATCCCCTTCTCAGCGTGTTTGGCCGCTACGAGGGCCACAACCCTGGCGCACCCGCGATCATGCTGGGATCCCACATCGACACTGTGGTGGACGCCGGGCTGTACGATGGCAATCTGGGCGTGCTGGCGGCCATCGCCGTGGTCGAGGAGCTGGCACGGCGCGGCGAGCGCCTCGGTCACGCCATCGAGGTGGCCGCCTTCGGCGAGGAAGAAGGTTCGCGCTTCCCGACCCACATTCTGACGTCCTCGGCCCTGATCGGCGCGATGGCGCCCGAGTTGCTGGATGTACGCGATAGCGACGGCGTCTCGGTGCGCGAGGCGCTTCTCGCGGCCGGCGGCGACCCTGACGCCTACCGCGACTGCATCCGCAACAAAGGCAAGATCGCTGCCTTCCTCGAGCTGCATATCGAGCAAGGACCGTTACTGCAGGAGCAGGGAGCTGCCCTGGCTGCCGTTACCGCCATCAACGGCTCGGTGCGGTCGGCTGTGAAGGTCACCGGCTTCGCCGGCCATGCTGGCACCGTGCCCATGACCTCGCGGCGGGATGCGCTGACCGCAGCCAGCGAGATGGTCCTGGCAGTGGAGCGCATGGGCGCATCCGACCCGGATCTCGTCGCCACGGTCGGGCGCATTGCGGCCCTGCCCGGCGCCCAGAACGTCATCCCCGGCCGTGTTACCTTCACCGTCGACATGCGCAGCCGCTCCGATGCCGTGCGTGACCGCGCCGATGCCGCACTGAAGTTCGCGCTCCAAGACATCGCCCGGCGCCGTGGCGTGACCGTGGAGGTCGACACGTACCAGCGCAATGCCGCCATCGCACTCGCTCCTCAGGTGATCGATGCGGTGGACGAAGCCATCGCGACCTGCGGCCAGCGGCCCATACGCCTTTCGTCCGGTGCCGGGCACGACGCCATGATCATGGCGCGCCACTGCCCCTCCGGTATGATCTTCCTGCGTTGCGAAGATGGCATCAGCCACAATCCTGCAGAGACGATCACAGTGGGGGATGCCGATCTCGGCGTTCGCGCCCTGCTGGAGGCGGTCCGCCTACTGGATAGGCGGCTTGCGGCATAGGCGCCTGCCGGTCTTTGCCTCCCTGGTGTATAGTGGCACGTTGCACCCATGCGCGGCCGATCTGTTGCGCTGCACGGCCGGGTGGACGCGACAGGCGCGGACGAGCCGGCTCTGCCAGCGCATACACCACTTGAAGTATCGATCGGGGGCAGCAGTGAGCGAGATCCTTTGGCTCTGGGGTGAGGCGTTCCTGCGCTGGCTGCACGTAGTTGCCGGTATTGCCTGGATCGGCTCCTCCTTCTTTTTCATCCACCTCGACTACAGTCTGCAGAAACGCGAGGGCCTGCCGCCCGAGGCCTACGGCGAGGCCTGGCAGGTGCACGGCGGCGGTTTCTACAACATGGTCAAGTATCTCGTGGCGCCGGTGCGGCTGCCCTCGGAGCTCACCTGGTTCAAGTGGGAGGCCTACGCCACCTGGATCTCGGGCTTCGCGCTCGTGGTCGCGATCTACTATTTTCACGCCGCTCTCTATCTGATCGACTCTGCCGTACTCGACGTCTCACCCGCCACCGGCATTGCCACCAGCGTCACCGGCTTGCTGCTCGGCTGGATCGTCTACGACGCGATATGTCGCTCGCCGCTGGGACGCAATGAGGCGGCGCTGGCTGCTGCCGGCTTCGCGCTGCTCACGGCGCTGGCGTGGCTATCGACGCGCCTGTTCAGCGCGCGCGGCGCCTTTATGCAGATGGGCGTGCTGATCGGCACCATCATGGCGGCCAACGTGCTAATGGTGATCATCCCGGGTCAGCGCAAGGTGGTGGCCGACCTGATCTCCGGCCGCGCGCCCGATCCCGCCTACGGTCAGCGCGGCAAGCAGCGCTCCACGCACAACAACTACCTCACCCTACCGGTCGTATTCATCATGTTGTCGGGCCACTACCCGCTTGCCTACGCGACGCGTTGGAGCTGGGTGATCTTCGCGCTGCTGCTGGTGATGGGCGGCGTCATCCGCCACTTCTTCAACCTGCGACATCAGGGCCGGCCTAGCCCTTGGTGGACTTGGGGCGCGGCCCTGGTTTGCGGCTTGGTCATCGTGTGGCTGTCCACCTTCGGCCCTGCAACCAGCGCGCCGGCGCCCAAGCGCGCTGAGGTCGTGCCACGGCCGAGCTTCCAGCAGGTGGAGAACATTGTCGTCAGCCGCTGCAGCATGTGCCACGCCGCCCATCCGGTATGGCTCGGCATCACACGGCCGCCGCGCGGGCTGATGCTCGACACCGCGGAACGCATCAAGGCCCACGTCAGGGACATCGCCGTAACCGCTGCCTGGAGCAGCGCCATGCCACCGTCGAACGTAACCGGGATGACGCCCGAAGAGCGCCAGATCGTGGCGGCCTGGGCAACTTTTGGCACTCGGTAGGAGCGGTGAGCCGGAGCGAAGTACGAGAGCTGGGAGCAACTCCCCCTGAAAGCTGACGGGATTGATGCGCTGGCACTAGAGACGAAGCTCAGTTCGGTATAGGTGCCATCGTGCCCCCGCAACCAGCACTATCGCGCCTCCCGGGACGGGGCGCGGCCTAAAATCCTGTTTGAACTGACCGCATGACCGAGACTCGGCTGTCCCGAGTGCCGTAGCATCGCGGTATCGCATCGTGGCCAGTTCACGCAGGACTCTGTGCCATCGATGGCGGCGTGCAGGGTCACCCGTACCCTGGTCGGTTGGACCAAAATTGAGGGCCCCGGGGACTTGCCGAGGCGACCCGGTCGAGCCTCCGGTGGAGGCGCTATTTCGCCGATGCCAAGGCCAAGACCTCCATTGGCGTCAGTGGGCTTTTCGGGTGATGGCTAAGGCAGTTTGGTGTGGCGATCTTCTGAACGGCGATGGCGTCGCTGCCGATGTAGAAGAGGCCGGGCTTGAGGCGCGAAATCTCCGGTACGTCCCCGCCCTTCGCGGCTGCAATCTCCTTCACGGCTGCGATTTGAATTGGCGCGTTCATGAAGCCGTAGAGCTGCCTTGTTGCGTTACCGACAATTTGATTGTGAAGACCTTTTGGCGCTTGGGTGGCGAAAACAAGCCCGAGGCCGTACTTTCGAGCCTGCTGGGCAAGAGCCCGAGTGCTCTGCGAGCAGGCGGTCGCAGGGGACGATGGGGCAAAAGTCTGGGCCTCATCCATTACATAGCGGTCGGTCGCCAACAGGGTTCTTCTTGGCCCAGGCGAATAGAGCCATCTGGAGTTGATTGACGAAGCTTTGGCGCTGATCGTCGTTGGGTAACCCGATTAAGCTTATCACCGATACCCGGGCCGTCTTGCCGGGGGATGGCGTGAGCAACACACCTGGATCAACAGGCCTACCCTCACCGCCGAAAAGGGGATCGTTGACCGTTGCTGCGATCAGAGTTTGGGCCATGCCGTGCGCAATTTTGCCCGCATCAGCGATGCTGCTGACATCCGCCGGGAGATCACCAAGGTAGCTCAGGAAGGCTTTGAGACCCGAGCCGCCGTTGCGCACAAAATGGTGCAATGCCTCGCGCAGGACTGCCTGCCCCTGATCCGCCTTGGCGCCAGACTTCGGCAACCCTGAGCGAGGGAGCAGCGTGGCGACAGCATTGTCGATGGCGATGGCAAAGTCATCCGCATCATCAGTAACAGCACTGAGGTCGCCCATGGGCTGGAACGCCAGGGGCCGGCCCGTTGTCCGTCGCGGTGTCCAGATAACCACCTCGGTGCCGGCAAAGTAGCGTTGCGCTCGCTCGGCGTCGCCTTCACGCCAGCCGGCAGGCGGCTGCGGCCAAGGTGTGCCGAGACGAGCCAAGTCGTTGTTCGGGTCGAGCACGATCGATGAAACGCCGGCGAGCGCGCACTCCTCGACGAGACGCCGGATCAGGACGGTCTTGCCGGAGCCCGAGCCGGCGAAGATCGCAGTATGCCGGCGCAGGTCTTCGAGCCTCATATCGATGGATTCGCCCGTGCCGGGAGACGTGCCCAACGAGATCGACGAGGCTGCCTTGGTTGTCGTCCGATGGCTGGCCGTGCCAGGCGGATGAGGATGAGGAGCCCCGTTTGCCCCATTAGGCTTTCGGCCCTGCCCGATGCCGACGCAGTGTCCATTGGCACCGGTGGCTCCGTCAGTGGGACAAGAAGTGTCGCGCGTGGGTGGCTCATCTGTGTCCGGAAAGATAGATTTGAACAGCGCTGTCTTGCTTGCAGGGCGGCGTTCCCGAAGCCAGGGCGTCATGGTCTCGCCGTGACGTTGGCGTCGTGGCAACCCCATTTGGACGAAATGGGATACTCAGCGGGAGATCGTTGCGAAGGCTGCATTGGGCTGCTGGGCGCCCAATGAGGATCTCCGTGACTTCTTGAACCACATGCCAGGCCCAAACCTCACCACAACAGATGTCGCTCAACGTCTCAAAATACTGGAGGCTGAGAGCTGCGGGTGGCGTGCCGCTCCAAGAACCCGACCTCGGTCATGACGGCGCGTATCCGTGCGAGCACAGCCTCGGCGGTTGTGCGCTCCTGGAAGAAGGCGCGGCCGGTGCGGGTGTAGATCGCCCCGGTCTCGCCGGTTGTCACACCGAAGCGATCCCGCGCTGCCGCCTCGTCCCGGCAGACGACGAGAAGCGCGCGCGAGCCCATGTGCTTCTCCTCGACCACCACCGCGCCGACGCCGTCGTCGCGATAGTAGGCGAACGCCTCGTCGGGTTGCTCGAGCAGGCCATCGCGGGCGGTGGTGGCCGGCGGCGACATGGTGGGCGGCAGGTAGATCAGCCACTTGGGATGGGTCGCGAACCGCGTCATCACCTCCACGGCGGCCGCAGCGCTGCCTCCCTCGATGGTGATGGGGCGGCCTCCACTCAGCTCGACGATGCGCTTGCCGATCACCAGCACGTGGACTTGCCGGAGCCGGAGGCGCGATCAGCGCGACGAGACAGAACTCGGGGGTAGCGATCCTCATGCCTCACCCCGCTCGAAGATCGCCATCTGCGACGGCGCGCCCAGCGCCTCGTCCACCTCTCCGATCGGCTCCACCCGTGCGGCGTAGCCGAACCTGCCGGCGACGCTCTCCGCCCACGCCTGGAATTCTCCCCTCGTCCATTCGAAGCGGTGATCGGCGTGGCGCAGCTGGCCCGCCTGCATGCCCTCGAATTTGGCGTTGTACTCACGGTTGGGTGTGGTCACGACCACCAGGCCGGGTCGGGCAAACTCGAACACGGCGCGCGCGACCGACGCGAGGCGGTCGGGGTCGACATGCTCGATGACCTCGACCAGCGCAGCCGCGTCGAACCCTTCGATACGCTTGTCGCGATAGGTCAGCGCCCCCTGCACGATCTTGATGCGCGCCCGTTGCCGCTCGCTCAGCGTGTCGAGACGCAGCCGCCGCGCGGCGATCTCCAGGTCCTGGATGCCGACGCGCCCTTTTGTGGCTTGGGAGGTCCGATTGGTGGCAATGCTATTCTGCAACATCGGGTGGATGAGCCGATATGAGGGCCACGTTGGCAAGCCCGATAGGATCGTAGGCGGCGGAAAATGGGTTACGGAGCATGGGACTGGGGACAAGGTTTGTAACTTCGTGGTTGGTCGGAGGCGGGTCGGGGATGGCGCTGAGGCGATGGGCCTCGCCGCATTCGGCCCACGGTACGATGTGAGAGGGAAGGCCCCCATCTCGAAGACGAACATGGCAAGGGGCCGGGCCGTTGGGTTCAGCCGCAGGCATGGTCACAGCATGGCGTGGAGGCCTTGCCGCTCGAAGCCGTCCATTGACAGGCGCGACGCACGGACGCCAAGCAGCAGTGGGTTCAGGAGCTTCATCAGATACCACCAGGTAACCGCGGGTAGGAAGCACCAGGACCCTCGAGGTGCACGAAGTGGGCCGGCGTGAGGGCTTCAATATCATCTCATCGCCGTGAGGCGAGCGGAAACGGCTTGACCCGACTCCCCATTGTCCCGGCTTCGTGGAATGGTTGATCCACCCATCAGGCGACCAGCTGCCAGAAGATCAGTAACAGGCCTACCACCGAAACTAGCCACGCCGCAGTCCGCAACCAGGGGATGCCGATGATGTAGATGATGGCGTGAGCCAACCGCCCCCAGAAGAAAAGCTGGGCGCCCAGCAGCGTCATTGCGTTACTGACGTTCATGAGACGGGCCGCGAACACAAGGATCGCGAACAGGATCAGGCTTTCCAGCATGTTTCGGTGGGCGCGAGCTGCGCGGCCAGCCCAGCTCGACATCTCGGGCATGTTCTCGCGGTTTCCCGCAAGCCGCGGCAAACCCACCTCCAGTGTCGCACCGCTGACAGCGATGACAGCCAGCACTAGGGTCAAGGCCGCCGACCACACGAGATACAAGAGTTCAGGTGTCATGGTTCCCTCCCGATGCACCACTGCCCAATTAGCAGTGATTTGCGCGTCTTGACGCAAACATCAGCAGAATTCATTTGGCGGATCAAGTGGTCTGCGGTGTTGCTCTCGGGACCCCGCCATTGTGCTCCGCGTCGTCCTCCCGTCTGTCAAAGGTTCTCCCGTGCACTCGCTGACATCTGCCCGGTTCTCCGGGCCTACTCTCCCTTACCGGGTGCCTCGCGATCCGCTCACTGGAAGGCAACTTCGGCCAGACTCCGGAGCTTGCGTGAGTGCAAGCGCTCCCGCTCCTGCAGCCGCAGATGCTCCAGCGCCTTCAGGCCGATCTGAAGGTGTTGGCGGACGCGCTGGCGGTAGAACTCGCCGGCCATTCCGGCGAGCTTGATCTCTCCGTGCAGCGGCTTGTCCGAAATGCAAAGCAGCGTGCCGTAGGGCACCCGGAAGCGAAAGCCGTTGGCCGCGATCGCCGCGGATTCCATGTCCAGCGCAATAGCCCGCGACTGCGACAGGCGGCGGACAATCGCGTCGTGGTTGCCGAGCTCCCAGTTGCGGTTGTCCACGCTGGCCACAGTCCCGGTGCGCATGATCCGCTTCAATTCGAATCCGCTGAGCCCCGTCACCTCGGCGACCGATTGCTCGAGGGCCACCTGGATCTCGGCAAGCGCGGGGATCGGCACCGATCGCGGCAACTCTTCATCGAGCACATGATCCTCGCGGACATAGCCATGCGCCAGCACATAGTCCCCCAGCTTCTGCGTGGTGCGAAGTCCCGCGCAGTGACCGAGCATCAGCCAAGCATGGGGGCGCAGCACCGCGACATGGTCGGTAATATTGCGGGCATTCGAGGGTCCGGTGCCGATGTTGACCAGCGTGATTCCGCCACTGCGGGGCCGCACCAGATGGAAAGCCGGCATCTGCGGGATGCGCTCAGGCGGAGCCGGTGGCGGACAAGCCCCACCAAGGCGGGTATTGGGCGTGACGATGCCACCCGGTTCGACGAACGCCTCGCCGGCCGGCGCGCCCGAGACCATCCACTCCCGGCACATGGCTGCAAAGGCATCGACGTAGAACGGATAGTTAGTGAAGATGACGAAGTTCTGGAAATGCTCCGGGACGGTGCCTGTGTAATGGTACAGCCGATGCAAGGAGTAATCGATGCGCGCGGCCCGAAAAAGAGCGAGCGGCTCTGGCGCTCCCGGCTGCCGAGGCAATGTGCCGTCGACGATCGCGTCATCCATGGCAGCCAGGTCTGGAGTGTCGAAGAAGTCCCGCAGCGGCTCCTCGCGCTCCGGAAAACTCGCCGCAAGAGCGATGTTGCCGCGGTAGGCGAAATGGATCGGAATCGGCTCGTCGGATTCCCCAACTTCCACGGGAACGCCGTGATTGTGGATGAGGAGGCCGATCTGTTCCGTCAAATAGTCGCGGAAGAGATCCGGCCGCGTCACCGACGTCTCGTACACCCCAGGTCCTGAAACGAAGCCGTAGGACAGACGCGAGTCGACCCGTGCATGCGTCGCCGTGGTGATGCGTACGAAGGGATACGCCGCACGCACCCGGATCCTCGGGCGATCGCCGCGAACGTAAGCCTCGAAATGCTCGCGCAAAAAGGCGGTATTGCGCTCGTAGATCTCTTCCAGCCGGGCAGTCGCGGCTGAAGCCTCCGAGAAGGCTTCCGTGCCAATCCGTCTTGGCGAACGGATGCTTTGCGTTTTCCCCATCGCTTCGAGGTTGCAACGAGCAGTCGACATGTCAAGCCCCGATCACGGCGCTGCCCGCAGGGATGCCCCAACGGAGTGCGCCAGGAAAACTGGCAAAGGAAGGAGGTGCAAGTCTTCCGGCGGGGTAGTGCCTAAGCCAACCGCCCCGGCCCCGAGTGATGCAAGGCCTAGCCGCAAGGCTCAACTTGAAGCGTTCACAGGGGAAAACCACGGACCGGGTATTGAGCTGCGAAACGGGCCGAATGCCGAGGTGCCGATCTCGTTCTGCTGAAGAGAAGGCAACATCCTCCCCGCGCAAACGGCTTGCAGAGGAGGAGCCTCGCGCTGTCGGAGACCCCTGCACGTGGAGACGTCCTTTGTACGGGAACCTGGGAGACCTCGTCCGTGTCCGGTCAACACGCCGGACCGGCCCATGAAGGCAACAGCCGAACGATGGGCATGCACGCGGGTGAGGAGTCGGACGGCTGCATAGTACCTGTGAAGCCTCGAACAAAGCCGAGTGACATCGGTGGCGGAGACGGTGGAGGGAAGGCGGCCGGTCGAAGGGAGGGCAAGTTGCAACGCATGCCCCGGACACAGCACCGGAACCAGCATGTCACCGAAGCGGCGAGCCCAGGGATCGGAGCTGCATGGGCACCCAATACCCCGAATGCCGATCACGTTCGACCCGAGACGGGAGCCGGATGCGGGAAAGGCGCACGTCCGGATCTGTGCGGGGGGCGAGGACAATCCTCGTCCCTACCGCGACCGCTTCATCAAGAAGGGCACCGCGCCCGTGCGCGTCCCGTTGAGAGGCCGACGACCGGGTATGTGGCCCCCGTTCCCCCCAGAACCGTGTCTGACATGATAGCCAACTCCTTCAGAAGCCATCACATCACGCCGCCCACGACTATCACGCTGGTCTTCTCAATGGGACAGAGTGCTCGCTTTCTTAACGATTCCCGTCCTACTCCGGTTGTGCACAGCTCGGAGACACTCATGCGCAAGAAGCACCCAAAGACGACCACCGCCGAACGGCTTGAGCACCTTCTGCGGGCCTTTGCGCTGCAACGCCTGCAGAGAGGCTCACCTCCTACAGCCAAGCCCAAGGCTAAGCGAAGCAAGAAGCGCTAATGGCGGCTCAGCAATCAGCCCCCGGGCCAGACACATCGCGGTTTTAAGAGTTCGCCCTTTTTATTCCCACGTCTGAAAAATGTTGGCGTCATATAGATCGGCCGCCAGTCCTTGCCGCTATGGAGGCACGGTCCCCAACGCGCGGTAGAGTTCCTCGACATAGGACGAGCTGCCGGAATGCAAAATCGCTAGCATGTCCTCGGCCCGCGTCATGGCGACATAGAATAGGCCGCGGTCGATGTCGTCGTCGCGGCTCTTTGAAAGGCGAGGGCAACAGATCGGCCAACAGCAGCTGAACGATGCGGAACTGCAGGCCGCGTACGCTATGCATCGGCAGGATCTTCACCGCCTCGTCGCGCAGCGTGCCAGTCGGCCTGTCGCTTCCGCGATACGACGCGGGGTTTTTACCGATTGAGCTAGTTGGGCGCTTCGGACGTGCGCCCAATCGGGATGACGGCAGCCAGGCAAGGTCACCACCCCGGCGCGGTGACATCGCGAGAGCGGCTTGGATCAAAATTTGCGGCTCGCCACGCGGCGAGAATGACCGGAACACTCAGAAGCAGACGTGCTCGCCAAGAAGGCTGATGCCATGCGCGCGGGAAATCACACCATGCCTGCTGCTGTGCAACCGGTCCATGGCGACCCTGATGATGTCCATGCCAGGTACCTGTCCCCTGCGGCCTCCTCGCCGCGCTCAGCGTAGGCCGTGAGCCAGGCGTAGCCAGCCGCGGTTGAGGGGCAGCATCCGCGGCAGTGATCTTCAAGCGCTCCCGTAGGGGCAGCGGAAAAATTGGTGACGAAGGCGTCGGCCAACGCGAGCACCCAATACGGCACGTGAGGCCGTCGGCATGCGTCGGGCCGATCGCCAGACTGCGCTTAATGGCTGACACTGGCGCGCATTTGGCGACGCTGGCGAGCCTCCAGCCGCCATGCGGTCTGACCGCCACCCCCGCCCGCCTCAGGACCAACAACGGAGGATCAGCCTCGAGCCTGCCCAAGTCCCCGATTGCCTATGTCCAGCACCGCACCTCCTCCAGCCGCCTCCCCATTGCGAAAGGAGACCGCTCAAACTGAACGCTGTTGTGAGAAATGCTAGGGCAGGCGGCGCGCGCCCGGGCGACCTCAATGCAGACCTCAACCTGGCGCCGGCGTGTTCAGAGCCTTGCGTAGCGCTACCGCGACCGCGATCATGAGCCGCGTCTTTCCGAGCCCCGAGACCGTGGACTAGGCGGCCAGAGACCGTGCGCGCTCGCTGACCGTCCCCCGCCCTCGCTCCTACACTCACCGGCCAGCGTTGATGCTCGGTGCCTTGCGGTAACAGCCGGCAAGGGCGCCGAGCCCCCAACAATTGTGCATCAACGGCCCTGTCGCGGGTTCTTCCCGATGGTGCAACCGACCAGCGGGGGCGACAAAAGCGAAAAGCTTTGCGTTGCCAGCGTCCGATGCCGATTCGGCGGGCACAAACTGGTGATCGCGGTAGACATTGCCATCACCGGGTCCAATCTTCGGTTGTACGCGAGGTGCGAAGGGTGACGGGGAGGAGCCGCGAGGCTGGTCGGGCGACGACTAAAGCTCTTGGAAGCTGGCAAGGCGAACGGAGAGCTTGACTTGGAGGTGTAACCCAAGCGTGGAGCTCAGGTGCCAGGAGCTGGATATGAACATGGTCCGAGAGCAAGCTGGGCGGGAGGTGCCGTCATGAGCAACAGCTACGACGTCATTGTCATAGGCGGCGGCTCACCGGGCGAGCATTGCGCGGGTGCGCTTGCGGAAGGTGGGCTGCGCGTCGCACTCGTCGAGCACAAGTTGGTCGGTGGGGAGTGCTCCTATTGGGCGTGCATCCCATCCAAGACACTGCTGCGTCCGGGGGAGGCCGCCCACGGCGCGAACGATGCGGCAGCGACAGCGCAGGTCGACGTCCAGGCAGCTCTCGCTTGGCGCGACTACATGGTCTCGAACTACTCGGACGCCGGCCAGGAGCGTTGGCTCGCTGAGCATGGCATCGACCTGCTTCGCGGCCGCGGCCAGCTGGCCGGAACAGGGGTCGTCGACGTGGACGGCGTTCGCTACACCGCCGGACACGTGGTCGTGGCGACGGGTTCTGAGCCGGTCGTACCGCCCGTGCCGGGGCTGCGCGGTCTCGAGGGCATTTGGACGAACCGAGAGGTGACGGGCATGAAGGCCATTCCCCGCCGGCTGCTCGTGCTGGGGGGTGGGCCCGTCGGCGTAGAGATGGCGCAGGCGGTTCGTCGCCTTGGCGGCGAGGTGGCGCTCGTCGAAGGCGAGACGCGCGTACTCTCGCGCGAGCCCCCACCACTAGGTGAGGCCCTCGCTGACGCCTTGCGCCGGGACGGTGTCGAGCTGGCCCTCGGCGTGCACGCAACCGCCGCGCGTCGTGACGGCGACCGCTACTTCTTGGATCTCGACGACGGCCGGACGCTGAGCGGCGACCGGCTGCTCGTCGCCACGGGTCGGCGTCCGCGCGTCGACGAGCTCGGCCTCGAGACCGTCGGCATCGAAGCCAAGGGCCACGGAATCCCCGTCGACGGGCGCCTGCACGCAGGCGAACGCCTGTGGGCCATCGGCGATGTCACGGGCATCTGGCCGCTTACACATGTCGGCAAGTATCAGGCCCGCGTTGTCGCAGCGAACATCCTGGGCGAGCCGCGCGAGGCCAACTACGTCGCAGTGCCACGGGTTGTCTTCACCGATCCGCAGGCGGCCGCAGTTGGAGCGGCGGAGGCCGCCTTCAGCGCAACCGCTCCAATCTCGGGGATAGCGAGGACAGCGACCTACATGCGAGGCTACGCCGACTCGAACGGCTTCATGACCCTGCTCAGCGACGGCAAGCGGCTGACCGGCGCCTATGCACTCGGCGTGGAGGCCGGCGAGTGGTTGCAGCAAGCGACGCTTGCCATCCGCGCCCGCGTGCCGCTCGAGGTTCTTCGAGACACCATCCAGCCGTTCCCGACGTTCTCCGAGATCTATCTCGACGCGCTGAAAGCACTCCACGGCCAGGTCATGAACCGGGCCAGCCGGTCGGGGCGGTAACAATGGCGAGGTGGTTTCGCGCGCGGCAGGTCAATGAACAATGCGCGCGGCTCCGGGCGCCTCCTCACCATGGCACACCGCACACAGATCGTGTCAGGAGCGCCCACGGAGATCGTTACGAAAGCCGATCGCGCCTTATTTGCCGCACATGGAACCAATAGCTGGCCCACGCATTGGTCGACGGTGCGCGCTGGGCCTTTGGAGCAGGCGCGCGCTGATGCTTGCAAGCGGGCGAGCCATCCCGCGCAAAGCGAGGGAGTGCCATGACGCGACAGATGCGGCGACAGGGGTCGGTTCAGCGCGCCACCATCGAAGGGCAGCGCTTCCTGGAGAACCGGCTGCTGGACACGCGCCACCTTTCCCACGAGCTCACAGCCCCGCTGTCGCCGGAGGACATGACAGTCCAGGCGATGGAGGATGCGAGCCCGACCAAGTGGCACCTCGCGCACGTGACGTGGTTCTTTGAAACGTTCATCCTCGCCAAATACCTGCCCGGGTACGGGGCATTCGACGACGCCTTCAACTACTGCTTCAACTCCTATTACGAGAGCCAGGGGGCACGGCAGCCGCGCCCCATGCGGGGGCTCCTCACGCGGCCGTCCGTCGAGCGAGTCATGGCCTATCGCGCCTATGTGGACGGCGGGTTGCGGGCACTCCTCGCGCACGGCGTCGATGCAGAGGTCGCCCGGCTCATCGAGATCGGCATCAACCACGAGCAGCAGCATCAGGAGCTGCTGCTGACGGATATCCTGGCACTGTTTGCCGCCAATCCGCTGCGGCCTGCCTATTGCCCGAGGCGACCCCGTTCGCTGGAGGCCTACCCTACGGCACCGGGTTGGGTGGATTTCCCGGGCGGCATTCGCGCGGTCGGCCATGCCGGCGAGGGGTTTGCCTGGGACAACGAGGCCCCGCGCCACGAGGTGCTCATCCATCCCTTCCGGCTCGCCGACCGGCTTGTCACCAACGGCGAGTGGCTGGAGTTCATGGCCGACGGCGGCTACGCGGCCGCCGAGCATTGGCTTGCCGACGGCTGGACCACCGTCAACCGCCAAGGTTGGGAGGCACCCCTCTACTGGGAGAAACGGGACGGGGAATGGCTCGCCATGTCGCTGGAAGGATTGGACGCCATCGAGCGGGCCGCGCCCGTCTGCCACGTCAGCTACTATGAGGCGGACGCTTTCGCCCGCTGGGCTGGGAGGCGGCTGCCCACCGAGCTCGAGTGGGAGGTGGCTGCGCAGGATATCGACGCCGGCAGCGACGTGGTCTCTGCGGAGGCGTTGCGTCCGCTGCCCGCTGGGCCGGCAACCGGCGCCTTGCGCCAGATGTACGGCCATGTCTGGCAGTGGACCCAGAGCGCCTATCAGCCCTATCCCGGCTATCGGCCGCCCGTTGGCGCCCTCGGCGAGTACAACGGCAAGTTCATGGTGAGCCAGTACGTACTGCGCGGCGGCTCCTGTGCGACGCCCGCGGGCCACACGCGCGCCACCTACCGCAACTTCTTCTACCCTCATCAGCGCTGGCAATTCGTGGGCCTGCGTCTCGCCGCGGAGATCGAATAATGCTGCACCCACGTGTCAAGCGCCCGCCCGGCGTTGCCGGAGCGGAGGCAGGAGATTTCGCGACCGCCGTGATCGACGGCCTGTCGCGTGCGCACAAGAGCCTGCCCTGCCGCTTCTTCTATGACGCCCGCGGCAGCGAGCTGTTCGAGGAGATCACCCGCCTGCCCGAGTACTATCCGACCCGCGCGGAGAGGGCGATCCTCGAGATGCATGCGGGCGAGATGGCAGAGGCTGTGCCGGCCGGCGGCGTGCTGGTGGAGCTCGGCTCGGGCTCGAGCCTCAAGACGGAGATCTTGCTCCGGCAACTTCCGCACCTTGCCGCCTACGTCTGCATCGACGTGTCGGAGAGCGCGCTCGCCGCCGCGCGGGCGCGCCTGGCGTCACGCTTCCCTGCCCTCGACGTGCAGCCGGTCGTCGGCGATTTCTCCGGCACCGTGACGTTTCCGCGCCATCTTGCCGAGCGGACCAAGACCGCGTTCTTCCCAGGCTCCACGATAGGCAATCTCACACCGGCCGAGGCCGTACGTCTGTTTGCAGCGCTCGGCGCGTGGCTGCGGCCGAGCGAACGCCTGATCGTCGGCGTAGACCTCAAGAAGGACGCGCGCCGGCTGGTTAGGGCCTACAACGACGCCCAGGGCGTCACGGCCGCCTTCAATTTGAACCTGCTGGTCCGCATCAACCGCGAGCTCGCAGGCACGTTCGACCTGAACGCCTTCCAGCACGAGGCGATCTACAATCCGCGCGAGGGTCGCATCGAGATGTACCTGAGGAGCACGCGCCGGCAGGTGGTGGGAGTGCTGGGACGCCGGTTCAGCTTCGGCGCCGGCGAGCGCATCCACACGGAGAACTCGTACAAGTATACCATTGGCGAGTTCCACGTCCTGGCCCGCTCGGCCGGCTGGCAGGCAGGGCGGGTGTGGTCGGACCAGGACGGACTCTTCAGCGTGCATGAGCTTATGGTGGGATAGGCGGGCGAAACCAGGCCGGGCGACCCTTACCAACCGCCGCTCTTCAGCTCCACCGTGCAACATGCTAAGGCCGGTGCATGACTCACGATGCGGGGATCGCGATCGAGCACGTCAGCAAGCGGTTCGGCGATGGCCGGCCAGTGCTCGCCGGTGTGTCGCTGTCGGTCGCGAAGGGTGAGATGCTGGCTGTCGTCGGCGCATCTGGTTCGGGCAAGACCACGCTCTTGCGCATGATCAACCGCCTCGACGATCCGAGCTCCGGCACGGTGCGGATCGGCGGCGTCGATGTGGCGAGCGTCGATCCCGTCGCTCTGAGGCGGCGCATCGGCTACGTGTTCCAGGAGGTCGGGCTGTTCCCGCACATGACGGTGGCGGAGAACATCGCCATTATGCCGCGGCTGCTGGGCTGGGACAGCGCGCGCGCAACTGCGCGGGTGGACGAGCTCCTGGGGCTGGTGCGCCTCGACTTGAGCTACCGCTCGCGGCTTCCGCGTCAGCTCTCGGGTGGTGAGCGCCAGCGCGTCGGCGTAGCCCGCGCCTTGGCACCTGGCCCGGAGATGGTGCTGATGGACGAGCCGTTCGCCGCGCTCGATCCCCTGACGCGCGAGGCCCTGGGCCGGGACTACCGGACGTTGCACGACAAGCTCGGGCTGACCACGCTGATGATCACCCACGACATGATCGAGGCGCTCGAGCTGGCCGACCGCATCGCCGTGCTGCGCGGGGGCACCGTTGTGGCCCAGGGCCCGCCAGCGGTGCTGATCGATCACGAGCATCCCTATGTGAAGGAGCTCATGCAGCTCCCGCGCAAGCTCGCCGAGCGGGTCGAGAGCCTGCTCGCTGCCCAGGGGAAGAGCGGGGGGCGCTAGGTGGATGATCGCTTCGCCGACGCACTGGCCCGGCTGCCGGATTACCTCGGCAGTCATGTGCTGGTGAGCGTGACCGCGCTGATTCTCGGCCTCGCCGTGAGCTTCCCGCTGGCGCTTCTCGCCCTCAGGCGGCCCCGCTTGCGCGCCGTGCTCTTGGCCGCCACCAGCATCGTACAGACGGTGCCCGGGCTTGCCCTGCTGGCGCTGTTCTATCCTCTTCTGCTCGGTGTTGCCGCATTCTCCGAGCGGCTCCTCGGCTTCGGCTTCTCGGCGCTGGGCTTCCTTCCGGCGGTGCTGGCACTGGCGCTCTACAGCATGCTGCCCGTGGTGCGGAACACCATCACAGGCATCCTGGGGGTCGATGCCGCCGCGAAGCAGGCAGCGATCGGCGTCGGTATGACCGAAGGGCAGGCGCTGCGCTTGGTCGAGCTGCCGCTCGCCATCCCCGTGATCATGGCGGGGGTGCGGACGGCTGCCGTCTGGGTCATCGGCACCGCGACGCTCTCCACGCCCATCGGGCAGACCAGCCTCGGCAACTACATCTTCGCCGGCCTGCAGACGCAGAATTGGGTGTTCGTGCTGGTCGGTTGCGTGGCGGCGGCCGTGCTGGCGCTGCTGGTCGACCAGTTGCTGGGGCTGATCGAGCATGGATACGCCTTGAGGTCGAGAATCAGGATGGCGCTCGGCGCGAGCGGGCTGGCACTCACTCTTCTGGCGGCGCTCGTGCCCACCGCCATGCGTGCGGCCGGCGCCTATGCGATCGGCGCCAAGTCGTTCAGCGAGCAGTACATCCTCGCTGCCCTGATCGGGGACCGGCTGCGGGCCAGCGGCCTGGCGGCGAGCAGCCGCGACGGCCTGGGTTCGGCCGTCATCGTTGACGCGCTGGCTGCGGGCGATATCGACGTCCACGTGGACTACACGGGGACGATCTGGGCCAACCAGATGCGACGCTCCGACGTACGCCCCCGGGCCGAGGTCCTGAACGAGGTCGGGAGCTGGTTGAAGGCGCAACGCGGCATTGTCATGCTGGGTGGCCTGGGCTTCGAGAACGCTTACGCGCTGGCCATGAAGCGGGAGCGTGCCGCCAAGCTCGGCATCCGGTCGATCGCGGATCTGGCGCGGCACGCGCCCGGACTGTCGGTTGCGGCGGATTTCGAGTTCTTCAGCCGGCCGGAATGGAAGGCCATCCAGGAAGCCTATGGACTGTCCTTCAGCCGCGAGCGCCAGATGCAGGCGGAATTCATGTACAGGGCCGCGGCTGCCGGGGAGGTGGATGTGATCTCCGCCTACACCAGCGACGGTCGCATCGCCGAGTACGACCTCGTGGTGCTCGAGGACCCCAAGCAGGCCATCCCGCCTTACGACGCCATCCTGCTCGTCTCGCCCCGGCGCGCGGAGGACAAGGCTTTCCTGGCGGCCCTGCGGCCCCTGGTCGGCGCGATCGACGTGGAGACGATGCGCGAGGCCAATCGGCTTGCGAGCACCGGCGTCACGCCCGCGGCGGCGGCGCGCTGGCTGTGGGAGCGGATCGGGAGGTAGCTGCCGGGAGATGCGGACATAGCCTGTTGAATAGGCGACCGAGGCTGCGCCTGCGTGCCCTGGAGCGTGCGCTCGCGCAACCGGTCGTCTTCAACGAGCCAAACAAAGAAGGCGGGCGGGCCAAGCGTACGCTTGCGCACCTGACCGCTCGCGCCGGACGGCCATGCGTTGGTCGGGTGGCACCGTTGATCTCGCTCTCGATGGCGATAAGCTCGTCGATGCGCCGTACCGCCTCGAATCGCGACCGGCATCTTGGCGAGTTCCTGATCGGGTTCGAGAAGATCGTTTGACATTAGATCGGCTGCCGCGTGAGCGACTGCCGCTGCACCGAATTGCCGCCTCGCAGGGAAGCGAAGCCCGGATTACAGCGTGGTTGCATAGTGCGACAGGCAACCCGGCACGAGAGACGTGTTTACACGGCCTTTCGGAGTTCTGCGGACGTACGTGCTTGAATAAATCGAGCCCCCGCAACCACTTTTGTTATAACTCGCCAATCGGAGCACCAGGAAGTACACCGCGTCAGAATGCGGACTCACATCGATGAGGTGGTCTCCGCTTGGCCCGTGGCTAGCCGTGCTTGGCGAGCGCACTGCAGCGGCCTTCATGTAGCTTACATCGCTACGGGCGAACCAAGCACGCCGCCAATGACGGGCGCGGGTCCGGCGGGCCGCTGACGCAGGCCATGCGGCAAAAGCTCAAGGGGGCGGGATGGCGCAGCCGGTACGGGTCGAGAAAGCAGTTCGTCGAGCCGGTGTTCGGACAGATCAAGCAGGCGCGAGGCTTCCGCCGGTTCCTGTTGCGTGGGGTCGAGAAGGTGCGGGCCGAGTGGGCGCCGATCTGCACCGCCCACAACCTCACCAAGCTCGCCAGCGTCGCCTGACCCAACTATCCCCGCCCCAAACGCTCGTCCAAACCGCTATCTGGACGGGCGCCCAGGATGCGGACAAGAATACCTGGAACCTCCTGCTCGAAGACCTGGCCAGTCTAGTCTCGAGACGGGTGTGACTGGCCCGGCCCAGATCGCCCTCAATCTAGAGCTAGCTCGAGCTACGGGACCACCGCCGTCGCCTCGATCTCGACCCTGGCGCGGTCCTCCAGCAGCGCCGAGACCTGCACGAGCGTCATCGCCGGAAAGTGCCGCCCGATCACTCGGCGGTAGGCTTGCCCCACCTCGACCAGGCGCGCGAGATACTCGTGCTTGTCGGTCACGTACCAGGTCAGCCGCACGAGATGCTCCGGCCCAGCATGTGCCTCGGCAAGAACCGCGACAATGTTGGCGAGCGCCTGCTCGGCCTGTGCCACGAAATCGTCGTTCTCCAATTTCTGCTCGGCGTTCCAACCGATCTGGCCGGCAATGAAGATCTGGCGACCGCTCGCGACAATGCCGTTGGCGAAACCCTTGGCCGGCTTCCAGTGCTTGGGGTGGAGGAACTGCATGCGGCCTCGTCGTGCTGCGACGCTATGTGGGACGTTGCGATGTGGGCGGATCAGGCCCGAAGGTCCGTAGCTCACGATCGGCAATCTCGCCCGCAGGAGCCTGCCGTGTCGGGTTACGCCGGTTTGCGGCCAACCCTACCTACGATTGCCTGAGCTTGAACCTCTGAATCTTCCCGGTCTGCGTCTTGGGGAGGGCGGTGACGAACTTGACGGAGCGAGGGTACTTGTAGGGGGCGATGGTGGCCTTGACGTGGTCCTGCAGGGCCTTGATGCAGGCCTCGTCGGCGGCGAAGCCTTCGCGCAGCACAACGTGGGCCTCGACGATCTGGCCGCGCTCCTCGTCTGGGGCGCCGACCACAGCGCACTCGGCCACGGCCGGCTGGGACAGGAGCGCCGCCTCCACCTCGGGGCCGGCGATGTTGTAGCCCGACGAGATGATCATGTCGTCGGCGCGGGCCATGAAGTGGAACACGGCGTCCTTGTCGCGCACGAAATCGTCGCCGGTCAGGTTCCAGCCGTCGCGGACGTACTTGGGCTGGCGGTCGTCGGCGAGGTAGCGGCAGCCCGTAGGCCCACGTACGGCGAGGTGGCCGACGGTGCCGTCGGCCACCTCTTTCATGTCGTCGTCCACGATCTTGGCCTCGTAGCCGCGGACCGGCCTGCCCGTGGCGCCGGCCCCGGCATCGCCCAAACGGTTGGTGATGAAGATGTGCAGGAGCTCCGTGGAGCCGATGCCGTCCAGGATCGGCTTGCCGGTCTTGCGCACCCACTCCTCGAACACCGGCGCCGGCAGCGTCTCGCCGGCGGAGACGGCCATCCTGAGCGAGGAGAGGTCGGCGCCACCGTCCATGGCCGTCATCATGGCCCGATAGGCGGTGGGCGAGGTGAAGCAGATGGTAGCCCTGTAGGTCTCGATGATCTCGACAATGCTGGCCGGCGATGCGTTCTCCAAAAGCGTCGCCGTGGCGCCGAAGCGCAGCGGGAAGATGGCAAGCCCGCCGAGGCCGAAGGTGAAGGCCAGCGGCGGGGAGCCGACGAACACGTCGTTGGGCGTGACGCCCAGCACCTCCCTGGCGTAGCCGTCAGCGATGATCAAGAGGTCACGGTGGAAGTGCATGGTGCCCTTGGGCACGCCAGTGGTGCCGGAGGTGAAGCCCAGGAGCGCCACGTCGTCGCGGCCGGTCCTCACTGCGTCGAACTTGACCGGCTTGCTCAGCGCCACTCGGTCCAGCTCGGCGTCATGGTTGGCGGTGCCGTCGAAGTTGACGACCTGCTCGAGGAGCCGGCTCTCCTTGGCGCAGGCGACCAGCTCGTCGGCGATGCGGCTGTCGCACAACGCGAGGCTCACCTCGGCCTTGTCGACGATCTTGGTGAGCTCGCCGACCCGCAGCAGCGGCATCGTGTTGACAGCCACGGCGCCGGCCTTGGTGACCGCCAGCCACGCCGCCACCATGGCCGGATTGTTGCCCGAGCGCAGCAGCACGCGGTTGCCGGGCTCGACCCCGAAGTCCTCCACCAGTGCGTGGGCGAGCCGGTTCGACCAGTCGGTCAGCTCCTTGTAGGTGCGGCGCCGGCCGTTGCCGATCAGCGCGGTGTGGTCGCCGAAGCCCTTCGCGACCATGCGGTCCGTCAGCTCCACCGCGGCATTGAGGTACTCCGGGTATTGGAACTCCGGCTGGTCGAGCAGGATGTCCGGCCACTGCTCGGCGGGCGGCAGGTTGTCGCGCGCGAAGGTGTCGACGTGCGCCGAAGGGCCCAGGGCCGTGGCGCCCTTGGGGGCGGGCCTGCGCGACGGTGTCGAGCGCTCCTGGCGGGAGAACATGCGTGTGAACATCGTGGCCTCCTATGCTCCCTCTCCCCGCTTGCGGGGTGAGGGCCGGGGTGAGGGGCAGCCACAGACTCCGACGTCGGCGCTTGCTCCTGCCCCTCACCCTAACCCTCTCCCCATGCCCGAAGTGGGCCTGGGGAGAGGGAAATTCAGTCGCCCTCGAACTGCGGCTTCTGCTTCGCCACGAAAGCCTCGTACGCGCGGCGGAAGTCGCGGGTCTGCATGCAGATGGCCTGGGCCTGGGCCTCGGCCTCGATGGCCGCGTCGAGGCTCATGGACCATTCCTGGTTGAGCATGGTCTTGGTCATCGTGTGTGCGAAGGTCGGCCCGGCTGCGAGGGTCTTGGCCAGCGCCACCGCCTCCGCCTCCAGCGCCTCGGGCGCCACCAGCCGGTTGAAGAAGCCCCAGCGCTCGCCCTCCTCGGCCGACATGGTGCGCCCCGTGAGGAGCAGCTCCGCCGCGCGGCCCTGGCCGATCACGCGGGGGAGCATGGCGCAGGCGCCCATGTCGCAGCCGCCGAGGCCGACGCGCGTGAACAGGAAGGCAGTCTTGGCGGCGGGGGTGCCGAGGCGCATGTCGGCGAAGAGTGCAATCATCGCGCCAGCGCCCACGCAGATCCCGTCCACCGCGGCGATGATCGGTTGCGGCGCCGCCTTCATGGCCCTGACGAGGTCGCCGGTCATGCGGGTGAAGGTGAGGAGACCCTTCATGTCCATGTCGAGCAGCGGGCCGATGATGTCGTGCACGTCGCCGCCAGAGCAGAAGTTTCCGCCGTTGGAGGCAATGACGACGGCCTTCACGGTCTCGGCCGCGGGCAGGGCGCGGAAGGTGTCGCGCAGCTCGGCGTAGGACTCGAAGGTGAGCGGGTTCTTGCGCTCGGGCCGCGCCAGCGACACGACCGCAATGCCGTCCGCGAGGCGCCAGTTGAACTGGTGGGGCTTGAAGCTCGGCTCGATCGTCATCGCCTTCGCTCTCCCACGCGCGCTCCCGTACGCAAGTCGTCGAGCAAGCCGACCATGGCTTCGCTCTGCTCGTCGCTGAATGAGGCCAGGATCTCGTTCACCCACCGCTCGTGCGCCTCGGCCATGGCCGCGAACAGCCGCAGGCCCCGGCTGGTGAGCCGCACGAACGTCGCCCGGCGGTCCTTTTCGTTGGCGATGCGCACCACCAGCCCGTCTGCGACCAGCCGGCCGATCAGCCCGGTGACGTTGCCGTTGGAGACCATGAGGAGGCGCGATACATCCGTCATGGTCATGCCGGCCTCGCGGCGGGCGAGTGCCGCCATGACGTCGAACTTGGGCAGCGTGACGCCGAACTCGCGGGCAAGGCGGCGGCGCAGCTCGACCTCGATGGGGCGCGCCGCCATGAGCAGCCGCACCCACAGCCGCAGCCTCAGGTGCGGTCTCGGCGCGGGCCTCGTCTGCGGCTCGAGCGTCATACCTCGCCTCCCGAGACCGAGATGGCCTGGCCGGTGATCGCCTGGGAGGCCGGCGAGCACAGCCACAACACGGCTCCGGCTACCTCGTCGGGCTTGACGAACCGGCCCTGCGGGTTGAGCTGCCGCAGCACGGCCTGGGCCTCGCCGCGCGAGCGGCCGGTCTTGGCGGCGATGTTTGCGAGCGAGCCTTCGAGGAGCGGAGTCTCCGTGTAGCCAGGACAGACCGCGTTCACCGTCACTCGCGTGGCGGCCAGCTCGGCGGCCAGCGCGCGCGCCAATCCAACCACGCCGTGCTTGGCGGCGCAGTAAGCGGCAACGTAGGGGTAGCCCTTGAGGCCCGCCGTCGAGGCGATGAACACGATGCGGCCGGCGCCGGCATCCTGGCGGATGAGATCGGGCAGGGCTGCCCTCACCGTGAGGAAGGCGCCGGTGAGATTGACATCGAGCATGCGCCGCCAGTGCTTCAGCCCGAGCTTGCTGACGGGCACGCTCTCGGCCGCGCCGGCATTCGCAACCAGGATGTCGATGGGGCCGTGCGCCTCGCGCGCGGCCTGCACCATGGCCCCCATGTCCTCTTCGCTGGTGACGTCGGCGACGATGGTGCAGGCGCGATCGAGGTTGTGCGACACCTCCTTCAGGGGCGCCGCGCGGCGCCCGACCAGTGAGACCGAGGCGCCGGCGGCTGACAGCGCAACGGCGATGGCCGCACCGATGCCGCTTCCGCCGCCGGTGATGAGCGCATGCCGGTCAGCCAGCTGTCGTGGCATCACACCCGCTCCGTTCCAGGTTCCACGCGGGCGGCCAAGCGGTACAGCTGGTCACGGCCGGCAAGGTACGGCTTGGGCCAGGTCGTGCCGGTGTAGCCGGCGCGTGCCGCGGCATGCAGCGTCCAATAGGGGTCGGCCAGATGCGGGCGGGCAAGGCACACGAGATCCGCCCGGCCGGCCATCAGGATCGAGTTGACGTGGTCCGCCTCCGTGATGTTTCCGACTGCCATGGTGGCGATGCCCACCTCGTTGCGGATGCGGTCGGAGAACGGCGTCTGGAACATGCGGCCGTAGACGGGCCGCGCCTCAACCGAGGTCTGGCCGGCGGACACGTCAATGATGTCCACGCCCTCCCCCTTCAGGATGCGCGCGATCTCCACGGCATCGGCGGGGGTGATCCCGTGGCTGCCCACCCAGTCGTTGGCAGAGATGCGCACCGAGATGGGCTTCGCCTCGGGCCACACCGCGCGCACCGCCCGGTAGACCTTCAGCGGGAAGCGCATGCGGTTCTCCAGCGAGCCACCGTACGCGTCGCTGCGCCGGTTGGTGAGCGGCGTGATGAACGCCGACACGAGATAGCCGTGGGCGTAGTGCAGCTCCAGCATGTCGAAGCCCGCCCGCTCTGCCATCTCGGCCGCCGCGACGTACTCGCCCAGCACCCGCTCCATATCGGCCCGCGTCATCTCGCGCGGCACTTGATTGCGTGGCGACCACGGGACCGGCGAGGGTGCCAGCACCTCCCAGTTGCCGGCTACGAGCGGCGCATCCATCTCCTCCCAGCCGAGCTGGGTAGAACCCTTGGGACCGGAGTGGCCGAGCTGCATGGCGATCCTGGCATCGGTCTCGGCGTGCACGAAGTCGACGATGCGCTTCCACGCGGCCTCGTGCTCCGGGGCATACATTCCAGCGCAGCCGGACGTGATGCGTCCCTCCGGCGACACGCAGGTCATCTCGGTGACGACGAGCCCGGCCCCGCCCTTGGCGCGTTCCGCCAGATGCACGAGGTGCCAGTCGGTGGGTGTGCCGTCCACCGCCTTGTATTGAGCCATCGGCGAGACCACCACGCGGTTCTCGAGGTGCATCCCGCGCAGCCGGAACGGCGTGAACATGGGCGGGCGCGCGGTGTTGGGCCGGTGGCCAGTCGCCTGCTCCTCGAACCACATCTCGGCGTCTTCCAGCCACGCCTCGTCGCGCTGGCGCAGGTTCTCGTGGGAGATGCGCTGCGACCGCGTCAGCAGCGAGTAGTTGAACTGCACGGGGTGCAGGCCGAGATACCGCTCCACCTCCTCGAACCATTGCGTGGAGTTGCGCGCGGCGCTCTGCAGGCGCAGCACCTGCGTGCGACGGTCCTCCTCGTAGCGCCGGAACGCCGCCCCCATGGTGGGCTCGGTGTGCAGGTACTCGGCCAGGACGATGGCGCTTTCCAACGCCAGCTTGGTGCCGGAGCCCACCGAGAAATGCGCGGTGGCCGCCGCGTCACCCATCAGCACGATGTTCTCGTGGCTCCAGGCGCCGCACAGCACGCGGTTGAAGTTGAGCCAGGCGGAGCCGCGCAGGTGCCGCGCGCTGGTCATCAGCCGGTTGCCGCCGAGATTGCGGACGAAGATTCGCTCGCACGCGGCCAGCGTCGCCTCCTGGCTCATGCGATCGAAGCCGAGGTCGCGCCAGGTCGGCTCGGAGCACTCGACGATGAAGGTCGCCGTCTCCGGCTCGAACTGGTAGGCGTGCGCCCAGATCCAGCCCTTGCCGGTATCCTCGAAGATGAAGGTGAAGGAGTCGTCGAATTTCTGGTCCGTGCCGAGCCAGATGTACTTCGTGCGCCGCACGTCGATGTCGGGCCTGAACACGTGGGCCAGCGCGGATCGCACCTTGGAGTTGACGCCGTCCGCTGCCACGATCAGGTCGCAGTCGCGATAGGGCTCCAGCCCGTCGATCTCGGTCTCGAATTGCAGCTCCACGCCGAGCGCTCGGGCCCGGTCCTGCAGGATGTTGAGCAGCCGCCTGCGGCCTATGCCGCAGAAGCCGTGCCCCGACGAGCGCGTGACCGTCCCGCGGTAGTGCGTGGCGATGTCGTCCCAGTAGACGAAGCCGCTGGCGATCTCGGCGGCGCTCACCGGGTCGGCGGCCTTCAGGTTGGCCAGCGTCTCGTCGGAGAGCACCACGCCCCAGCCGAAGGTGTCGCAGGCCAGGTTGCGCTCCACCACCACGATCTCGTGGCGAGCGTCGCGCAGCTTCATGGCGATGGCGAAGTACAGGCCGGCCGGCCCTCCGCCGAGACAGGCGACTCGCAAGGTGCCTCCGATCCGTCAGTGCTTTCCGCACGTCAGACTGCCCTCGCGGGGCGGATGTTTCAAGTATAAACTATCTCTCCGGCCGGTCGACTGCAGGCGCGGCGGCGGCTGCCCCCCGCTGCAAATGCGGGGTAACGCGATACCCCGCGGCCTCTGCCTGCAGCGCCATGGAGGAGACAGTCCATGTCCGTGCGCCTGACTCCTACCCGCCGGCACCTCGACCGGCCGTTCCTGGCCCGCGGGCACCATGCGTCTGCGGCGGAGCTCGTCAACGCACGGCAGGCACCCACGCGTCTCTCGAGGATCGTCGATCCAGCGGGTCGTCTCTCGGCACTCCTCTCTCGATCAATGTCTCCGGCAGGTCATGCCACACTCTGCAACCGAAGTCGTTCCTAGCGAGCGCGATTGGCGAGAGATAGCATTGGCAGCGGGCCGGGCTGTATACTGACGTGCAGATGCAGACGGGTTTCCTGCGCCCGCAACAACGTACGGGGGGAACTGCAATGACGCTCAACCGACGCGATGTGCTGGGTTACGGGGCTTCCGCCCTCGGGGTGGCTGCGCTGGGGTCACCGCTCGCAGCCTCGACCCGGCCCGCAGACCTCGTTCTCCGCGGCGGCCGCGTGATCATGGTGGATGCTGCGTGGCGCATCGCCGAAGCGGTCGCCGTTCGCGACGGCAGGTTCGCCGGAGTAGGTACGAACGCGGAGATCGCAGGCCTGGTCGGCCCTTCCACCCAGGTGATCGAGCTCAATGGACGTACCGTTGTTCCGGGGTTGATCGATTCGCACCTGCATCAGATGTTGATGGCGCTCAACGCACGGGCTGTGCAGCTCCTCTCAGCCCGCTCCATCTCTGACGTGCAAAGGGCGATCGCGGCACGCGTGGCGCAGACGCCGCCTGGGCAGTGGGTGGTTGCCTCGTCTGGTTGGCACGAGAGCATTCTCGAGGAAGGCCGTATGCCGACCCGGCAGGAGCTCGATCCAGTGTCTCCGGACAACCCCGTGTTCATCCCGCGCGGCGGCCACGTCGTTACGGTGAACACGAAGGCACTCGAGCTTGCGGGAATCACAAGGGATACACCCAATCCGGAAGGCGGGATCATCGTGCGCGACGCGTCGGGTGACGCGACAGGAATGCTGCTGCAGAACGCGGCGAACCTCGTACGCCGGATCGTGCCGCCCCCGCCGCCGCCGGCAGATTTCGCCAAGCTTCTCGTCTCGGCCATGCGCGAGCTGAACTCGTTCGGGATTGTCGGAGTGGTCGAGCCCGGTGTCGACGAACGCGGCATCGCCCTCTATCGCGCGGTGCACGATTCGGGGCTGATGACCGTGCGCACCGACGTGCTCTACCGGGCGACGCGGAAGGCGGACGTTGAAAAGGGTATTGCGGCAATCAAGGCGCAAAAGAACAGCGACATGTTGCGCTTCGTGGGAATCAAGTTCCCGCTCGACGGCGGCGTCGAGGGTGGCCGGATGTCGTTTCCGTATCGCCTCGTGCCTGGGGAGCAGACCAACCCCGACTACCGCGGCGTGCTATTGCTCCCACCCGGCGGCGAGGACGAGTACGTCGAGGGTCTGAAGGCGATCGCAGCCGCCGGACTGCAAGCGCAAACGCACGCCGTCGGCGACGAGACGATCGATCTCATCGTGCGCGCATACGGGCGCGTCAATAGCGAGATACCGATCAGGCCGCTGCGCTGGGCGATCATGCACATCTTCCATCCGCGGGATGCGGCCATAGCGAGGATGAAAGAGATCGGTATCACGGCGACGGTCCAGAATCATCCGGTCCTGCTCGGTCACAACCAGCGGCGTTGGTGGGGCGACGAACGGGCCGCGTACGCCATTCCGATCCGGAAGCTGATCGACGCGGGAATTCTCGTCGGCGGCGGCTCCGACGGCCCCGTGGTGCCGTTCGATCCGTTTCTTTCCATGTGGTGGATGACGACGCGGCAGGTGCTCAAGGGTTACGTGCTGGGGCCGGACCACGCGATCACAGCGCGGGAGGCCCTCGAGCTCTACACCATCAACAATGCCCGGATCATGGGAGTTGAAGCCGAACGCGGCTCGATCGAGCCAGGCAAGCTTGCCGATCTCGCCGTACTCTCGCAGGACATACTCGGCGTGCCTCCGGACAGGATACGCGAGACAAAGGCGCTCTTGACGTTGATCGGCGGAAGGATCGCGCATCGCGACGGAATCTAGAGCCGGACCTACAACCGCGGCGATCGCTCGGGCATCGTCATCGCGCTCTCGCACCCAGCCATCGGTGTAGGTCGGTTGCTCATGCGAGGCTTTCATCGATCACTGCGTCGGAGGCAGCGCCAGCGAGGAGGAGTGACCAAGAACCAGCCTGAAGGCATGACCGGCGCCTGCGGCGGTGAATGCGTATCTGCCCTGCATTGCCGGCGTCGCCGCTGTCGGCAGCGGCGCGGCGCCGAGCCGGGTCCGTCGCGGTTACTTGCCGGCCTTGCCGAGCTTGACCCCATAGTTCCGTTCGAGATGCGAGACGACGAGATCGAGCGTGCGCGTGATGCTGAGCTCGTTAGCGCCCAGCCCCTGCAAGCCAGTGATGATGGTCTCCGCCGGCAGGGCAGCCGCTCTAGCCAGGGGTCGAATCATTGCGGATCATGTCTGCCCCCTTCTCCGCGATCATGATTGTTGGCGCATTGGTATTGGCGGTCGTCACCGCCGGCATGACGGACGCGTCTATGACGCGCAGGCCGGCGAGCCCTCTCACCTTCAGCTGGGAATCGACCACCGCCATCGGGTCCTCGCCCATCCTGCAGGTGCCGACGATGTGATAGATCGTCGTGCCATGCTGCCTGATGTACCGGGCAAGGGCCTCCTGGCCGGCCACGCCTGGGCCGGGTGCGATCTCCTCGACGCTGTGCTGCGCAAGTGCGGGAGCCGCAAAAATGCGACGCGCCAGCGCGACACCGGCCAGAGACACCCGCAGGTCGTTGGGGGCCGACAGGTAGTTGGGCTTCAGCGATGGCCGCACGAACGGGTCGGACGACTTGGCCATGATCGTGCCGCGGCTCTCGGGGCGGGCGATGCTGACCGCGATCGTCATGCCGGGCGCCCGCTCCAGTGCGCCGAACCTGTTCTGATCGTAGCTTGCCGGAGAGAACAGCAGCTGGATGTCGGGACTCGCCAAGCCCTCCCGGCTGCGGGCAAACGCCTGCGCGCTGGAGACCCCGAAGGTCAGCGCGCCGCGCCCCGTCGTCACCCAGCGCGCGATCTCGCGGCCGAGCCGCAAGCCCCGCGACAACTCGTTGATCGACACGGCGTTCCTGACCCGATGCGAGATGCGGATGGCGTAGTGATCGGACAGGTTGGCGCCCACACCCGGCAGATCGTGGAGGACGTCGACACCGATCGACTCGAGGTGCGCGGCCGGGCCGATGCCCGAGACCTGCAGCAGGTGTGGCGAGTTGATGGTGCCGCCCGACAGGATGACCTCGCGCGCAGCCCTCGCTTGCCGGTCGCGGCCGCCCTGCCGGAAGGCGACGCCGACACAGCGCTTGCCCTCGAACAGCAGCTTTGTGGCGACCGCCTTGGTCTCGACGCGCAGGTTCGGCCGGCCCTTCGCCTGCGCCAGAAAGGTACGTGCCGTCGAGCCGCGAAAGCGGCCGTTGCGCGACATCTGCGAATAGCCGACCCCTTCGTGCTGGTGACCGTTGAGGTCGGTGGTCAGGGGGATGCCGACCTGCTGTGCGGCATCGACGAACCGCCGCGTCAGGTCCAGGGTCGTACGGTAGTCCTCGACCAGGATCGGCCCTTGCTTGCCGCGCTGGCCGGGGTCGCCGGGTGCGTAGCGCTCGATCGACTTGAAGTAGGGCAGGACCTCGTCGAACGACCAGCCCTTGCAGCCC
>Ga0075421_100000611_pt1 | contig 38051 bp, 39 predicted proteins | sample SoiMetdeltSBSDD5_FD_75292 | JGI IMG/M metagenome (GOLD analysis project Ga0075421, IMG submission 75292) | Bulk soil microbial communities from a Populus tree surrounding site in Tennessee, USA - Soil MetaG P. deltoides SBSDD5 | ecosystem: Environmental > Terrestrial > Soil > Tree plantation... | reverse complement strand
GGCATCCTCTCGGCCCACCGCGCGCCCGCCTTCGCGCAGGGCACGAAGCTGCACGTCCTCCGGTGGAACGACTTCGTGCCGGCCTGCGACGTCGAGCTCAAGCGTCAGGCCCCCGAGGCTTCGAAGGCGCTGGGGGCGGAGATCGTGTTCGAGTTCATCAACGCCAACGACCTGCAGTCGCGCATCACGGCCGCCATCCAGTCGAGCAGCGGCCCCGACATCATCATGATGCAGCACAACTGGCCGTTCCTGTACGCGGGTGGCGTCGTCGACGTCGCCGACCTCGCGCAGTGGCAGGCCAAGGAGCAGGGCGCTTTCTATCCGCAGTCCGAGTCCGCGGTCAAGGACGGCGCCCGGTTCCTGGCGCTGCCGCACTCGATCGTCGGGCTGCAGTTCGCCTATCGCAAGTCGTGGTTCGACGACACGGGGCAGACGACGTGGCCGAAGACGCTCGAGGAGCTACGACAGGTCGGCATGAAGCTGAAGAAGAAGGGGCGCCCCATCGGGCAGACGCTCGGCCACACCTTCGGGGACGCGCCGGCGTGGTCGTATCCGCTGCTCTGGGCCTTCGGCGGCGCCGAAACCGAAAAGAGCGGCAAGAAGGTCGTGCTGGCTGACGGCAAGGCGGCCGTGGAGTCCGTCAAGTTCATGCAGGCATTCTGGAAGGACGCCTGCGACGAGGGGGGGCTCGCCTGGGACGATACGAACAACAACCGCGCGTTCATGGCCGGTGAGATCAGCGCGACGTTGAACGGGGCGTCCATCTACATCGCCTCGAAGCGGGGACAGGACAAGATCAAGGATGAGCGGGGCGAGCCGCTGGTGCGCGACATCCTGCACGGCCCCATTCCGAACGGTCCGGCGGGATCCTGGGGCTACCACATCCCGTTCGAGCACGCCGTCATGAAGTATGGCAAGAACGTGAAGCTCGCCAAGGAGTTCCTCAAGTGGCTCCATGGCAAGGAGCACTTTGCCCGGTGGTTCGAGATCGCGGAAGGGTTCTCCGTGGGGGCCAACAAGTCGTGGGAGAACCACGCGATGTGGAGCAAGGTCGACGGGCCGATGAAGATCTATCGCAACGCCGCGCAGGCATCCCGCATGGTGGGCTGGGCGGGCCCCCCCAACGCCAAGGCGACGGAGGTATACAGTAAGTACATCATCACAGACATGTATGCCAAGGCAGTGCAGGGCATGGGCGCCGACGACGCGGTGAAGTGGGCGGCCGCCGAGTTGCAACGAATCTACGGATAGGCCGTGAAGAAGATCATCGCGGGCGGCTCGACCGACGCCACCGGGCTTCAGGTGGCGCTGCCGCGCGCGCAGGCGGCCGGCGGGCGGAGCACGCGCTTCCTCGAGAGCGAGGGGCTCCTGGCCGGCCTGCTCCTGGCCCCGACCATCCTGCTGCTGGGCGTCTTCATCGCCTACCCGTTCATCATGGGCGTGTGGCTCTCGCTCTCGAACACGAGCGTCGGCAACCCGGGGGAGTTCGTCGGCCTGCGCAACTTCGTGAAGGCGTGGGACGACTCGATCTTCCAGACCGCGTTCCGGAACACCTTTTACTACACGTTCTTCGCGACGGTCCTGAAGCTGGCGCTCGGGATGTGGCTGGCGCTGCTGCTGAACCGCCACTTCCGGGGCAAGCGCATCATCCGCGCTTCGATGCTGCTGCCGTTCATCATCCCCACCGTGCTCTCGACGTTCGCCTGGCGGTGGATGTTCGACCCGACCTTCAGCGTGCTGAACTGGCTCCTGTACCGGACCGGGTTGATCGTGACCAAGATCCCGTTCCTCTCCGACGGCGACTACGGCATGTGGTGCGCGATCGTGGTCAACACCTGGCGCGGCATGCCGTTCTTCGCGATCACGCTCCTGGCCGGGCTGCAGACGATCAGCCCCGACCTGCAGGAGGCGGCCTCGCTCGACGGCGCCAACGGCTGGCAGCGCTTCTGGCGAGTGACGTGGCCGCTGCTGAAGCCCGTCACCCTGGTGGTCGTCGTCTTCTCGATCATCCAGACGTTCTCGGACTTCCAGCTGATCTACGTCCTGACCGGCGGCGGCCCCGCGAATTCCACGCACCTGCTGGCCACCTACGCGTATCAGGTCGGCGTCGCGACCGGTCTCCTCGGTGAGGGCGCCGCCATCTCGCTGTTCATGCTGCCGGTGCTCTTCATCGTGGTGTGGGTGCAGCTGAGATATCTGCGGCGCCTGGAGGGAGCGTAATGGCGCCGGGCTGGGGTCTTCGGTAAATGGTCATCGAGCGGCGATGGAAGAAATGGGTGTACTTCTACATCCCGCTCACGCTGTTCGTCATCGGCACGCTGTTTCCGTTCTACTGGATGGTCATCACCGCCATCCGCCCCGATGCGGAGCTCTACCGCTCGTGGCGTGCCGTCAACAACGCGCCCTTCTGGACGCTGTCGCCGACGCTCGAGCACTTCCGGGATCTCCTCGCGAAGACGACCTTCCCGTACTGGCTGTGGAACACCTTCTTCATCGCCGTCGTCTCCACCGGCATCTCGCTGTTTTGCGGCTTGCTCGCCGGCTACGCGCTGGCGCGACTGAAGTTCCCGATGGCCGGCACGCTCGGCACGTCGATCTTCGTGACCTATCTGGTGCCGCCGACGCTGCTGTTCATTCCGCTCGCGGACATCATCCGCAGTTTCCAGCTCGGCAACACGCCGTGGGCCCTGATTCTCACCTATCCAACGTTCCTGATTCCCTTCTGCACGTGGCTGCTCATGGGCTACTTCAAGACGATTCCGAAGGAGCTCGAAGAGTGCGCGCGGATCGACGGCGCCACACGGTTCGGCGCCATGATCCGGATCATCTTCCCCATCGCCGTCCCCGGCATCTTGTCGGCAGGCATCTTCGCCTTCACGCTCTCGTGGAACGAGTTCATCTATGCCCTCGTCTTCCTGTCCTCGCCGGAGCGTAAAACGGTTCCCGTCGGCGTCGTGTCCGAGATGATCCGCGGTGACATCTACTTCTGGGGCCAGCTGATGGCCGGCGCGCTGCTCGGCTCCATCCCGGTGGCGCTCGTGTACTCGTTCTTCGTCGAGTACTACGTCACCGGCCTCACCGGGTCCGTGAAGGGCTGATCGGATGGCCAACGGCCAGAACGTCGAGGTGGTGGCGGCGCCGGCGTCGCGCGTCCGAATACGCAGCGCGTGGCTCGATCGGGAGAGCTTCCAGGGGTTCGTCTGGATCGCCCCCGCCTTTCTCTACCTGGCCTTCTTCATCGCCTATCCGTTCTTCATGTCGATCTACCTGTCGGTCTCGAGCGCGCGCGTCGGGTCGCCCGAGTCGCACTTCGTCGGCCTGCAGAACTACCAGCGGCTCTTCGCCGACCCCACCTTCTGGCAGACCGTGCGCAACTCGTTCGTGTTCACCTTCGGCTCGGAGCTGATCCGCCTCGTCATCGGGCTACCGCTCGCCTTCGCGCTCAACCGCACGTTCAAGGGCAAGCGCCTCGTGCAGGGCCTCATCCTGATCCCGTTCGTGATCCCCATCGCGCTGTCGTCGCTGGCGTGGAAGTGGATGTTCGATTCACTCTACTCGGTCATCAACTGGATGCTGATGCAGGTCGGGCTCATCGACTATCCGTGGCAGTGGCTCGGTGAGCCGGGCCTCGCCATGTGGTCGGTCATCATCATGAACGTCTGGCGCGGCTTTCCGTTCTCGGCGGTCATCCTGCTGGCTGCGCTCACCGCGGTGCCGCAGGAGATCATCGAGGCGGCCAAGATCGACGGCGCGGGACCGCTCCGGCGGTTCCACTACGTGGTGGTGCCGATCATCCGTCCCATCCTGTTCGTCGGACTCCTCTACTCGATCGTCTTCTCCTTCACCGACTTCTCGGCGGTGTGGCTGCTGACCCAGGGCGGCCCCTACAACACCACCCACGTCTTCGGCACGTACGCCTACAACATCGGCATCAACGCGGGCGACATCGGCCAGGGCGCGGCCATCACGCTCTTCATCTTTCCGTTTCTGGCGCTCATCGTGATCGTCATGCTGCGCTTCCTGAGGAGGGAGTCTTGAGCGGCCACCGCGTCTGGCGGCGCCTGCGAGCGGACTACGGGCCCTACCTGCCGCTCGCCCCGTACCTGTTCGTCGTGCTGTTCCCGTTCTACTGGATGGTGATCACGGCCTTCAAGCGCGACAGCGACCTCTACAACCTCACCACCGCCCCCTTCTGGTTCAAGGAGCCGCCGACGCTCGCGCATCTCAAGCTCCTGCTGGAGGGGACGCTGTTCCTCACCTGGCTGCAGAACAGTCTGATCATCGGCATCCTCGTCGTCCTCATCACGCTGGCCCTCGCCCTGCCGGCCGCCTACGCGCTGGCGCGAATGCGCTTCGCCGGGAGCCAGGTGATGTCGACCGGGATGTTCTTGTCCTACCTGATCCCGCCCACGCTGCTGTTCCTGCCGCTCTCCCAGCTCGTGCGCGGGCTCGGCTTCACCGACTCGATCTGGGCGCTGATCGTCGTGTACCCGTCGTTCACGCTGCCGTTCTGCACGTGGCTGCTGATGGGCTTCGTGCGCACCGTGCCGCGGGAGATCGAGGAGTCGGCGCAGATCGACGGCTGCACGCGGTTCCAGGCCTTCCGGATGATCATCCTGCCCGTGATCGTGCCCGGGATCATCACGGCCGGGATCTTCGCCTTCACGCTGACCTATCAGGAATACATCTACGCGCTGACGTTCGTGTCGGCGTCGGCGAACAAGACCATCTCCTATGGCGTCACCACGGACCTGATTCGCGGCGACGTCTTCTACTGGGGTTCCCTCATGTCGGGGGCCCTCATCGGCGCTCTGCCGGTGGCCATCGTGTACGCGTTCAGTCTCGACCACTTCATCCACGGCCTGACGGCCGGTGCGCTGAAGTGAGGCAGTAATCGCGCAAGGAGGAAAGGTTAGATGAGTCAGGTTTCTCGACGGAAATTCCTCGGGATGGCGGGCGCCGGCGCCGCGGCGGCGACCGTCCCGCACGTCTGGGCTCGCCCGGCGTGGGCCCAGGCGAAGGAGGTCCGGGTGCTCGCCTGGAGTCACTTCGTCCCGGCCTACGACAAGTGGTTCGACGGCTTCGCCGAGGACTGGGGCACCAAGCAGAATCTGAAGGTGATCATCGATCACGTGCCGCACCTGCAGATCCCGGCCAAGATCGCGGCCGAGATCGCCACCCAGTCGGGACACGACATCGTCCAGCTGGTCGGCTCGGGCACGGAGAAGTGGGCGGAGGCGCTCCTGGACGTCCAGGATCTCGCCGACAAGCTGGGCAAGAAGTACGGCGGCTGGACCCCGCTCGCGGAGAACTACTCCAGGGTCAAGGGCGGCAAGTTCCACTCGATCCCGGACTTCTTCATCGACTTCCCCGGCCTCTATCGCAAGGACCTGTGGACCGAGGTCGGCATGCCGAACGGCCCCGAGTCCTGGGACGATCTTCACAAGGGCGGCATGAAGCTCAAGGCCAAGGGCTTCCCGATCGGCATCGGCCTCGCCCACCACGACGACTCGCGCGCGTCGTGGCGGGCCATCATGTGGTCGCACGGAGGCGCCGAGGTGGCCAAGGACGGCAAGGCCATCACGTACAACTCGAAAGAGGTCCGCGAGGCGCTCAAGTTCAACAAGGCGCTCTTCAAGGACTGCATGACGCCCGAGGTCCTGGCCTGGGACGACGCCTCGAACAATCGCTTCCTGGCCTCCGGCCGCGGCGCCTGGATCCACAACCCGATCAGCGCCTATCGGACCATCGAGGGCTCGAACAAGGAGCTGGCCGGCAAGATCTACGTCCAGCTCTCGCCGAAGGGCCCCGCCGCGCGCCGCTCGTTCGCGAACTGCCGCGCCTACGGCGTGACTCGGTTCAGCAAGAATGCCGACGGCGCCAAGGCCTTCCTGGAGGCGGTCGTCGACAACTACCGCGATGGCGCGCGCGCGAGCACCGGCTACAACATGCCGTTCTTGAAGAACTACGCCAAACCGCCGTTCCCCGTGATCAGTGAGGACCCGAAGCTCAAGCCGCTCGAGCAGGATGCCGAGTATCACTTCACCACCGGATATCCCGGCCCGCTGACGCCGGCCGCCGACGAGGTCTACCAGCAGTTCGTCATGGTGGACGCGCTCGCGCAGTTCTGCACCGACAAGCTGGACCTCGAGCAAACGGTCAAATGGGGTGAGGAGAAGATCAAGGCGATCTACGCCAAGTTCGCGTGATGTCCGCGGCGGCGGGCGGGGTCCGTCCCGCCCGCCGCGTGCTGTGCCCGGCTCGGTCATGAGGAGCTGTGACATGTCCAGGGTGACTCGACGTCAGTTTCTCGGTACCAGTGCAGCGCTTGCCACCGCCGCCACCGTTCCTCATGCGTGGATCCGGCCGGCGTGGGCCCAGACGAAGGAGCTGCGGATTTTGGCCTGGAGCCATTTCGTCCCGTCCTACGACAAGTGGATCGACCAGTTCATCGCCGACTGGGGCGCGAAGAACGGCGTCAACGCCGTCATCGATCACATCCCGCACCTGAACCTCGCGTCCAAGATCGCGGCGGAGATCGCCACGCAGTCGGGCCACGACATCGTCCAGCTGGCCGCGAGCGGCACCGAGAAGTTCGCGCCCGCCCTGCTGGACGTCCACGAGCTGGCCGAGAAGCTCGGCAAGAAGCACGGCGGCTGGACGCCGCTGGCCGAGAACTACTCCAAGTACCATGGCCGCTTCTTCTCGATCCCCGACTACTTCATCGATTTCCCGATGCTCTATCGAAAGGATCTGTGGTCCGAGATCGGCATGCCGAATGGCCCCGACACCTGGGACCAGCTCCTGGAGGGCGGCCGCAAGCTGAAGGCGAAGGGCTTCCCGACAGGCATCGGCCTGGCGCACCACAACGACTCCCGGAACTCCTGGCGCGCGATCATGTGGAGCCACGGCGGGTCCGAAGTGGCCAAGGACGGCAAGACGCTGACGTGGAACTCCAAGGAAGTGCGGGACGCGCTGAAGTACCTCAAGGCGCTCTACAAGGAGACGATGACCCCCGAGGTCCTGGCCTGGGACGACTCCTCCAACAATCGCTTCCTGGCCTCGGGGCGCGCCTCGTGGATCCACAACCCGATCAGCGCGTACCGGACGATCGAGGGCTCGAACAAGGCGCTGGCCGAGAAGATCCACATCGGCCTGTCGCCGCGGGGCCCGGCAGGACGGCTGTCGTTCGCGAACTGTCTGGCCTACGGGATCACGAAATTCTCGAAGAACCAGGACACGGCCAAGGCGTTCCTCGAGGCGCTCACCGATAACTTCACCGACGCGTTCCGGGCGTCCACGGGCTACGACAACCCGTTCTTGAAGAAGTACGCCCAGGGTCCGCTGCCCATCATCAGCGAGGATCCGAAGCTGAAGGTCCTCGAGAAGTCGCCGGAGTACCACTTCACCACCGGCTATCCGGGGCCGCTGACGCCGGCGGCCGACGAGGTCTACCAGCAGTTCATCATGATCGACACGGTGGCGCAGTTCTGCAGCGATCGGCTGGATCTCGAGGCGGCCATGAAGTGGGGCGAGGACAAGATGAAGAGCATCTACGCCAAGTTCGCGTAGCTTGAGGTACCATGCGGCGGCCGGGCGACGCCCCGGCCGCCGTACAGTGCCCGGAGCTCCCGACTCCGGGGAACCTATTTGAGGGGAGAGTACCGACCATGGCCCAGGTGCTGCTCAAGAGCCTGAACAAGAAGTACGACGAGGTGCACGCCGTCAAGGACGTGAACCTCCACATCCGCGACAAGGAATTCATGGTGCTCGTCGGCCCATCCGGCTGCGGCAAGTCGACCACGCTGCGCATGGTGGCCGGGCTGGAGGAGATCACGGGCGGCGAGATCGTGATCGGCGATCGCGTCGTCAACGACCTGCCGCCCAAGGACCGCGACATCGCGATGGTCTTCCAGAACTACGCGCTGTATCCCCACATGACGGTCTACGACAACATGGCGTTCGGCCTGAAGATGCGGAAGTTCCCCAAGGCCGAGATCCAGAAGCGCGTGCAGGACGCGGCCGAGATCCTCGGTATCCAGGAGCTCCTCAAGCGCAAGCCGCGGCAGCTCTCGGGCGGCCAGCGCCAGCGCGTCGCCGTCGGTCGCGCCATCGTGCGTCATCCGCAAGTGTTCCTGTTCGACGAGCCGCTGTCCAACCTCGACGCCAAGCTCCGCGTGCAGATGCGCGTCGAGCTGAAGCGCCTGCATGACCGGCTCGAGACGACGGCCATCTACGTCACCCACGATCAGGTGGAGGCGATGACGCTCGGTGATCGCGTCGTCGTCATGAAGGATGGCTGGATCCAGCAGGTCGGCGAGCCGATGGAGCTCTACGGCACGCCCGCCAACAAGTTCGTGGCCGGATTCATCGGCTCGCCGGCGATGAACTTCGCGGACGTGACGATCAACGAGACGGGGGCCGCGCTCGTCGCCGAGGCCTCCGGCTTCAGGATCCACGTGCCGCCCGCGCAGCAGGCCAGCCTCAAGCCGTACAAGGGGCAGCGCGTCACGCTCGGCGTGAGGCCGGAGGATCTCCACGTCGCCGGCGGCGCTGATTCGCCGCAGCACACCATCGACACCGTCGTCGACGTCGTCGAGCCGCTCGGCTCGGAGATCCTCCTCGACGTGAAGTCGGGCACCACCACGCTCGTGGCACGCGTCGAGCCGACCGTGCGGGCCAAGGTGCACGAGCACGTACGCCTGGCGATGAACCCCGAGCGGCTGCACTTCTTCGACTCGAAGACCGAGCAGGCTCTGTAGTCGCGGCCGGCGAGTGCGACGGGCGCTGCTGGTTCTGGCCCTCGCCCTCGGCGGTCTCGGTCTCTTCGCCGGCGGCCTGGCCTGGGTGCTCAACGACCCGAGGCCGCCGGCGGGGGCGTCACGCGGCGAGCGGCTCTACGTCGCGTACTGCGCCGGCTGTCACGGTGTCGATGGCCGCGGCTCCTGGCGGGCGGCGCTCTTCCTGATCCGTCCCGGCGACCTCACCGTCGCCGCCGATCATCCCGACCAGTACGTCTTCGACATGATCAAGCACGGGGGCGCCTCCATCGGGCGGCCCGGCATGCCGGCGTTCGGCGCGCAGCTCAGCGACGACGACATCCGGACGCTCGCCGCGTATCTCGAAACGCTCGGCCGACCGCGTTAACGCAGCCGCTCGATCCAGACGAGCGTGACCTCGTCACCGACCTGGCGGACGGCGAGGCGCACGCGGTCACCCGGGCTGACGCGGACGGCGTCGAGTGTCGCCGCTGCGCCCCGCACGGCCATCAGCTCCATGGCGCCCATGCCAAGGCCAGAGACCGGCTGGTGACGGATGAGAAGGAGATCGGGCGCCGCCCGCGCGACAACTTCGCCGCGCACTTCGTAGGCTGCCGGGCGCACGACGGTGCCCCAGAGACCGGCCGCGAAGAGACCCACCAGGACGACGAAGAGGACGACGACGAGCCGGCGCGCGCTGGCGCGCCGGCTCAGCGAACGCGGGCTACCGCTCCCAGTCGAAGGCGCGACCTCCGCCATCGGGCTTGAGGTCATCCCCCGTCACGACCCACTTGCCGCCGCAGCCTTCGTCGAACGCACCGGCTGCCGTCTTGTAGCCGGTGCCAAAGGTGAGCGCAAGCACCGCGACACCCAGGCCCGCGCCGAGGGCGCAGGTGATGGCCCGACCGGGGATCAGGAACACGTTGGTCACCACCGCGCCGGCCTCGTACAGGCCCTGCTTGGCGCCGGCGACGCGCGCTTCCGACTTCAGCGCCTCCTGGAAGAGATCCGGCTGGGCCGTCGCCGGCGGGGGCGGCGGCGCGACGACGGGAGGGGCGGACGGTGCCGGCGGAGCCGGCGCGGCCGGCGGCACGGGCTGCATCGGGGGCGCCGGCAACACCGGCGCCGGCTGCGACGGGGGCTGGGCCTGGGCCACCGAGGGATCGGCCGTGGGCGGCGCCGGCACCGGCAGCATCGGCTGCTCGGCGTGCTCGAGCGGCACCGACTCGACCGGCGGCAGCGGCTGTTGCGCATGGGCCAGTGGGGCCAGCCCCGTGACCGCGAGCGAGGTCGCGACGACTGCTGCCACCAACCGCATACCTGTAGTGCGCATACACCGACCCTCCTTGTGGCCTCATTGTCCGCCCGGAGAGAGCGGCCGGCCCAATGAATTTTGCCGCCGCCCTGCCGGGCGCTGAAACGGCTATAATCCCGTCACATTTCGCCTCGGGAGGCACCAGTCATGAAGCTCGTCCGCTTCTCAGTCAACGGCGGATCCCCGCGCCTCGGCGTTCTCCAGGGCGACCGCATCGCCGACCTGCAGGCGAGCGTCGCCGGCAGCCTGGCCAGGAACGGTGTCGTGCGCGCCCAGGAGATCGCGGCGGCCCTCGTGCCCCAGTCGACCCGCGCGTTTCTCGAAGGTGGCGCGGCCTCGGCGGGCGCAATCGGCGCCGTGCGCGACTGGGTCACCGTTCCCGCCGCGAGCGCGCGGCTGCACGCGCCGATCAACGATCCCGGCAAGTTCATCTGCATCGGCCTCAATTATCGTGACCACGCCGAGGAGACGGGCAATCCCATACCGAAGGAGCCACCGATCTTCGCCAAGTGGGCGCCGTCGATCGTCGACCCGGGCGAGCCGATCTTGCGACCGCGCGGCTCGAAGCAGCTCGATTGGGAAGTCGAGCTCGGCGTGGTGATCGGCCGCACGGCACGCTACGTCTCGAAGGAACAGGCGCTCGATTACGTCTGGGGCTACACGATCGTCAACGACGCGAGCGCACGCGACTTCCAGTTCCTCACGACGCAGTGGATGGCCGGCAAGATCTTCGAGACGGCGGCGCCGGTGGGGCCGTTCATCGCCGACCGTCAGGAGATCTCGGATCCGCACAGCCTCGAGCTGAAGACCTTCGTCAACGGCAAGCAGATGCAGCGCGGGAACACGAAGACCTTCATCTTCGACGTCCGCTATCTGGTGAGCTACCTCTCCGGCCTCATGACGCTGTCGCCCGGCGACCTCATCGCCACCGGCACCCCGCCTGGCGTCGGCCTCGGCATGAAGCCGCCCGTCTTCATGAATCCCGGCGACGTGTGTCGCGTCGAGATCGACGGCCTGGGCTCGCTGGAGAACCCGGTCAAAGACGCGTAACTCGGCGACGGGGAGGGCGGCGGGCCCTCCCCGTCGCCGACCGTGGTTGCTCTCGGGCGCCTGTCTGCCCTGTTTCTTGCGCCGGCTGTCCGGCGCTTCGGGCATGGGCGGCGGGGCGCGCCGGGGAGTCGTTCGTCGGGTACACTCTGGGCATGCTCGAGGTCATCCAGCCGCTCGTGGTCTCGAACGAGACGAAGATCGTGATGCTCTCGCTCGATGGGCTCGGGGGGCTGCCGCGGCCGGAGACGGGAAGATCGGAGCTGGAGACGGCGCGCATCCCGAACCTCTCCGCGCTCGCGAGCGAGGCGGCGTGCGGGCTGCTCCGGCACGTGGCGCCAGGCATCACCCCGGGCAGCGGCCCTGGCCATCTCGGGCTGTTCGGCTATGACCCGCTGCAGTATCAGGTGGGGCGCGGGGTGCTGGAATCGCTCGGCATCGAGTTCGATCTGCGACCCGGTGATGTGGCCGCGCGCGGGAACTTTTGCAGCGTGGATGCCCAGGGTCTCATCACGGACCGCCGCGCCGGGCGCATCAGCACCGAGAGCGCCGTGAAGCTCGTCGACCGTTTGCGCGCAATCCGGCTGCCGGGGGTCGACGTCTTCGTCGAGCCCGTGAAGGAGCACCGGTTCGTCCTCGTGCTTCGCGGGCCACGACTGAGTGGCCGCCTTTCGGAAACGGATCCGCAGGCCCTCGGCAAGCCGCCACTGCCGGTCCGCAGCCTCGCCGCCGAGGCGACCATGACGGCAGAGGTCGTGAACACGTTCATCGTCGAGTCGCGCCGACTTCTCCACGACGCGCATCCGGCGAACATGATCCTGCTGCGGGGCTTCGACCAGCTGCCCGACCTGCCCCGCTTTCCCGAGATCTTCGGCCTTCGCGCGGCCGCCATCGCGGCCTATCCTATGTACCGCGGCCTGGCCAAGCTGGTCGGCATGGACGTGCTGAAGACCGGCGGCACCTACGCCGACGAGATCGCGACGCTGCGCGAGCACGGGGAGGCGTACGACTTCTTCTTCGTCCATTACAAGGACACGGACAAGGCCGGTGAGGACGGCGACTTCGACGCCAAGGTCGCAGCGCTCGAGCGCTTCGATACCTTCGTGCCGGAAGTACGTGCGCTGCGCCCCGATGTCCTCGTGGTCAGCGGCGACCATGCCACGCCCTCCGTGCTGGCCGCGCACGGCTGGCAGCCGGTGCCTGTGCTCCTCTGGAGCCGGTACTGTGGCGCCGATCCCGTCACGGCGTTCACGGAGCGCGCGTGCGCGGCGGGGACGCTCGGGACGCTGCCGGCCCATCACCTCATGCCGCTCGTCATGGCCAACGCACTCCGGCTGACGAAGTTCGGAGCGTAAGCGATGCGCTTCCTCGTCCGCCTCCTCGGCGGAATCTGGCTGGCGACCCTCCTCGTCTCGGCCGGCTTTGCGTACCTGGAGGTTCGTGAGGAGCGCGAGCGGCTCGTCGAGGACCTGAAGCGCCGGGCGGCGCTGGTCGGCTACACGGTCGGTCAGGCAGCGGAGGGGCCGGTCGCGCGAGGCGGCAACAACAAGGCTGCCCTCGAGCGCATCGTGACGCGCTTCGGACGCCCCGATCGCCCCGTCGCCATCTATGACGCCTTCGGCAGCGTGCTGGCGGCGACGTCCGAGGCGCGTCCGTTCCTCGGGCCGCTGTCGCCGATGATCACCGAGGCCATCGAGAAGAACGAGCAGGTCGCGCGATTCCAGCCGGTCGCCGGTCGGCTGACATGGGTGCACGTGCTGCCGCTGCAGCACGACGAGCGGCCCCTCGGCGCGACCGCGGTGCTCCTCGATGCTCAGTATCTCGACGCCGCCGACTGGAATCTCTGGCGTCGCACGGCCGTCCGCATCGGCGTCCTCATGCTGCTCGTCACGGGCATCACGTGGGCCGCCGTCCGCTGGTCGGTGACGCGGCCAATGGCGCGGATCGCCGAGTGGACGAAGCAGCTGAAGGCCGGCCAGCCGGTGGCGCCCCCGCCGGAGGCCGATGCGAGCCTCTTCGGTCCCCTCGCCACGGAGGTCACCAGCCTCGCACGGACGCTGGCCCGCGCGCGCAACGCCGCCGAGCAGGAAGCCCGGTTACGCCTGGCCGGCGAGAGCATGTGGACCGAGGAGCGGCTCAAGCAGTTCGTGGAGGCGCGCTTCGGTCATCGCCCGGTGTTCGTCGTCTCGAACCGCGAGCCGGTGAGCCACGTCCGGGATGGCCGCGGCGTTCGCGAGATCGAGCCCGCCAGCGGTCTCGTCACCGCGCTGCAGCCGATCATGGAGGCGTGCGGAGGCGTCTGGGTCGCGCACGGCAGCGGCAACGCCGATCGCCTGGTCGGCGAGCGCATCGGCCTGCCATCCGCGGATCCCACGTACACGCTGCGGCGCGTCTGGCTCAGCGACGACGAGGAGGCCGGCTATTACTACGGCCTCGCGAACGAGGGCCTGTGGCCGCTCTGCCACATCGTCCACGAGCGGCCAAGCTTTCGCGCGGCGGACTGGCAGCAATACGGGCTGGTGAACGAGCGCTTCGCGCGCGTCCTTCTCGAGGAGATGGAGAAGGCGGACGAGCCGATCGTCCTCGTGCAGGACTATCACTTCGCGCTGCTGCCACGGATCGTCAAGGAGGCGCGCCCCGACGCGCGCATCGCGCTCTTCTGGCACATTCCGTGGCCGAACTTCGAGGCGTTCGGCATCTGTCCCTGGCAGGAGGAGATCCTGCTCGGCATGCTGGGCGCCGACCTCGTCGGCTTCCACACGCAGTTCTACTGCAACAACTTCCTCGAGACCGTGGAGCGCACCATCGAGGGTCGCGTGGAGTGGGACCGGTTCACCGTCGTACGGGGTCAGCGGACGACGCACGTGCGCCCGTTCCCGATCAGCGTCGCGACCGACGTGCTCAACGACCCGGAGCCGGTGAGCCGCGCCGAGCTCGTGGCCGAGCTCGGCGGGACCGCCGAGTTCATCGGCGTCGGCGTGGAGCGCGTCGACTACACCAAGGGACTGCCCGAGCGGTTCCGCGCCATCCGCCGGTTCTTCGAGCGCTGGCCGGAGTTTCGGCGCCGGGTCGTCTTCGTCCAGATCGCCTCCCCGAGCCGGACCAGGATTCCGCGCTACCAGCAGCTCGCCGAGCAGACGCGGGACATCGTGGCCTCCATCAACGCCGACCTCGGTGATCGAGGCTGGCAGCCGATCGTGTACCGCGAGCGTCATCACGCGCACCGCGAGATTCAGCGCTATTACCGGCACGCGGACTTCTGCATGGTCACCTCGCTGCACGACGGCATGAACCTGGTGGCCAAGGAGTACGTGGCCGCCCGCGACGACGACGAGGGCGTGCTGATCCTGAGCCGCTTCACGGGGGCCTCCCACGAGCTCCACGACGCGCTCCTGGTGAACCCCTACGACATCGAGGACATGGCGAACGCGATCTACCACGCGGTGACCATGGACACCGAAGACCGCCGTTCGCGGATGAGCCGGATGCGCGCGCACGTTCGCGAGCACAACATCTTCGGCTGGGCGGGTCTTCTGCTCGCCGAGCTGGCGCGGATCCCGCGCGAGGCGCTGCCCCGCCCCACCGCCTGAGCCGACAGCGCGGATTCTGGTAAGAGTTACCTTCCGAGGTGGGTCCGGTGGCCCGGAACTCCTTGAAAAACCAAGCTTCTTATCTGGCATCGCCCTTGCCTTCCTCCAGGTCGTTGCTGCCGCAGACATCGCCGAGCGAGAAAGGTGAGACGACGCCATGGAAGACGAAAAGCTGACCGACATCTCGATGAAGGGTGCGCCGCCGTGCGGCCGTTGCCACATGCTTGTGGCCAGATATGCCCCGCAGGTCGTGGCCTCCACGGGCACGTACCACCGCGAGTGCTTCGAGGCCTGGTACTTCGGTCGGTATGGTCGCCGCCCCAGTCTGCTGCCGGGCACCAATGGCGATCGGCACCGCTACCAGGTCCGCGAGACGCAACAGCGCGCCGCCTGACCGCGACGTAAAAGGGCTGACGTAAAAAGGGCTTGTGCCGTCGGCGGCCCGCGTCATACTTCAGGGCGTGACGCGCAGCATTCTCGTCTGCTCCGACGATTTCCTGTGGCGCCTGCTGGCCGAGACGGGCGCCTCGGACTTCGACGCTCTCCACCTCGTCGAGCAGCCGCGGGCGCGGACGCGAATCGTTCAGGACGGCGGCGAGGCCCTTGCCGGTAACCTCGAACGCGACAGTCTCTATCAGCGCGCCTTCCGCACGGGACACGAGCCGGTGCTTCTCGCGGTCGAGCGTGCCCGCCAGGCGCGTGTCACCGCCGCCATCCGCCGCGCGGCGCCGGAGGCGCCGATCATCACGCTCGGCGAGACGCTCGACGGCTTCGCCGCGCGCGTGCTCGACCCGGCCCTCGAGCGCGCGCTCACCCGCCTCCGTGTGGAGCGCATTCGGACGCAGTTCGCGCGCGCCGAGCGCGTGCTGATCCTGATGCAGGACGATCCCGATCCGGACGCGATCGCTTCCGCGGTGGCCTTCAAGGCGCTGCTGGGTCGCAGCCGCACGGCCACCACCATTGGCACCTTCGGCACCATCACCCGCGCGGAGAACCGGGCGATGACGCGGATCCTCGAGATCGACGTCGAGGCCATCAAGCCGCGCGCGCTCGAGGAGTACGACCGCATCGCCATCGTCGACGCGCAGCCGAGCTTCTTCGAGGAGCGCCTTGACCGCGTCGACTTCGTGGTCGACCATCACCCGGAAGACGTTCCGGTCCGCGCGGTGCTCAAGGACATCCGGCCCTCCTACGGCGCCACCGCCACCATCCTCACCGAGTACCTGCGCGCCGTGGACGCCAAGCTCAGCCAGCGCCTCGCCACCGCGCTGCTCTACGGCATCAAGGCAGACACGCAGCATCTCGAGCGGGGCGCCACGCGTGCCGACATGGAGGCCTTCGCCTTCGTCCACGCTCAGGCCAACCACGCCGCCCTCCGTCGGATCGAGCGACCGGAGCTGCCCGATGTCGCGCTCGACGTGCTGGCGCGCGGCATCGCCGAGCGGCACGTGGTCGGCGCCGTCGTCTTCACGCACCTCGGCGCGGTGGCCTATCCGGAGCTCGTTGCGCAATTCGCGGACTTCTTCCTGCAGGTGGAGGGCGCGGAGTGGGCGGTCGTCTCCGGCACCGTGCACGGCGAGCTGCACATTTCCGTGCGCAACGTCGGGTATGTGCGGGCCGCGGGCGAGGTCGTGCAGCTCGCCTTCGGCGATCTCGGCGGCGCCGGCGGTCATCGCTCGATGGCCAAGGCGGTGATTCGCCTGCGCGACTGGCGCGCCCGCCAGGGCCGGGCCACGTCGCGCGCGCTCGCCAGCGGCATCGTCGCCCGCTTCACGCGCGCGCTCCGGAGCTAGCGTGGAGGAGACCGCCCGGCTCACCGAGTCGGTCAAGGAGCTGCTCGGCGCCGGCCGGGCCGAACGGCTGGCCGACGTGCTGGAGGCCGCCCACGCCGCCGACGTCGCCACTGCCCTCCGCGAGCTGCCGCTCCCCGACCAGGTTCAGCTGTTCCGGCTGCTCGGGCCCCAGCATGCCGGCGACGTGCTGTCCGAGCTCGACGACCGCACACGCACCGAGCTGGTGCGCGCCCTGGACGAGGTCGAGATCTCGCGCATCCTCGACCGGATGCCGTCGGAGCACGTCGTGGACGTCGTGGAGGAGCTTCCGCGCGACGAGGCCGACAAGCTCCTCGACCTCATGCAGGAGGAGAAGTCCGAGGAAGTCCAGGAGCTCCTCGACTACGGCGAGAAGACCGCGGGCCGGCTCATGTCGCGGCGGTTCATCGCCGTCGACGAACGCGCCACTGTGGCCGAGGCGATCGAGCACATCCGCAAGGCGGCCACCGGCGACAACGCGTTCTATCTCTACGTCGTCGACGAGCACGAGCACCTCGTCGGCGTGGTGCCCCTCCACCGTCTGCTGACGGCCAACCCGGTCACGCCGATTCGCGCGATCCGCAGCGGCAGCGTGGAGAGCGTCGGCGTGGAGACTGACCAGGAAGAGGTCGCGCAGCTCGCGCGGCGCTATGGGCTCCTGCAAGTGCCCGTGGTCGACGGCACGCATCGGCTCGTCGGCGCCATCAGCGCCGACGACGTGATCAACGTGATCGACGAGGAGGCCACCGAGGACATCCAGCGTCTCGGCGGCGTCGGCGGTGACGAGACCGTGCTCGATCCACCGCGACAGGTGTTCCGCTCGCGCATGACGTGGCGGCTGATCAACCTCGGCACCGCCGTCCTCGCCGCCTCCGTCATCGGGCTGTTCGAGTCGTCCATCCAGGCGCTGGCCACGCTCGCGGTGTTCATGCCGATCGTGGCGTCCATGGGCGGCATCGGCACGACGCAGACGGCCACCGTCGTGGTGCGCGGGCTGGCCGTGGGCGACCTCACGCAGGGCGTGCTTCGTCGCGTGCTCATGAAAGAGCTCTGGCTCGGCGCCACCACGGGCGCCGCGAACGGCCTGGTGATTGCTGTGATCGCGTACCTATGGAAAGGACACTGGCTCTTGTCTGCGATCCTGGGCATCGCCATGATCGCGACGATGCTCGTGGCCGCCGTCGTCGGGACGCTGGTGCCCGTCGCGTTGAAAGCCTTCCGCGTCGATCCCGCGATCGCGTCCAGCGTCATCATCACGACGTTCACCGATGTCTGCGGTTTCTTTTCGTTTTTGGGTCTGGCCACGCTCCTGATCCGCTTCCTGCTGTAGGGCGACAACCGGCTTTGCATTGCTCCTGTTGGCCGGGTAAAATACGCCCGAAAATCGACGGCCTCGATCCGAGCACGCTAGGGGGAAACACGTGGACGTAGCGCTGGAGAAGAGGCAGGTCGAGCGCGCCTACGAGTTGTTGGCGCCGGTTTACGATTTCGTCTTCGACTGGATCTTCGCCCCCGGTCGCACGGCGGCGGTGAGCCAGCTGGCGCTTGCGCCGACCGACACGGTTCTCGAAGTGGGCATCGGCACCGGACTCAACCTGCCGCTCTACCCGCCACTCACGCAGCTGACCGGAATCGATCTCTCGTCGGAGATGCTCGACAAGGCGGTCGAGCGGGTGCAGAACCTCGCCATGCCGAACGTGACGCTCAAGGTCATGGACGCCACGTCGCTGGACTTCGCCGAGAACGAGTTCGACAAGGCACTGGCGACATACACGATCTCGGCGGTGCCGGATCCGGTGGCCGTCCTGCGCGAGATGCGTCGTGTGGTGAAGCCGGGCGGCACGATCGTCATCCTGAATCACTTCCGCAGCGAGGGGCGGATCACCAGCCGGGCCGAGGATCTCGTGGCGCCGGTGTGCACGCGGCTCGGCTGGAGGTCGAATCTCGCGATGAAGCCGCTCCTGGCCGACGTCGGTCTGACGCCGGAACTGGTCCAGAAGGTGAACATGTTCAACGGGTGGCGCCTCGTGAAGTGCGTCAACCGCAAGTAGCGGCCGCTCTCCTCACCTTCGCCGCCGCTCTCGCTCTCGCCGCGCCGGTCGTCCGGGCCGCCCGCCTCCTCGTGTTGAGCGCGGCATTCGTGGTCGAGTTCGTCTCCGACGGTGACGTGCCCGCCCTCACGACGCTGACCGCGGCGCCGCTCACCGAGACGCTCGACCCCGCCACCGATCGTTATCGGCCCGGCGGCCTCGCCGGCGGCGCGCCGCTCGTGCTCGTGCACGGGCTGACGCCGCACGGCAAGGACGACCCGCGGCTGCAGCGCGCCGCGCGACTCCTGGCGCGTACCGGCTTCGACGTGGCCTTGCCGACGATTCCGGGGCTGACGCAGGGCCGCCTGCGCCCCGAAGACGCGCGACCGATCATCGCCGCGCTCGCCGCGCGGCCCGAGCCAGCGCGCGTGGTGAGCGTCAGCGTCGGCGCGGCACCCGCGTTCCTCGCCGCCGCCGATTCCGCGATGAGCGGCCGCGTCCGCATGCTGCTCGCCCTCGGCGCGCACGCGTCGGCGCTCGACTTGATCCGCTACCATCTCACCGGCACCGATGCCTCGGCCGGATTGCGCGGTCCGCCGCGCCACCCCGAGCTGGCCCGCGCGCTCATCGAGGCGAACGCGGAGCTGGCGGACCCGGCGCTGCGCGCGGCGCTCGCCACCGGTGACGCGGCCCGGGTCGATGCCGCTTTCGCCACCCTGCCCGCGAGCACGCAGGCCCTGATGGCCGAGCTGTCACCGGCGCAGACGGTGCGGTCCGTTCGCGCGCCCATCGTGCTGGTGCACGGCCGCGACGACGCCGCCGTGCCGTACTCGCAGAGTCTCAGGCTCGCCGCGGCCCGTCCGGCTCACACACGGGTCGTGCTGGTCGGCGCGATCGCGCACGTCGAGGGCGCCGCCGCCGGGCTCCGCGCCGCCGGCGACTTCGTCCGCTTGCTCGGGGTCGTGTACGACCTGCTGGTCCGCTGATTCAGCGCGGCGCCAGCAGCCGATCGGCCGCGGTGGGGCGCGTCAGGTCGCTCCGGCAGTACCGGCACATCGTCGCGTCCGGCTTGATGTCCTCGCCGCAGTAGAGGCATGGCATCGCGTCGTCGGACGCGAACCGGAGCGCGAGCCGCTCGACGTTCTGGTGAAGGCTCAAGAATGCATGCAGGAGCTGACCCATCACCATGATGGAGCCGCCGACGGCGACGCCGGCAGCCACCAGGAGGGCCGCGATGGCGACGCGCTCGATCGTGCCCGGCCGCTGATCGGTCCACGGGATCGGCACCACGCTGAGCGCGCCCGCGAGCGCCACGCCGAGGATCATGATCACGATGCCCAGGATGAACAGCATCTGCGCCCAGCCGCTCGTGAATCGGAATGTCATGGCGACGCTCCTCCTGCGCTGAACGGAGTGCCGGGAGACCGCGCATCGCCCGGCCGCTGCACGTTCCACGTCGACAGCTTGGCAAGGACGGTGTTGCGGTGCACCCCGAGCAGCCGCGCGGCGCGGCTCACGTTCCACTGCACGCGCTCGAGCACGCGCAGTACGTATTGGCGCTCGAACCGGTCGCACGCCTCGCGCAGCGGCAGCCCGTCGTCCTCGCCCAGGCGAGCGCCCATCTCCGGCATGGCGACATCGAGCGGGATGTCGGGCAAGTGCAGCACCGGATTGGAGGCGAGCACAACCGAGCGGTGGATGACGTTCTCGAGCTCGCGGACATTGCCGGGCCAGTCGTAGCGCATCAGCACTTCGAGGGCGCCGGCCGAGACGGCGCGCACGTCGCGGTTGCACTCGCGAGCCGCCTTCCGCACGAAGTGCTCGACGAGGTAGGGGATGTCCTCGCGACGCTCACGCAGGGGCGGCACGTGGATGGGGACGACGTTGAGACGATAGTAGAGGTCCTCGCGAAACGTGCGGGCGCGCACGGCCGCCTTCAGATTGACGTTGGTGGCCGCGAGGACCCGCACGTCGACGGGCACCGTACGCTGCCCGCCCACGCGCTCGATCTCGCGCTGCTGGAGGACGCGGAGGAGCTTTGCCTGCAGATCGAGGCGCAGCGAGCCGATCTCGTCGAGGAATACGGTGCCGCCCTGGGCCAGCTCGAAGCGGCCCAGCCGCCGGGCGTGCGCCCCGGTGAACGCGCCCTTCTCGTGTCCGAAGAGCTCGGACTCGATCAGCGTCTCCGGAATGGCCGCCACGTTGACGGCCACGAACGGCTGGGTGGCGCGCTCGCTCTTGTGGTGGACCGCGCGGGCGATCAGCTCCTTGCCCGTGCCGCTCTCGCCCGTGATGAGCACGGTGGTCGGCGTCGGCGCGATCTGCGTGATCAGCTGATAGACCCTGACCATCGCGGGGTGGCGCCCGACCAGCCCTTCGAAGCCGACCGAGGCCTCGACACCACTCGGCGTGAGCACCGAGCGCAGGCACAGCACCTCGCGCTCGAGCGCGCGTTTTTCCAGCGCGCGATCGGCGAGACCAAGGATGTCGTCGACGTCGAACGGCTTCGTCAGGTAATCGTACGCGCCGCGTTTCAGCGCTTCCACGGCCGTGCGGACCTCGAGGACGGCGGTGGCCAGCACCACAACCACCGAAGGGTCGAGCGCCTTCAGGCGAGGGAGCACGTCAACCCCGGCTTCGCCGGGCATGCGCTGGTCCAGCATCACGAGGTCGACGTCGTGCGCGGCCAGCACGTGCAGGGCCCCTTCGCCGTTCTCCGCCTCGAGCACTTCGCAGGTCTCCTCGAGGATCGCGCGGACAGAGGCCCGGACACCTTCCTCGTCGTCGACGACGAGCACGGTCCCGCGGCGCTGCATGGTGGGGATGGGAGGCTCGGCGAGGACGTCGCGCGCTGTCACGGTCGGGCGGCGCGCTCGAGCACGACGTACTGGTTGCGTCCCTCGGCACCCGGCCGGTGGACATAGAGCAGCGTCGATTCGCCGGGCGCGAGCGCGCCGAGGACGCGCCGCAGCTCCGCAGGATCGGACACCGGCTGTCGGGCGACCTCTAGGATGACGTCGCCGCGGCGCAGACCGGCCGCATCGGCGGGCCCGCCGCTGGCGACGTCGAGCACCACGACGCCGCGCGTGAACGGCACCTTGAGCCGTTCGGCCAGATCGGGCGACAGCGCCTCCGCGCGCAGCCCGAAGCCGTCGGCGGCAGGCTCGACGGCGACCGGCGTGACGTCCTCGGCCGGCATCTCGGCGACCGTCACCGTCAGCGGAACCGGCTTGCTGTCGCGTACCACCGTCAGCTTGGCGGACTGGCCAGGCGCGATGCCAGCCACACGGCGCTGCAGATCGGGCACTTCGCGGATCCGCGCGCCGCCGAACTCGACGACGACGTCGCCGGCCCGCACGCCCGCAGCCTCGGCCGGTCCTCCCTTCATGACGTCGGCCACGAGCACGCCCTCCCGCTCGCGGACGCCGAACGTGCCAGCCAGCTCGTCGGTCACGTCCTGGATCACCACGCCGAGCCAGCCCCGCACCACCCGTCCGCGCGCGATGAGCTGTCGCATCACCGCCCGCGCCTCGTTGATGGGGATCGAGAAGCCGATGCCCTGCCCGCTGGCGACGATGGCCGTGTTGATGCCGATGACCTTGCCGTCGAGGTTCAGCAGCGGGCCACCCGAGTTCCCGGGGTTGATCGAGGCGTCGGTCTGGATGAAGTTCTCGTAGGTGGCCACGCCGACCCGCGTCCGTGCCGTGGCGGAGATGATGCCGACCGTCACCGTGCGGTCGAGACCAAACGGGTTGCCAATGGCGATCGCCCACTGTCCCACCCGGAGGCGATCCGAGTCGGCCAGCTCCGCCACCGGCAGCGGCGCTGGCGCGTCGACCTTGAGCACGGCCAGATCCGTCTTCGGATCGCGTCCCACCAGCGTTGCCGAGAACTTCCGGGAGTCCGAGAGTCGCACGGTGATGTCCCGAGCGTTCTCGATCACGTGGTTGTTCGTCAAGATGTATCCCTTCGGATCCACGATGACGCCGGAGCCACTGGCACGCCCGTCCTCACGCGGCCGCCGTCGGAAGTAGCGCTCGTAGAGCTCGTCGCCGAAGTACTCGCGGAAGCGCTCCTCGCCTTCACCGCCACTCGGCGGAGCGTTCCGGTCCGGCACGCCACTCACATTCACCACGGCCGGGGTGACGCGGTCGGCCACCGATGTGAAGGCGTCCTCGAACGCGCGCAGCATCGCGCGCGGGTCCTCGCTCTTCGGCGCCGGTCGCCCCGCGTTCGGACGCGGCTTGGCCGCGGTCTGGGCGGCGGCGGGGGCGACGACAAGCAGGAGGCCGATGGTCGCAACGAGGGTCTTCATCGGAGAGGGCGATTCTACCGCCCCGAGGCGGGGCTACGCCAGCGTGACGACGCGAAGCTCGAGCACGCGGCGGGTCGTCCCGCTCACCGGCGCCGTGGCGGCACGCCGCAGCCCGGCCACCCACACGATCTCGCCGTCCGCCTCGACGATCGGCACACGTGCACGCTCCCACCGCGGGATTTTTGCATCGATCAGGAGCGACTTGAGCCGGCGCTCGCCACCACCGAAGGCCGACAGGCGGTCGCCACGCCTGCGCCCGCGTACGAGGAGGCGCGGCGGCAGCCGATCGGCATCGAAGGCCGCGCGAGCCGGATCACGCGGTAGCGCATAGCCCCTCGCGCCGACGATGCTCGCCTCGAGGGCGCGCCCGATCTCCGGAAGCTCCACACGGCCCGGTGGGTCGATCGCGCGGGTGGCGAGGACGGGCAGCGGCGCACGCCCGACGCGCACGCGGTCTCCGCTGACATCCACGGAGACTCCGCCGAGGCGGAACGGCCGGCGCGGCGGTATCGGCGCCAGCACGCGGCGCAGCCCGCGATGTCCCCAGGCGCGCAGCGGCGCGCGGCTGCCCAGCGTCGCGGCCGCTCGCCGGAGCACTTCCGCGGCCACGCCTGGCGGCAGAGCGGCCAGCGCCGCGCGAGAGAGCGTCAAGGCGGTGGCGCTGCGCTGCGCCAGACGGTCGAGCTCGCGGGCGGCCATCTCCTCGAGGTCGTCGACGCCTCGCCGGGCAGCGCGCGCCACGGCGGCGAGGTGCGGGACGATGTTGGGCTCGTACGCGACACCGAGCAGGGGCAGCAGCTCGTGGCGGACACGATTACGGAAGAATTTGAGATTCTCGTTCGACGGATCCTCGACCCAGGGCAGCCCGGCCGCTTCGAGGGCCGCCACGGCATCGCGATGGCGGGCGTCGATGAGGGGACGGATGAAGCGGCCGCGGACCGGCGGGATACCGGCGAGGCCGCGCAGCCCCGTCCCCTCGATGAGGCGCATCAGCACGGTCTCCGCCTGGTCATCGGCGGTGTGCCCGAGGGCGATGCGGGTCGCGCCGACGCGATCGGCGGCCGCCTCGAGCGCCGCGTGCCGGACGGCACGCGCGGCGGCTTCGATGGAGCCGGGACCGACATGCACGACGGCGACATCGACCGGCACGCCGAGTCGCATGCCGAGGGAGCGGACGAAGGTGGCGTCGGCGGCGGACGTCTGGCGCAGACCGTGGTCGACGTGCAGGACGCGGAGGACGAGCCGCCAGGCCGAAGCCAGGCTCAGCAGGCTGGTGAGCAGCGCTACGGAGTCGGCGCCGCCCGAGACGCCGACGAGAACGGTCTCGCCGCCGGTCAGCATCCGATGACTGCGGACCGTGCGCTCGACCGTCTCCAGCAACGGCATCCCTAGCCGCCCTGCAGTCCTACCCACACCTCACCGTCCTCGAAGTGCTCCTTCTTCCACACCGGGACGGTGCGCTTCAGCGTGTCGATCGCATACCGGCAGGCGTCGAACGCGTCACCACGGTGGGCGGCGGAGACCGCAATCAGGACGGACGACTCACCGATCTCGAGGCGGCCGACGCGATGCAGGATGGCGATGCGCCGCACGTCCACCCAGCGCGCGCGGATGGCGCGGCCGATCTCGCGAAGCTTGGCTTCGGCCATCATCGTGTGGGCCTCGTATTCGAGGAACTTTACCGGCCGACCATCCGTCTGATTGCGCACGACACCGGAGAACATCACGATGCCGCCGGCGCCGGGCTCGTCCACGGCGGCGGTGATGGCATCAGGCGAAAGCGGCGTCTCCACGACGCGATAGATGTCGTCGGTGGCGTGCCCGCTGCCGCCACTCACGGGCGGGAAGAAGCAGAGCTCGTCGTCGGGCTGCAGACGGTGATCGCCCTCGACGTAATCGTGGCCAACCGCGAAGAGCGTGTACGGGCGATACCGCGCGAGCTCGGGATGGCGCTCGACCATGGCCTGCCACGCCGACTCGACGGTACCGCCCTCGGGGAGATCGACGTCCACTCGCTCTCGCCCGGTGGCTTCACGGTACCGGGCGAAGAGCAGGACGCGGACGCGCACGGACTAGTAGCCTGTCGGCTTATCGAGGCGCGCCACGGCTCCGCCCGGGTCGTGCCGAACGTTGGGGGGTGTGGGGGGCGATTTCGGGGTCCCCCACGTGCCTAGAAGCGGTGAGACTGGCCGCAGCCGCAGCTCGACTTCACGTTCGGGTTCTTGATCGCGAACCCGGCGCCCATCATGTCGTTCTGCACGAAGTCGATCTCGCTGCCCTGCAGATAGGGCGCGCTCATCTTGTCGATGTAGACCTTGATGCCCTGCGCGTCGATGACGTTGTCGTCGCTCTGCTGCTGGTCCTCCCAGCCGAGCTCGTAGGACATCCCGGAGCACCCGCCGCCAACCACCCGGATGCGCAGGCCCCATTCCGGCTTGCCCTCCTCCAGGCGAAGCTCGGATACTTTCTTGGCGGCCGTCTCGCTCATCGTGATCATTCGATCCTCCCGTAAAACAAGCAACTTTCGGTCCCCGACGCCTGGCGTCATCGTATCACAGGATTCCACCGGCGGGCAGGAGCGTCAGCTCCTCCAGCGACGCGTGCGGCGGGAGTGTCACCATGAGCACGGCCGCGCGGGCCACGTCCTCCGGACGCAGCATCTTGTCCCGTGGCGGAGCGGATCCCATCGCGTCCCAGATCGGGGTGTCGACCGCCCCCGGGACGAGCACGCCGACGCGCACGCCGTGCGGCCGCAGCTCCTCGGCCAGGACACGGCTGAAGGCGTCGAGGCCCGCCTTGGACGCGGTATAGACGGCGGAACCGGGCAGCGCTCGCTTCGAGGCGATCGAAGACAGATTCAGGATGGTGCCGGAGTGCTGCCGGATCATGATCGGTGACACGGCGCGGCAGCACATGATGGCCGCGCGCAGGTTCAGCGTGAGCATCGCGTCCCAGTCGCCCGGCTTGGTGTCGGCCAGCGGTCCGAATGTGGCGAGGCCCGCCGACGTCACGAGGATGTCCACGCGGTTCGTCTCCGACATCGCCTGCTCGACCAGCGCCTCGACCGCCATGTCCTGCGTCACGTCGGTCGGAATGGCGAGCGCGCGGCCACCCGCTTCGCGAACCTCGGCCGCCACGGTGGCCAGGTCGGCACGGGAGCGGGAGGCCAGCACCACCGTGGCGCCCTCGGCCGCGAACGCGCGTGCGATGGCGCGGCCGATGCCGCGGCCGGCGCCGGTGACGATGGCAGTCTTGCCTTCGAGCGCCTTGGTCATAGCTGCACTCCCCGACTGCTCTTGATGAGCTCCATGAACTCCGCGCGCGTCTCCGGCCGGTCCCGGAAGCCGCCCAGCATGGCGGACGTCACCGCTTTAGAGTTCTGCTTCTCGACGCCGCGCATCAGCATGCACAGGTGAATGGCCTCCAGCACGACGGCGACTCCGCGCGGCTGCAGCGCATCGTTCAGCGCGTTGGCGATCTGCACGGTCAGCCGCTCCTGCACCTGGAAGCGCCGTGCGAACATCTCCACCAGCCTCGGAATCTTCGAGAGGCCCACGATCTTGGCTTTCGGCATGTACGCGATGTGCGCCTTGCCCAGAAATGGTAGGGCGTGGTGCTCACAGTTGTGCGTCAGATGACCGGCAACGAGGAACGAAGGATATGGCTCACATTTGAACGAGTACACCGTGTGAGGCTTCAGCGCATATGGCACCCGCCGGACCGCGGCGACCGCTGCATATGTACTCTCGATTGGCACGTAGAAGGCCGTTTCCTGACGATACCCATGCTTACGGAACCAACCCGGCTGCGCCCACTTCGGGGATACGTAGATCCGTCCGCAGCCAGGCGATGGCTGGCCGATCGGTGCCTGCAGATAATCGCCGAGCTCGGCCAGAAACTCGCGGTTGGAGCTGATCAACGTACGCCCTTTGGCAACGGCATAGCCGTCGCCGTCAGCGTATCCATCCAGAAACCCCTGCATCATCTCCTGTGAGGATGTCACAACCGTTGGGAATCTAAAGATCTTCGTCTTGCTTCGCGAGCCAACCTCCGGCACGCGCAAATACCGGCACAACTTCTGCCCGATGTCCCGGGAAACGGTGCGGACACGATACATCGGAATCTCACGACGAAGGAACCCGGACGGGACCTTCACGCGCTCGATCGTCGGGATCACCGGCGGAAATGCGGCAGCCAGCATCTCGGCGTACTTCGCTGCGAACTCGCGGCGCTTGACGACGAGCGTGATGCGACGCCCTTGTTGAAGGCTGCCGTCGGACGCAACGGCGCCGAGAACATATCCGAGGGGATAGCCTTCCTTGGTGTCGTAGTGACGACGACAGAGAGACTGGGCGTTGACCCATTCCACCGGCGTGCCCGGGGTGAGATGCTGCGCCTCTTGCCAACCCATGCCGGTCATCACGGGATGGTCCGGTGTGACCTCGAAGCGTCCACCTTCTGTCGTCACTTCGACGACTTCCCGTGTCTTATGCGACGAAATCTCCGTGACGGTTGTCTCTTTCAGAAAGCCTTGATGCAGCGTCCAGAGGCGGTCCCCTTGTTTCACGGTACGAGCCGGCTTGGCGCCCCCGACCGCGTTGACGATCTGCTTGCTCGGCACACACATCGAAAAAAAGTCGATGTCCTTCACCACGACCATCTCATCATATTCTTCGACGAACAGCGCATCGTTGAGAACGTCCTCGACCTTCTTGCTGTAGCCGGAGGTCAGGAACCGGAGTGAGGCCGCCACGCGCTCGGGCGTCTTGACGAGCCCTTCGCGGTTCACGTCCTCGCCCAGCTCTTTCAGCAGCTGCTCCACGAGCTGTTCGATCATTCGGCGTCGCCTCGATACTCGAACCGATTCTTCGCCGTCTCAACCACCGACACGCGCCGCAGGCTCCCAGGCGGCGCGACGGCCGGCGCCAGCACCCGCCAGAAGGCGCACGCCAGGCTCTCCCCCGTGGTGATGACGCCCGCCAGCGCAGGCGCCTCCTCGAGCTTCCGGTGGTCCACCTGGTCGAGCACGAGGCGCTCGACCCGCTCATCGAGCGCCGCAAGGTCCACCGCCATCCCCGTCAGCGGATCCGGCACTCCGGCCACGCTGACCTCGAGATAGTAGTTGTGGCCGTGGGGCCGGTAGCAGGCGCCATAGAGCGCCGCGTTGGCCTCCCGCGACAGCGCCGGGTTCGCCAGCTCGTGGGCGGCGCTGAAATGGTAGACGCGCGTCAGCGTGACCTCACGCGCCATCGTAGTCCACCCAGAGCGTCGCGTCCTCCCAGACGCGCACGGAGGCGAGCCGATCGCCGCCCAGCTTCGCGACGAGCAAGTCCCAGACGGCGAGCGCGATGTTCTCGGTGGTCGGCACGCGGTCGCGGAAGAGCGGGTCGGCATTGAGGTCGGCGTGCTCGAAGCGGTCGACCACCGTCTCGCCCACCACGCGCTTCAGCTCGGAGAGATCGATCACCATGCCGGTGCGCGGATCGATGTCACCCTGCACGGTGACGTCGAGCAGGTAGTTGTGGCCGTGGGGGGCGGTGAGCCGGCCGAACACGCGCTCGTTTTCCGCCGCCGACCAGGCGTTCACCCAGTAACGGTGACCGGCCGCGAAGCTGAACCGCCGTGTCGAACGCGCCCGCGCCATCTACGCCAGCGCCTCGAGCACCCGCGCCGCCACGCGCGAGAGATCGAGCGCCTCCACGCGGCGGCGGCCGTTGTCGCCGAGCTCGCGTCGGAGCGTCTCGCTCGTCAGCAGCTTCTCCATCGCCATTGCCAGCTCCTCCGGACTGCGGGGACTCACGAGCAGTCCCGTTGTTCCGTCTTCCACGACCTCCGGAACGGCCGCCGCACGACACGCCACCACTGGCAGCCCCGCGGCCATTGCCTCGGTGAAAACGATGCCGAAGCCTTCCTGAACGGTCGGCAGGCAGAAGCAGTCCGCTCCAACATATTCTACGGCCAACTCCTGACGGGAGATCGCGCCGAGAAACGTCACGGTCTCGCCGACGCCGAGGTCCTGCGCGAGCCGGCGCAGCCGGCCGCCCTCCGGCCCCTCACCTACGATGCGCATGCGGAGGCCTGGGATTCGGGCTCGCAGCGCCAGCGCGGCGCGCAGAAGATCCTCCAGCCGCTTGCGCGGATACATCCGGGCGACGCAGAGCACGGTCGGTTGAGGGTTGGAGCGCGGCGGAACGCTCGCAAACCGCCGACGCCATTCCGAGAGATCAATGGGTTCCGGAACGACCGCCAGCGCACCGGCCGGCACCCCGTAGACGCTCTCCGCAACGCCGGCGGAGTACCGGCTCGGGACGATGACCCGGTCGGCCGCGTGCACGTTGCGCCGCTCCCAGCGTGCCTGCAGCGCCAGCAACGCCCGGACGAGCCCCCGCTCGTTGCGCAGCTCGTCGGCGATGATGCCTTTCAGCATCACCGCGTACGGCATCCGCGGCGACCGGTGGGGCGCCCACAGGAAGCCGTCGAGATCGACGCCGATGACGAGATCGGCTCGCGGGGGGGTGCGGAGAAGCTCACGGTTGTAGCGCCAGCGGTCGAGCGTGTGCATGCGCGAGCGCGTACGCAGCGGTCGTAGGGCGGCGACATGGCCGAGCGCCGCCAGCCCGCGCAGGACACCGTCGATGGCGACCCACGTCCCGCTGCCCTCGGTGGCGCTTGGCGGCGTGGAGCTCAGGAACTCGAGGCGCACGCCCGGATCAGCGGCCCTGGAACTTGGGCGGGCGCTTCTCGAGAAACGCCCGCGTGCCCTCCTTGTAGTCCTCGCTCTCGAATGCCTCGCGGGCGAGGTCGCGCAGCTGGCGGCGGCGCTCCTCGCTGAAACCGGCGCGATAGAACTGCACGGCCTGCTTGCTGCCACGCACCGACTGCGGGGCGTTGTCCGCCACCGTCGCGAGATAGTGGTAGGTCGCGCGCTCGAGCGCGTCGGACGGCAGCAGGCGCTGGATCAGTCCGATGGCCAGCGCCTCGCGATCGTCCACGGTGCGCGCGGAGAACAGAATGTCCTTCGTATATGCGGGTCCGACGAGATCCACGAGCTGTCCGATGGCGTCAGGCGGGTAGACGATGTTCAGCCGCGCCGCCGGAATCCCGAACTTGGCGCCCTCCGCCGCGAAGCGCAGGTCGCATCCCATGGCGATCCCCATGGCGCCCCCCATGCAGAAGCCATAGATCATGGCGATCGTCGGCTTGGGACATTCGCGGATGGCCGCATAGGCGCCGGCGGTGGCCGCGTTGTAGCGCTGGGAGCTTTCGAAGTCCTTGCGCTGCTCCTCGAACTCGGAGATGTCCGCGCCGGAAGCGAAGGCCACGGTGCCGGCGCCGCGGTAGATGATCGCGCGCACGGAGTCGTCCTTGACGAGCCCCTCGGTGACGCGCGCGATGTCGACCCACATGGCGTAGGTGATGGCGTTACGCATGCGCGGGCGGTTGAAGATCACGGTGGCGATGGCGCCGTCGTGCCGGACGAGGAGATCGCTGCTGGTTGCGGAATTCACGAGCGTCGAGTGTAGCAGAACGGCGCCGGGCGGGCGCGGTCGCGCTCCGCCCGCCCGGCGCAGCGGCTAGTAGCTGCGCGCGGCGGATGCCTTGTGGTTGACCTCGCCCATCGCGCGCACGCTCTTCGGCGCGATGCGGAAGCAGACGTCGTACACGAAGATCGCGACGGCGGCGCCGACGAACGGACCGAACCAGTACACCCAGTGATTGTCCCAGACGCCGGCCACGAGCGCGGGGCCGAAGCTGCGCGCGGGGTTCATCGAGCCGCCGGTCAACGGTGCGCCGACCAGCTCGCCGAGCATCACGACGAGCCCCACCACCGCCAGTCTCACCGGTGACCCGCCACGGGCGGCCGCGAGCACGGCCGCGACCAGGACGGAGCTGAGCACGATCTCGGTCACGAGACCGCCACCGACGCTGACCCGGGCCGCGAGCATGTCCGAGCCGAGGCTGCCATGCATCGAGCTCGGGATCATCACCATCAGGAGCAGGGCGCCGGCGACGGCCCCCGCGCATTGCGACACCATGTAGACCAGCGCCTTCGCGGCGTGGATCTGCTTGGACATGAAAGCGGCGAAGGTGACCGCGGGGTTCAGATGGCCTCCGGAGACGGGCATGGCCGCGCCGACGAAGACCGCGTATGCGACGCCGCTGGCGAGAGCGACGGCAAGCAGTCGTGCCGACGTCATGCGTTCCGCGAGCAGCCCCCCGGTGACCGCCACCGTTCCTGCGCTGAACACGATGAATAGCAGCGTCCCCAGGAACTCCGCCACCATCGCGCCGCGCCCTTCGCGGGACGCCAGCTCCGCCTGGACCTTATGGATGACCATCATTCCATTGCCATTGGACGATTGCCGCTTCATCCCCCCATCCCTCCTGTTCGTCGCGCTGGAACAGAGCGCATGCGGTCGCGCAGATGCGCGTGGAGCGATATCCGGGCGGGATGGAGCAAGGGCGATGCCGCACCGAGCGTGCGCCAACGTCGGCGTATTCAATGGACGCGCGTCCACGAAGGGCAGCGAAGACGCCGCGGTGGCATCCATCGTGCCACTACGGCATCACATGGCGAGGTAGCCGCCGTCGACGACGAGTTCGGTGCCCGTGATATACGAGGCCTCGTCGGACGCCAGGAACAACACGGCGTGAGCGACCTCCTCGACGCGGCCTTCTCGCTTCATCGGGACGGCGGCGAGCATCTTCGTCCGCCACGCGGGGTCCGCCGACACCTTTGACGTACGCATCGGCGGCATGACGCCGGGATGCACGGAGTTCACGCGGATGCCATCCTTCGCATACTGGACGGCCGCGGACTTCGTCATCACGCGCACGGCGCCCTTCGAGGCGTTGTAGGCCATGTGAAGCATCGCCTGGCCCACGAAGCCGGAGATCGACGAGATGTTCACGATGGAGCCGCCGCCGGCCTCACGCATCCTCGGAATAGCGTGCTTCATCCCGAGGAACACGCCCTTGGCGTTCACGTTCATGAGCGCGTCCCAGGCTGCAGTGCTCATCGTGTCCGGATCGAATGTGCCACTGATGCCGGCGTTGTTGACGAGGACGTCGAGGCGCTGAAACGCATCGATGGTCGTCTCGACGGCGCGCTGCCAGTCGGCCTCGCTGGTGACGTCGAGCTTCACGAAGCGCGCCTGACCTCCGCCGGCGGCGATCTTGTCCACCACCTGCCGGCCCTCGATCTCGAGCACGTCCGCGACGACGACCCGCGCGCCCTCGCGCGCGAAGATCATCGCCTCGCTCTGCCCCATGCCGCCGGCGCTGCCCGTGATCAGCGCGACCTTCCCTGCGAGTCTCATGGCCTTCCCCTCCGGTCGACGCGATCCGAGGCGAAACAATGGTGGCGGTGGGAGGAATTGAACCTCCGACACGGGGCTTATGAGACCCCTGCTCTGCCGCTGAGCTACACCGCCGTGATGTGGAAGATCAGCGGGTTACCGGCAGCGATTGTACCGCAACCGCGAGTTGTGCCCGTCGTTGCGCCCGGCGAGCGCTGGCAGCTCCTGCGTGACGTGGCTCGAGAGCCGAGGCTGCGGTGGACGTACGGGAGTCATGGAGGCAGGCGTTGGCAGCTCGCCTCGCTGGCCTCACCGATGCATCGCATGTATGAGTACCAATGGCAGAGACCGTGGAGGACATCCCGTGAGCGGCACTCTCGATCTCCCGAGGGTGTCACCGTCCGCCGGAACGCCTGCGGCATTCGTGACTTACATGTCCTATTCCGGGCTCGGCATCGTTCGCTCCCTGGGGCGGCGCGGCGTCCCGGTCTTCGCGCTGGATCCGGATCGAACGCAGATCGGAATGACCTCGCGCTTCTGCCGGGGCGTCCCGGTGCCGAGGGTGGAAGAGCGCGAGGACGAGCACCTTGATTGCCTCGTCCGCCTGGCGCGGTCGCTGCCGGAAAAGCCGGTGCTCTTTCCGACAGGCGACGACACCGTGCTGTGCTACGCCAGGCACGAGGATTCACTTCGGAAGCACTTTCGCTTCACCGGGCCCTGCGCGGAAACTGTCCGGAAGACCGCAACGAAGGATGCCCTGTTCCGGACCGCCCGCGAGCTCGGCGTCTCGGTCCCCGAGACGTATGTTCCTGGCTCTCTCGACGACGTCCGCGCGGTGGCCGCGATCATTCCCTATCCGTGCCTGATCAAGCCGGCGCGGCCGAGCTCCTGGCACCGGAGGATGGTCCAGGACGCCCTCCGGCGCATCCCCGGCGGCAGCGAGAAGTCGATCGTCGTCCGCCATGCGGACGCGCTCATGGATGCGTACCAGCAGATGGCGGCCATCGAGCCCAACGTGGTGGTGAGCGAGGTCATCCCCGGTGAGGATCGTGAGCTTCTCTACTTCGCGTTCTATCGGTCCGCCGACGGGAGGATCTGGCACTTCTCGGGCCGCAAGGAGCGAATAGTCCCCATCCACTTCGGCAGCGCCAGCTTCGTGGTGTCGACCGAGGCGGAGGACCTCGATCGGGTCTCGATCACGTTCCTCGAAAAGCTGGGTTACCGCGGGCTGGGGGGGATCGAGTTCAAGCGGGATGCGCGTGACGGATCGCTCAAGCTCATCGAGCTCAATCCCCGGTTCGGCCTCTGGGACGCTCTCGGGCAGCGCGTAGGCGTCGACACCGCCGCGGTGGCGTACCTGGACGCGATCGGGGCCGAGCTGCCCGCGCCCGCCCGTGCCCGGACAGAGGTCCGTTGGATCTCCATTTCCCGCGACATCCGGGCCATGCTCCAGTACAGGAAGGAAGGTCTTCTCTCGACGAGGAGCTGGCTCAGATCGCTCCTCGCCGGCGAGAAGGCCTGGGCCGTGTTCTCCTGGGACGACTCATTGCCCGTCGTCGTAGCGTCGGTCCGCTTCTGGCTCCGCCTCGTCCGACGGCTCGCGGCCAGGCCACTCGGGTCCCGACGAGATACACGTTTGCCGCCTGCTCCGCCTGTAGAGCGAGCCGCGCGGCGAAGAGACCCGCGCGATGAACGTCCGCCGATCCATCACTCGATCATCTGATCCGCTCGCAGCAGCACCGAGCCGTCAACTCGATGTGACCGCGGCATAGCGCATCAGGCCCGCCACCACGTTCTACCGTACGCGCCCTCGCTGCTACACTTTGGCCCGATGCCGAAGCGTCGCGCCGCCGGCCAGTCGCGATCGGGCCCCGGGCATCTGTCCGCCGATGCGCAAGCGCTGCAGCAGCACGAGGCCGCCCTCCTGGCCGCCATTGTCAGCTCCTCGGACGACGCGATCGTCAGCAAGACGCTCGACGGCATCATCACCTCGTGGAACCCCGCCGCGGAGCGCATGTTCGGCTGGCCGGCCGCCGAAGCGATCGGCGAGCCCATCACCATCATCATTCCAGAGGACCGCCTCGACGAGGAGGCGACCGTGCTCGCCTGTCTGCGACGCGGGGAGACGATCGACCACTACGAAAGCGTGCGGCGGCGCAAGGACGGAGTCCTCATTCCCGTCTCGCTCACCGTGTCGCCCATCCGTGATCCGCGCGGAGCCGTCATCGGCGCCTCCAAGATCGCCCGCGACATCACCGAACGAAAACGCGTGGAGGACGACCGAGCACGCGCGCTCGCGCGGGAGCAAGCGGCGCGGACGGAGGCGGAGCACGCGAGCCAGGTGAAGGACGAGTTTCTGGCGACGCTCTCGCACGAGCTCCGCACGCCCCTCACCGCGATCATGGGCTGGGTGCGCATGTTACGGCAGGGCACCCTCGACGAGGGCGCCGCCGACCGGGCGCTGGAGATCGTCGACCGCAATACGCAGGCGCTCACCCGGCTGGTGGAGGACATCCTCGACATCTCGAGCATCACCATGGGGCGGTTCAGGCTCGAAAGCGTACCGGTCGACCTCGCCGCCGTGGTTCGCGCGGCCATCGATTCGGTGCGGCACGCAGCCACGGCCAAGCACATCCGGCTCGACATTTCCGTCGAGGCGACGATACGTCCCGTCCTCGGTGACGCCGGTCGCCTGCAGCAGGTGGTCTGGAACCTCGTCGCCAACGCCGTGAAGTTCACGCCGGACAAGGGCCACATCGAGGTGACCCTCGCATCGGTCGGCTCCTACGCCGAGCTTCGCGTTCGTGACAACGGCCAGGGCATCACGCCGGAATTCGCGCCGCGACTGTTCGAGCGCTTCACGCAGTATGACGCCACGCCCACGCGCCAGCACGGCGGGCTCGGGATGGGACTTGCGATCGTGCGGCACCTGGTCGAGCTCCATGGTGGGACAGTCGGGGCGGAGAGTCCGGGTCCGGGTCGCGGCGCCACCTTCATCGTCCGGCTGCCTCAAGTCTTGGCGGACGCGGGGAGCCCGGGTGGACGATCCGATCCGGCGCCGCCCGTGCTCGGAGGCATCCGCGTTCTCACGGTCGAGGACGAGCCGGACACGCGCGAGCTGATCGCCGCCGTTCTGCGTCAGGCGGGCGCCGATGTGGTCGTGGCGGCGTCGGTGGATGAAGCGCTCGGCGCCCTCGCCACGTCGCGCCCGGACATCGTGCTATGTGACATCGCCATGCCGGGCCGCGACGGCTACGATCTCGTGCGGGAGGCGAAACGCCGGCCGGGACCGCTGGCGAAAGTACCGTTCGTCGCGCTGACGGCACACGTGCAGGAACACGAGCGCCGGCGAAGCCTCGCGGAGGGGTTCAGCGTTCACGTGCCGAAGCCGGTCGACCCCGCGCAGCTCGTGGAAGTCGTGCGCCGCGTCGGCCGCCGATAGTTCAAAGTGCCACGAAAAGGATTGTTGGTATAATCCGCACGGGCAATTCAGAGTAGCGACTCCGGCTACTCAAGCGCACCGCTCGGAGGACTCTCAATGCAGTTCCGGCAACGCTCCTGGCACGATGCTCCCCCACCTGTGATGGCGGCCCTTGACGACGACGATGTCGAGGACGACGACGAGCTCGACGACGACGAGGACGACGACGCCGCCGATGAACTAGCCGACGACGAGAAGGACGAGGAAGACGACGACGAGGACGACGACTTCGACGAGGACGACGACGGCTTCGCCGACCTCGACGAGGACGACGAGGAGGATGACGACGACGACGAGGACGACGACGACCTCGAGGACGACGAACTCGACGACGACGACGAGGACGACGACGACGAAGAGTAGCCCATCGAACGACAGGAGGCGGGAAACATGGTGCTAGCCAGTGGAGAGGGTTGGCTGTTCCTGCTGCGGTGGTTACATTTTCTCGCCGGCATCACCTGGATCGGAATGCTGTACTACTTCAACTTCGTGCAGACGCCATTCTTCGCGAAGGCCGAGCCGGCCGTCCGGACCGGAATGATCGCCGGCAGCCTCGTCGGCCGCGCGCTCTGGTGGTTCCGCTGGGGCGCCATGATCACGTTCATCACGGGCTGGCTGTACGTGCTGCACATGATGTTCGCCCGGTACGGGGGCGTCGGTGAGTTCTTCGCGACCGCCTATGGCTGGAAGATCTTCTTCGGCGGCATGCTCGGCTCGCTCATGTGGTTCAACGTGTGGTTCGTGATCTGGCCGGCGCAGCAGATCGTCATCGCCTCCGCGTCCCAGGTCGCCAAGGGTGGCGCGGCCATCGCCGACGCGGCGGCCCGCGGCGCCCGCAGCGGCGTCGCCTCGCGCACCAACACCCTGCTGTCGATCCCGATGCTCTTCTTCATGGGATCGGCCATGCATCTCAAAATGACAGACCCGACGGGGCCCGGTCAGAAGATCGGAGCGCTTCTCCTTCTGCTGGTCGTCATGGCTGCGGCGGAGATCAACGCCATGGTGGGGCCGGCGTCTCCGGACAAGGCCAGCGCCGGCAAGAAGCTGCTGGCAACCGTGAACGGCACGCTGTGGGCGGGCTTCATTCTCACGGCCGTCCTGTACTTCGGCCTCGCGCTCATCTTCCCGCAGTAGGAAGCCCCATGAACGCGAAGGGCCCGGCGCCGAGCGCCGGGCCCTTCGCGTGGGATCGATCAGGATTGCCTGAGGTATGCCGCCAACGCCGGGATGTCCGGCGCCAGCGTCGGCTGAGGCGGCATGATCCTCGTCGGGCGCTTCGGCGCGTAACCCTGCGGGTACTCGCCACGGATGATCTTGGCCTCGAGCAACTCGCGCGACGCGCCCTTCACGGCAGGGCCGACAGGGCCGGCGGTGGCGGGATCCGCGCTGTGGCACTGAACACACTGTCCGAGGTAGAGTTGCCGGCCGCGGGCGGCGAGTGGATCACCACCGCTCTCACCGCAGCCATCGAAGACTGTGGCCAGTGTGCCGGCGATGGCGACGACGCGCAGAAATAAGGCAGGCGACGAGATCATCGAACCGGCGCGACTGTACGCGCCGCTCCGGCCGCCTGTCAAACGTTCGGCTGGGTCAGCGCGAGGCGGCGATGGGACGCAGCCGCGCCCGGGCGGAGCCGAGGTCGATGATGCGCGCCGGCGCCAGACGCGCGCGCCGGTCGATCAGCTCGGCGCGCTGCTCGGCCAGGGCGGCCATCGCGTCGTCGGTGAACAGCCGCGCATGGGGCTGCCGCAGCGCCAGGCGGAAGCCGGCGACGGCGAATCGCACGCGCCAGATCTCGGCCCGGCAGCGCATCCGCAGGCGCCTCCAGGGCGACGGCGCCGGGGCCGGCGCGACGGTCTGCGGCGCAGCGGGGAGGAAATACACGTTGGCCTCGCGCACGACCTGGCTCATACGAGACCCCGCTCTTCCATCAGCTCGGTGACCTGCCGATACGTCCCGGCCAGCGTCTGATCGAACGTCGCTTCGAGACGGAACGCGGTCATGGCAGCAATGACACGGTCGCGCGCTGACTCGGCCTCGGCCGCCCGGGCGCGAGCGTCGGCCGCCCGGGCCAGCGACGCGCGCGCGTCGGCCAGCGAGCCGAGGACGCTCTCCGCGACGCCGAGCCGAGTGGCGGACGCGGCCGGTGACGCCAGTGCCTCGAGGGTGACGCGCCGACGGCGCATCGTCGCCGCCTCGAGCGTGGGGGCCACGACCAGACGCGGCGCCCAAAGCACAACGTCGTTCCTGGGACTCTTGATCTTACGGGAATCCGCAGCCGCTCGGCCGGTCGGGGTCTTCCTCATGTCCGCCTACCAAGGCAACTTCTCGGCCAGGATACACACGGCGTAACTCTGCGATTCGATTAGCCGTGCAACGGGTACACGACAGATCCGGCCGGAGG